>Ga0208357_1000045_pt1 | contig 87946 bp, 69 predicted proteins | sample NGESurdeep092012_6_FD_184487 | JGI IMG/M metagenome (GOLD analysis project Ga0208357, IMG submission 184487) | Arctic peat soil microbial communities from Barrow, Alaska - NGEE Surface sample F52-2 deep-092012 (SPAdes) | ecosystem: Environmental > Terrestrial > Soil > Wetlands > Peat ...
CCCAGGAACGATCCGCGAAGGTTGGTCGATGGTTTTGCATCCCCCGAATTTCGCTCTTTCGCCTTCCATTTGGAGTTTTTCCGCAGCCTGTAAAGCCCCGAATGATCCAAGCGTGTCTACGGCACGACTAAAGTCGTGCCCTTTCAATACAGTCGACTCCATCTCTATGGCATGACCAGGGTCGTGCCCTTTCAAAGCGTCCGCTTTTACGCCGGTCGGGTGATTCGTGGCGAATTCGGCGAGGAGCGGATCGCGAGCGAGGTCGTCGCCGAGGGCTTTGAGGAGCGGCTCGATGGTGACTTCAGGACGCTTGAGCAGCTGCGCCCAGGTGATGCCCGCGGTTGCGGGGAGTTCTCCAAAACCGGCGCGCTGGAGTTTTGCGGGATCGACTTTGACGGAGGTTAGCAAGCGATCCAAAGCGGACATGCGGGCCTGCTTCTGCTCGTACTCGGCCCAGGCTTCGTCGTTGATGAGGCCGAGGCGGCGGCCGTAGGGGGTGAGCCGGCGGTCGGCGTTGTCGATGCGCAGGTGGAGACGGAACTCGGCTCGCGAGGTGAACATGCGATAGGGCTCGTTGGTGCCTTTTGAAATGAGATCGTCGATGAGGATTCCCGTGTAGCCCTCGGTGCGATCCATGGTGAAAGGCGCCTGGCCCTTGAGCCAGAGCGCGGCATTGATTCCGGCCATGATGCCCTGACAGGCGGCTTCCTCGTATCCACTTGTGCCGTTGATCTGGCCGGCGAGATAGAGGCCGGTCATGCTTTTGACGCGGAGGGTGCGGTCGAGTTCGGTGGCGTCGACGGAGTCGTACTCGATGGCGTAGCCGGGGCGCAGCAGCTCGGCCTGATCGAGGCCGGGGATGGAGTGGACCATTTGCCACTGCACTTCCATGGGCAGCGAGGTGGACATGCCATTGATGTAGACCTCGTGCGTGTTGAGGCCCTCAGGCTCGAGAAAAAACTGGTGCTGGGTTTTGTCAGGGAATTTGACGATCTTGTCTTCGATGGAGGGGCAGTAGCGCGGGCCGACGCCCTGGATGCGGCCAGAGTACATGGCCGAGCGATGAACGTTCTCGCGAATGAGGCGGAGCGTCTCCGGCGTGGTGAATGCGATATGGCAGGAGATTTGCGGCTGGACTATCTTCTTTGTGCGGAAGCTGAAGGGCGTGGGGTCGGCGTCGCCGGGCTGCTCCTCAAACATCTCCCACTTGATGGTGCGGCCGTCGAGGCGCGGAGGCGTTCCGGTTTTGAGGCGGCAGGTGCGCAGGCCGAGATTGCGCAACGCCTCGCCGAGGAGGACTGAAGCAGGTTCACCGCTGCGGCCGGCGGGATAGCGCTCTTCGCCGCAGTGGATGAGGCCGTTGAGAAAGGTTCCGGTAGTGATGATGGTGGCGCCGGCGAGGAGATTTCGGCCGTCGCGGAGCTTGAGGCCGAGAACGCGGCGGTGGGGACGGGTGGGGCGTGGGATCTCTATCGACGAATCGGACTCGGAGCCCCCTATTCCCTCGGCGGCTAAAGCCGGGCTCGATTCTGGGCCGACATCGTACGGGCTAAAGCCCGTACCCTTCGACGGTATCTCCTCGATGACGAGGTCGACGACTTCGGCCTGGCGGATGTGGAAGCCGGGCTGGGATTCGAGGACTTCGCGCATTTTGACGCGATAGAGCTGCTTATCGCACTGGGCGCGAGGGCTCCAGACGGCGGGGCCGCGCGAGGAGTTGAGCAGGCGGAACTGAATGCCGACAGCGTCGGCAACTTCGCCCATGATGCCGCCGAGAGCGTCGACTTCGCGGACGAGATGGCCCTTGGCGACTCCGCCGATGGCCGGGTTGCAGCTCATCTGCGCGATGAGGTCCATGTTCATGGTGATGAGCGCGGTCTTGAGGCCCATGCGCGCGGCAGCCATAGCGGCCTCGCAGCCTGCATGGCCGGCGCCGACGACAACGACATCGTATTGTTCAGAAAAAGGCATCGGGAAAGGCACTGGATTCTATTTTACGGGCGCAGGGAGAGCGACGTCGCAGAGCGCGCGGGCGAGGACGCCCGGGCGACAGCCGGCGAGACGCCAGCGCTACAAATGCGGAAGCTCGGCGGTACAAGGCAAATTGGCGATACGAAGCAAATCTGCGATACGAAATGGATCAGTTACAAACGGCTCAACGGATTAATAGACGACGGCGAAGGCGTGGCCTTCGAGATCGGGTGGGGCGGAATTCGGCGGGGCTGAGAGGTTGGATTGAACGCGGACGCGAACCGGCACGCCCGGAGTGAGGTCGTTGACGTCAATATCGGCAACGAGCAACTCTGGGCGGCCCGCGAACGGGTTATGACGGCCGGACTGGCTAACGAGCCGGAAGGGAATGGACCGGTCCCATTGAGTGACTTCTAGTGTCGGCGGCTGACGGTCGCTTCGGAGTGAACGCGCGCCTGGGGATTCCCGGATCTGCACGACGATGCGCAGGACGCCCTGGATGGGCGGATCGAGGCTCGCCTCGATTGTGCCAGCATCTCCCACTTGGAAAGAGGCGTCGATTGGCTCGATGGAGCGGGCTTTTGAGTGAGCGGCAGACGCGTTGGTTGCGGAGATGGCCAGCAAGGGCAGCGAAATTAGGCAGGCAATTGGGCTAGCGATTGGCCAGCGCCGGATGAATGAGCGTTGGAGTCCCAATCTCATTACGCAGCCTGCAGCTCAAGGATGATGGCCGCGCCGCGCGGCATCAAGTTGACGGCAGATGCACGGCCGTTCTGATCGCGAAGGATGGTAGCGCAAAGGCTCAAGCCCATTCCGGCTGTCTCGCCACCGGCACGGGCGGGAACGAAAGGATCGAAGGCGCGCTCAGGGTTGAGAAAGCCGGGGCCGGAGTGGGTAATGGAGATATGCACAAGACTGCCTTCGCGGGCGGCTTCGAGGCGGATCGATCTGGATTCTCTGGGCGCTGAATCGGGAGATTCGCGGTCCACGGCGCCAATGGCGTATTGCAGGCAATGCAGCAGGGCCTGTCGCAATTGCTGCGCGCCGCAAAGGATTCGGGGCATTCCGGGCGCCACGTTAACCTGGAATTCGATGGAACGCTGAAGGAATTCGGGGCGATAAAGCTGCTCCATATCTGCCAGCAGCTCGGAGACAGAGATGGCGGCAGGCTCGTCGGACCGTGCGTGCGAGACGCGGGAGAGGCTTTCGAGCGTGGAACGAATGCTCCTGGCCTCGATAACGATAGAGTCGATGGCCTTGAGATCGTGAGATTCAAGCGCGGCGGATTCCTGGAGCAAAGAGGCGTAGCCAAGGATGACTGTAAGCGGGCTATTCAACTGCTGCGTGACATTGCCGGCCAGCTGACCGAGACCGGCGAATCTTTCCGAATCGATGAGTTTCTCAAAGAGCATGGTTTGACTGCGCGTGGCCTGGAGGCGGGCAACTAGCATCTCGATGGGAAGCAGGTCGTCGAGCGGCGGCGCATCGGCAGTTGGGTCAATCACACGCGCGTCTTCAGCTCGCATTCCCTTCAGCAACAAGACTCCATCGACACCGGAGCGCCCAACCATGGGGACTGCCAGGACAGAAGTGAAGCGAAGGCGCTCGAGATCGTCGCCGGGGGTGAGCCACGGCGCGAGATCGAGGCGGACCGTCTTGCTGTGAGCCACGGCCATAGGGACTGAGCCTGGCGCCAGAAAACCCTCAACGGGAATTCTGTTTGCGAGTTTAGCGAGCGGCCTGGTAATTGCGACTTCAAGTCCTGCGGAACCAGCCAGCCGATAGCGGCCGCCGCTCTCGAGAAGCAAAGCAGTCTGGGTGAAGCGGCTGTTGTTTACGACTGTTTCGCAAACGTCGGCGCCCTGGCGGTCAAAATCTTCAACCCTGCGACGGGTGAGCATCAGGTTGGCGTAGGCCTCAAGCTGTCGGCGGGCGCTGCGTTCGCGCTCCTGGGCCACCTTGTTGCTCTTCAGCTCGTCCTCAAGGACGAGCATAAGCATGCCAATGGCGGCGACCACTTTACCCATGACAATAACGCGCATGAGGTTGAGATCGATCGGCGAGTGGAAGCCGACCAGGTGAAAGATTCGCAAAGCGGCGAGCGACCAGGCAACGAAGCCGAGGACGCTGAGGAAGACCCCCGGGGAGAAGCGGCGGAAGACGAAGACGAGCAGAACGACGGTCATCTGCACGTTGATGCATTCGACAAAGGTGAGCCCGGCGCCAGCACCCTGAAGGCAACAGACCCGGATGGCGAATGTACCCAGAACGGCGCTGAATGAAACTCCCACCCAGATGGGCACGGTGCCTTTGGTCATTCCCCAGAAGACACCGACGCCAAAGCTCATGGCGACCAATGCCGGAAAAATCAGAAACACTGGGCCGGTGGGCTGAACCCCACCGAAGACTCCGTAGAGCAGAATGGCGTAGAGGACAAGAAAGGCGGCGTACGGAACGACGAAAAGAATCTGAAACCGTCCAACCCTAAACCGCAATGGCGAAAGCGAGCCGAGAAACATGGCCGCGCTAAGCTGAATGAAGATTTGACCGGCGACCACCAGCAACGGAGAACCGGAGCCGGGATTGCCATCCATGGTGTAGAGCAGGACCATGGCGACGATGGAAAACGAGAATCCAAGGAGCCAGAGCAGCGAGCGGGCGTCACGGAAACGGAGATAGAGGTAGCCGAAGGCGGGCAGCAGGAGCGCCGTCAGAATAAGGGCCGGAAAGTGATATAAATCGGGCATGAAGGCCGCGAATCCCCTTCCCTATCAATAAAATATGCAGATCCATCGAAGCCGCTGATTCGGGCTCCGTTTATGCCTAAAAGCCGATGCCTGACGATGATGCACGTCAGCCCTTCGCGCCGTCACAAGGCGTTCGTGGCTAGTATCGAAGCCATCCTACGGCGAAGTACATCCGTCTAAAGTTGCATAGGGGTGGGAGAATCGGAGGAGAGATTCACAGCCCCGAAGACCGCCGCGGGAATCGCGCGTGGAGGCGAACTGAAGTGGCAATTCGACACTTGATTGCGGCGATAGCGGTTGCCGGCTGCGCCTTGACGGTTGCGGCGCAGGATAAGGACTCGTTTACGCCGATGCCGCTCGATTCCGGCTTCGGACGCATGGATATCTCCGATCCGCCTATTCCCCCGGAACAGATCATCAAGGAGTTCTCGGCGAAGGAGACGGAATTTCAGGACGCGCTGGATCACTATACCTACCGTCGCACGTCACGCGTGGATGAGATAGACGACGACAACAAGACAAGCGGCGAATGGTACGAAGTGGACGACGTGATCTTCGACCCAACGGGCAGACGCACCGAGAAGGTGGACTTCGCGCCTCCAAATTCGCTGAAGCAAATCATGATGTCGCCATCCGATCTTCAGGATCTTGAGCACGGCTATCCGTTTGTGCTGACCACCGCGGACCTTCCCGAGTACAGCGTCAAATACGTGGGGCGGCAGCAGGTGGATGAATTGGCATGTTATGTGTTCGACGTGAGCCCGATAAAAATTGAAAAGGGCAAGCGCTATCTGGATGGGCGCATCTGGGTGGACGCGACGGACTTGCAGATCGTCGTAACAAATGGGCGGATGGTCCCGGACGACACGCGCAAGAATAGCGAGGATCTGCACGCACCGTTCATGACGTGGCGGCAGCAGATCGACGGCCATTACTGGTTTCCTGTGTATACAAAGGGCGAGGGGATTCTGCATTTCTCCGGCGGCTATGGATACATGGCGCAGGATGTGCATGTGAAAGAAACGGTTAAATACGCCGACTACAAGCGGTTTGGTTCATCGAGCAAGGTGTTTTACAACGGCCAGGAAGTCACAAACGACGGGCAGCCGCCGAGCTCTGCACCCGCTGTCCCCAAAAAATAGAACGAGAGCGGCCCGTTGCGCGGCGTTGGCAGAAGGTGTGCCGAAACCGGTAGCTGCAAGATCCGCAGGGCGACGGATGCGGCAGCCGGATGATCTACTGAATTCGTGACGAGAAGCTTCTAAAGCTCGTCCGGTTCAGTCAAGATGCGGCACCACTTTTTCAAAATTGTCGCGTGGGCTCTGTGCGGCGTTGCCTTGCCTGTGTGTTGGTGGCCGCTGCGCGCGGGCGCGCAGGCAGCGGAACCTGATCAAGCGAAGCGCGAAGCGAGCTCGAGCCAGAACGATGACGCGGACGGTGACGTCGAGACAATCTTTCCGCACACATTGACTGGGCGGTACTGGATCTCAGGGCAAGCGAATGTAGTTCTCCAGGGCTACGGTGCGTTCAAGGCCAAATACAGCGGGCCGAATAGCCTGACAAACTGGGCACAGAGCGCAACGACGCACCTGCTAACGCTTTATACCGGCTACGAGCTTTCACAAACGACTGAAGTCTATCTTGATATCGAAGACGCGGCGGGCAATGGCGTCGGGAACGCGGGCGGATTGGCGGGATACGTCAATCTGGATGTGGTGCGGTTGATATCGGGAGTGCCAAGGGCGAACGCGCCTTACGTGGCTCAGTTCATGCTGCGCGAGATTATTCCCCTGACGGGCGAGCGCGTGAAATGGGACCGCGACGAGCTTAACCTTGCCACTTCGCTGCCGGCGCGTCGCATCGAGGTGCGCGCGGGAAAGATGGACCTGACGAATTTCTTCGATGTGAATACATATGGCTCCGACAGCAACCAGCAGTTCCTGAACTGGACCGTGGATGACAACGGCGCGTGGGATGTGGCCGCAAACGCACGGGGTTACACGGACGCCGTGATCGTGGAGTACGACGATCGCTCGCGCTCACTGCGCTTTGCTGAAGCGCTGATGCCGAAGGTTCCCTTTGGACAATTCCTGGACGCCGACCTGGCGCGGTCGCGCTCGGAGAATGTGGAACTGGAGGCGCGGGGTGAACACATTGCTCATCGCGAGGGCGTGGTGAGGGTTCTGGGTTATTTGAATCATGCCAATATGGGGAGCTACCGAGTGGCTAACGCCGAATTTCTTGACGGCGAGACTAGGACACCGGACATTACTGCGACGCGCCGTGAGGGACGGCACCGTTACGGCTTCGGCTTGAATATGGAGCAGGAGATTACGGAGGCCTTTGGCGTGTTTGGCCGCCTGGGCTGGAGCGACGGGCACAACGAAGCGTTCTGCTACACCGAAGACGACCGGACGTTGGAGGCGGGCGGGCTCGTAAAGGGAAGCTCGTGGCGGCGCAGCGGCGATCGCGCGGGCGTTGCGTTTGTGGTGAACGGGATTGTGGCGGCGCATCAGGAATATCTGGCGCTCGGCGGACTGGGGATCATGCTGGGCGACGGCGGGTTGACTTATGGGCCGGAGAAGATTGTCGAAGCTTTTTACACCGCTCATCTTTGGCGAGGTTTCTCGATGTCTTACGATTTTCAGCACGTGATTAATCCCGGATATAACGAGGCGCGCGGGCCGGTGTCGGTTTCCGCGGTCCGGTTCCACACGGACTTTTGATAGAGACAGGGAACGAGCCACCCCAGCGAGCAAAGACCGCTCGCCGGGACCCCGGCAAGGAACAAGGGACCAAGGGAACGAGGCGAGCAAGTCAGCGGCGCTCGCGGACTAGCTGGGTTTAACGGGCGCGCCGCCGGCACCCATGAGGACGATGGAGCGCTGCGCGAAAGGCGAATAGACGAGAAGCGTGGAGCAGGCGAGGGCCACTCCGAAGTTGATGTGGTGCAGCAGAAGGAATGGCGAGAGAGACCACAGCTCGTCGAAGAAAAGCAGAAACGGCCAGAGGGTTAGGAATTTGCCGCGGAAGCCGGGAGCGCGGAAGAGGGCCGCGCAGAGAATAAAAGCGCGCGCGGGAATGAGGACAGCGGCCGAGACAAACAGAAAGTGGAAGACGAGTGTTGCCGCGGGCAACGGCAAGATGAGGCCGTCGATCTCCGCAAGGTTCGCGAGGGCGCCAATATAAAAACCCAGATACATGAGCTGAAAGACGACGAAGAGCGTTTGCACCACGGGGAAGGGCGTTTTGGGAAGGTCCTCGGGCGTGGAGAGAATCCTCATGCGCGGTTGGGGATCGGGCTGGGACAGATTCGCGGCGAGGTCGATCGAAGTGGCGGCTGGGGAGTCGCTGAGTACTGACAGCCCGGCGTCGCCGGCAACTCTGCGGTCGACGATAGGATCGAGGGGCACGCGCTCGCCGGGGATGAGTTCGACGGGAGCGAGGAAGCGATAGCCACGACGGGCCAGGGTTTCGACGAATCGCGGACTGCCTGCCGTGTCGCCGAGAGCCTCGCGGATGCGATTGACGGCGGAGTTGACGCCGTGCTCGTAGTCGACGAAGGTACCTTCAGGCCAAAGCACGCGAGAGATTTCGTCGCGCGAGAGCAGTTGGCCGGGCTTCTCGAGAAACATGAGGAGAACCTGGAAGGGCTGAGCGTTCAGCTTGACGCGCATTCCCTGCCTTCGCAGTTCACCTGTGGCGGCGTCCGCTTCAAAGACTCCAAAGCGATAACGTTGTGCCGGCCGAAGGTCGCTCATCAGATCCGCCATGGCTTTCGACAAGTGTAGCCGATGGAGATTTGGGCCGATGCATGGTTGCAACAAATGAGGAGTTGGCGGAAGTGCAACGGGTGGATGGTCTTGCGCGGTGAGAAACATTTACCGGTAGGTGAGGCTCCGTGCATTGCCCGCCAAGCATCGAAACGGTAGAGTGCGAAGGGTTAGGGTGCATAGATGACGCGAGTTTATTTCTTAAGATTAATGGGTGCTGGAGCGTTGATGCTCTTTTCGACAGCTTCAATTTCGGCGGGCGAAGCGCCAACTGCGGCTGCGGTTTCTGGGTTCAATGACTATGTGGGGCACGTGGAGACGCGGCTGGCCCAGGAACACCGGTCGGCTGAGGGATTTCTACCTATAGCGGATCGGGCGCGCGTGAAGAACGGTGACGTGGTGCTTGAGCATTTGACGCCGGCGAATAGCAAGGAGCTGCAGGGAGCGCTGTTGCAAGACTGGCGCGGGACGGCATTTGTTCCTGGAGCTAAGGGCGAAGACTTTGAACGGGTGATGCGGAACTTTGAAACTTTTCCGCATATCTATTCGCCTGAAGTGCTGAGCGCCAGCGTGCCGCTAAAGGCAGGCAATCACTATCACGTAGCGATGCGAATCCGGCAACAGCACATTATCACCGTTGTGCTGGATATGACATACGACACCACGTTTGGACGACTTGACGCGCAGCATGGATACAGCTTGTCGCGGAGCATAAAAATCACCGAAATCGACGCTGCGGGCACCGCGAAGGAGCGTGTTTTGAGCGCGGATGAAGAACACGGTTATCTGTGGCGATTGAACAACTATTGGAGTTACGAAGAGGGGGATGGGGGGCTGTATATCCAGGTCGAGTCCGTCTCGTTGAGCCGCGCTGTTCCGAGGGGGCTGGGGTGGGCGATCGGGCGGTTTGTGAACAGCGTACCAAAGGAATCGCTGGAGTTTACATTGCGCGCGACACGGGATGCGCTGAAGAAATAGCCCTGCTGCGGTGGTTGGCGCGGATATTCAGCGGAAGGAGACGAAGATGGGTGCACAGACACTGGCAGCGAAGCGTGAAGCGGCTTTTGAAAATGCGCGACGCGTGAACGAGGCACTGACGGCGCGGATGGAGAAGCGCGCATTGCAGTGGATGGCGGAGCGCGCGCCGAAATGGGTGAGCTCTGACCATCTGACTGTTCTCGGATTGTGCGCGCAGATTGGAGCGGGCGTCTGCTTCGCGTTGTCGCGCTACGAGCGGCGGTTCCTGCTCGCGGTGATTGTTTGTTTGGCGCTGAACTGGCTGGGCGACAGCCTGGATGGGACGTTGGCGCGCGTGCGCAGGCAGGAGCGGCCGCGGTACGGATTCTACGTAGACCATATCGTTGACGTTCTGGGATCGGTGGCGCTGATGTGCGGGCTTGGAGCGAGTGGACTGCTGCATTGGGCAACAGCGATGGCCATGCTGATCGCGTTTCTGGTGCTCTCGAGCGAGAGCTACCTGGCGACCTACACGCTGAAGTGCTTTGAGCTTTCGCAGGGGCTCTTTGGACCGACGGAGATTCGGATTCTGCTGGCGATGGGTTGCTTTGCCGTGCTGCGCAACCCGTTTGCGACAGTGTTTGGGCACAAAATGCTGCTCTTCGATTTGGGCGGGGTGATCGGGACGCTCGGAATGGCGGGGATGGCGCTGGCGGTGACGGCGCGGCACACGGCACAGCTCTATAGGATTGAGCCGCTAAAGTGAATGCGGTGGTTCGCAATTTGAATGAATTTTCGCTCAGGGGCTAAAGCTCGCGGTAATTTTGCAGCGTTTACGGCACGAGTAAACTCGTGCCCTGACACTTCGTGCTTCTCCGAAGGCGAATTTCCGCAGCCTGTGAAGCCCGTACCCATCAAACTGACCCGCGACCGCAGATGCCGAGATGGAAGCAAATGCGATATTCTGCTTCGTCCTGAGGAATCCAGCCGTGGAAGGCAAGATGTTGAAGCGCGCGAGGCGCGAAAATCCCGCGGTCCTGTCGCACCACGCGATGCGCAGGATGGTCGGCATGATCGCGCTGCTGCTGCCTTTCGTTCTTGCCGGCGGGAACATTTTGATCTCATTCCTGGGGTCTAGCCATGCGCTGCCCCACCCTCTTCTGCAACGATCGATCAGCGACTATTGCTACACCGCCATGAGGGATGTTGAAGTGGGAGGCCTGTGCGCGATCGCGGCATTCCTGATGTGCTCTCGCGGGTACGACTGGATGGACGAGATCACTGGATACCTCGCTGGGTTTCTTGCTTTAGGAGTAGCGCTCTGCCCTTCGGTGAACCCGCGGGACAATGTGCATACGCCGCTGCAGTTGGAATTGAATACTGTTCACACGGTATTTGCGGCGCAGATGTTTCTCGTCCTCGCGTATTTCTGCCTGGGTCCATTCCGCAAGAGCGCGCCGGGGGTAGGCCGCACTCGACGCAAACAGCACAGAAATGCGGTCTACGCGGTGTGCGGCACGGTGATCCTGGTGTGCGACGTGCTGATCGTCAGCCTGAACCTGGAACGGGCGGAGCGATTGCTCAGCCCGATTAACCCACTGCTGACCTGCGAATCGCTGGCGCTGATCGCATTCGACGTGGCCTGGCTGACGAAGGGCAACGGCTTCCTGAGAGACAGGCCGCATAGCCACGTGCAGCCGGTAACAATCGCGGAAGATCCCTGAAGCCGATTTCTCAGTGGCCCTTTCCGGTATGGGTTTGGTCGGTTGATGCGGGCCCCTGGAGCGGAATCTGGCGGCGCAGGGGCACGCGAGCATCACGGGCAAAGTACCAGCGCGCGGCGATCGAGAATGAATTTACTTCAAGACTGTTTCCGCTTCTCTGCGGCTTGTAGTAGAAGCCGGAGTACGTTGGGGCGAAAGTGAGATTGCCGATGGAAGGAAGGGCCAGCGCAATGCTGAGAGGAATGTCGTATTCCGTCTGCGTGGATAATTCAGCCGATGGAGGACGCCCGAAGAAATAGTCGCCGGAACTGTCGGTGACCAGGCTGATCTGCTTGCCCGGAACGGTGCCGAAGAGACGATTCTGGAAGTGGAAAGTCCAGTAGAGGCCGGGAGTGTGGAGAGTTTTGACGGCCGGCAGGCCAAAGACCGTGGTGTTGGTAGTGCTGTTGTTCCTGGTGCTGTTGATGACGAATTTAGCAAGAGAGAAGCAACTTTGCAGCGTGATGTTCGCGGTGACCTGGCAGGTTTTTATTATCGGAGGGGTACCGGGCGTCGTGAAGGTGTCCTGGAGAGTCAACTGGTACAAGACCCCTTTCTGCTCGCTGAATTCGAGGCCTGCCTCGTAGTAGCTTCCACCCCAGAACCGGGAACTTGGGCGGTTGTTGCCGAATTCACGCCGGAAGCCGGCGCGGTCAGTCCAGCCGGAGACGCGCGGGAGTTGAACTGTAAGTTCGCCAACGCCTGTTGAAAAGGGGAAGAACAGGTATGGGGTGTTGACCTCAACCTGGTATTGACGAGGCGTAAGCACCAGCAGGCTTCGCGGCATGGAGCGCACGCTGCGGAGGGTATTGTCACTTTTCAGCGCGTGAAGCCGAAGCTGTAGAAATGCGCCTTCAGTTAGATTGTTCAACGAATAGGAAGGGTTGATCGGCTTGCCGGTAATATTGCCGAGGACTGAGCGGTCGTAGGCGAAATTGGTCTGCTCACCTACAGATAGGGCCGCGAGCGCCCTGGTGGTGCCGCCCGGCTTGAAGAAGGTTCCCGTAATTCTGTTGGCCAATTCCAGATCCAGTTCCTGCGAGGTAGGGGCAACGGCTCGAGCGTCGGAGACGCCCTGGAAGTTCGCAACGTTTGAATTTCCGCCGACCGGCGACCGCGCAGTAAAGCTGGCAATGACCTTTGCGAAGTCGATTTGCCAAAGCGGCATTTGCTGGAATTGCTGGTTTTGGGTGGTGATGACTTTTTCGGCGGAGCCTGTAGCCGGGGCAAGCGCGGCGACTTGAGTGCTGGGGTCGGGGCTGGGGCGGCGCAGGGACGCCAAGAGGTAATGCGATAAGGAAGCTGTGATGTAGACATCTGTTCTTTGGTGGTTGGTTGGCGGAAGGCTCTGGAGCATGCCGTAGACGGCCTTATCCTGGGCCAACTGATCGCTGGTCACTAACCAATAGTAGCCATCGTCGGTGACAGGCGTGCCGCCGATGCAGTAGGTCGTCTGGCCCGCAGCGTCGCTATTGCACGATGGATCGACGGGGATCCAAAGAGGCTCGTTGTTCTGGTTTATCTCAGTGAGGTTGGTGAGGGTGGACTGCACAATGCCGTAGGAGATGAGCCACTCCTGCGTAACGCCGGTATCGGCCAGTTGCGATTGCTGCGCCATCTGGTCTTGTGACAGCGCGAGCATACTTTTCAGGCTCTTGCCAGTGACGGCTACATATTCCAGGAAATCGCCTTTCCAAAAGATGCGGTCGAGGGCGACGCGCAACTTGCAAAGATCGGGATGCTCAGTCTCGTTGGCGCACACGCTATAGTCCCGGTATCCCGGTCCCATCGCGTCCAGCTCCACGTCGCGGCTCTGCAAGAGGACGACGTCGGCGTTGGGGCGAGAGGCTTTTTCAAGGTCATTGAGGAGCGCGAACTCAGCCTTGCTCTCCGGATCCGAGCCACTGATCGTCGGCACCGTGGAAGATTGTTTCAACTGCGCCATCAATTGAGAAAGCAGCGCGAGGGTTGTGGGACTGGAACCCTGGACTGGAGGAGGCGCAAAGATACCATCGGGCTCGTTGACCAGAGAGAAGCTGTTATCGGCTGGGGAGTCCAGGGTAAGGCGCGAGACTTTCCCGGGGTAGTCGCCGGTTTGAGAGTTGTAGCTGGGAATTGGCGCCACGACGGGAGCGGGGAAGTCGCGTTTTGCGGACGCCGGAAAATTCAAGGTGACCTGCGAAGTGCCATATCCGGACTCGGCCTCGCTGAGCACGACATCAACGTGGAACTGCGCGCCATCAAGCCTGAGCAGCGACGATACGCGTTCCGAGAGAACTTCCGCTTCGGTGTGGGGCATCTGGGCCATGACCACAATCTTGTCGAAGGGGCGCTCATTGCGGTCGGCGGCCAGAAGCTCAGCGCCACGCATGATGGCCTCGGTTATCGGAACAGGATTGACGGCAACCGCAGAGCCATCTCCGGTGGTAAAACGGTCGCCGCAAGCGCCGAAAACCCTTGCGGGGGCTTTGCCAGTGCCCGGGCACAAACGAATATTAGTTTGCGAAACCGCCTTCATGGTGCTCTGGCCGGTAACGCCAACAATGAGGACATGGCTGCCGTCTGCCAATTGCGCAACCGTGTAGCCGATGTCCTTTTCTTCTGTCGCGATAGTGCGGAGCAGACCGTTCTCCGCGGCAACGCGCGCCTCCGGCGAAAGGACGAAGCAGGCACCAATGCTCCCCCCCTGCGCGCAATCGCCAAGGATCTTCTGCAGCAGTACTTTGCTCGAGTTGGCGGGGAGGCTGGGATCGGAAAGCTTAATTAGATTGCCGACGATCGTTGTTAGTGAGGCTCTGTAGGTGTTGAAGTCGGCGCGATCGGCAGAGTTAAGAGGGTACTCCGGTGTATCAGCCAAATCCAATTTGTTGAGCACACTCAGGATTTGCTCCAGGAACGTTTGGTTTAGCAAACCAGTGCCGGGTAGCTCGAAGACTCCCTGAGCGCCGCTTTTGTATCTTCCGGATGCGTCGTTTTCTTGCGGCACAAGCGAGCGAAGGCGCGAGCCCCACGCCGATTGCAGGATCTTAAGCTCATCGCTGGCGAGTTCATCGAGTACCGATTGCCGTCCCGCAGCCCTATTGGCACTGTCGGCGGCCAACTGCTGAATGGCCTGGACCGCGGGATTGACCGACTCGCCCGGAGACTGGCGGCTCAGGCGATCGAGGCGGCTAAGCCAGTCGAGTGGTTCGGGCTCGAGCTCGGCGCCAGTGCCCACGCAGTGGAACGCGTTTCTGTCGAGAGGATTCTCGCGGAAGAGCAAGGGACAGCGTTGACCTTTCAGAGTGATGCGCAGGTTGGCGCCGAGAAGGTACGTCGCGTGGTCGTGATTGTCGATGTCCGCGGCCTGTTGCGGGTCCCGGGCGGCATCCGAGAGGAGCAGCGCCGCCACGCGCAGCCATTGCGCGGTATACATAAAGTCCTGACTTCCGGGCACCACTGCGCGAAATCCGGCGTGCATCAGGAAATTTAGGACGTTATCGCAATTGGCTCTGGGAGCGACGCGACCGTCGTCCTTATAAAGGCTCTCAGGGCGGGTTTCCTTAGTGCTTGGGTCAATGGTTTGAGGCAGTTTGCAGCCGCCCTGAGACGGGTCTGGAGTGTTAAGGTTCTCCATCTGAATGGCGGCGCCAAACTCCGATCCGAAGTTGTCGCCCAGACCGATCAGCAAAGTATCCGGATTGGACTTGCGATAGTCGTCGAGAAAACTCTTCACCGGCGGCAGGTGCTTCTGGTCCGGCTCGTTGAATTCCATTCTGTAATAGCCGTAGAGGCTGCCGGTGTAATCGATCTGGGTGGTGTTCGACTGTCCCCGTAGGGCGCATGGAAGCAGAAGCGGGAGGGCCATCAAAACGAGCAGCGGGGAAAGGCAACGGACGAACGACGAGGATGTACGCATGGCGCCCTCCAGAAATCGTGCGGCGTGAAAAGCCCGGTGGTTGTGCATCCATCTTCCAAGAACGCGCGCGGCGCGTCAATGGATTTCGGCGGAGCGGACGGCGACCTGCTGCAATTTCGGGCCGCTTCAAAAAAAACGGCTTGATTGGGAGTCTCAGTGGACAGGAAGAAAAGTGCTTATGCGGCGATTACTATTCGTCTATTGCTATACGTCTATTGCTATCCCTTGAGGGCGACGCGTTCGCGAGGCAACCAACCGTCAGCGCGTTGGATGAGGATGGCGCGCTCATCCTCCTTGCTCTTCCCTTTGCGCTGGAAAAGCTCAGGCGGCTCCTCGCGGGAAAAGAGCCAGAGGCTGACCGAATGCAAGGCAAGCGCGCGTGCTGCCATATGCACCGCCTCCGGCTCGTCGAGATCGATGATCATTGCGCAATGCGCGGGCTTTGACTGAGCCAGCAACTTCTTTAGCTCACTCTCCGCCTCTTTAAGATGTTCGTCATAAAGCCGCAACCTGGTGACGGGATGGAGTTCCATGCCCAGCCGCGCCATGATCTCCGGCAGCCGGGCAACTTCCTTTCGGTTCCAGTCCTTGTACTCCTCTGTGAGATGGTCCCAATCTTCAAGATGCGTGTTGAATCGCTGCATTGGCCGCCGCCACTCGATCAGCCGGCGTTCAATGGTGTAGCGGCGGTGCTCAAGTTCCGCCAGAAGCTCGATTTGCTCCGGAGTGAATGTGGCGACGACGGGTGAATGCACATCGCGCGCCACGTGCAGACCTGCCAACTCCATATAAAGCGGCGTGTGGTCGGCGCGCCAGCGATTCGACATCTTCATGAACTCAGGCAGTTCGTGCCAGGGAACGTCAGCCTGGGGATTGATCGTGTCACGGGAGCGACGCCGGTAATCTTCGTGAAGAGCCTGCGCAAAAGCATCCAGGTGGGACCCGAGCAGAACATCGGTGCTCAGCGTTTCTTCGAGGGTGCCAAATATCTGGAGCCGATCGGCGAAGTTGGAGATGCCCTCGATGCTGCGCACCAGTTCGCCCAGGCGGCGGTAATGTTCGAGCCGCACGTAGACGGGGACGTGCAAGTGGCCGGCGCAATCGAGAAGCGAACGAATCTCGAGCGCCGCACACAGGCTTTGCTCGTCGTCTCCCAATGAGACTGCAACCCCGAGAAGCGGCTCTGCCAATTCCAGCTTTTTGGCTACAATCCGGTGGAGGTCGGGCGAGCCCGGTGCAACCGAGGCCGTGATGAATTCGAGATTCGCCGACTGTGCCGCGACAGGATTGGCAATAGGAAACGATTCCGCTGCCTGATCTGCTTTTTGATCGAGGATGAGGACATTAAGGGTGTTACCGGGCGCAACCGGGCAAGCGCGAATCAGATGCTGCGTGATTTCCCGGCCATACGATCCGAATCCAACCACCACAAAAGCCCGCGCTTCAAACTCCGGACTGGGCGGCAGGTGGAGGCGCTTGATCAGCATGCGGGCCGCATTCATGAATGGATTGAACAAGCGAAGATCTACCTTGCTCGATCCCATGGAGCCCTTATCGCTGCCGATCAGTCTTTTGTGCATCCAGTCGTTTCGCAATTGGGCCAGCACTTGAATCCGGCTGGATTTGAGATGACCAGGGAGCTCAAACACCTCTTTGATCTGGAGAGCGATGTCCATATTTTCACTGTCGGATCCGGTGCAGACGATCGCCGTTTGCGCGCGCCGGATTCCCGCAGCAATCAGCACCTGAGGGTTCTTAGCGTCGCCCTGGAGCACCGGAACGCCGCTCTTCTCGCAGGTTGCTACGTTGGGTGAATTGTCTTGCAAATCTACCGCGACGATGTATTTCCCTGCCCCGCCCAGGTTCTGGATCACTTGCATTCCCACGTCGCCAACGCCGCAGACGACGGTGTGATTGAATTTACGGCGCACCATTGCGGTACGGAGATTCTTCCTAACTCCTGTGATAAACAGTTGGGCGGCGGAGAGGACCGCAATGCTGGGCACCAGCACCTGCGCGATGATGAGTTGCCAAGGATCTCTGCCGGGTTGGTAAAGGTCGTAGAGCCGTATGAGCCCGATGGACGAGATCATGCAACGGAGAAGCTGCAGCCACGGGTTACCTTTTTGAAATGCCGCATACACATGGTGGGGGTCGAACGGAATACCTGAGTCGACGGTGTAGTACCACCCGGCTCTGGCGTACCCCCAGGTGCCAAGCCCTACGGCGAGAATGGCGAAGCCAATGAGGACGATTTTTTCGAATCGCTTTTCCATATTTATTTCTGCAAGCGGGTCATCCCTGCAGGCGGTTTCCACCTTCAATCGGCGGCAACGATCAGCCGGGAAGATTCAACGTGCGATAACGGAAGACAAAGCTCCAATCCATGGTTTCAGCAATCATAACCCCTGCAATTCTCTGGGCGGCCTCGCGGAGGGCGGCGAAGGTTTCGTCTTTGGAATCGAGGGCGTTCTTGAGATCGATTGACTGGAGAGAGCTGAGCTCCGCAGCCATGGCGCGGGAGCGATCGGCGGTGCGGGCAAACTCTCCGTGGCTGGCGATGGCGTAGAAAGCGGCGCCGAAGGCAGGCGGGACGGTGGCCAGCATCAGAAACCAGAATGAATCCCGGTTGATCTGGTTGCTAAAGATATGGACAACACATCCGAGCAGGGTGATGACGAAGAGTGATGTGCCGATGTGGTGCAGACGATGACTGAGTTTGGTCAGGGTAGTGCTGTTGCCCTGGTGATATCCGACCTGATCATCGAGGATGCTTTCGATGAGCTTGCCGATGGAGACGAGATAGTCGCGGTTAATTATGGCGGGCGCCAGGCCGAGATCGCGTGCGATGGTGCGAAACATGCCGTCAACCCAGGAACGGTCAGCGCCGGAACCGAAGTGAGCGGGCGGCGGAGGTGTTGCAAGGGCGCAGCCGAGTGGCGAAAGGTAGCAGTATTGGCGCAACAGCTCGGCCAGCTGCCTGTAGTTGAGCCAGCGCTCGTGCCAGGATTTGCGGCGGCCATGCCAGGTGATCAACAAGATGAAGGCGATCAACGCGAATTCAGTTAATTCAGGGATTCTGCGCCCTTCCAGGTGGTAACCGTGGCCCATCATGCCAAGCATTGCGACCAACACGGCGGAAGCGCTGAGCAGATTGGTGGCGAGCGAGCTCGTGCGGAGCAGGCCTGCGTAATAGCCTGACAAGCCATCGGCCCAGGCGTAATGGGGACAGAGTTTGTCGAGGAGATAGCGCTGCGTGTCTTCTGGCGGAGCGGGAGGCGTCGAGATCATCTTCGCCCATTCGGCGCGCGCTGACGGCTCGAAATCCGAGATTCTCCACGATCCTTTACGAAATTTTCCCTTAGCGAGGACATCGCGAAAGATGCGGAAGATCCGGCCAAAATCAAACCTAGGCTGCTTCTCAGCGCAATAAATGCGGCTGAAGTTCAGGTCGCTGCCGGCTTTGCTTTGCGAAAAGCGCAATGCGAAACGCGAGTCAAGCTCTGCCAACGGGAGTAACTGGCGATCGCCAGATTCGCCCGTGAGGAGAACGCACGGCGGATTCTGAAGAGAAGCATGCAGCCAGATGACGGGAATATTCTGCGCCAACGCCTCTTCGACAATTTGAGCGGTGCCGCCTCTGCCCGCGGCAGGCTCGCCATCCCAGATGGCAATGAGAAAGTCGGATTGCTCCAGAACGAATCGGCCGACTCGTTCATAAGCGACATCCGCTGCATCGCGCGCGCCGTCGATCTGAATGACCGCTGAGGCTTTGGCGAGCAGAGCATGGAATTCATCGCGCGAGGATTCGGTTGAAAAGTCACGGCGGTATTCTTCTTCGTGGAAAGGGAGCGGGCATTGCAGGTCAGCGCCGAGAGCGAGCCCGGCGTTGGCGACGATTCGATCCGCACCTTCAGCGAGCGGAGACAGGATGCGCAGAAGCGGAGGTTCGGGCGAATGAAGGAGAGGATCGTGCGCGCGAAAGGCGAGAATAGTGATGGCTTTCAGAATCTGGTCGCATTGAGCGGGGAGAGCGGCGGCGACATCGGGCGATAGCCGGTTGGGCCGATGGCCCGTTACGCCGATTTGAACGACAAGGCGGGGCCGAGGGGGCAGGCGGAGCCGCGGCGGCGAGCTTGACTCTTGAGAGGCCATGGCGCGGTGATGGATGATGCTCCTTAAATCTGCGTTGAGCATATCACGGCATCAAACACAAGACTGGCCGGTATTTATGGGCGGGGATGAGCCCGACGAGAACTGCGCCGCAGCCATCAACTTTGCACCTACGTTGAAGCGCAAAGATGAGGGGCGAGCGTGAGAGTTACGCGGCTTGGCGTGGCGGATGTGCGCGGCTGGCAAGACTTATCTGTGACGAATGAACGAGCCGTCGTGCAACTCGGTCATTGCTTGGCGCAGTTCCTCTTGCGTGTTCATGACGATGGGTCCGTACCATGCGACCGGTTCCTCTAGCGGCTTGCCAGAGACGAGCAGGAAGCGAATGCCTTCGGGGCCGGCCTGGACGACAATTTCGTCGCCGCGGTCGAAAAGGACGAGCGAATGATTGCTCGCGTCATAGACGGGAGCGGCGTTGGGGTCAATGGCGGACTCGGTGAGCACGGCCTGTGGGTCGGATGCGTCGCGGAAGGTTCCCGCGCCGGCGAAGACGTAGGCGAATGCATTGCGCGTGGTCTCAACTTTGATCCGTTTGCGCTTCAAGGGCGCGACGGAGATGTCGACGTAGCGCGCGGCGACACTCGATTCGGTCGCGACGCCCTCGACGGGGCCGGTTTTGCCCCAGAACTCGCCGCAAATAATGCGCGCTTTGGTTCCGTCATCCTCGGTGACCTCGGGAATGGCGTTCGATGGAATGTCCTGGTAGCGCGGAGCGGTCATCTTGTGCGATGCGGGCAGGTTGGCCCAGAGCTGGAAGCCGTGCATGCGTCCGCGCTCGTCGCCTTTGGGCATCTCCTGGTGGAGAATGCCGCTGCCGGCGGTCATCCATTGCACGTCTCCAGCGGTCATGCGGCCCTTGTTGCCAAGCGAATCGCCGTGCGCGACTTCACCCGCAAGGACGTAAGTGATGGTCTCGATGCCGCGGTGCGGGTGCCACGGGAAACCGGCCAGGTAGTCGGCGGGATTCTCGTTGCGAAAATCATCGAGCAGGAGAAACGGATCGAATTCGGCGGTTTTGCCGAAGCCGAAGGCGCGTTGAACCTTGACGCCCGCTCCTTCGATGGTGGGCTGGGTTTGGTGGATCTCTTTTACGGCTCTAAGTGACATGGTGCAGCTCCCGTTCTTGAATCCCAAGCGACGTGGCGGGCAACCTGTGGCGCCCGCCCCGGAAAACCGCTCACATTCGATGTGGATCTTATGCCTATTTGATGCGCGAGGAACATCTCGGTTGCAACCGGCGGTTGTGGACGCTGGCGTCTCAATCCCGCAAGCCGACTTCGCGACTCAGGCGGCCTTGATGAACTGCACGTCGAGCGTAATGCTCACGTCCTCGCCGACCAGCACGCCGCCTGCTTCAAGGGCTGTATTCCACGTCAACCCGAAGTCCTTACGATTGATTTTTGTGCTGGCGGAAAGGCCTATGCGCGTGTTGCCCCAGGGATCCTTGGCAGGCTCGCTCACTTCCTCGACATTCAAAACCACTGGCTTGGTGACGCCGTGGATGGTCAGGTCGCCGGTGACGGCGAAGCCATCGCCCTTTTTCTCGATGTGAGTGGACTTGAAGGTCATGGCTGGGAATTTCTCCGCATCAAAGAAGTCCGTGCTCTTGAGGTGGCCGTCGCGCTTCTCGTCCTGCGTGTTTACGGTTGAGACATCGATGGAGACTTCAAGGCTGGACTTGGTGTGGTCGGCTTCGACGCGATTCAACACGCCGGTGACTCCGCCGAACTTGCCTTTGACGTTAGAGATCATCATGTACTTGACCTTGAACTCGGCCGAGGAGTGGGCGGGATCGATGTTCCAGGTAGAGGTGGTGGTGTCAGGTGTCATGGGTTGGTGCTCCTTTCTTGTACTTGGATGCGCGAGGGAGATATTCGTTGCAACAAGTATTTGGGCGACTCGCTGCCGGTCGGTCGGGACGGAAGCCTGAGGCGAAGCCTTATGCTTGGTAACAGACTTTCCGTGAGCGATTTTGCCCAATCCGTGAAGCAGCAGGCCGACATCGTGAAGGTGATCGAGAGCTACATCCGGCTGCGCAAGGCTGGGGCGCAGCGGTTTAGCGGTCTGTGCCCGTTCCACAAGGAAAAGACGCCATCGTTCAACGTGAACGGAGGATCGCAGCAGTTCTTTTATTGCTTTGGCTGCCAAGCGTCGGGCGACGTGTTCAGCTTCGTGGGCAAGATCGAGAACGTGGGCTTTCCGGAAGCGGTTCGGGTTGTGGCGCAGAAGTGCGGCATTCCGCTGCCAAAGCGGGAGTTTTCATCGCCGGAGGAGGCCGCGGGAGCGCGGCTGCGAGCGAAACTGCTTGAACTGCAGGAGACGGCTGCGGAGTGGTTTGAGGAGCAGTTGCGGGGCCCAGGCGGAGCGCTGGCGCGCGAGTACCTGGCTGGGCGGGGAATGACGGCGGAGGGGATCAAGACCTTCAGGATTGGGTATGCGCCGGATGGCTTTCACGCTCTGCACGAGCGGCTGGGAAGCATGGCCGACGAGGAGACGCTGCGGGCTTCAGGGCTGTTCAGCTCGAAGGAGCAAGGTGACGGGGGCCGGGGGCCGATCTACGACCGGTTCCGCAAGCGAGTGATGTTTCCCATCTCGAATGAAGGCGGGCGGGTGATTGCGTTTACGGCGCGGACGCTGGAGACGGGTGAAAAGGCTGGAGCGAAGTACATCAATTCGCCGGAGACGCCGCACAATTCCGAGGAGAAGTTGGTCCGTAATGAGGTCACGCGCGACAAGTGGCTTGATACGCTGACAACGCCGCTCTTCCAAAAGGGCCACGTGCTGTTCAACCTGGACAAGGCGAAGTCGGCTATTCGCGCGCTGGAGTTTGCCCTGCTGGTGGAGGGCCAAATGGACTGCATCAGCGTATTTCTGGCGGGAATCCAGAATGTGATTGCGACGAGCGGAACGGCTTTTACCGAGCAGCAGGTGGCGATCTTGCGGCGGCACACCTCAAACGTGATTGTGAACTTCGATCCTGACACGGCGGGCGCGAATGCGGCGGAGAAGTCGATTGCGCTGCTAACCGAGGAAGGGTTCACGGTGAAGATCGTGACGCTCGAAGGCGGACTCGATCCTGACCGGTTTATTCGCGAGCGAGGCGTGGAGGCCTATAAGGAGGCGCTGCGCGAGTCGCGGCGGCAGGCGGATTACCTGATTGAGCGGGCGCGAATGCAGTTTCCTGGCGCGAGCGCGGAGCAGAAGGTGAAGGCGATGAACTTTCTGCTGCCGCACATTCGGCGCATGCCGGAGACACTCGCGAGGGAGCAGTTTGCTGCCGATGCGGCGCAGAAGCTGGGGATCGGGTCTTCGGTGTTGCGCGAAGAACTGCGGCAGGCGGCGCTGAAGCGGCGGGAACGAGTTGAGGAGCGGGCGGCAAAGCTGACGGAAGTGGAGCGCGTGCTGTTGAGAACGCTCGCCGTGACCGATCCCGATGGCGCGGAAGCGCGACTGGTAGCGGCGGAAGCTGTAACCAACAGTGCGACGTGGTTTGAGCATCTGGGATCATTCGGAGCGATGCAGGCGCTGGCCGGTCGCGGGGCAAAAGATCCCATGGAGACGGTGATTGACCCGGGCCAGCGGGCACTATTGGCCGAGGCGCTGTTGGGCGAGAGCCGGCCGCCAGAGGCAAACGAGGTGGAGAGCGCGGTGCAAGAGGTTCAGGAGCGCGCTATCGAGGGTCGACTGCGGGATATGCGGGCACAGATCGCAGAGGCCGAGAGGAATGGCGACTTTACCGGGCTAGCTTTACTGACGCAGCAGAAACTTGAGCTGGACCAGGCGTTGCGGAAGATCCACCGCAATAACGAGAAGTCAGTATAATTTCACCAACGCGGCTCGTGTGGGAATCTGCCATGATGCTTGAACTAAAACCCGAACAGCAAAAGGTGCTTGAACGCGCGGCCCGGTCAGGGATGAGCCCGGATGAGTTGCTCGACCAAGCGTTTGCCGTGATCGACGAGCAACACAGTAATGGAGAGTGGATGCTCGCGGAACGGGAGACTGTTGCCACACATATTGCCGAGGGTTTTGCTCAGGCGGAGCGCGGCGAACTTTTGGATGCGGACCAAGCGGCGCGCATCCTGCGCGAAAGACGGGCAAAGCGGCTGATCGGCTAAGGAATGCCTCCTGCTTGGCGATTTACTCCCTCCGCGCTCGACGATCTCGACGACATTTGGACCTATATCGCCGCAGATAGCATCAGCGCTGCAAATCGCGTGGAATCGACAATTCTCGAGGCGTGCGAGAGCGTTTCCAGGCACCCCCTGCTGGGATCGAAGCGGGCCGAGATCACTCTTCTCCCGGTCCGATTTTGGGTGGTGACCCGGTATCCGAATTTCATTGTCGTCTATCGTCCGGAGACCAAGCCGCTCCAAATCATTGCCGTTCTGCATGGAAAGCGGGACCTCCATCGACTCATGGAAGAGCGGGACGCGGTCTGAGCTCGAATGGCCGGGACCGCAGGGCCGGAGCGCGAATCATAATTGGCCTTTGGCAGGAGGGGCTCAGGCGGGCTGATCTTGCGTCGAAATGGCCGTTTTGAGCGTCTAATGGACAGGTGCGAGACCCGGAACGGGTGGCTGGAAGCTGGTCCGAAGTGGCATGTCCGGGCTGAATTTTGGCGGACTTTGCGCTGGTGCGAGCCGCTGCAGTTGTGGTAATCTATTGATCTCAGTGAGGATGCGCGCCCCTTTGCCCCACACATGAGCTTCGGCTCGCGGGCGACCCAGGCGAAACCTGAAGCGCTGCCATCCTGTTCCGAGAAAAATTATCACCGCTTTTGCGGGCTTGCCGATGTGTATGCAAGCGAGGATTTCCTTTGGGAAATCTTCATTTGCGCGCCTGAAATTGAGCGCGGCGCGAGACTGCGATAGGCGCGGATCGATAGATATGCGCGATCTGCGCAGGCGAGTTGGCGTGGCCGATTGCGATGACGCGGGGACGAAGACTGAAATCGGGCGAGGCGCTCCATGTGGATGCGTCTTGCTGAAGAGAGTTGGGAAACATTGGCGATTGAAGACAAATTCGAAGAGGATGTGCACGGTCTGATTGAGACCGGCAAAGAGAAGGGCTATCTGACGTACGGCGAGGTGAACGACGCTCTGCCGGATGAGATTGGCTCTCCCGACGATCTCGACGATCTGATCACGACCATCGGGACGCAGGGCATTGACCTGCTCGACACTCCGAAATTTCCCGGCGACAAAGACTTTGAGCTGGAAGAGGGCGAAGACGTCGAGCTGGACCTGACGCCGGGGACGCTGGAGAAGACGAACGACCCGGTGCGCATGTATCTGCGCGAGATGGGAACCGTGCCGCTGCTGACTCGCGAGGGCGAAGTGGAGATCGCCAAGCGCATCGAGCGCGGGCAGAACCGCGTGCTCAAGGCTATTTCGCGTTCGCCGATCGTGATTCGCGAAGTGGCGGCGCTGGGCGAAGACCTGAAGCGCGGCGTGCGCAACGTGAAAGAAGTGGTGATCTTCGACGAGGAAGAGCTCACCGAAGAGGTGGTGCTGACCCGCGTGAAGGCCACCGTGGCACGCACCGACACACTTGTGAAGCACCAGAAGAAGGTTGCGCAGGTTGAAGAAAAGCTGGCGGCGATTTCGCCGGCGAACAAGGCGAAGGTGAAGGAAGCGCGGCGGCTGCGCTGGGCGGTCGGCCGCGAGAAAGTGCTGATTTCGCGCATCGTGCGCGAGCTAAAGTATACGGCGCTGGAGCGCAAGCGGCTGCTGGACAAGGTCAACAAGACCGTGGACACGATGCGCACGCTGGAGCGCCAGGTGCGCTCGCTGGAGCAGAAGTACGAATCCTCTAAGAGCGAGGAGATGAAGAAGGAGTACCGGCGCCAGCAGAAAAATTGCCGGACGGATCTGGAAAAGATCGAGGGCGACGCTGGAGTTTCGATCACGGAGCTGAAGCGGACCCAGCGCGAGATGATCCAGGGCGACATGGACGCGGAGCAGGCGAAGCGCGAGCTGATCGAGGCGAACCTGCGGCTGGTGGTGTCGATCGCCAAGAAGTACACGAATCGCGGACTGCAGTTCCTCGACCTGATTCAGGAGGGCAACATTGGCCTGATGAAGGCAGTGGACAAGTTCGAGTACCGGCGCGGCTACAAGTTTTCGACGTATGCAACGTGGTGGATTCGGCAGGCGATTACGCGCGCTATTGCAGACCAGGCGCGGACGATCCGCATTCCGGTGCACATGATCGAGACGATCAACAAGCTGATCCGTACAAGCCGGCAGCTTGTGCAGGAGCTGGGCCGCGAGGCATCGAGTGAGGAGATCGCGCGGCGCATGGACATTCCGGTGGCCAAGGTTCGCAAGGTGCTGAAGATCGCGCAGGAGCCTATCTCGCTGGAGACGCCAATCGGCGAAGAGGAAGATTCGCATCTGGGAGACTTCATCGAAGATCGCCAGGCGGTATCGCCGTCTGAGGCTGTAATCGGCGTGAACCTGAAGGAGTACACGTCACAGGTGCTGCGCACGCTTACGCCGCGCGAGGAGCGGGTGATCAAAATGCGCTTCGGGTTGGAAGACGGTTCGGAGCACACGCTGGAAGAGGTCGGCCAGAGCTTCCAGGTGACGCGCGAGCGCATCCGGCAGATCGAAGCCAAGGCGCTGCGCAAGCTGCGGCATCCGAGCCGAAGCCGCAAGCTGAAGGCGTTTGTTGAGGGAGTGAAAGAAATGTAAGCGATTTGGCTGGAAATCAGCCGTTGCAGGCCGCAGCTCTCAAAAGAGGCTGCGGCCTTTTTGCGTGGGCATTTCGTTTGCTTAGAACTCGAAACCAAGGTTAGGCGCTCGACGATCGATCTGGCGTGTGATCGCAGATGGCCGGTTGCACTGGTCGACCCGCGATTGACGCGCCAAGACAGCAGGTATAGGCTCGGCGTGAGAACGAAATTAGAGCAGCAAAACTACGGATGAAAGTCACAATGAATGAACCGGTGATCGAAGGAGACTCCACGGCTGAGCTGAGGAAGCACCTCTTCTACGAGACTTCGCATTCCCCCGCGCTCACCGATCTGGTGGGCTATGAAAAGGCGAAGGACATTGTTGATTTCTGCTTCATCGCCAACCCGTATTACCCGACGGCCGGAATGCTCGATGACTTGCAACGCAGCCTGCCTAACCTGATCAAGTCCTATCCATCGAGCAACCCGCTGAGGAGCCAGAAACATCTCGCGGCGGTGTTGAACGTCGACCCGGAGCATCTGATTATCGGCAACGGCGCAACCGAATTGATAACGCTGATTAAATTGACCTTGATCGACCGGATCGCGGTGCCGATTCCGACTTTCGGCGAGTACATCGAGAAGATGAAGGATCTGCGCGATGCAGAGTTGTACGCGCTGAATCCCGAGGACAGGTATCAGTTGCATCTCGATGACTATTTAGCCTGGGTAAAGAAACGAAAGCTGGCGTGCCTGCTGGTGATCAATCCGGGTAATCCGACTGGCCAGTTTATTCCGCTCGAAGAGATGGTGGAATTTCTGCAACGCGCGCGGGATATGGAGCTGGTGATTGTCGATGAGTCGTTCATCGATTTTGCCGGCGATCCCATTCCGAGCCTGCTGCCGCTTGCGGATCAATTTACGAATTTGCTGATTGTGCGCAGCATGAGCAAGCATTGCGGCGTGCCGGGCCTGCGCCTGGGATACTGCTACAGCGCAAATCTCTACATTCTCAATCGCCTGCGCAGATTTCTTCCCACATGGAATTTAAATACGCTCGCGCAGTATTTTCTTTCTCTGCTGCCGGACGGCGATGCCGCTTATCACGAGGGCCGCAAACGGCTGATCGGCGACGTGAAGCAACTCTACGATGATCTTCGGACGATGCCCCAGTTGGAGGTTTATCCCACTGGTGCCAATTTTCTGCTTTTCAAGGTCCAGAACGGCATGACCGCAAGGGAACTCCAGATGCGGCTGCTGGTGGAGCATGAGATGTACGTGCGCGACTGTTCGAACAAACTCGGGATGGACGCGTTCCACATCCGTGTCGCCTCGCAGGGGCGCGAGGAGGATAAGCGTTTGGTGGAAGCTCTGCGGGCATTGCTTAAATGAAGCGCCCATTTGTTGTTGTCGTCGCCAACCGAGCTACCAGAAAAGACAAGCTGATTGATTACGTCGGCGAGTTTCATCTCGAGCTTCTGGTTCGCTTGGGCGCAGTGCCGGTGATCGTGCCGGTAGTCGCGGGAACACTGGCGTGCCTGCCGCAATACAAGGAGCGGATGGATGGCCTTCTGCTGGTGGAAGGAGATGACGTCGAACCGAAACGATTCGCGGCCCGGAAGGCGAACTTTCAATATGTCGAAAAGACGCTACCCCTCAAAGACGAAATCGAGGTTCGACTATTGCGTCAAGCACTGCGCAGCGACGCTCCGATATTGGGAATCTGCCGCGGATCGCAGTTGCTGAATGTTGTAAACGGCGGAACGCTGTACGGGGATGTACAAAGGGAAAAACGATCGCAGCGCGCTCACATCGATCTAGGGAACTATGACACCTATCGCCATCCGGTCGCGATCGTTCCCGGCACGCCCTTGGCTCGGTGGTATCGCCGGAAGACGCTGAACGTGAATAGCTATCATCACCAGGGAATTCGCGAACTGGCGCCGCGCTTCCGGCCGATGGCCCATGCAGACGATGGTTTGATTGAAGCCTTCTACGATCCTGAAGCTGCTTTCATGGTGGGACTTCAATTTCATCCTGAACGCATGCTGAAGGAATACACAGGGAATCTGAATGTATGGAAGGCTTTTGCAGCCGCAGCGGCTGACAAACAGCGGCGATAGCCTCGGCGAGCCGCTCGACTATAATCGCCCTTTGGTTTCAGAGGGGTGATTTTATGATGCGCGATATTTCACGCCGTCAATTCGGAAAAGTTGCGGTCGCCAGCGCCGCATTGGCTGGAGCGGGGATGCCTGAATTCTCATTCGGAGAGACAAATCGCCGGCCCGGTTCATCGGACCTTGAATTTCCGGAAGGTTTTGTGTGGGGCTGCGCAACGGCCTCGTACCAGATTGAAGGCGCGGCCAAAGCGGACGGGCGCAAACCATCGATCTGGGATGTGTTCTCGCACACGCCGGGAAAGACGCATGACGGCGATACGGGTGACGTGGCCGACGATTCCTATCACCTGTACAAGGAAGACACGCAGCTGATCAAGAATTTGGGAGCGGGCGCATACCGGATGTCGATCTCGTGGTCGCGGATTTTTCCGGATGGAACGGGGCAGCCGAATCCGTTGGGAATGGATCACTACAAGCGCGTGGTAGATGATCTGCTGGCAAACGGAATCACGCCCTACGTCACGCTCTTCCATTGGGATCTTCCAGTGGCGCTTGAGGGAGGGTGGCAATCGCGCGACACGGCGAAGGCTTATGCCGATTACGCGGGCTATGTGGCGCGGCAGCTCTCGGACCGCGTGCACCATTTCATGACCATGAACGAGTTTGATTCATTTACCACTCTCGGGTACAAGACCGGCAAGTTTGCGCCCGGGTTGATGCTGCCTGCGGCCGGGGTAAATCAAGTGCGCCACAACGCGATACTGGCGCACGGCCTCGGCGTGCAGGCGATACGCGCTAATGCGCCCGCTGCACTGGTGGGGCTGGCTGAAAATGCGACGGTATTTGTGCCGGTGATTGAAGACGAGAAGAACATTGAGGCGGCGCGGCTGGCGACACGCGAAGAGAACGCTCCGTTTCTGACTGCGGTTCTGGAAGGCAAATATACCGACGGTTTAATGAAGAGCGAGGGAGCCGACGCGCCGCGAATTGGCGCAGGCGATATGCAAGCCATTGGAAGCCCAATCGACTTTCTCGGGCTGAATGTGTACCAGCCCTTTTATGTTCGGGCTGACGGGTCGGCGAAGGGATATGAGATTGTGTCGCGGCAGTCGTCGTATCCGCGCATGGCCTCACCGTGGATCGCTGTCGGCCCGGAGGTGATGTACTGGGCGGTGCGCAATGTATCCAGTCTATGGCATCCGAAGGTCCTCTACATCACGGAGAACGGCTGCTCGGCGCATGACGTGATGACGGCAGACGGACGGATTGAAGATACAGATCGCGTGATGTACCTGCGCAATTATCTGACGCATCTGCACCGCGCGGTGAGCGAAGGATTCCCGGTGAAGGGCTACTTTCTGTGGAGCTTGCTGGATAACTTTGAGTGGGCCGACGGTTACAGCAAGCGCTTTGGAATTCACTACGTGGATTTCAAGACGGAGAAGCGGACGCCGAAGCTGAGCGCGGCGTGGTACCGGGAAGCGATTCGGCGGAACTCTGTGGTCTAGGGTGAATCGACATATATAGGCGTAGAGCGCTGGGCCTAGCGGCTAACGTGCGATAGAAGAAAGTCCGCCATGATGTGGCTTGCCTCGATTGACTCCGGCAATTGCGCGTTGTACCAGAAGGCGTGCGGCATCGCGTCGAAGACGACGAGCCGGGCATCGACGCCCGCGCGCAGGAAAGCACGATGCAGGTTGACCGTGCCGCTTTCCAGGGCGTCGCGCTCGCCGGTGACGAAAAGCGTGGGCGGCATGCCATGCAGGTCAGCATAGATGGGCGAGAGCACCGGATCAGTAGGTTCGGTGTTGCCTATGTAATAGGGATCATGCGGACCGGGTGACACAGGATCGAGATGCCCTGAGAAGCCGCGCAGAGAGTAGATGGATGCTGAATCTCCGGCGCGCGCAAAGTCGCCGATGCCGCTGAAGATTCCCAGTGCCGCCGGCATGGGCAGGCCCAACTGCTTCAATTTGACTGCCACTTCGCCGGTCATGATGGCTCCGGCTGAAGTTCCATAGATGGCAATGTGCGAGGGCTTGTATGTCTTCAACAGCTCTTTGTAGACGGCAATTGCATCATCGACGCCGGCGGGAAAGGGATTCTCAGGCGCGAGGCGGTAGAGGACGGCCACAACTTTGACCTTGGCGTAGCTGGCAATGGGAATGGATTCGCTGTAGGAACCGGAATCGGCGTTGAAGCTGCCGCCATGCAGGTTCACAAAGACTTTGTTGCGATTAGCCGCTGGTATCTCAGGCGGAGTGACGATACGCACGGGAATACCGGCGATCTTGTCCTCGACAATTTGATTGGGACAAAGCTTGGTCCAGGCGATGCGCGCGGCGTCTGTCGATGCGTCCGTTCGGGTGCGGCGCTCGGCGAGAGATTCGGGCGGGGCCTGGTCGGGGACCGCGCGGCCGAGCCACTGCTGCGCTTCGAGGCTAATGGTGGCCGGGACCGGGACCACGCGCGTCACATGAACTGCTCCCTGCGCGTCAATGTAGCTGGTGTCGCTGTTGGGCGCCTGAGATGCAGTGGTGGGCGCGGATTGCTGCGCGGCCAGAGAGGCCGCCACCAGCAGAACGACGGCGATGGATGCATGGGGCGTGGAACGCATGGACGTGACTCCTTGTGGGCAGATCTCTCTTGAGATTTCTTCGGAGATTTCCTCAACAGATACGGATTCTGTCACGACGGGGCGCGAAACGTCCACCACGCCGGATAGCGTTTCGCGGAGTTCGACCTACTGGAGGAGCAAATCGAAGACAACTTCGGGCTTGAGCCAGGACTCGAGCGGCGAGACCGGCACGAGGCGCGCAACCTTGAATTGACTTTTCGCCGGTTATGCAGCCAGCACAGGGGAACGCGATGCGCGCCCCCGTGTGCCGATGTTCGTTTTGCCTGTTGGACTACTGCAATAACAAAAGCAGATCGGCTGCCAGTAACTTCTCCGTGAGCCTGTCCAGAGCCAGCGGAAATCTGTAGCCAACTGTTCTGGTGCTCATCCCGAGCATCGAGGCAGCTTCGTCCTGCGTGTACTGCTGAAGCACAACACGACTCAACAACTCGCGATCGAGGGAGCCGAGCTTGCTCAGACAGGTTTCAATATCAAGGACGAAGATGACCGCGTCCTCGAAGGTGCGAATGGGACGACTTGACGCCCAGCCCCGGCCGACCGGATCACCCAGAATTGAGGGAGCCCTGCCTACCTGCATTGAAGCGTATAGAAAGCACCGCAACAAACTTTCTGTGTGCTTTCGATAAAACGCCAGATTGCCCGGAGGCTTGTAGTCGTGTTTCCCCAGGCCGGAGTCGGACCGCGCCGCGGATTATAATTTACCTCTCCTTTGCTCTATTTGTCCTGCTGCTTCAGCAGCACCTGCTCCCCATTTCATTGGTAACTGGAAGGCTGCACTCATCGCGCACCTCCCGTTACTTCAGCCACCGCCAAAACTCTGGGAAGTCGCCTGCTGCTCGGACGCCCGCGCCGCTTGCGACTCTCCGGCAATGGAAAATCTTTAAGTTTTAATTCACAGTCTTTGCAGTACACGCTCTCCTGAGTCTCGGCCCTGTACCAAAGGCAACCACAACCCTCGCAAACCTTCAATTGCACGCGCACATCCATGACTGATTCTCCGCATTCGCTTCTTCTCCCGACGGAATTGTGTGATGCTCGTTGCTCCCCGGGGTGAAGAGAACCAGGTTCGACAACTCAGGTTTCTTGTGTCCTGATGGGGGATTGCCGCCTGTTTTCTCTTGTTTTCTGTCATGACGTTTGGCGCGCAGATCCTGGAATGATTTGGACTGGCTTGAGCAGATTCAAAGTCTCGGTGACGCGGCGAAATCGCGCAAGGTTGCTTTTTCTCGATGAAAGAGCGACGCAGGCGCATCAACTTTCCTCCGCAGACCAAATCTGAATCTGCTGTTTTCCACCGCGCCCGAAAGAGGCGCGTCGGCGCGGGATGGAAAAGCCGGCGCAATTAGCTTCCACCGGCAAGGTTCAATCGCCACCCAAAAGGGCAGAATTCCGCTCCCACCTAAATGAGCGGCGAAAGAACGATTCCCAAAGGATTCCCACAAGTCAGAGTGTGATTCAGTAAGCCCAATGTAGGGATATGTTTCCACAGCGTCAATGCTTGCCTACCACTTTCCGGTCAGTGACCTGCAAATCCTTTGCAAAACGCTGAGAATTAAGTTCAACAAGCCCAAATGACTTTTCGAGAGGAAATGGGGCTGAATCTCGTCCCATTGCTGGCGGCAAGTTTTCCACCGATGAACTTTACGCAAATGCACGAGCGCTTACGCCTGGAACTGCTGCGGAGGATACAGCGGGGGACGGTCAGCGTGTCGCTGTTGGGCAGGCAAAGCGGATTTGGGCAGTCGCATCTGTCCAATTTTCTGCACGGCCGGAGACAACTCTCCCTGGAGGCAATGGACCGCATTCTGGCGGTGCAGCATTTGACGGTCGCCGACTTGTTGCCCTCCGCGCATCGAACGGAAGCCAGACCCGGGGACGACGATGTCAGCGCCGTTCCGGTTGTCTCGCATGCCGTTGCGCTTTTCGAGCCAGTGATCCGGCCTTCCGCCATCCAGTCCCTGCTGCGATTGGCCGCCGCAGTGCTGGAATCGGCGCACACGCGGGCGTCAAGCACTCGCTGCGGATGGGAGCGGTTTGTCGCAGTGCGCCTGCCGACAGCCGATGCGCCGCCGATGGACCCCCTGATGGTGCCAGAGGCGATTGCGCTTATTGACCGGCACTACATTTCGCTGCTGCCTTACCGTCCGGATCGCACGAATCTCTACGCGATTCGGCATGGTTCACATTTGACGATTCGATATGTGGATTTTCTTGCCGGCCGCCTTGTGCTGCGCCCGTACAACTTTGCTTTTCCAGTGGCCCTGATCGATGTGGATCCGGAAGAATCGCCCAACGAATTGCTGGTGGGGAGGATTGCGCTGATTTTGAATGAGCTTTGAATTGCGCTCATGAGTTTGCGACCGGACTGCGAGGCGTCAGTTCGCGGAAAACTTTCCATTGGTCAGATCGCGCTCAGCTTCGGCGATATTCTCAGGCCGGCCTAGATCGCGCCAGTAATATTCGTCGGCGCGGAACGCGAGGATCGATTCGCCTTTGGAGGCGAGATGCAGATACGCGGGAATGATGGAAAAGATGCCTTGCTCAGGCAAGTCGGCGAAGATGCGAGGCGAAAGGACGTGAATGCCGCAAAACGCGAGCGAGTTGACTTGCCTTGCGGGGAGGGCCCACTCGGGCTCAGCATCGCGCTTGGTGAGTCGCCCGCAGAGCTGGCCCTGCTCGTCGAATAGCAATGGCCGCGACGTGTCGCGCTGCTGGACCGCCAAAGTGGCGAGGGCGTTGTGCTCGGAATGGAAGCGAACCATGGGGGCGAGATCGATGGTGCTGAGGACGTCGACGTTGTGGAGCAGGAAAGGCTCGTCTTTGGGGCCGCTGCCTTCGAGGAAGAACCATGCGGCTTTTTTGAGGCCGCCGCCGGTGTCGAGCAGGACATCTTCGCGAGAAATTTCGATGCGCATGCCGAAGTTTTGGTTGGCATCAAGGTAAGCGATGATCATGTCGGCGAAGTGATGAACATTGAGAATCACTTCATTTACTCCGAACGAACGCAGGCGGCTGAGGGTGAGCTCCAGCAAGGTTCGGCCGGCGACGGTGACCAACGCCTTGGGACGATCGTCAGTGAGCGGACGCAGGCGCGTGCCGAGGCCGGCGGCGAGGATCATCGCCTTCATTGAACCGGCTCCGCCAACAAGCCCAGCTTTTCGAGTTGAGCGTGGCGCAGGACAACTTCGACGCCTATTGTCCCGCGGAGATGTTTTGCCAACTGCTCGGCGAGATAGACCGAGCGGTGCTGGCCTCCGGTGCAGCCGAAGGAGACCATGAGGCTGGAGAACCCACGCTGACGATAGGTGGTGACGCTGGCATCGACCAGCGAGGTGGCATGAGAGAGAAAATCATGGACGCTCGGCTGGCTATTGAGATAGTCGATAACTGCGGCGTCGCGGCCGGTGAGCGAGCGGAATTGTTCTTCACGGCCGGGATTGGGGAGACTGCGGGCATCGAAGACGAATCCGCCGCCATTGCCCGATTCATCGGAAGGCATCGAATGGTGGAAGGAAAAGCTGAAGATGTGGATGACCAGGCCAACGGCGGGCGTGGGGCTTTGTTGCAGTTTTTCATTGGACGACATTCGTTCGAGGGCGTCGAGCAGAGCCGGCAGCGCGATGGGCAGCTTGACATGTTCCGCGAGCCAACGCAGGTTCTTGAGAGCGTAAGGCACGCTCTGCAGGAAATGGGCTTTACGCTCGTAGAAGCCGCGGAAGCCGTAGGCGCCTAAGGCCTGGAGAATGCGGACGTAGACAAAGGCGTAGTAGTGCTCCATGAATGCATCGCGCTTGAGGCTAATGAAACTGCCGAGGCAGTCGAGGTAGTGATCGAGGAGTTGCTGGCGCAGCGCCGGCGGTAGATCGGCTTTGCCGTCGTAGAGAAGCGATGCAATGTCATACTGCAGCGCGCCTTTGCGGCCGCCCTGGTAGTCAAGGAACCAGGGCTGGCCTTCGCGCAGCATGATGTTGCGCGACTGGAAATCTCGATAGAGAAGGTAGTCGTGTTCGGCGCCAAGAAGAAATTTTGTCAGGCGCGTGAAGTCCAGCTCGAGCGCCTGCTCATTGAAGGGAATGCCGGCGAGACGAAGAAAGTAGTACTTGAAGTAGTTGAGGTCCCAAGCGATGGACTGGCGATCGAAGCTGGCTCGCGGATAGCAGATTTTGTAGTTCAGATCACGGCCTGCCTCGACCTGGAAACGCGGCAGGACAGCGATAACTTTGCGGTAGGCTTCGACGACCTGCGGGGCGACGGTGTCGCCCGAACGATGGTAGCTGAGGAATTCAAAGAGCGTGGTGTCGCCCAGATCTTCTTCGAGGTAGGCTCCCTGGTTCAAATCCTCGGCAAAGATTTCTGGAACAGGCAGGCCATGGCGACGGAAGTGGCGGGAGAACTCGAGAAAGGCGACATTTTCTTCGCGCACGGAATAGAGAATGCCGATGGCCTTCCGTTCCGCGCCTGCAATGCGGACGATGACGCGGCCTGAACCGCCGAGCTGGCCCTGAAGCGGCAGCACGCGCTCGGGCGGCGTGTGGAAGTGCTGCTCGAAGAGGCGTTTGAGGACGTCCATAGAGGTCTGCAGCGATCGCTAAGGTGCTTGGACAAAGATAGACATGCAGGGGAAGTGGGCGCAAGGCGAGCGCGGCACATTTATGTTTTGGCCAGTGGCAATATAGGGGCTACCGAGGCCAGGCACATCGCGCAGCCCTAGTTGGCCTCGTGGGATTTATCAACGCCATCGAAACGCACAAAGGACGAGTTCCAATGTAGCTCGACCGAGCCGGTGGGGCCGTTGCGCTGCTTGGCGATAATGACTTCGGCTTTAGCTTGATCGGCGCTGGAATCGGTCTCGTCGCGATTGTAGTACGACTCACGATGAATGAAGGCAACCACGTCGGCGTCCTGCTCAATGGAGCCGGATTCGCGCAGGTCGCTCAACATGGGTCGTTTGTCGTCGCGCTTTTCATTGCTGCGCGAGAGCTGCGAGAGAGCCATCACTGGCACATTCAGCTCCTTGGCCATGGCTTTGAGGCCGCGCGAGATGGCGGAAACTTCCTGAACGCGGTTTTCATAGCCTTTTTTGCTACCCCCTGGCAGCGACGCCGACATCAACTGCAAGTAGTCAACTACGACGAGATCGAGGCCGCCAGCGGTTTGCCTGAGGCGCCGCGCTTTGGCACGCATCTCGGCGAGGGTCGCACCGGCCGAGTCGTCAATGAAGATGCGTGACTCGACGAGCTGTTCCAACGCGCTCTGAAGTTTTTGTTGATCTTCGCGCGGGATGAAGCCTGTTTGCAGCTTGCGCTGGTCGACCCACGCCTGTGAGGCCAACATGCGGCGCAGGAGAGATTCGCGGCTCATTTCCAGGCTGAAGACGGCAACGATGGCGTTGTGATAAATAGCTGCGTTCTGCGCGATATTGATGGCGAGCGCGGTTTTACCCATGGAAGGACGCGCTGCCACGATAATGAGCTCTCCCTTTTGAAGGCCGCTGGTCATCCGATTGAAATCGGTAAAGCCCGTGTCAAGTCCAGTGATTTCACGCGCATGCTTGTAGAGGTTGTCGATGGAGCCGAAGGAGTCGCGGACGACGATCTCAATGGGCTGCAGGCCCTGATTGAGGCCGGAATCGCTGACTTCGAGCAGTTGCGACTCGGTTTCATCGAGGACGCCGATGGCGTCCTGGCTTTGGTCGGCGGCCTTGGCGATGGCGGCCGAGCAGATGCCCATGAGGCGGCGCAACATGCTCTTGTCTTTGACGATGCGGACGTAATCTTCTATGACCGGACGGCGGGGCAAGCCCTCCGTTAGCGATGCCAGATAGGCCACGCCGCCGACGGACTCGACCTCCTTATAACGCGCCAGCTCATTAGCAATCGTGACGATGTCGACGGTGCGGCCGGAGTCCATTAACTCGCTCATGCGCAGGAAGATGCGGCGATGGGAGTCGAGCGAGAAGTCTTCGGGCTTGAGATGTTCTGCAGCTTCAGCGTGGGCTGCATTTTCGAGCAGAATGGCGCCCAGAATGGTCTTTTCCGCGTCGAGATTGGCGGGCAGGCCGGCTTGGAGCGTGAGGTCGGGGATGGTGGCCATAGAAAAGAGTGTAGGACAGAACCGGGTCGCCGGGGAGGTGTGAAGATTGAGGCCCGGAATAGGAAATTTAGGAAATCAGATCGGGCGACGCGGTGACGCGAGGATGCGGCACCAAATTGATCCATTCTTGATGTCCCATTCGATATAGGCTATCCGCATTGCGATCTTGAAATCTGCGATGATGGCGAGGTGTGCCTGAGGGCACAATCGACAGACAGGAGCCACCCGCAAAGTGAAATCCGCAATGCGCCGCGCGGCGCTGATCTACAACCCGGCATCCGGCCAATACTCCGCGCGGAGAAGCGCAGCTGTCAGCGAGACCATGACCGTACTCCGGGACGCGGGGATCGAGGCCGAAGCGTTCGAAACCAGATCCGCGGGCGGTGCAACGATCATCGCGGGGCAGGCAGTTCGAGACGGGTTCGATACGATTCTCGCTTGCGGCGGCGACGGCACAGTGCATGAGGCCGTGCAGAGCATGGTGGGCACGGATGTGGCGCTTGGAGTGGTTCCGCTGGGAACTGCAAATGCCCTGGCTGCCGATCTTGGATTGATCGCGTCGCCGGCCAAAGTGGCGCGCAAACTGCTGGATTCCGCGCCGGCGCGAGTTTCTGTCGGCCGCATCCACTTTGAGGACAACGCCGGAAACCCGGGCTCACGCTACTTCATCGTAGCCGCGGGAATCGGCGCCGATGCATTGCTAATGTCGCGGATGGACTCGCGGCTGAAGCGGCGGCTGGGATACGTTCTCTATCTGATCGAGGCGTTCCGGATCTGGGCCACTTCTCCTTTTCCGCTGTTCGAGGCGGAACTACCATCGAATGGGAACGGCGGCAGGCGCGTGGTGGAGGTTTCGCAATTGCTGGCGGTACGGGTGCGGTCACTTGGAGGAGTCTTGCGCACACTCGCTCCGGGCGCAAGCTTGCGCAATGGCAGCCTGAGCATGTTGGCGTTCAAAACGCAAAGCCGATTGCAGTACCTCTCATTTCTGCTTGCGGTGGTCGCCGGGCGGCACAGGTTCAATCGCGACGTGGAGCTGATGGATTCGCCATCGATCGAATGCCGGGCACGCAATGGCTCTGCCGCGAAGCTATTTGTCGAGGCTGATGGAGAAGTTTTAGGCTCTCTGCCGGTGCGGCTCGAAGTTGTGCCCCACTCGCTCACGCTTCTGATCCCTCCGGGCGTGCAGCCGTAACGAAGGAGCGCGGGCGCGGTTTACTCTTCGTATAAATAGCCTCTTGCTGTTTCCTGAAAAGTGCGCAGGTCGTTATCTTTCCACTCGTCGGATCGGTGCAGTTCGCGGGCCAAAATGTCCGCGACTGCCGGCGCGGCGTCGATAGCGGCGCGAGCATCGAGAAAGAGAGCACGCGTGCGCCTGGCCAGCACATCTTCGACCGATCGCGCCATCTCATAGCGAGCAGCCCACACTACTTCCCGAAGGCGGAATGGCAGCCGAGGGTGTAGCAAGGCATCGAGACTCGCGTCTTGTTTTGAGAGAGATTGAAGCGCCGGGAGATCGGAACCATAGACACTTTCCCAAGGGGAGCTCGCGGTGGTTGCTTCACGGGCCCATCCGTGAAGCTTCAATTCGAGAGTCGGAGAGGCGCGATTGGGGAGAGATGCAATCTGCGTGGCGCGATCGATTGTGTCCTGGCCCATGCGGCGGTAGGTGGTCCACTTTCCGCCCGTCACAGTAATTAGGCCAGAGGGGGAGACAAAAATGGTGTGATCTCGGGATAGCCTTGAGGTTTTCACGCCGCCTTTGCGAACCAGCGGGCGCAGACCGGACCACACGCTGAGAATCTCTTCGGAGCGTGGGGCGCGGCCCAGGTAGCGGGCGATGTGAGCCCGCAGGAATTGTTTTTCTTCGGGGAGGGCTCGCGGCTCCGGCGACGTTTTTTCAACCGGCACGTCCGTGGTTCCGACAAGGAGGGCGCCGTGCCATGGAATTGCGAAAAGAACGCGCCCGTCTGCTGTTTTGGGAATCATGAGCGCGGTATTTCCGGGCAAAAAAGTACGGGGCAGAACGAAATGCGAGCCCTGGCTGATGGCAAGCAGCGAACTGCTCGGATGGCCGTCGAGTGCGAGCGTTTCCTCGGCGTAAACTCCGCAAGCGTTGATGACGACCTTGGCCTGCACGTCGATGACTGAGCCATCTTCGCGGTCGTTTTCGCGGTCGCAGGCCTGAATGCCGACAACTTTGCCGCCGCGCTCAATCAGGCTCGTGGCTTCAACGTAATTGATGGCTGTTCCACCAAGATCCTGGAGAGTGCGCAGCAGCGCGATGGCGTAGCGGGCGTCGTCAAATTGGCCGTCGTGATAAAGAATGCCGCCACGCAAATGGTCTGCAGTAACTCCGGGAAGTTTTTCCAGCGTGCTCGCGCGGGAGAGCAACTCCGACCGGCCCATCGACAACTTGCCGGAAAGACGCTCGTAGACTTTGAGGCCGAAACCATAGTACGGGAGAGAAAAATAGCTGTAAGCCGGTACGACGAAGCTAAGATCGTGGACCAGATGTGGGGCGTTGCGCAACATGTGGCCGCGTTCGCGAAGGGCGTCAAGGACCAGGGTTAAATTCATTTGCTCGAGATAGCGCACGCCGCCATGCGCGAGCTTGGTGCTGCGGCTGGAGGTTTCCTTGGCGAAGTCGGAGCGCTCGACAAGCAACGTGCGATGGCCGCGAGCGGCAGCCTCTACCGCGGCACCGAGGCCGGTGGCTCCGCCGCCAATGACCAATACGTCCCACGGCGGCGATGCGGCGGCCAGTTGAGTGAGGATTTCCTGCCTTGCGATCACGCCTCTCACCTCCTTTCATTATGGGTAGTTGGCGGAAGATGGCGCGATCTGAGGCGAGACACGGCTCGACAGACACAAGGCTCAATTGCGAGCCGGTACTCCAACTTGGACCGCACACCGGCTTCGATCAAAATGAATGGCTGTTTTTCTGCCCAGGCTCTGGTCTCTCAGTGGGCGTCAAACCGCGAGCCGAATCGCCGCGGCCTCTTGCGCAACAGCGCGGCACAAATGGTGCAAGCGTGTTGCGGCTTTCAGTTTACCAGTGCGGAGTTCGGCTTCTCTGCACGGGCAGCCTGAGCGCCGCACGAAGGTACTTCGAAAAACGAGCGTGGTGCGCCAGGCACTTAGAAGCGACTGGCGCAGGCACATGCTCCGGTTAGTAACTGATCTTCAACCCGAACTGAATCACGCGCGGCGTAAAGGTACTGCTGATGAGGCCGCCGGTCGACGCGTTCGCCCCCTGCGTGCCGCTGATGGTAGACGGCAGGTAGAGATTGGAGTGGTTGAAAATGTTGTAGAACTCAGAACGGAACTCGATCTTCATGCCTTCTTTGGACGTGTTGAAGATCTTGTTGAAGTCGAGGTCGGTTTGATACAGCGGTGGCGTGCGGCCCGGATTGCGCGACATATTGCCGAATGGCGGCTGAACAGCGCCATTGGCATTGTCAATCGCGGGCAGCGCAACGGCCTTGTAATTGATGTACTGGATATAGCCTGTAGTGGCCGAAGCCACCACGCTGCGTCCTTGAGTAAGCGGCACGCCGGGGATGCGGTTGGGGCGATAGAGGTTGACGCCGCGGTAGTTGGCCGCGATCTGCGTGGAGGCAAGCTGGGCGGAGTTCGGCCCGTAGGTGAGGTTGAAAGGCGTTCCGGCCTGTGCGGTATTATCTGCGCTCACTTCCCATCCGCCCAGAACCCCATCCACCATCGGATTGAGGTGTTGGCCGAATTTGCGGCCGCGCCCGAACGGCAGATCGTATACGAGACTGGTGATATTCGCAATCGGCAAGTTGTAGTCCGATTGCGCATATTCGGCCTTGAGGTTATTTGCATCCTGCGGCGAAGGCGTATTGCCTTCGAGCGACGCGCTGGCATTATCGAGCGAGTGCGCCCAAGTAAAGCTGTTGAGCAAGGTCAGGCCAGCGACCATGCGCTGCTCATACCGGGCCTCCAACGCGTTGTAATTGGAATTTGCCTCGTTGAGCGCTTCAGTAATATCCGAAGGCCAGTTGGCAAAGGGGCGCGAGTAAGTGTAAGCGGTCGAGTTGGGCGAGTCGATGATGTTGCGTTGATTGCCGTTGAGAAAGGCCTGCAGCTTGAGGCCGTGGTTGCCAACATATGCGATGTCGACCAGGCTATTTTTGGATATCTGGCGTTGCACCGCAAGATAATAGTTCTCCACATAACTATCCCGCGTATTCTTCGGCACCCAGGTGATGTTGTCGGTGGAGGGATTGAAGCTCGTAACCAGCCCAGCCGGGAATCCCTGAGAGGCGATAGCGTAGCAGGTGGGAGTTGTGGTTCCCGTGGCGATGATCTGGGCGGGGAGCGGCGTGGAACAGTGATTGGTGGTCGTTGGCGCTATCTGGGTAACGGCTGCGAATTGCGCCTGCGGCGCGTTGATGGCGGTAATGTCGCCGGAGCCGGCGCGCGTGTAGTGCACGAAGCCCGTGCCGAATCCGCCACGGATGGAAAATCTGGGCGTGGGAGCGAAAGCGAAGCCGATGCGTGGTGCAAAATCGTTGAGGTCCGGATTGACAAGTGTTTTGCCGTACACGCCGCTGCCGGTTGTGGGTGTGATGCCGTTCCCCAAGGTTGCCTTCGGATTAATCGTAAGGACGGTTTGCGTGGCCGGGTCCCAGTTGGAAACATAGTTATTCAGCTCGGAATACGGCGAGCCGTACTCCCAGCGTAGCCCGAGATTCAAGGTCAGGTTAGGCAATACCTTCCAATCGTCCTGAACGTATGCGCTGTCGAGTGATTGGCGAAGATGGGCCTCAAAGGCGCCGGCGAGAGAGTACGCGTTGGTGGCGCCGAAGAGAAAATCCGCCCAGTAAGTATCGGATACTTTGGTCGAAGAGCTGTATGACGGGGTTCCAGACGCTGAAGAGCAGGTGCCGCCGCCCGGAATCGGTGTCCCGTTGGCGCATGCGCTGAGGCCGCCTGCGAAGCTAAACGAGCCGTAGGGCGGGTTATTGTCGAACACCCCCATCCAGATATGTTCGTATTCGTAGCCGAACCTCAGCGATTGCCTGCCCTTGATCCAGGTGTAGCCTACCGAGGGATCGATGATCGCAGGATTCTGGAACTGTGGGTTCGTGGTCTGACGGCCAAATGACGAAAAGCCACCGCCAAAGGAGACAGCGGGGAGGCCACCCTGGAAGCTGGCCGGTAAGCTCCCGAGGCCAGGAATCGGCGCTCCATTCACCAGGACAGGGGCCGTTCCCTCGCTGATAGGCGTCTTGCCCGCCTTGGTGCGGGAGATACCAAGACGGAGGTCGAGTAACCGGTTGGCGCCGAAACTGCCCGTGTAGCCGAGGGCGATCTGCTGATCGAGAATCCGCTGATACCCGCCGGTCTGGCCCTCCAGTGGCAGAGGGATGGTGGGGAAGTTGATGGCTGTCTCCTTATGATCGCTGACGCGCAAAAAGTAGCGTGCGGAAGGACTGGCCGTATAGTCAAGGCGCAAATCGCCCTTGTCTGAGTAGTCGCGGAAGGGTATGAGCACCGAGTAGTCAGCGGCGTTTTGGCCGGTGCAGCCTGTGCTCGTACTTGTGCAAGGCGCGCCCTGCAAGGGCAAACTGCCAATATTTTTGAAGGCGGCAATAATTTGAAGGGACAGCGGATCGAAGTCGGTGGATGGAATGGGTGATGCGGCGGGGTAAGTGGTGCCCGTAAGCGGGTTTGTGACCGGCACAACGAGAATTCCGTTCAGCTCGTTCTGGGTGGGCAGAGTCAGAACATAAAGGGGCTTGGTGATGGCCCGCAGACCCTCATAGTCGAGAAAGAAGAACATCTTATCGTGCAAAATGGGCCCGCCAAAGTTGCCGCCAAACTGATTGCGGTTGGACGTTGGCTTTCGGAACGGAACAGGGCCATTGGTGCCGATGGTGGTTGGCTTGAAGAAGCCGGCGGCGTTCAGGTCAGTGTTGCGGAGAAACTCATAAACCAAGGCATGGAATCGATTGCCACCGGATTCCGATGCCACGTTGATGGTTGCAGCGGAGCCACGACCGTACTCCGCGCTCTCGTTGTTTGTGACCACACTGAATTGCGCAACTGAGTCGGGCGGAATGGCGATGATTTGATTGTCGAAGCCCTGGTTGGACTCGCCATAAGCGTTGTTGTCCATGCCATCGAGCAGGAAATTGTTAAACATTGAGCGCTGACCGTTGACGTTGTACGCGCCTGAGCGGACTGGGCTGTTGATGTTGGAGGTGGTAGTGGCCTGCGTAGGAGCCTGGCGCACGCCGGTCACGAGTGCGAGCAGGTCGGTGTAGTTCCGGCTCACCAGCGGAAGAGCTGAGCTCTGATAGCCCGTGATGGTCTGGTCGCGCTGGCTGTCCTCGGTATCGACTTGCAGCGAAACGTCACTGACTTCGACGGTAGTAGCCGTCTGGCCGACCTTTAGGATCAGGTCAATGTGTTGCCGCACGCCGACCGAAACAAGAACATTGTTCGCGACGGCCGCGCTGAATCCTTGATGCTCGGCGGTGACTTTATACGTTCCGGTGAGCAGGTTAGGAATCTCGTACTCGCCCGAGCTACCCGACAGACCGGTGTTGACCACGCCAGTGGCGTTGTTGACCGCGCTTACGGTTACCCCGGGTATGACTGCGCCGGTTGAGTCCTGGATGACGCCGATCAAACTGCCCGTATCGTACTGCGCAAAGGCCAAGCGCGAGGGAAGCATCAACAGAAACGCGATTGCCAGAAGAAACCACCCGAAACCTCGAATCCCACGTCTCTTTGCGCAGGTGGTTCCCGCTTGTTGGCACACAGACCGGTTTGTAGAATTCATATCGCCTCCAAAAATTCCTGTTTCAAGAGCGGTTGACTGTTTTCCCTGTTCGCCAGGGCTATCGCCGTTTCGAAAACACCTTGATCGGAGAATCCGGTTGCTTATTTGAAATTGATGACAAAGCCAGGCCCGAGAGACACGCGTTCGTCCCAGGATTGTAGCGCGCCGCAGCCCGCAGTGGCGGGCACAAAACGAGATAGACACGAGGCTTGGTTAAGCACCGAGAGTTTATGGTTGCGCAACGATTCAATGCCATCCTTGGCTACTTCCATTAACATTCGAAGAATGCACGTTTAAAAGTCCGCTAAAGACAAAAATCCACCTCCAAAACAAGCTCCTGCTGCCGGCACGGACTACTACCTTATCGGTTCCGGAGAAGCTGTTTTGGCGGTGGATTTCTCTTAGTCTTTTTCCGCGAGAGGAAACTCACAAATGCGCAACAAGCGTGTCAAGAGGTATTTGGCGGAGGCGGCGAGCGGGGCTTTCGCACTATTACAGTGAGACCATCACATCAAGCTATAAGACTCGCCGCGGCTTTCCAGGGGCGATTCTGGCTTTCTGCCACACCGCGATGCGCGAGTGTTCCCATCCAGGTATTGAGCCCTTCAGCCAATCCAGCATCCTGACGCAGGGCCTCTCGTGCACCGAGATTAGCCAGCCGCAGTAAATATGGGAATGTAGAGTTTGTGAGCGCAAGTGTGGAAGTGTGCGGCACAGCACCCGGCATGTTTGTGACGCAATAGTGCACCACGCCATCGACAACAAAACTAGGATTGGAGTGCGAAGTAGGCCGCGCTGTCTCTATGCAGCCGCCCTGATCGATGGCTACATCCACGATGACTGCGCCCTTCTTCATTTGCGCGACCATAGCGTGTGTGACGAGTTTTGGAGCCGTAGCGCCGGGAATCAGCACTCCGCCGATGACAAGATCGGCCTCGCGCGTAGCCTGCCCAATGTTGTAGCTATTCGAGGCCAACGTGTAGAGCCGCCCGCCGAAGATGTCATCCAACTCGCGCAGGCGGTTCAGGTTCACATCTATGAGGGTGACCTTGGCGCCAAAGCCGAGCGCTATCCGAGCCGCATTTGTGCCGACAACACCTCCGCCAAGGATGGTGACGTGCGCCGGCGGCACGCCAGGCACGCCGCCAAGGAGAATGCCTCGTCCTCCGCGTTCTTTTTCAAGATAGCTCGCGCCCACCTGGACACTCATGCGGCCGGCAACTTCGCTCATGGGCGTGAGCAGAGGCAATGTTCCCTGCCGATCGCGGACCGTTTCATAAGCGATGCCGATGACTTTCGACTCGAGAAGCTTGTCAGTGAGCGCAGGAAGCGGCGCCAGGTGAAGAAATGTGAAGAGCACCAAACCTTCGCGGAAGTAGACGTACTCCGGCTCGATGGGCTCCTTGACCTTGACGACCACATCGGATTTGCCCCAGACAAAGCCGGCGTCACCGACAATCTCCGCGCCGGCATTCTGGTACTCCGCATCGAGGAAACCAGATTGCGCACCGGCCAGCGTTTCGACGAGGACTTTGTGGCCGGCTTCGGTGAGCTCTTTTACGCCTGCTGGAGTGACACCGACACGGGCTTCGTTGTCCTTGATCTCTTTAGGAACGCCGACGATCATGGCAGACTCCTTTCCCGCTTCGATGCTGGGTTCGATGCTGCCGAGAAAGCTCTCGACTCAGAAAGGACAGCATTCACTGCACGGCGCTGGTTCTCATTTGGCCTGATCTCTGGCTGGTTATCTCTGGCCGGTTAGGTCATCTGTTCGCGGGGACCGCGCCAGAGATCGAGATTGCCATCCTGCGCATGGCGATCGATCTCCTTCAACTCTGCGGCAGTGAATTTGAGCTCCTTGAGCGCGTCGAGCGAGTCGTCAAGCTGCTCTACCGTGCGAGCGCCGATGAGGGCCGAAGTGACACGCTGGTCGCGCAGCACCCAGGCGATGGCCATTTGCGCGAGGGTCTGGCTGCGGGCCTCCGCTATCTCATTGAGCGCCCGAACATGTTTCAGGTTCTTCTCGCTCAAAAATTCTTTCAATAACGATGAGCCTTTACGTTTGGCACGCGAATCCTGGGGCACGCCTTTGAGGTATTTGCTTGAGAGCAGGCCCTGCGCGAGCGGCGAGAAGGCGATGCAGCCCGCGCCAACTTCCTGGAGCGTGTCGAGAAGGCCTTTTTCTATCCAGCGATTGATCATGGAGTACGACGGCTGGTGAATGAGCAATGGCACGCCCATGCTCTTGAGGATTTTCGCGGCTTCGCGCGTGCGATCTGGTTGGTAGGACGAGATGCCGACATAGAGAGCCTTGCCCTGATGCACGGCGGAGACAAGCGCGCCCATGGTCTCTTCGAGCGGTGTGTCTTTCCACGGGCGATGCGCGTAGAAGATGTCGACATAGTCGAGGCCCATGCGCTTGAGGCTTTCATCGAGCGAGGCGAGCAGGTATTTTCGCGACGCGCCGATGCCGTAAGGGCCGGGCCACATGTCGTAGCCGGCCTTGGTGGAGATGATGAGCTCGTTGCGCAATCTGCCGGAGCCCTTGCGCACGCCAAAGTCCTTGCGCAAGATCGTGCCGAAGTTTTCTTCGGCTGAGCCGTAGGGAGGGCCGTAGTTGTTGGCGAGATCGAAGTGGGTGACTCCGCGATCGAATGCGCGGCGAACCATGGCGCGGCCGGTTTCAAAGACGTCAGCGCCGCCGAAGTTTTGCCACAGGCCGAGCGTAATGGCCGGCAGAACGATACCAGAGTTGCCGCAGCGGCGGAAGTTGGCGTTGTCGTAGCGGGCGGGGGCGGGGGTGTAGGCGGTTTCCATGGGGATCCTTCTAGGGCTTTACTCTCTTCGCCCAGTATCCCTGACGGCGCTTGGCGTGGGCAATGGCAACAACAAGAATCGTGTCATCCTTCTCCTGGAAAATCACAGAATAAGGAAGCCGCTCCAAGATGCTTCTACGAGTGTTCTCCGTGTAGACCGGATGAAATTGGGGATGAGAGACGACGAGCGCCAGGGCTGCGTCAAGTTCCGAAAGAAAAGCTTCGGCCGCTCGCGAGCTGCGTTGGAGATACCATTCGAATGCTGCGTTGATCTCTTCCCTCGCCTCAAAGCGGATGCATAGGAGCTTCCGGCTCATCTGGTCAATCGAGCACGGAGGGGGCCTTTCACTTCATCCCAGGAATAGGTCGCTCCCTTTCCCGCCTCGGCATCGGCAACACGCCGCTCGGCCTCAGCTTTCCAAGATGCCTCTATCTCAGCTTCGCTGGAGCCATCTCCCTCCTCGAGGAGTTCTCCGATCAACCAGTTGAATTCGTCCGGGGTAAGTTGCCGAGCTTCTTCGAGGAGTCTTTGGGCGTTTGGGCTCATGGCAGAATTGTAGCGCGATCCGTGTTTTGCCGGTTATGGCCAATAAGACGATTGAGCCGCTCCATGGCCTCTTCGTGGCGAACGCCCTCCGAGTTATCGGCGAGAGCCTCTTCCACACCGCCGCGAAGCCACTTTTCGTATCCCGGCTCGGGTTCGCCGTACTCCTTCTTGAGGGCAGAGAAGGCTTCCTGGTTCAGGCCGATGAGCAACTGCTCGGCAAGCCAATCTCTCTCATCGGGGACGAGTTGAAGGGCATCGTCGAGGATCTGTTGGGCGGAGCGTGCCATGGGGAGATTGTAGCGCGAAAGCTGTCAGGCAGCAGAGCGTTTTTGGATGAAGTAAAACGCCACATCCCGCGCTATTTCTGGAGCATGCGCAATTTTCACGTCCGTCTCACTCACGCCCTGATCAGCGAGTGCGGAAGCAAATTGGAGCCTCTTTCGATTCTTCCATTCCTCGTTTCGCCTATTGTCTTCATGCTGATAGAAGACAAGCAGATCGCGAGGGTTAAGAGCCTTCCAAATCTCACTCAATTCCTTTGCGCAGACATGGGTGTGATCATATCTTCCGCTTGTCGGCTCCAACCCTGTGTCTGGATCGAGGAATACGATTCCGCGACAGTCTTTTCTTCCACGAATGACCGCAAGAGTCTTCTGTAGATACTCGAAACGGTCGTCAAACGGTTCGGCCAAGGTTTCGACTGTCACACCAAAACTGAGGTTTTGGATCTGGCGAACATCTCGAAAATGCTGAATCACTGAACCTGGGATCTCAACTTGTTTCTTGTCAATTTCAACTTTTCCCCAAACTGTTGATTGATAGTAAAGAACTTGGAGAACGTGCTTGGAATTAAATTCCTGCGCCAGGGAAACCAGAGTCGCCCATTTTACGAGGTCTCGCTTATCGCCGTACCAAAGGTCTTTCATCACTCACTCTGTATTATGAATCTGCGCGCGCCGCAGCATATCTGAGTAACCGACGTAGACGGCTTTCCGCACAATAAAGGAATCGCGCAGTGAGATCAGCCGTTCCGGCGATGGGTCCGAGTCCGGCGATTGGTAATTTCTGTGAGCTTCTCCGCGCACCAAAGCTTGATCAGCGATTGATAAGGCACGTCGAGCCTTCGGGCGTGATCCCGGATGTTATTCAGAACGTCCTCAGGCATTCGAATCGAGATAGTCTCCGTGGAGGGCTTCAAATTGGGAAATGTCACAAGTTGCGCCTTGCTCCAATCGACATACTCCGTGCTGTCGTTTCCTGGAGACTCCCAGAATGCGCGCTCCTGTGCCTCGCTCGCAAACTTAGGGATTGGCTTTAACCGCTTGCTCATAGATGGCTTTCTCCTTGCGACTCATGTCTCGCGCTGAAATCGGCCGGATTAAAGTACCGTTTCCGCGCTCCGTAAATGTGATGTGCAACCTGCGATCTTTATCGGTTCTACCCAGTGCGTGAAGTCGAGGTTCGGCCTGACTGTGTTTCACGTCAGGAGCAAGTAGCAAGGGCTTATTTAGAAACGCTTGTTCGACCTCCGCATTTGTAACGCCATGCTTTTCATTCTTCCGCGCATTCCCTGTATCCTGATCGAATCCCGTCAATTCCATCAATGGCTTCCTTGAATTCTCTACAAGAAACTATCTCTTTGGCCACTTTGTGTATATGTATGCAATATACAACAAAAGTGGCTTCTCGATCAAGGCCTGCGCCCATCCGGAGCTCATTCCGCATTATCGATTTGCGCGCGTTGGAGTTTGTCGGAGTAATCCACGTAGACCGCTTTCCAGGTAGTGAAAAAGTCTAAAGCGCCGAGGCCTTCGCGGTGGCCGTTGCCGGTGTGCTTGACGCCGCCGAAGGGCAGATGAACTTCGGCGCCGATTGTGGGCGCGTTGATGTAGGTGATGCCGGCTTCAAGATCGCGCATCGCGGTAAATGCGCGATTCACGTCGCGAGTGTATACGGAGGTGGAAAGGCCGTAGTCGACGGAGTTGGCGATTTCGACGGCTTCTTCAAATGTCGTGAATTCCATTAGCGCGACCACAGGGCCGAAGACTTCTTCGCGCGCGATGCGCATGGAGGGAGTTACGCCGGCGAGAATGGTCGGCTCAAAGAAGGTGCCGTGAGCATAGGGGCCTTGAATGAGCGCGTGACCGCCGCAGAGAAGCTGGGCGCCTTCTTTGAGTGCGATCTCGACGTAGCGGGTTGAAGTTTCGATCTGGCTGGCGTTGACTTGCGGGCCGACTTCGACGGACTCATCGAGACCGTTACCAATCTTGAGCTTCTTTGCGCGCGCGACGAATTTGGCCGTGAAGTCGGCGGCGATTCCTTTCTGGAGAAGGATGCGGCTGGTGGCGGTGCAACGCTGGCCGGTGGTGCCGAATGCGCCCCAAAGCGCGCCATCGAGCGCGAGTTCGAGGTTCGCGTCGTCGAGAACGATCTGCGCATTTTTGCCGCCCATTTCGAGCGAGACCTGCTTGAAGGTGGCGGCGGCGCGCTGAGCAATGAGCGAGCCGACGGCACTGGAGCCGGTGAAGCTGATGGCGCGGACATCTGGGTGCTCGACGAGGGCTGCGCCCGCGGTGGGACCGAGGCCGGAGACAATATTGACGACGCCGGCTGGGAGACCGGCCTCCGTCAGCGCCTGGACGAGGTTATAGGTAGAGAGCGGCGTATCTTCAGCCGGCTTGATGACGCAGGTGTTGCCAGCGACGAGCGCGGGAAAGAGCTTCCAACTGGGGATGGCCATGGGGAAGTTCCACGGGGTGATGAGGCCGACTACTCCGACGGGCATACGGACTGACATGGCGAATTTGCTCTGAAGCTCGGATGGCGTGGTGATGCCGAACAACCTTCTTCCCTCACCCGCTACGTAAAAGGCCTCGTCGATGGCTTCCTGCACGTCGCCGCGGGTTTCGGCCAGAACCTTGCCCATTTCGCGGGTCATGTCTCGCGCGTATTTCTCTTTGTTCTCGATGAGAATGTTGCCTGCGCGCACAAGGATTTCAGCTCGTTTAGGCGCGGGAAGCAGCCGCCAGGTTGCGAAACCTTTCTTTGCAGCCGCCACGGCCAAAGCAACGTCTTCGGCGTGGGACGACGGGAACGCGCCGATGACGTCGGAGTGGTCGGCTGGGTTCAGGTTGAGGATGGTCCTGCCACTCGCGGCTGGGAGCCATTGGCCGCCAATCAGGTTTTGGTAGGTGGGATAGGTCATGAGAGCCTCAAGTACCAGTGGCGGAAGCGGGGAGATATTCGAAAGCGATATGCTGCTTCTGTTCGCTGGTCCGATTCGTCGCCTCTGGTTCGTCGCTTCTAGGATAATGAGGCGGGCGTCGGGTGGGACAATGGTTTTTGCGCGACTCAGGCCGGATGGTAGGCTGGTTCCGCAGTTTTCTCACACATTCCCAGCATCTTCAGGAGGTCAGAATGCCAGGCGAAGCGAAGCCAACCGCAGAAGTGAATGGAGTACTTTGGGGCACGCGGTCTGCCGACTGGGCGTCTTTGCAAGAGGGACAATGCCGGCCGGTGTACGAAGCCGTGCTGGAGCGGCTCAGCGTTGGGCCGGGCACGGTTCTGCTCGATGCCGGCTGTGGCGCGGGGATGGCTTCGCAGATGGCTGCGTCCCGCGGCGCACGCGTCACTGGGCTGGACGCCTCCGAAGCTTTGCTGGCCATCGCCCGTCAGCGGGTGCCGGAGGGAACATTCGGGCTCAGTGATCTGGAGACGCTGCCTTTTGCTGATAAGTCGTTCGACGTAGTGACTGGATTCAACTCCTTTCAATACGCGAGAAATCCGGGCAAGGCGCTGGCCGAGGCTCGGCGAGTGACCAAGCCGGGCGGGGCCGTCGCCATTGTTACGTGGGGACCGCCGGAGGGCATGCCCGCGGCAGCGCTGGTCGCGGCCCTGAAGCCACTTTTGCCCGCGCCGCCACCGGGCGCGCCGGGGCCGTTTGCGCTATCGAATGAAGAGGCGCTGCGAGGATTTGCGGACTCAGCCGGACTGAAACCGGAAGACATTTTTGACGTGCAAAGCCCATTTCAATATGCCTCTCTCGATGATGGCGTTCGCGGCCTGGGATCGTCGGGTGTGGCGGCGAAGGCCCGGAATGCGTCGAGTGAGGAAGCCGTAGACCGGGCGCACACGGATGCTCTTGCCGCTTTTCGCCAGCCGGACGGCAGCTACCATGTTCCGGCTGTTTTTCGCTGCCTGATAGCACGCGCCTGAGTGCCGGCGGTTCGCCGCCGAAGGAGTTGTTGCATGCGAGCGGGTCGCGATTCGTGGCGACCTGGCAACAATCCGCAAAACGACCTCACCTTGGCTGGCGCTGCGAGGCGAGTAACAGCCAAAGTGCGCGGGAGCGCGGAAACCGTTTACCAAAGCGGCACACCTGACGCTCGGTTCCTCTTTGGTGTTATGCGCCGATCACAACGGCCAAGGGCGACTGGCCGTACAATAGGCTCTGAGGTTGACTCAATTTTTCCATGTCAGCGAATGGATACCACTCCCGTTCTTCGCGGTCCCATGGGTTTCGCTCGCTGTTCAGCATGTTTTCGAGCGACCTGGCCATCGATTTGGGCACCGCCAATACTCTGGTGTACGCGGCCGGCAAGGGCATCGTCGTCAATGAGCCGTCGATCGTAGCCATCAACAAGACCACAGGCGAAGTTGAGGCGGTGGGCAAAGAGGCCAAGGAGATGCTGGGGCGGACGCCCGGCAACATTGTGGCCATCAAGCCGATGAAAGACGGCGTAATCGCCGACTTCAAAGTCACCGAAAAGATGCTCAACTACTTTATCCAGAAGGCGCACAACCGCAAGATGCTGGTGCATCCGCGCATCGTGATCGGAGTGCCGTCAGAGATTACGCAAGTGGAGAAGCGCGCCGTTGAGGATTCAGCCTATCGCGCGAAGGCGAGCGAAGTTTATCTGGTGGAGCAGGCGATGGTCGCGGCGATCGGCGCCGGGCTGCCGATCACCGAGCCCTCGGGCAACATGGTGGTGGATATTGGCGGCGGGACCACAGACATTGCAGTGATTTCGCTGAGCGGCATTGTTTATTCGCGTTCCGTGCGCATGGCCGGCAATCAGATGGATGAGGCCATCATCAACTACCTGAAACGGAAATATAACCTTTTGATCGGCGAGCGCACCGCAGAACAGATCAAGATCGACATCGGTTCGGCGTTCCCGCTGGATAAGCCGCTGACCATGGAGATCAAGGGGCGCAACCTGATTGAAGGCGTGCCCAAAACGATCACCGTCGACGACAGCGAAATTCGCGAAGCGCTGGGCGAGTGCATTGCTGTGATCATGAACGCGATTCGCGTGGCACTGGAGCGCACACCTCCCGAGCTTTCAGCCGACATCAGCGATCGTGGAATCGTGCTGACCGGCGGCGGTGCTCTGATCAAGAATCTTGACAAGCGCATTCGCGAGGAGACCGGGCTGCCGGTATCGGTGGCTGACGATCCGCTGGCTTCAGTGGTTCTCGGCACAGGCAAGATGCTTTCGGATTTCCGGCTGCTGCGCAAGATCAAGATCGATTAATACAGGGGTCAGGTTTCAGGGATCGGGGATCAGAAAATACCTTCAGGCCCCACGCCAATTTTGAAGAAGCCGCGTTCCCTCCTTTGACCCCTGAAACCTGACATCTGAACACTGGCCGATATGGAATCGTTTTTCACCCGCTACCGGAACCTCGTGGTGCTGCTGGTACTTCTAATGGCGCAGCTCGTTGGGCTGGCGGTGCAAGTGCGGCGGACGAGCAGCGGCACGAGCACACTGGATTCCGCCGACCCGAGCGGCGTGCGGCTGATCCGGCTGTGGGCCAGCGCAGTGATTTCGCCTCCTGAGCGCCTGATTCACGCGAGCAAAATGGGAATGGCGTTCACGTGGTCCAATTACGTGGATCTGGTGCACGTACGCCAGCAAAACGAGGACCTGAAAAAGACTATCGACCGGATGCGACTGGAAGAAGCCGCATTGCTCGAGGATGCGCGCGAGGGTCAGCGGCTACAGGCAATGCTTGGCTTCCAGCAGAAATACATCTATTCCACGGTAACCGCGCAGGTTTATGGCTCGAGCGGCAGCGACCGCTCGCACGATTTCTATATCGACAAGGGCTGGCGCGACGGCCTGAAGCCGGATATGGCGGTGATTACGGCGGAGGGCATTGTGGGCAAGGTGCGCGATGTCTTTCCGCACACAGCGCAGGTGCTGGCAGTCAATGACACCACGAGCGGCGCGGGAGTGATTCTGGAGACTACGCGCATTCGCGGCATTCTTCGCGGCGACGCTTCTGGGCGGCTTGAAGTGGTGGGCATCCTGAGCGATCAGCGCATTCAGCCGGGCGAGCACGTGCTAACCGCCGGGGGTGACTTGATCTTTCCGCGCGGGCTGCCAGTGGGAGTGGTGGAGAAAGTGGTGCGCGATCCCGACCGCGATGCTTTCATCGACATCATCTTGAAGCCGGCAGCGCCGTTGGATCGCCTGGACGAAGTGCTTGTGATTACCTCGACGGAGCCACGCTTCCCGCCCCAGGACGATCAGGACCTTGCCGCGAGCAACGCAGAAGAAGGCACCGTGCCCGCGGCGATCAAGGATCAGGTAAAGGCTTCCGAGATTATGGCGGAGAAGCTGCCGGGGCTGATCGAGCCCAACCTGCCACCAGACAAACAGCCACTGAACGATAACAGCAACCCGAATCCCGCAACGCCGCCGCCGCAGCCGCTGCATCCGGATGAGTTCTCGCCCAGCACAAATGACGATTCCGGCGCGACGCCGGCGGCGGACACCACGCCGAAGGCAAATCATTCTACTTCCGCTCCAGCAGACTCAGGCAGTACGACCCCGCCGGCGACGAAGACCAATCCGCAAACTACGCCGCGAAGGGACCAGTAGCCATGTCCTTGCTCGGCGCCGGAACCCGGCGCGATATGGAGATCCGGCGCTATCCAGTGCTGGTTTACGCGCTGGTTCCTCTCGGCGCACTGGTGTTGCAGGCGTGGCTGCCACGCGTGGTCGGCCGCTACGCCTGGTTCGATTTGCCGCTTGTGATCACTGTGTATTTTGCGCTGGGCCGGCGCAATCCCCTGCAGGGCACCCTGATGGGAGCGGTGATGGGACTGTTTGAAGATGCACTGTCGAATCACGCCATCGGCATAAACGGCATCGCCAAGACGACGGTCGGCTTTCTGGCAGGCTCAGTGGGCGTTCGCATCGACGTTGATAATCACACGATCCGGGTGCTGCTCAACTTCGTGCTTTCCCTGGTTTCCAGCGCGATCTACATTTTTGTGACCCGCTTCCTGCTGGGACTGGCAGTTGACTGGAACGGGCTGACGGAGTTGCTGCGGGCCACTGGAAATGCGGTGATTGCGTTGGTGCTGTTTCCACTGCTCGACCGTCTTCAGGTCAGGGATTGAGAAAACAGGGACCAAGCCACCCCAACGACGTGGACCTGTCGTTGGGGACCCCGGCAGGGAACATGGGAACGAGAGAATAAGGGACGACGTAGCACAATCCGGTGAAAAATCGGATTCGCTGTATTCTGAAGAACAGGACAATAGAGTCGGAAAATGGCCTTAAGCAGCAGCCGCGGCGAAAAGCTCTCCTCAATCAAACTGACGTTTGTGCAGTACGGCATCCTATTACTCATGCTCGGCCTGGCTGCGGGCCTGTGGCGGCTGCAAGTGCTGAACGTGGACAGCTACCGAGTTCTAGCCGAGCAGAACCGCATTCGCAAGGAGCCGATTCTTGCGCCACGCGGCAAGCTATTCGACCGCGAGATGCGGCTTGTGGTCGACAATTACCCTTCTGTCACCTGTTTTCTGGTGCGCGAGCAAAACCGCAATGTGGATGCGGATCTGCCGGAGATCGCACACGGATTGGACCTCGATCTGGATCAATTGCGGGCCACGTTGCACCACTATCGTTTGCAGCCCGGCTATCAGCCCATCCCTATCAAGCAGGACGTAACTGCCGACGAGCAGGCATTTATCGCGGCTCATCGTAACGAGCTGCCCGAGCTCGAAACGATCGACGAGGAACGCAGGCTGTATCCGCGCGACGGTTTTGCCGCTCATCTGATTGGCTATGTGGGCGAAGTGAGCGAGGACGATCTGAACAATCCGCGTTTTGCTTATTATGAGCCGGGCGACGTGGTGGGCAAGGCGGGCGTGGAAGAGACTTACGACGAACTGTTGCGCGGCCAAGATGGCTCGCGAGAAGTAATTGTCGACAGCCGCGGACGCGAGGTAGGCTATTTTGGAATCGAGCACGCCCAACCCGGCCAGGATCTGCGGCTCACCATCGATAACGATTTGCAGCGCGCAGCCGAACTCGCCCTGGGCGACCGCAACGGGGCGATTGTCGCCATGGACCCGCGGAATGGCGAGATTCTGGCGATGGTATCGCGCCCCAGCTTCGATCCCAACGAATTTGCGGTCAAGATCGACCGCACCGACTGGAACAAGCTGATTACCGATCCCGATCATCCGTTGTTGAACAAGGCAATCCAGGCGCAGCTTGCGCCCGGCTCGACGTTCAAGATTCTGATGTCGGTCGCGGCGCTTCAGGAAGGAATTGCGCAGAACATGCACATCGTGTGCAATGGTGGCTGGGGCCCTTATGGCTACTTCCACCACTGCGACGAGCATCATGGCGCGGTCGACATTTACAACGCAATTCCTTACTCCTGCGACACGTTCTATTACATGCTCGGCGATAAGCTGGGCATCGACCGGATCGTGAAGTACGCAGATGAGTTCGGCTACGGACAGAAGACCGGGATCGATTTGCCGGGAGAGCAAGCCGGATTGATGCCATCACCGGATTGGCTGATCAAGAACTTCCATCACCGCTGGTATCCCGACGAGACACTCGACGTAGCCATTGGTCAGGGCGCGGTGGAGGCTACGCCGATTCAACTCGCGCGCATTATCGGCGGTATTGCATCGGGAGGCCACATGGTTCGGCCACATGTGGTATTTCCCAACGAACTTTCCAGCGATTTTTATAAGTCACTCGAAGACAGCTTTCCGGGGTCGGGCGATGCGTATGTTCCCATCGATCCTGCGAACTGGGACATTATCACCAACGGCATGGCTGAAGTAACACAGCCGGGCTTGTATCACACGGCGAGCTCGGCGCATCTTGAGGGCATCGACATTGCGGGAAAGACCGGCACCGCGCAGGAGATGAGCCACGAGGCGCTGGAAAAAACCAACAAGGGTAAAGCCACTTATCCCAACGTGTGGTTTGTGGGCCTGGTGCCGCGGCGGAATCCCGAGTTGGTGGTCGCGGTTCTTTGGCAGAACGGTGAGTTTAGCTACTATCCCGCGCGTATCGGCGCACAGGTGATCGCGGCTTTCGTAAATAAGAAACGGCGGCTGGCGGGGAATCTGCCGCCGGAGAAAGCCGCGGCACCGGCGGAGGTTGGCGCGGTGTGGACTACGCCGGATTCTGGGCGCGATTTCCGGCCGGGCGCAAAGGGCGCCACAGGTTCACGGATACACAGCGGACATTTCTTTGTCGATGGCAACGGCATTGTGGCGGAAAGCCCTAAGACCGTGCAGAAGCCTGAGACCCGGCGCACAACCTCGCCGGCGACTGCATCCGCAAAAAATGCGCAGCAGGTGGCAGCGCTGTCGCTCGCGCGGCAAAAGGAACCGCAACCCTGATGCCGCTACGCCGTTTCCTGAGCTTTCGTGACTTCGACTGGGCTCTTCTTGGGCTGGTGCTCCTGCTCTGCTCGATGTCTGTTCTCGAAGTTCACTCGGCCACGGTGCATACGAAGTTTGCCAGCTTTGGAAACAGGCAGATCCTGTTTATCGCAGCGGGCATTGTGGGCATGTTTGTGCTGGCCAAGATCGACTACCACCGCCTGATCGACTTCTCACCGTGGCTCTATGGCATTTTTGTTGTCTCGCTGGTCGCCGTGAAGGTCGTCGGCCACAAAGCCCTCGGCGCGCGGCGCTGGATCGCCATTGGACCCATCCAATTTCAACCTTCCGAGTGGGTCAAGCTGGTACTCATCCTCGCCATGGCGCGCTATATCGCCAACATCGGGGGCCGAAATCTAACCTGGCGGGAAATCTTCAAGGCCTTTGGCATGGTCGGAATTCCCATGATCCTGGTGCTGATCCAACCGGACCTGGGCACGACACTCACCTATGCGCCGATTCTGGTCGCGGGCCTGTTCCTGGGAGGGATCAACTTGCGGCAGAGTTTGATCCTGATTACAGCGGGCGCTATTCTGGTGGGCGGCGCCTGGTCGAGCGGCAAGATTCTCAAGCCCTATCAGAAGGCGCGGCTCACAAGCTTCATCAGTCCCGGCAACGATCCCCGTGGGGCAGGCTACCAGGTGCTGCAATCGGAGATTGCCGTGGGATCGGGAGGGATTTGGGGCAAAGGCCTGGAAAAGGGTACCCAAACCCAGGGCTATTTTTTGCCCATCCCATATACGGACTTTATTTTTGCCGCGTTCAGCGAGGAACACGGCTTTGTGGGCGCGTTTTTCATCCTGCTGCTATACTTCCTCATATTGATGCGTTTGATTCAGAACGCTCAAACAGCCGCCGACCTGCCCGGCTCCCTCATTATTATGGGATTTGTGGCTGTGTTGACCTTTCAGATCGCGGTCAACGTTGGCATGGTCATCGGGCTGATGCCGGTCACCGGAATCCCTTTACCTTTAATGAGTTACGGTGGATCTTCGGTGCTGTTTACGTTCCTGGCGCTGGGCGTGGCGATGAATGTCCGCATGCGACGGTTCGTTAACTGACGCGAAGTTCGATTGAGGTGTAGTCACAAAGGTTTGGCTCTTGGTAAGGCCCGAGACGGACGATCCGGAGATTTTCTGGAGATTGTTTCCGGCCGCAAGAGAGGTATTTTTCAAGCATTTCGCCGACATGGTCCCGATGGATCGCGCACGGCAGGATTGGGTTAATGAGTACGCAGAGACGGGAAGACCACTTGCGGCTCGCACATTGCATGGATCGCGCAGCTAGTTCGGGAGACAGATTACGCTGTTTACCGGCGCGAGAAATCTTTGCAATTGCCGCAGGTCGAACGGCCCCGCCGGAAAGTCCGGCCCCTGAATTTCCAGTGTCGACGGCCACAACGTCTCTGTCATCGGATTACCGCAACCAGCAGCCCGTTCGGCTTGTTCTTTTTGACATCCGCATTGGTTCGCCGCCTTTAGCGAAGACCTCAGCAAAGTGGCCTTCTCTGGGGCATTCGCCGGTTTATCCGACTATCCATTCCTCCGCCGATCGTGTGCGTTTCATCCGACCTTGCCGCGTGTATCGACAGCCATAGGCTGCCGGACGGAAAGGTACGATGGCAAAAGAAATTTGCATTTCCAGCACGCCGCATGAGACGCGGCTTGCGATTCTGGAAGACGATCAACTCGCGGAAATCTACTACGAACGCGAAAACGAATACACCCTCGCGGGTTCTATTTACAACGGACGCGTCACACGCGTTTTACCCGGCATGCAGTCGGCGTTCGTCGATCTGGGGCTGGAGCGGGACGCGTTTCTCTACGTAACCGACTTCATCGAGCTCGAAGATCAGGAAGATGCTGAGGAGCTGGAGAAAGCGGCGGCGAGCGGAGCGGGGCAGGCTCCGCGCGAAGTCAAGCATCCACAAGGGATCGACCGGAGCGGCGATCGCCAGGAAGAACGGGGTCCGCGCCGCGACCAGGGCAGACAAGAGCCGCGCCAGCAGGAGCCGCGGATAGATCACCGGGCGGCGGTAGAAGCTCCAACGGAATCGGCCGAGTCATCGGCGCCAGCTGCGCAAAACCAATCGGGGATCGCTGAGGAATCGGATGAAGCCGGTTCACGCCGCTTCCGTGGCCGGCATCGCCGTCGTGGTGGCCGCGGCCCGGGCGATCAACGGTCAACTCCAGCCGAATTCGAGCGTGGCTCCGGTCGCGCTGCAGAAGCACCCGTGGCATCGGCATCGGAACAGGGCACGGCGTCTTCATCAGTAAAGAGTGCGGCAATTCATTCATCTGAAGGTTCGCCGACGCCGCGCGGACAACATGCGCCTGCGGCCTTTGTGCTGCCGGGCGAGTCCATTTCGAGATACGGCGGCACGCCAGCTCCTGACGCTGAGAGAACTGCGCCGGAGCGCGCCGCGCCGCCGCGGCCAGCAAGCACATTCAAGCCCGCTTCGCTTGTCGAGGCTCCGCTCTCGTGGGACGGGAGCGGCTTGCTTCCGGGAGAATCGCTTTCACTGCGCCGCCGCGGGGCAGAAGCGCCAGTCGAGATCAGCCCAGGCGAGGCTAGCCCAGTTGGGGCGAGCGCACTCGAGACCAGCCAGGAAACAAGGAGCGAATTGGCAGCCGCGCCGCCAGCGGAATTTGCGCCCGTAGAAACGGTCGAGGAGATCGAGGAGTTTGTTCAGCTTCCAAGCGAGGCGGAGACGGCAGCGCGGGAAGAAGCCGAAGACGAATTTGAAGAAGACGAATTCGAGGAGGATGAATTAGAGGACGAGACCGATGTAGCTGAGGATGATGCGGAGGAATCCGACGACCCAGGCGTGGATGGATTCGAGTCTAGTGAGGACGAGCCCACGGCTTCGGGCAAGACGGCTTCAGAGGGCGAGGAAGACGCCGATGCCTCGCACCGTGTCGATCCGTCCGCTCCTTCGGGCTTCAAGCTTTTCGGTTTCGGAAAGAAGAAAAAGGACGCCGAGGCGGAGGCTGGCAGTAAGACGGCCGTAGCTGCGCCGGTTTCAACCTATGCGCCCGGCAACGGCGTAGTTGAGGAAGAACTGATCGAGGGCGAGGAGTTTGATGCCACGCCACATGCGCGCCGGCACAAGGCGGACGATCACGATACAGACGACTACGAAGAACAGACGCTGCCCAGCAACATGCGCACGGGCGATCTAGGCGAGATGCTGCAGGAAGCTCATCTCGATCACCGCATCCAGATGAACTTCGATGAAAAGGGCGTGGAGGAAGACGACGCGGAAGAGGGAGAAGGAGCATCAACGGGAACACAACCCGCGCCTGGCCGCGGAGGCCGCGACCGGGGCCGCCCTGGGCAGCGTGGTCGCGGGGCGCAGAGCAATCGACGCGGACCATCGCGCCGCTCGGCACAGACCACAGACCTGCCAATTATTTCCGATTTGCTGAAGTCCGGCCAGGAAATCCTGGTGCAGATCGCCAAGGAACCCATCGCCAAGAAAGGCGCGCGCATCACCAGCCACATCGCGCTGCCTGGGCGATTCCTGGTCTTTATGCCCACGGTGACGCATGTGGGAGTAAGCCGCAAGATTGCTTCCGAAGAGGAGCGCCACCGCCTGAAGCGGATCTTGATGCACGAACGCGGTGAAGCTACCGGCGGCCTGATCGTGCGGACGGCAGCCGAGGGCGCCTCAGAAGAAGAGTTGCGCGCCGACCTGCGCTTCCTGATGAATCTCTGGAATGACATCAAGCAGCGTTCGGAATCCTCCAAGTCGCCCGCGCTCATCTATCACGATCTGTCGCTCATCGAGCGCATTCTTCGCGACCAGGTCAGCTCCAATTTTGCGAACATCTGGGTCGACACCGAGGCTGACTACGAGCGCATCGTGCGCTTCCTGAATCGCTTCTCGCCTTCGCTGGTGCGCCGCGTAAAGCTCTACACCAAGGAGACGCCGCTCTTCGAGCACTTCGGCATTCAGGATGAGATTTCGAAGGCACTGCGATCGAAGGTGTGGCTGAAGTCGGGTGGGTCGATCGTGATCAACCAGACCGAGGCACTCGTGGCAATTGACATCAACACAGGAAAATATGTTGGCAAATCGGCGCGGCTTGAGGACACGATTCTGAAGACCAACCTCGACGCAGTGCCGGAGATTGTGCGCCAGATTCGCCTGCGCGACCTGGGCGGCATCATCGTGATCGACTTCATCGACATGGACGAGCGCAGGAACCGCTTCAAGGTAATGGCCGCGCTTGAAGAGGCGCTGAAGAATGACCGCGCTCCGACAAAGGTGCTGCAATTTAACGATTTCGGTCTGGTGGCGATCACGCGCAAGCGCGTGAAGCAGTCACTGGAACGGACCTTGAGCGTTCCCTGCCCCGTTTGCCAGGCCACTGGAATGGTGAAGAGCTCGGCCACCGTGTGCAACGAGATTTATATCGAGATGCGCAAGATGCGGAAGCACTTTGAGAACGCTGACGTGATGTTGCGCGTGAACCCCGAAACGGTGAAGGTTCTGAAGGCGAACAGCAATCGCTGGCTGACAGATTTGGAAGAACTGGTGGGCAAAAACGTGCTGGTCAAGAGCGATCCAACTCTGCATCCGGAGCAGTTCGACATACAGGGGTGAGTGGGCCGCGACTAAGAACGAAGGCCGGGGCAAGCGCTCCGGCCTTTGCTATTTGCTGCGTGGTGCATCTATCCAGATAAGTTCGCCCATGATCACCGGATCACATGAATCGGAATTCCCAACTTCAGATTTTTCCAGGCCTGTTCAGCGGTGTAGACCGGCGCCTGAAGCGCGATCGCAAGCGCAAGGCAGGAGCGGTCGCCGAGCGAGAGGCCGTACTTCTCGGTCTTAGCGATAAGGTCGCCGGCGATCTTTGCCTGCTCGCTGGTGAGAGGCTCGACGGCTGTGACAGGCGACAGAGCGTCCTCCCATGCTTCTTCCGGGGGGTGGCCCTTCTTGACAAGCTTTGATTGCACCTCAGCGAGATTCACCGCACTGGCAACCGCATTCTCCAGGATTTCGTTCGTCAACTTTTCCGCGCCCGGTTCGTTTTGAAGCAAGGCGAGCATGACAGAGGCATCGAACACGACCTCATTCATGCTTCGCCGCCTCGCGACGTTCGGCGCTCAGTTCCTCGGACAGACTGACTCCCGCCGGAATGTATTTCCGCACGCGCTCCTGCGCCCGGCGAATCCGGCGCCGCAGCGTCGAAATCCGCAGTTCGCCGTCTTCCACTCGCAGGTCCAATGTGCTTCCGGCGGCCATTCCAAGCGCCTTCCGGATCTCGGCTGGAATTACAATCCGGCCTTTTTCGCTCATGCGCGTTCGAGTTTGCAGTTCCATGTGTCCCCCCCCGTCAGTTGTGGCACTATCTTACCTGAGTGGTCTATCGAATGGAGGTGGCACCAGGCGGGAATATCGCTGCGAGGCCCGGCGCTTCAGGCAACCTCTGGCCAAATTCGGTGTCTAAACCACTTAGTTGGATTCCCATAAACAGAAGTTGCACGCAATTCAGTACTTGAGAGGGTTGCAATGTCATTCCCGTTTCGGTTAGCGCCGCTCCAGCGCGCGAGTCTAATTGCAATTGTCGCCTTGATCGCGGCCGCTATCGCGAGTGCTCAGTCCGTTCCGGCCGAGAGCCAGTCCAGTTCGGCCAGCTATTCATCGAGCGAGGCCGGCTTGCCTCAATTGGCAGAGATGGCGCTGCCGGATGCTCCGTCTCCGGAGACCACTGCCGCGGAAGGTGGTCAATACGGCCAGAGCGGCGGCGGGTACCAGGGCGGGAAGCATGGACTTCTTCATCGCCTGACCTTTGAGGCGGGCGGGGGAGCCAATGCACCGATATCAAGTTCGGTGACCTACGGTGCAGATTTTACCGTGGGCGGCGGGCTGAGGTTCAATCCTCATTTCTCGACCCTTATCGAATACCAGTTCATTGACGACAAGCTGCCTGGGGCACTGATCTCCGAAACACAAGGCGCGGCAACAGGCGGACATGCGCATATCTGGTCCGTCACGCTCGATCCGGTGTTCGACCTGATGCCCAAGGCCTCGAACGATTTCTATGTCACAGGGGGCGGAGGATTTTATCGCAAGGTGACAACCTTCACGTTTCCGATGGCGACGCAATTCTGCTACTACTTTTACTGTGGCACTGGATACGTCCCCGGCACGGTGGGCCATTTTTCAAGCAACCAGGGCGGCTTTAACGTAGGAGGCGGTTACCAGCACAGATTTGGCAGCATATACGGCGACACAAGCAGCGCAGCCATCTTTATTGAGGCGCGCTATCTCGAAGTGCTCTCGCCGGCGATTGTGGGTAAGCAAACCGGTACCCTGCCTCCAGTCACGATCGATGCGGACACCAAGGTGCTTCCCGTTTCGGTCGGCATCCGCTGGTAGGCATGACGACGCAACGAGATGCTCTTATCATTGCGCGTTCTGTGGGCGGTTGATGGGAGTTCTTTTCCTGGCAAAGAGCATGAACGAGCGCACCCATCTCCCCACGGCGGCATTTCTCTGTTTTGCGTCTGTGACTCTGCTCGCCGGGTGCAATGCCACATTCAAATCGACCCCAGTGCAACCCGCAGGCCCTGCGCCCAATCCCCCTGCCGGTCCGCCGCCGACCGCAGGCCAAGAGGGATCGGTGACGATCTCGCCGCAATACGTGGCGCTGACTCCCGGACAGACTTTGCAATTCACAGCGACGGTGACGGGCGGCGGCCCAACGCAGTGGTCGGTGGACGGCGTGCAGAGTGGAAATGCGGCCGCAGGCACGGTGAGCGGAAGCGGGAGCTACACGGCGCCCAGTTCCATTACCCAGAGCGAGAACGTTACCGTGACCGTGGCGCTGGCAGGTTCGGCGCAGCAGAACTACGCGACGGCAGCGGTGGCGATTATTGCTCCAGCCGAAGTGGTGTGCCCCTTTGACCTGGGGAATCCACAGGTGGCGCGATACTGGCTTTATTTGCCCGCACCGGGAAAGATGAGCGTGGAGTTCGGGACGACGACGAACTATGGGCTGAACACCTGGGAGGCGCCTACTCCTTCAGCCAATGGCGGCCAAGTAGAGACTTACGTCGCCGGGATGCTGGGCCAGACGCTCTACCACATGCGCGCCCAGGTGACGCTGGATAATGGCGCCACATACAACGATGCCGACCACACATGCCAGACGGGCACTCCGGCGGCGACTTCACGCGTGACTGTCACCAACAGTGGAGGAGGCACGCCACAACCTGGCATCGAGATGTGGAACACGATTCAGCCGGCGAGCGACAGCCAGGCCTTTGCCACCGACCTGAACGGCAAAGTGATCTGGACTTACAGTTATAGCCATAGTTCGAACGACTATATACAGGGCATACAGTTGCTGCCCAGCGGAAATTTACTGATGGTGATTTCTTACCTCTCGTCCATCACTACGGGCCTAGGCCCCAACCTGATCAGCGAGGTGCGAGAAATCGATCTTGCCGGCAATACGGTAAACAGCCTGAATGTGGCCACGCTGAACCAGAAACTCGCCGCCGGAAACTTCCGCGACGGGGAAGGCAAAGTCTATCAACTCGGCAGCTTTCACCACGCGGTGCTGGCGCTACCGAACGGACATCTGGTCGTGCTGGCTACGTATGAGCGGCCATTCAGTAATCTCTCGGGAACCACGGGCACGACCACCACGGTGATCGGCGATGCTCTGGTGGACGTGGATCAGAGTTTCAACCCTGACTGGGTTTGGAACACATTTGATCATCTCGACATCAACCGGCGGCCGATGAATTTCCCTGACTGGACGCACTCGAACGGAATGCTCTACTCGAGCGCCGATCACAACCTGCTGCTTTCAATGCGGCACCAGAATTGGATTATCAAAATCAATTTCCTCGATGGCACCGGCTCAGGGGCAGTGATGTGGCGGCTTGGCGAGGGCGGCGACTTCAAGCTGGTCAATGCAACCGATCCGACAGACTGGTTCTACGCGCAGCACGGGCTGGGGTATTTTACGCCCAATACAACCGGCGTCTTTCGCCTGGGATTAATGGATAACGGGAACGACCGGATGTTTCCGACAGGTTCAGTATTCTGCAAGCCGTATCAGCCGCCATCAGCGCAGTGCTACTCCACTATGCCGCTTCTGGAGATGAACGAAACGAACATGACGGCCACGATGATCGTGCATTACGTTCCGCCGCCGACTTACTTCAGCTTTTTCGGCGGCAACGCCGAGAAGCTTGGCAACAGCGACACGGAGGTGAACTTTTGCGCCGCGGGAAAAGGGGCCATCGTGCAGGAATTGAACCCGCAAGCATCGCAGGTGGTGTGGCAGGCTACAACGCCGGGAGCCGACCAGTTCCACGTCTACCGTCTGCCGAGCCTGTATCCGGGCGTGCAATGGTAACGGGCACGCGCTCAGGCGCCGCCGGGCGCGAAGAATTACCAGAGATTTCGCCGATCTTCTGCCGGCGCGCCCACATCGCCGCGTTCTATTCGCTCGAGAAATGTGCGCGCCAACTTGCGCTCACCGGGATGGCTCTCGCCATGAATGGTGCATAGATCGAGGAATTCGTCGCAAAGGGCGTTCCGTTCTTCCTGCTGCGCAAGAATGTTTTGTAGGGCGACCGCCAGCTCGCGTAACCGGGCCGCTTCAGTCCAGGACTTCCCTTCTTCTTCATCGATCAATTCCGAAGAGATGTCTGAAAACAGCCCACGCCGCCCTCGCGCACATTCGTCGAGACATGCGAGCAGCTGTTCGCTGAAGGCGCGGCTCAGCGTCTCAAGTTGATCCGGGGGCATGGCGTCGCGCGGGTCCATACTTACCTTTGCGTTCCGCGATTCATATTTCACGCTTCGCAACTTACTCTTGGGTTCCGCGAGGCCTGTTGACACTTCGCGGGTCATTTTTGCGTTTCGCCTGAATCGAAGGTCATTTTTCGCATGTAGCGAGGCTTTTCATTTTGCGCGCATCGCCGCTTCAATCTCATCGGCGGTGTGGGGTAGCGCGGCATCAAGATCGATCAACTTGCCATCGGCGCCGACCAGGAAATCGCACTCAATGCGGACGCCGAGCCTCTCTTCTGGAATATAGATTCCCGGCTCTATTGTGAAGACCATTCCCGGCTTGAGGACAACCGGGTAGTTTGCGGGATCGTGCACATCGATGCCCATCATGTGGCCGAGGCCGTGCAGCCAATACTCTCCGAGGGGTTGGCCGTGCAGGTCTTTTCCGTGCGTGTTGATGTAGTTGTATGCCACCGTGTCGAGCGAGTTGGGGTCCTGGCGGTCGCGATCGTTAATGGTGGATTTGCCGGCCACAAAAGCATCGATGGCCGCTTGCTGCGCACCGAGAACGATGTTGTATATCTCGCGCTGCCGCGCAGTGAAATGCCCATTTACGGGAACTGTGCGGGTGATGTCGGCGGCGTACATGGAGAATTCGCAGGCCGCGTCGACGAGGAGAATGTCGCCGTCCTGCATGGTGCGGTCGTTGGTGGAGTAGTGCAGGACCGTTGAATTGATGCCCGAGCCAACGATGGGCGCATAGCTGGGACGCTCACATCCGTTTTCCATCCAGACGGCGGTCATGGCGCCTGCAATGGCGCGCTCAGTCATGCCCGGCTTGACCCACCACTGCATCATCACGCGCTGGGCAAGGACAGACGCCGCTGAAGCCTTCTTGATGAGCTCGATTTCGCCTGCATCCTTGATCTGGCGCAGCGGCATCACCAGACTGGTGACGTCGTGCTGCGGGGGAGCGGTTGACGACCCCAGCGCAACGCCGGTAAAGGTGAGCAATGCCTTGGCGGCGTCGGAATCGGGTTGCGACCAGAGGCTGGCGGAGAGCGAGTGGTCAGCGGATATAAGCTGGTTCAGCTCCACGGGAAGCTCGGCCATCGCCTCGACATGGTCGACTCCTGAAGCTTGTTCCACACCCTGAGTCGCCGCATCCATTTTTACGCCGGTGTACTTTTCCATGCGCAGATTGCGCGCGGGGAGAAACAGAATTTCCCTGTATACACGGGGCGAGGCTGCCTGCGGCGCATCGCCGACGATGATCAGGGCCGCGCCCGGCTCAGTCCAACCTGTGAGGTAATAGAAGTCCGAATCTTGCCTGTAGGGCATGAAATCGAGCTGCGATTCTTCTGCCGCAAACAGAACGGCCACGCCACCGTGCAGCTTGGCCGCGAGAGCCACGCGCCGGGCATGGAACACGTCGGGCGACTGTTTAGAGAGAGCGTGTAGCCGGGGAATCGCCGAGCAAGAAACAAGCAATGCAAGGGCAGAAAGACGAAACAACCTCATTCACCTATTGTCGCGCCGCGCCGCGCGCCGCGCAAAGCAAATCACGAGAGTTGATACAACTTTGGCCGCGAACGAGCGAGCACTCGTAACGTGTTTGATGCTAACCAGAGTAATAGCTGGGCGATGTATAGGCGGTTGCTCTATCGAGCGGGCCTATGGGGTGATAGTTCCGTTTCAAGCGCGCCGAGCTCGCGAATTGTCTGGCGCTGGGGCGGTTGATTGACTTGCCGGTTTGGTAGGCCGGGGCCAACAACTGGATTCGAGGCCGTCACGACGCGAGGCTCCCGCTACTCGATGCCCTTGGGGAAACTGCGGGAAGCAGAGTGAACGGCGTGACAAGCGGGCGAGAACCCTAGGCGGAGGGAAATTCGGTCTCGATGACCCGGGATCACCCATCCCTCGAAATCGCGGTGCCCATTGAATTTCCCGGCGATTCGCGGTATTCTGGCGGTGCAGACGAATTTGTCCGACAGGGTTTTTTCCGTGTGCACACCGGCTGGCGGAGAGATGAGTGGGCTTATTGCCCACTTTTTATTTGCGGCAAATTGCACCCGGAAATCACCTGGGATCAGTGTGATACGAGGGAAAGACGGCTGCCAGTGGGCAGCGGGGATCGATGGCGGTCAGTTTGGATGAAATCCGGAAAGCGGCGCAGCGAGTAGCCGCTTCGCATGGGCTCGACGTGGTTGATATCGAGCTTGCCGGTTCAAAGAAGGACCGCACATTGCGCGTGACGCTCGAGAAGAATGCCGAGGGCCGGGCGCGATTGAAAGCAGAAGCTGAAGCCGGCACAGAAGGCTTGCCGGAGAAACCTTTGGAAGGCTCGCTTGCGGTGGAGCAGCTTTCCGGCTTGACGCACGAGGATTGCGCGCGGTTCAGCCGCGACTTTGGGGTTTTGCTGGACGTAGAAGATCTGGTTGCCGGCGAAGAGTACACGCTGGAGGCCAGTTCACCGGGTCTGGACCGGAAGCTGATCCGCCCGGAAGACTTCGAGCGGTTTGCGGGTTGCCTGGTGAAGGTGCAGACCTTCGAGCCAATCCGGAATAACCGGCACTGGCAGGGAAGGCTTTTGGGGGGACCTTCTGCGGAACTTTCCGCGGAAAAGGGATCGACGGCGGAAACGGGAACGATCACGATTGATCTTGCGGCGGTGCAGCAGAACAGCAAGAGCCGCAAATCGGGCGTGAACACGGTGGAGATTGCGCTCAGCAACATCGAGAAGGCAAATCTGGTACCGGAGATTTGAAGAGCGAGCTACTAGCCTCTAGCTTCTAGGTTGTGAGTGCGCGGACTGAAAGCTGCTTCTCGCGCAGGAACTGCAAGAACAATAGCGCTGCTGCGAGGCTGAAGGCGGGCCGGACGGCGCGGAACGAACAAAAAATGCAAGGCGAGAGAGTTTAAAACGAGTATGGCCACAAGCGTTTTGTATCAAAGCATCGAGCTGCTGAGCCAGGAAAAGGGCATTGACCCCGCCATTGTTGTTGGCGCGGTTGAGGAAGCGATCGCCCTGGCTACCCGCAAGTTCTACAAGACCCAGGAAAACATGCGCGGGGAATTGAACAAGGACACCGGCGAGATTACCGCCTACATCTATAAGACAGTGGTTGGCGACGAGGATCTGATCGAAGATCCCGTGAACCAGATCACGCTTACAGAGGCCAATGCAATGGCCCCCGGCGCCGAAGTGGGCAGCGAGATTCGCATCTATCGCGACACCAGCCCGCTGGGCCGCATTGCGGCGCAACTGGCCAAGCAGATCATCTTCCAGAAGGTGCGCGAGGCGGAGCGCGACACAGTCTTCCAGGAGTATGCGCATCGCGAAAAGGAAGTGCTGAACGCGACAGTGAAGCGCCTCGAGGGTCAGGACGTAATTTTCGATCTGGGCAAGGCCGAGGCACGCTGCCCGAAGCGCGAGCAATCGCGGCTGGAGCAATTCAGCGTGGGCGAGCGGGTGCGCGTGGTGCTGATCAAGGTAGACCGCGCAGCCAAGGGGCCACAGGTGATTGTGAGCCGCGCGGCGCCGGAGCTGGTATCGAACCTGTTCCAATCAGAGGTTCCCGAGATCTACGACAACACTGTGTCGATCCGCGCGATTGCGCGCGAAGCCGGCGAGCGGACCAAGATCGCCGTGCAGAGCCGCGACAAGGATGTGGACCCGGTGGGCGCGTGCGTCGGCATGAAGGGAATGCGCGTGCAGTCGATTATCCGCGAGCTTCGCGGGGAAAAGATCGACATCATCGAATTCAGCGATGAAATTACGACCTTCGCTGAAAAAGCTTTGCAACCGGCCAAGGTCAGCCGCGTTTCGATAACGGATCTTACGGACAAGCAGCTGGAAGTAATCGTAGACGACACACAGCTTTCGCTGGCCATCGGCAAGAAAGGCCAGAACGTGCGCCTTGCGGCAAAGCTTCTCGGCTGGAAGATCGATATCAAGAGCGAGGAAGAGAAGCGCCAGGAAGTTGAGCAGCAGATGCAGGCCCTGGCGGGCGCTCCCACCACGCCAATCGAGCAGGTGACCGAGCTGGGCGAAGGCATTATTCAAAAGCTGATTACGGCTGGAATCACCACGGTTGAGGGACTTGCCGACATGACGCCGGAGCAACTGGAAGAGATTCCGGGCATCGGCGAAAAGACGCTGGAGAAGATCGGCATTGCTGTCCGCAACTATTTCAGCCGTTTTGAAGAGGCAGCGTTGGCGGCCGAGGGTGATGAAGGTCTGGCCGCAACTGCGCCGACGCCTGAAGCGGGCGAAACAGCCGCGGCGGAGGGCGCGCAAGCGGGCGATGCGCCGGAAGCCGCTGAAACCGCAGATGCAGGAGCGGCGCTGGCGGAAGGATCGTTGGATAACGCTGAACCCCCGCTGGCTGGCAACGAAACGGAAGAAGATGCTACGGAAGAAGCCGAGGCGGAGAATTCAGCCGAGGTAATTGAAGAAGCAGTAAGCGTAGGGGATGCGGAAGCTGAAGAAGAGCATCCGGCCAAAGAGGACGGCGCGTAGGATAGGCAGCGTTCTTGATGGTCACGCGCTCGCGAACGGAACTTTTGAAAGCGAACAGTGCCAATGGAGTAGTTATGACCGACTAAGGGCCTGTTGGCGGCAAACATTGAAAAGAGGCGGATGAGTAAGGTTCGAATTAACGATCTCGCGAAAGAGCTGGAAGTAAAGTCACGGGCGATTCTCGACGTTCTTCCAGGAATCGGCGTTCCTCCGGGCAAGACGCACTCGAGCTCGCTGGAACTTGACGAGGCTGAGAAGGTTCGTGCGCACTTTGTGCGGGAAGCGAAGCGCAGCACGCACGCGGGCGCGGCGTCTGGCCGCCACGGTGCGGAACCCGTAGTGCCCAAGATCGATCTTTCGAACATCTCCAAACCCGGCGATGTGATGAAAGCCATGCTGGCCAAGAAGAAGGAAGAGGAAGAAGATTCGCGCAAGCCGCGGGTCCCGGTGAAGGCTTCTGTCACGGCACCAATCAAGGTTGCCGTGTCCGCTGCGCCGCCGGCTACTACAACTCCGGTTGTCGCAACACCTGCCGCTGCTGCGGCCGCCCGGCCGGAACCACGCAAGATTGTTCCGCAGCCACGCTCGGCAGCTCCGATCATCGCTCCTCCGCCAGCCACTCCGGCCATTGCTTCGCGTCCTCCTGTAGGCGCAGTTGTCGCCAAAGCTCCCGTAGGGGCTGTAGCCGCGCGCCCGATTATTGTTGTTGCGCCGCCTCCGGCTGGGGTGGCCGTAAAGCCGCCCGCTGCCCCGGCTGCGCGCGACGAAAAGATTGCTGTCAAGCCAACGGCTACTGCTGTTTCTCCAGTCGCTGAAGCGTCGGCAGGTGCGACTGCGCAAGCAGGATCGACGCCCCATGCTGCAGCTCCCACTGTTGGGACACCGGGTGCGGTTCCTTCAATCGCCGCAGAGTCGACAGCCAGTCAGGCGAGGCCCGCCAAGGTCATCGAGCCCGTAGCTCGCAAAATGGTCATGCCGCAGACGGGGCCGCGGCCGGTTTATAAGGCATCCATTGTTGCGCCATCTGCTCCGGCGACAGGAACCGGACTGCAGCGCGGAAAACCGATCTTCGATCGCAGGCCGACAAGCGGACCTGCCGGTCCCGGACAGCGCTTCCCCGGCGGACCATCCGCGCCCGGCTCTTTCGCAGGCGGCCCACGCCCCAAACATCCCACGCGCACCGGGACGGGCGGATTTGCAGGTCCTGGAGGCGCCACAGCACCGGGCGCACGACCCGGATTTGGCGCACGCCCTGGATTCGGAGCGCGGCCAGGCGCTCCCGGGGCGCGCCCGGGCGGCGCAGCTCCGACTGGCGAAGCTCCACGCCCACAGCGCGCCAGTTCGCGCGGCCGCGGACGCGGCAAGCAACAGTATCCGAAGACTAAAGAAGGCCCGATGAAGGGCTTTGTGCCGCCGCCACGCTATGGCGGCGCGCAATACAGCACCGAGCCCATGCCCATCACCCGCGAAATTACGGTGACCGAGGGCATCAGCGTGAAGGACCTTGCGGAAAAGCTCGACGTTCGCGCCAAGGATTTGATCGCGACCCTCTTGATGGGCGGCGTATTTGTGACTGTCAACCAGTCACTCGACGCCGAGATGGTGAAAGACGTGGCGGCGAAATTTGGCGCAGCGGCCACCGTCATCAGCTACGAAGAAGAGATTGCCAACCAGGCTATCGAAGAGGTGCTCGAAGCCGAAAACACCGGCGAACTCGAGGTGCCGCGATCACCGGTGGTCACGGTCATGGGCCATGTGGATCACGGTAAGACTTCGCTGCTGGACGCAATCCGCGAGACGCACGTTGCGGCGGGCGAAGCGGGCGGAATTACTCAGCACATCGGCGCGTACAAAGTGAAGTTCTCAAAAGAAGGCTCGCCTGCATCGGGCCGCGAGATTGTCTTTCTCGATACGCCGGGCCATGAAGCATTTACACGCATGCGCGCACGCGGCGCAAAGGTCACGGATATCGTGGTGATCGTGGTTGCCGCCGACGATGGAGTGATGCCGCAGACGCTTGAAGCCATCGATCACGCCAAGGCCGCAGAAGTTCCTATCATCGTAGCGGTGAACAAGATCGACAAGCCGGAAGCTAATCCCGACCGCGTGAAGAAGCAGCTTGCTGATCGCGGCCTGATTCCGGAAGAGTGGGCGGGCGCCGGCCAGCAAGGCACGGTGTTTGTCGAGGTTTCAGCGAAGAAGCACATGAACCTCGATCTGCTGCTGGAGATGATCTGCCTGGTGAGCGACATTAAAGCACCCAAGGCAACGCCCGGACGCAAGGCATTGGGCAGCGTTCTCGAGGCCAAGCTGGATCGCGGCCGCGGCGCTGTTGCGACTGTGCTGGTGCAGGATGGAACTCTGCACCTGAACGACAGCTACATTGTGGGCAATACTTTCGGCAAGGTTCGTGCGATGTTTGACGATCGCGGACGCCCGCTTGAGGAAGCCGGACCGTCTACGCCGGTTGAAGTGCTGGGCCTTGAAAGTATGCCCGACTCCGGCGATACGTTCCTGGTTGTAGCCGACCGCGACAAGGCCAAGGGCATCGCTCAGTACAGAAAAATGAAGGAGCGCGATGCGCAGCTTGCCAAGAGCTCGCGTGTGTCGCTGGAAGGATTGGCGGAGCAGGTTCGGCAATCCGGCATCAAGGATTTGCCGCTGATCATCAAGGGCGACGTGACAGGCTCGGTAGAAGTGCTCGCAGACTCGCTGGTGCTTATGTCGACGGAGAAGGTGCGCGTCAAGGTGCTGCACTCCGGCGTCGGATCCATCACTGAGAGCGACGTACTGCTGGCGACTGCTTCAAACGCCATCATCATCGGCTTCAATGTGCGCCCTGAACGCAAGGCGGCCGAACTGGCGCAACAGGAGAACGTGCAGATTCGCCTGCACTCCATTATTTACGAGCTGCAGGACGAGATTCGCCTGGCCATGCTGGGACTGCTCGAGCCCGCCTTCAAGGAAAACTATGTGGGCCGCGCGGAAGTCATCAATGTATTCCGCATTCCCAAGGTCGGCACCATCGCAGGCTGCCGCGTACAGGACGGCGTGATCCGCCGCGACACCGAGGTGAAGGTGATGCGCGACGGAGCGCAGGTCTTCAAGGGCAAGATCGCCTCGCTGAAGCGTTTCAAGGACGATGTGCGCGAAGTGACCAACGGCATGGAGTGCGGCATCGGCATCGCCAACCTGACAGACTTAAAGGAAGGCGACACCATAGAGGCGTTCAGCACGGAAAAGCTGGCCGCCGATCTCGGTGCGCTAACGTCGGCAAAGGCTTAACTCTCGCTCAAAGCCGAAAAAAGACCGGCCCGCTCTTCATAATGAGGGGCGGGCTGTTTCTCAGGTGCGTCGGGAAGGTAGACGTTTCGTGAAGATGCACTCTTGAGTTTTAGTGAGATATGTGCGACGTTTATTAACTTAGAAACATCGATGAGGCGCTTATGGGAGTTGTTTATTTCCTTAGGGACAATTCGAATTCGCTTGTGAAAATCGGCTGCACTTCTGCAGGCGACGTTGAAGCGAGATTGAACGCATTGAGAACGGGGAATCCAGGATTGCAACTTGCTCTAAGAATCGAGACCGCCGACCCGTTCGGAGTTGAGACTTTGCTTCACCGCTCATTTGCCCCCAAGCGAAAAATGAGAGAGTTCTTTGAGCTCACTCGGGGGGATTTAGAAGAAGCTGAGCGAATCGCGCGGTTTGCCGACGAGGCCGTCCCAATTAGAGAAAGCGTAGACCTCTTAAAACAGGAACGCGACAATGGGATTCTTATTGAGCCGTTGGAAGCGCATCAACAACTTGTGGATCGACTAAGGGAAGTGAAGCACGAGTACGATCGCATCAAACTTGAAAAGGACGAGCTCGAGCTTCAACTGAAGTCTATTATCGGGTTGTTCGCAGGTATTGACGGTCTTGTCACCTGGAAAGCGCTCGAACAACCTCGCCTTGATCAAACGCAACTTAAACTGGAGCGCCCGGAAATTTATCAGGAATACACAAGAATCCGAACCATGCGCAAACTCTTACTGATTCGCTGAACATCTGGTCTAGGCCGCAGACTTGCGCGCCCTCTTTCTCGCTGCCGGGAGACCGCAACCCTCAACTTATCGCGGTCTCGGTGTCAGTCCTTGCGGCCGGGAGATGCAAGGCCCAGAAAAACCAGGATGGCGCGGTTCAGCCGCACTATATCCTCATCGCTGAGGCGGCCGGCTCTGGCTCCAATCCTTGACTTGGGAACGGTGGAGATCTTATCGACCATCAAATGGCAAACGGCGCGAAGTCCATTGCTCGTGCTTGGCTCAACTGCTAACCGGAACAACGGCGCATCGGTTGGATCCGTCGTGAACGCGCAAATGGTGATTGATTCTGTCCTGTCGAAGCGGTCGTCTTGAAGAATCACCGCCGGGCGCGGCTTTCCTGCGTAGTCCTTGCCACCTGCAACGGTCCAGATTTCGCCGCGCTTCACGTGCCGCCCCAATCGGAAATGGCGTCGATGAATTCCTGGTCCTGCCTTGCGCGCGGACTTCTCGCTACCGCAAGGGACTGGCGACGCGCTTCTTTCGCGAACGCGGGCAGACGAACGTCAGGCACCCAGATCTGGATTGGCCTGAGTCCCTGTCGTCGAAGACGTTGACGGTGTGCCCTTACCTTGTCCCGAGACGACGGGGCTTGAGATCGTACCGGCATATTCACCTCCGTCGGTTACATGTAACTTATCACGATTCGTCTCCTCCGCTCAAGCCTGCCGTGGTTCTCATCCCCATTGAGACCGGCGGCCCGGTAAGGTCACGCAGTCGCGCCACGAAGCCACACAGCCGCATCGAAGCTGTGCGCGCACTCGTAGCCTTCTTGCTTGTACAGACTGATAGCCTCGGCGTTGGCCTCCGTCACGGTAAGAGAGATTTCCGTCGCGCCCAGACGCATGAAGCTATACGCGGCCTGCGTGAGCAGCATGCGGGCCAGGCCGCGGCGGCGGAAGGCGGGATGAACGCAGACCTGTGTAAGGTGCCCGCTCTGTCCGCTGACGCGCGAGCCGAGTACCAGAGCAGCCAGTTCGCGGCTGGAGCGCTCCACCAACACGTACGACGCAGCTTGAGAAAAAGTGCCGCAGCCGGCATAGTGGACAATATTATTCAAGAAACGCATGGAGCCGTGAACGGAGCGGTACTGGTCGTTGATCAGGCTGTCGGGATGATCGCGATAGGCTTCGCAGATAAGCCGCGCTGCCGGCGCCAGATCCGCCTCGCGCCATGGGCGTAGCTCGAGGTTAGGCGGCAGATTCGGCTGAGCGGGCTTGGAATGGACCTCTAGAGCCTTTACCAGAAATAGACGGCGGAATATTTCAAAACCAGCGCCGCGGAAGATTCCGCCGAAGGTGCTGGAGGGATGCAGCAGCAGTTGAGCTTCAATGCGCTCGACGTGCGGCGAATTGAGCAGCAGTTCGAAGAGATGGCGGAGCAATGTCTCTTCAGTGGTTGATCCTGCTCCATTTGTGTCGTTTGGCAGCGCGAAGACGTCGCCGATGACGGCCTTTGTCTCCTCATAAACGCAGAATACGTAGCCCATCACGCGTCCGGATGAAAGCGCTGCGTAGCCGGGCAGCATGTGGTTATCGAGATACTGCATGAGCAGACGCGCCGAAGCCTGATAGTCCCAATGAAGGCGAGCCGCCCACAGCTCACCTTCCGCCTCCAGCACAGGTCGCAGGACCGGGGCCGCAAAGTGGCGCAGATCGAGAATCTCGAAGGTGCCGCCCGGAGTTTCCATTCCACTTCTATTATGTGGTCCCCGGTTGGGTTGGCTAATGATTGATGCGGGAGAGGGGCTCCAGCGGAATGGCCCTGCCGGCCCCGTCGGCACGAGCTTTGGGTCCGCTGCAAGCTGACCAGTGGGCTAATGACTGCCCACGAGATAGACTTCCAGCCCCTGCTCCGGCCATGCGAACAGCTGCTCGTACTGGCGGCCTTGAAGAAGCTCGTTGAGGGCGAGCTGTGTGTCGAGATCCACGCCGTTACGGCCCTGGATGCGCGCCACGAGAATGTGCTGCTCATCGGGCACGCCGTTCTCGTCGTAATTCACAACTTCACGATTGCGGTAGAACGAAAGCCCGAATTCAACGTCTCGGCGAACGCGGAATACCGCTATTGTTTCGTCGGCGGGTGCCTGCTCCGCAATGCGCTCGGCGAGGGGCCGTGCGGAGTAAGAACGGTCGAGCAGGTGAATGACGCGCTTGGTGGAGTCGGCTCCGGGAATACCAAAGACCGGGCCCACGCCGTACACGAAGAGGACCAGGACCACCAGGATCCAGCAGGTTGCGAGACGGAGGCGGGCCACACCGAAACCCTTGGTGACAATCAGGATCAGGAGCGCGGCGCCAGTAGCGGCCAGCGTAGCCGCGACGAGCGCATGGGTGGGCGGCATGATCGCCGCGTGAACCAGCGGCATGGTTGCGCCATGAACGACGAACCAGGGCAGGAGTAGCGCGACCATGGTCATGGCGCCACATATGACGGCATGGCCGAGGAGAATCCATCGATTCAGTCCCGGCTGCCTGCGTCGATACAGGTAGTCACCGGTGAGGATGGTGATGGGCGGGATTGAGGGAAGAATGTAACCGGGCAGTTTGGATTGAGAGAAAGAGAAGACAACAACAGGAATGAGGGCCCACAGCACCAGGAACTCAGGGAATGCGTCGCCAGCGCGCTTGGGCAACGGCTTGCCAACACGCGAACGGCGCAGCCGCCACTCAGCGACCGAAGTCTGGATGCCGTCGATGAGGGCGCGCGCCGAGATTACTGTCCACGGCATTAGAGCGAGCGGCACGACTGCAAAGTAATACCACAGCGGTTGATGGTGCTGGTAACGGTCGGTGGCGAAGCGCTGCAGATTCTGGTTCAAAAAGAACTCGTGGAAGAAGGTTGGGTTTTGATGCTGCACAGCAATGAACCAGGGCAGAACCATTGCGAAGTAGAGAACTACTCCTGGCCACCACAGCGAGCGCGGGATGATACTCCACTCGCGACGTAGGAAAGCAAACGCTACGATGATGAGAAAAGCGAGAAGAGGGGCGACCGGTCCCTTGGCGAGCGTGGCGAGCCCGGTAAAGAAGTAGATGTCGTAAAGCCAGAACTTGGAGTTGGTCTCGTACCAGGCATACCAACCGAGTAGTCCGATGGCCAGCGGCGCAGCCATCTGCATGTCGGTAGAAGCTCCACGCGCGAAGGCCATGATGCCCGCACAGGCCACGGTGATGAGCGCGGCATCAAGATGCCCACCGGGCCGAAATCGCTTCATGTGCAGGTAGATGAGCGCGGCCATGATAAACGCGAATGTGAACGAAGGCAGACGGGCAGCCCAGTCGTGTACGCCGAAGTCCTGGAAGATAAACATCGCGCGCCAGTAATAGAGCGCGGGTTTCTCCAGCCACGGGTGCCCGTAGAGGTAGGGAGTGACACAGGCGCTCAGGCGCTCTTTGAGCGTGGGGGCGGCATCGAAGCGCACCAGCATTTCGTGTGCGATCTCCGCATAGCGCGGTTCGTCGGCGCCGACCAGCCCCAGTCCGTCACCGCCCAGGAAGGGCGTAACGCCATATCCGAGAAAGAACACACTGAACGCGATAAAGACTGAAGCCTCGGAGATGATTGCCCAACTCGGCATGCGCCAAGGGCGGCGCGCAGCTTGATCAGGAACCGGCGGTTCCACGGAATTCTCCATCTGCGGCGATACTCCAGTTCCGGCAATACTCGAGTTCCGTCAATACTTTGGGGGGAGCGTGCAACAGCCTGCCCCGAGCCGGACGAAAGCCTTCATTTCTTGCAGGGCGGATGGGGGAATCAGGCCTGGCCTACGCGTCCTTCGCGCTTCCGAGCGGCGAAGATTCCTAACCGGCTCGGCAGGGTCAAGGCTAACAGATTCAAGCGGGCGGATTTGCCTCTGCGGTAGCGGTTTTCGATGATTCCTTATTTGGCGCAGCAGCCTTGGCTGAACTACCGGCCGAGGCTGGGGATTTGCGCCCCCGGCTCATCAGCTCCTCAATGCGCGCCTGGAAGCGGCCCGACCGGTCGGCCAGAAAGCTCAGCTCCGGCACATGGCGCACGCCCATCCGATCCTTCAACTCGCTGCGAATATAGCCTTTTGCTGCCTCAAGGCCGGCGATAGTCTCCGTTTCGGACTTGGCAATATCCTTCGTCGTAATATCCACGACGACGTACACGCTCGCTGACTTTCCGCCGGGATTCAGGGCCACTTCGCTTACGTGGCAAAGATCGATGCGCGGGTCGGAGAGCTCGCCTTCAATCATGGCGCCTATCTCCTCCTTCAAAGTTTCCGCCACCCGGTCCTGATGATGCTTCCTTGCTCTATGCTCCGGCATGGCCGCCCCTCCTACCTTAAGTAAACCACTCAGCATAGCAAACACGAAACTTGCGCGTGCTGGGTGGCCGCCTGCTTGCTGGATGGTCCCCATTTTGCCGTTGGTTTCGAAGATTCCCGAACTCACTGGCGCGGCAAGGTTAAGACGAAAAATCCACCGCGACCACTTCATGGAGTCCGATCGACGGGGTTTGAAGAAAGATGGTGTCGCCTTCGCTGCGATATGGAACATCTCGCCCAGCAACAAGCAGGTGAACGCGGCTGACGCGCTTACCCTTCGGACTCCGCAGCGAGATTTTTTGCCCAGAAATGGGAATGATCTCTCGCACCGGCCCCTTCATCATCATGGGATTGGTGAGATTGACGAGGTGGAGCGTCATCGAGTTCTTCTGCTCCCACAGGGCCACATCAAGAATGCCTTTGCCCTCGACGGTCACCTGTGGTGCTTCGTTGGTCGCCCATTCGACCGCGTTGCGCAGGAGATTTCCGTGATCCACATTCAAAACCTGCCAGAAGGTGCGATCGATGTCGCCCGGAAAATAAACCACGCGACCGCGGCCGATCTGCTGAAGGTAAACGCCGGGGCGATGCGTGGAGTCGGGCCGCGTGAAGACTGACTCCATCGGCAGATCAGGGTAACTAGGCACAATGCGCAAGGGAGTGAATTGGCTGGATTCGGTGGGTGTCACATCCACCTGGTTTACGGCGTTGACGATTCGTCCCGAATCTTCAAAACCGCGCAGCAGGGGATGAGCTGTATTGCTTGACGGATCCTTTTCCATGCTCAGGTAGGAATTGAGCATGTTTTCTTCGAGCTTGCCTGCGTAGGACGCTCCGAAGATTGACGACAGGCCGAAGTCTTTGCGACGCACGCCCCACTCGTCGTAGAGCGACGATTCGTAAGTAGCGATGAGGCCCCCGCCGCGCTCAACGAATGCGCGCAGGCTGGCGCACTGATCTTCGGATAATGCTGCAATATTGGGCAGGATCAACGTGCGGAATGGCGTGAGATGTTCAGCGTCGAAGCAGCGATCATGGACCATCTCAAAGGGAACGCGCTCTTCAACCAGCGCCTGGTAGAAACCCAATGCTGGTTCGTCGACCTTTTCGCGAGCATGCTCTCCGCCGTAGAACGATGCGCTCTGCTGCGAATACACAAGGCCCACGTGCGCGAGCGGACGAATGTTCCTGAGATAATTTTCGTTGCCGTAGTGCCAGTCAAAGATTTCCTTGACGACCGGAAGCCAGCGTTTATCGATCGGCTTGGCGTTAAATTTGATGAACCAAGGCCGAAGTCCCTGAGCAATTCCGTCGGCAACCCACATACGAATTTCATTGCCACTCTGCACTGAATCTTTCCATCGATGTTCATCCTCGATACCCACGCTGAACATGCCGGCAATCGCCTTGCCGCCCATCGTGGCGCGATATTCCTTGCCATTCTTTCCGTTGGCCCAGGGAGCCATAAGCCCGCGCCGGCCTTGGCGATCAGCGACCATCATTGGTGCCAGTTCGTTGATGGTTTTCATGTCCAGGTCGCTGAGTGCGCCCCCGCCTGCGTTGGCAATGTAGCTCGCACTCGGATTGATGGCCCTGATCTTCTCGTTCCACAAGCGCCAGAGATCGAAGAGTTGTTTTTGCCGCCAGACAATATACTGCTTTTTCGCCGGATCCTGTGGATTGTTGGTGCGCGGCAGATCGAGTCCCGAAGCAGCGCAGAAATTATTCCGGCAGTGGTCGCAGTAGCACATGCCGCTACCCGACCAGCGATTGGTGAAGATGCCGTCCGGCTTGTACATGCGCATGATTTCTTCATGCACAGTGGTCATGAACTCGAAGTTGTAGGGGCCGAGAGCGCAGGTCTCCCAATAGCGCGGATCGGATGGATGACGGACCGGCTGGCCGCTTGCATCAACCCTGATCCAGTCAGGATGCGCGTCGTACACCTTTTGCCAGCACGCGTGAGCGTCGGTGCGCGCAATCACATTCATTCCCATGGCACGGCAGCCGGCCAGCAGGTCGCCGAAGGCGTCGCGATTGCCGAGCCACGCGCTGCGCTGCTGAAGCGGAATTTGTGTGGGGTAAAACGCGACCACACCGCCGGCGCTGAGGCAGGCGGCGTCAGCGTGAACGCTGCGGAAGTAGTCGAGCCAGAATTGCTGGTCGTAGTTTCCGGGATCGTCTTCGACAAACGCAAGCTGCGCCCAGCGCATGGGCCGGTTGTACCAGCCGTCTGTTTCGCTTTGAGGTCGTGCCGCTTCCGCCGTCTCGCCTGCCGCGTAGACGCCGTTTGCCGCGTCCACGGGCAAAAGACATCCTGTAGCTGCAAGTGCGGACCCTTTGACAAAATCTCTGCGGCTGCTCATAGCACGCTCCTCTCGTAACCCAGCCATTGGATCACGGTGAGGCGGTTTGAAGAAACTACAGTTTGATCCTGTGCCTGAGGACTGACGAGCTGCGTTGCTCCGGTGCTGAATTACGCGCCGACTCAGGCGCCAAATTGGCGCAGATGATGGTCCATATGCTTGTACATCAGGACCGCCCATTCGTCCGGAGTAAGAGAGCCGAAAAATGTGTGTGGATGCGAGGTGCATCCGGCAGCTCCCGCCGCGACGAAGCGATCGATCAGCCCGCTCAGGCGCTCCCGCTCGGCTTCAAAGTCTCTTTCCTCTCCGACTACGACAAGCTCCTTTGCCGTCGGGGAATTCCTGCGCATCGGCTCTTCGTCGCGTAAGGCCATCGGCTTAATGACTGGCCCAAGAATGCGACCCACGAACGCGCGCGGCGGACGGATTTCTCCGGCCGCCATCTCCAGACCCAAGGAGCAATGCGCCAGCATCTGCGCCGAATTCATTTTGCCCCACTGCCGCTGGTGGCCGGGGCTCAATGCTGACAGCCGCTGCTTTACTTCTTGCACGCACGCTGGCTCAAACAGACTCTTCATGGGAAGCAATTCCTTACTGCGCTGACTGCGATTGCGCGGCGGTTCGGTTCAGATTCCTGGCCTCAAAAGGATTTGCATATCAGCTTTGCGAAGCGTGCTCCAGCTCGGCGATGTCGAGCTTTTTCATTTTCATCATTGCCTGCATGGCATTCGGATGCCGCAGAAGTTCGGGCAGGCGCGCGGGAACAATCTGCCAGCTCAGGCCGAATTTGTCCACGAGCCATCCGCACTGGATTTCTTTGCCGCCGGCGGTGAGCTTCGACCAGTAGTCGTCGATTTCCTGCTGCGTATCGCAGCGCACTACGAATGAGATCGCGGGCGTAAATTGGTAAGCCGGGCCGCCGTTGAGGGCGGTGAATCTCAGGCCGTCGAGTTCAAAAGAGATGGTGAGAACGCCTCCTTTTGGGCCGGGCGCGTCTCCGGTATTGCGCAGCTCGCTCAACTTGCGCGAGTTTGGGAAGATGCCGCAATAGAACTCGACCGCCTCCTCGGCGTTCGAATCAAACCAGAGAAAGGGCGTTATTCGAGATGAGCTTTCGAAGGTGCTCATCGGATCACCTGTTTCCTGAATTGGCCATTTTGGGAGTGGCAGCCGCCGATTTCCATTGCTTCCAATTGTAGATTGCAAATTGCAATTGATGTTTATAGGATGCGCTTGTAGCCGACTTTTCTAAAGCCATGCATTCCTCCGGCCGCCGATGAGCCTATTCCCCGAAAGGAAAATCCAAGCGATGAAGGTAAACACTTATTTGAATTTCCCTGGTAACTGCCAGGAAGCCATGAATTTCTACGAGGAAAACCTGGGCGCGAAGATCCTGATGAAAACGACGTTCGCGGACATGAGCCCTCAGGGCGCACCGCAAAACCTGCCGCCAGGCCTGAACCGGGACGGCATTATTCACGCACGCTTCACCCTGGGCGATACCACTGTAATGGCCAGCGACGGGCCGAAAGTAGAGCCAATGCGCAGCGCATATCTTTCCCTTTCTGTCGACAGCGATGCCGAGGCCGAGCGCATCTACGCAGCGCTCACCGAAGGCGGCGAAATCTTCATGAAAATGGGCGAGACGTTTTTCGCGCACCGGTTTGGCCAGTTCCGCGACAAGTTTGGCGTGAATTGGATGGTGATTCACGAGAAGCCAATGCAGCGTCCAAACTGAAAGCCGATCCCGGTCCGCGTTGAAAAGAGAGCCGTGGACTGGTACTCTCATCTGTCCCGGTTACGCGACGCGACGGCAGGTAAGACGATGGCCTTCAAATTTCAGGGATTCGATTTTCTCGGGCTCGATGCGTGCTTGACGGAAGAGGAACTCCTCGTTCGGCGGACTGCGCGCGATTTTGTAGAGGCGAATGTGACCCCGATTATCGAGGACTGCTTTCGCGAGGGGCGCTTTCCGCGCGAGCTGGTTGCGCCGATGGGCAGGCTGGGCTTTTACGGCGCCAACCTTGAAGGCTATGGCTGTGCCGGCATGTCGAATGTCGAGTATGGTCTGGTGTTGCAGGAGTTGGAGCGCGGCGACTCTGGTTTGCGCAGCTTTGTCAGCGTGCAATCGTCGCTGGTGATGTATCCCATTCTGACCTTCGGCTCAGAGGAGCAGAAGAAAAAATGGCTGCCCGCGCTGGCCACGGGCGAAAAGCTGGGCTGCTTCGGGTTGACCGAATCAGGATTCGGATCGAACCCGGCTGGGATGACCACGCGCGCCCGCAAGTCGGGCGACGAATACATCTTGAACGGCGAGAAGATGTGGATCACCTCGGGATCGATTGCCGATGTGGCCGTGGTGTGGGCAAAGCTGGAGGGCGCAAGTGACGCAGTCGAAGGCGGGGCTGACAGCGTGCGCGGTTTTCTCGTCGAAACAAATCGGCCCGGCTTCAAGTCCAGCGACATTCACGGCAAATGGTCGCTGCGTGCCTCGATCACCAGCAGTCTTTCGCTTGAGGACGTGCGCGTGCCATCGACAAGCCTGCTGCCGGGCGCGGACAGCCTTAAGGCCGCGCTCAAGTGCCTCAACCAGGCTCGCTACGGCATCGGTTGGGGAGCGATTGGCGCGGCGATGGACTGCTATAACACGGCATTGAATTATGCCAAGACGAGAAGACAATTTCACGATGAGCCAATCGCGAGTCACCAACTTGTGCAGGAGAAGCTGGTATGGATGGCGAGCGAAATTTCAAAAGCGCAGTTGCTCTCGCTCCACGTGGGCCGGCTCAAAGACGCAGGCAAGGTTGGCCACCAGCACATTTCGATGGCCAAAAGAAACAATGTATGGATGGCGCTCGAGTGCGCGAGGCTGGCTCGCGACATCCTCGGTGCGAATGGTGTTACGGAGGATTATCCGATCATGCGCCACAGCATGAATCTGGAGTCAGTGAAGACGTATGAGGGCACACACGACATTCATACGCTCATCCTGGGACAGAATCTGACGGGGATCGGAGCGTATTGAGACGCGAGCGTCCGAGACCTCATCGGGCTGCATTCGGATGGCTTCTTGGATAACTCAAGTTTTCAGTCGCGATTAGCGGCGATGGCCCAAGGGCCGCCTCAGAGGCCGACGGCGATGAAGAGACTCGACCACTCATCGGGATCAGTGATGGCGCCGGGAATGCCGTAGAAGCCGAGCGTTCGTGGGATGTGGAGGGTGATGACCCAGATTGCGAACATGAGGCCGATCATGATCCAGCTCCAACGCTCGAGAATTCCTAAGCCAATTCCGATTCCGCCGGCGATGAAGACTACGCCGAAGAAGGCGACCCAGAAGACATGCATTGGGATCCAGCCGGGCAGCAATGTAGAAATGAAGCCGATCCCGAGAAAGTGATCGACGCCGAAGACGATCATTGCGATTCCAATAACGGCGCGACAGGCGATGGAAAGACCCTTCGGCGTGACGGCCGGGCCCGGCAAGAGAAGCGCGAGGCAGGCGAGCGAAATCGGCTCAAAGACTATGGTTCGCAGGCCCATGTCTCCGGGCAACGCGATGTATTTTGGCAGGATGTAGGCCAGTGTCCAGACGATGTAGGTTACGCCGAGCGTGTAAGCGGACGCGCGCCGCCAGCGTTCAGTTAGTAGGCCAACGCCGCAGGCTATCCAGAGAGCGCCGAAGAGTATGACCAGCCAGGGAATTGCCGGCAAAAAGGGAAGAACGGGCATGGAATGGGAGTTCGGCCCGGGTGCGGGAAACAGACAGGTGGCGCACACGATGTTTTCGGCGCCGAGGGCAACGATGGCGAAGGAGAATATCCAGCGGCCGGAGCCGAGCAAGGAATTCATCATGTTCTTAATGAAGCTCCAGGTTTGACGGGGGCGCGTGCGAAGAATACGCAACTCCGGTCGAAATTCGTGGCTATCTTTCAGGGATTATGGGGACGTAACTTAAGCCAAAACCATGCTACACCGCAACTGTAAAGCTGTCCTCGCTGCGGGTGACGGAGCGGTAGAGCGTGTCGCGCTCAACGGGGACGCGGCCGGCTTCGGTGATCAGGCGGCAAAGCTCTTTGCGCGTCATGCCCTGCGGAGTGGTAGCGCCGGCATCGTGGTAAATCTTCTCTTCGATCACGGTTCCGTCGAGGTCGTCCGCGCCGAAGCGGAGAGCGATTTGCGCGATCTTTGGCGTCATCATCTGCCAGTAGGCCTTGATGTGCGGGAAGTTATCTAGGAGCAGCCGGCTGACAGCGATCTGGCGAATGTCGGTGAGGCCGGTGGTCACGGGCAGATGGTCGAGGGGCGTGTTCTCTGGATGAAACGCGAGCGGAATGAAGGTCTGGAAGCCGCCGGTTTCGTCCTGGAGGGCGCGCAGCTTGAGCAGATGATCGACGCGGTCGGCGTCGTTCTCAATGTGGCCGTACAGCATGGTCGCGTTCGACTTGAAGCCCAGATTGTGCGCCGTGCGCGCCGTCTCGAGCCATTCTTCGCCGTCGATCTTGTGATCACAGATGATGGAGCGCACGCGGGCAGCAAAGATCTCCGCGCCGCCGCCGGGCATGGAATCGACGCCGGCCTTGCGGAGCTTCAGGAGCGTTTCTTCGACGGTTAATTTGGCGCGTCGCGCGAGGAAAGCGATCTCCACCATGGTGAATGCCTTGATGTGGACTTTTGGGAAGCGCTCTTTGAGGCCACGAATGAGGTCGAGGAAGAACTCGAGGGGAAGGTCGGGATGAAGACCACCGACGATATGAAACTCCGTGACGGCTTCAGAGTAGCCGGAAGCCGCAGTTTCCCAGGCCTCGCTGAGTGCCATGGTGTAACCGGCGGGGTCACCCTTTTTGCGGCCAAAGGCGCAGAGCTTGCAGGCGGCTACGCAGACGTTGGTGGGGTTGATGTGGCGATTGACGTTGAAGTAGGTAACGTCGCCGTGCATCCGCTCGCGGACGTGGTTGGCGAGCCAGCCAACGGCCAGCACGTCATGGGAGGCGTAGAGCGCGAGCCCGTCGTTGGTGCTAAGGCGCTGCTGGGCCATCACCTTGGCGGCGATAGGCTCGAGATGCGGGTCATATGTGCGAAAGGCATGGGCCCGGACGGCTGCCGGATTGGCTGCCCCAATTGCGGAATGTTCGCGGGTTTTCAGCGACGATACAGGCGTTTGGACTGCCATGTACTGATGATACCGAAGTCCGAGTGAGTTGGCTTGCGTGGGTTGCGCTTGACATGCGTGGAACGATTTTGCCTCCTGCGGCGTATTCTTGCTTTGTCCGCTGAGTGCTGTGCCCCCCTCGAGAAATCCTGGAGGTTGAATATGGAACGCCGCGCTTTTCTGCGCACCGCTTTTGCCGGTGCGGGGCTTATTGCTGCGTCGCGGACGCTGTTTGGGGCGAAACAATGTGGGACACCGGTGCAGACAATGACGCCGATGGGCGAACAGCCGATCGAAGTCTGCACTGCGGGTATCTCTTCGATGACATTCAAACAAGCATTCCAGCAGCAGAACGAGTGGTGCTGGGCGGCGTGCATCAGCATGGTCTTCGAGTACTACAAGCACACTGTCGATCAACAACGCATCGTCAAAGAGACGTGGGGAACAGTGGCCGATATGCCCGGCATGCCTCGCGACATTATGCGCGACCTGAACAGGCGATGGACAGACGATGCCGGGCGTGCTTTCCAATGCCACGCAGACACGTTTTCAGCAAACGCGGACACGGCCGTGCAGGACCTGATTGACGATCATCCGCTGATCATTGGCGCTCTTGGCCACGCGACGGTTCTGACGGCGATCACGTCCCAGGTGGATACGGCTACTTCGCAATACGAAATTCAAGAGGTCATCGTCCGTGATCCGATGCCCGGCCGGGGCGGACGAAGACAGCTTACGCCGATGGAATGGCGGAGCATTAATTTCGCTGCGCGCATCCGCATAACCGACGCATAGCTGCGCTGGTCGCGCCCGGTGGATTGGGCGCGGCGGCGGACGTTAACGGCGAACGGAGCTATGGAATTACTGCGGGGTCGCGGTTGTGCCCGTTGGCGGGGGCGGAGTGGTCGGCGATGCGGGCTGCGCGGGCGCTGCCGGCGCGGCGTCGGCTGGAGCCCTCTTGGCTACGAAGTCTTGCGGAGGCCGATCGCCATCGGAACCGAATGTGCGCGTGAATTTAATGGTGTCTCCATCGGCCGCGCCCTTGTAGCTGACGGTGAAGGAATTACCGTTGAAGCTCAGCACCTGGTCGAAGGAAATATTATCTCCATCGACTTTGCCGTTCGAGATGTCGACATCGCCGCGCGGGGTGGTGATCTTGCCGGTCAAGGTTGCGCCGTCGACATGAAAGTCGAAGGTGAGGGTCTGCGTATTGCCGTTGCGCCCTGGCACATCACCGGTCCATTTGCCGTTGAAGTCGGCGGCGAGGGCGCTGACGGACCCGAGTGCGACGAGCAGAAGTGTGATTCCGAGTTTCTTTATCATGTGAGCGTCTCCCAACGGTCAAGTTACTGCGGGCGCTGAATTCAGTACAAGGCGCCTGTTTATGAAAGATGCTCAAAAGCAGAGGGGAGTTTCACTCGTCGAAATTCGCGTGAGGAAATTCGCCTCACGAGGCGCGATAAAATGCGGGCGGGGAGGCGACAATCCGGCGAAGTGACAAGGTGCTGAAAAAGGCGAGAAAAGTGCTGAAAAGGGTCGGATTTAGCTCGATTTCGCTCGTTTTTTCGCGTTTTTTCGACGCAACTTTTGCAAGATTATGTTGATGACAGAGGAGTTAGGTGCAATTTGCACCAAACGAAGTGCACCTTTTTCGCATTCAAGGCCGAAAAGGGGCCACGGAGGCGAATATATGACAAAGGAACGAGCAAAGATGGAGGGCCGGCGAGGACGAGTTTCGAGCTGTGAAGATCGGGATCGAGGACGGCCTGGTTGAACGCTCATTGTTCGAGTATGAGCCGAATGGGGCTAATTATCGGCAAAGTTGATAGAGACAAGAGAACAGAGGTCAGAGATCCGAAAAGGAAAGACTTAAGACGAAAATGACGGCATTATGTGGGCGGCGGGGGCTTGACAGTGGATTGGCTCTTAGCCGTTTGGCGAGCTCGTAGAGCAGTTAGGTAAGTCTAGGAACTTGTTGAAATAGGTACACGGTGTGCGGCGTTGCACCAGTTCTGTTCGTCTAACAGACATGCGTGGAGACGAGCGGATTCAGGATGGGATG
>Ga0208357_1000046_pt1 | contig 87697 bp, 79 predicted proteins | sample NGESurdeep092012_6_FD_184487 | JGI IMG/M metagenome (GOLD analysis project Ga0208357, IMG submission 184487) | Arctic peat soil microbial communities from Barrow, Alaska - NGEE Surface sample F52-2 deep-092012 (SPAdes) | ecosystem: Environmental > Terrestrial > Soil > Wetlands > Peat ...
ACTGGATAAACCAACGACGCCGCCCGGCACGCTGCCAAGCCGTGTGTGGCCGGGCAAGGTGGCGCTTCGGCTGCAGCGCGGTTCCTGAGCTTGTCGAAGGGCAGCGACCGAGGTCGCGTGCGCTTCGACTGCAGCACGGTTCCTGAGCTTGTCGAAGGGCAGCGACCGGGAGCCGAATGCACTTGCGTCTACGCGCGCGCGAGCAGCCTGCTCATCGCCGTCTCGACAGCTCGGTCGGCATCCGTGTCGGCGTCCGACGTTCGCCAGGCCAGCACACCATCGGGCCGCACGATGATCGCGCCGTCCTCCGGCACGCCGTACGCCGCCTCGAACGCACCGTCTGCGGAGAAGAGATCGCCATCCGCCGCGATTCGCACGGCCGACAGCGGGAGGTTATCCCGTGCCGCGAGCGCCGTGGCCGCCTTCTGCCAGCGGTGCCCCTGCGGGGCAGCGAGCAGCGTATAGCCATCCGTAAATAGATCGTGTACGCCGAGCGGCGCGCCATCCCGGGTTAATTCCAGGTGAGGAACGCGCGCACCGACCGGCGGCTGAGTGGCGCGCGGGTCGTGCACGGCGCTTTCTTCGCCGTCGCCGTATTCGTGCCCGCCGTCACCGATGACGCCCGCGGAACGGTAGACGCTGCCCAGCTCAACCGCTTCGGCCTCAAGCGGTTCGGCGAGAGGTTTCGTGTCATCCGTCGCGCGCTCCGCATAGCGTCCCGCGTAAATGGCGTACGCCTGCTCCATTGTCATGAGGCCGGTCGGGCGGCGTTCGGCGTCATACGTGTCGAGCAGCGCAGGGTCGGCGTGGCCCTTCAACACAAGCGCCAGTTTCCAGGCGAGGTTGTGGGCATCCGCGACGCCCGTGTTTCCGCCCCAACCGCCGGTGGGCGGCATAGTGTGCGCAGAGTCGCCGGCGAGGAACACCCTGCCTTTGCTGTACCGGCGAGCGCTGCTGGCGGATGCCTCCCACTGCTGCACGCTTTCGATCTCAATCGGGATGTCGTCTGAACAGCCGAGCGCCATCCGCACGTATTCAATGCAGCGTTCCTCCCCGATGTCTGAGACCAGGTCGCGGTGTTCTCCGGTCTCGGGGTCGGTCACCGAGAAGATCGAGAGGAACCCGCTGCCGGCGTCGAACGAGAAGCGGAAGAAGCCGAGCAGGTTCGGGTGCAGCACATAGATGACGCTGAGGTTGCGATCGCCGATCATCTCGCGCATCTGCGCCTTGAAGTAGATGGTGATGCAGTCCGAACTGCCGTGCCCGTCCATCGGGATGTCGAGTTGCTCACGAATCGTGCTGTGCGCCCCGTCTGCAGCGACCAGATACTGCGCGCGCACCTCGTGGGAAGCCGCACCGTCGCGCGGCTGCAAAACCGCGGATACTCCGTCTGCATCCTGGGTGAAGGAGACGAGTTCCTCACCGTACTCGTGGCGGGCGCCGCGGTCGCTTGCCGCGTCACGCAGCACCGGCTCGAGCCCGACCTGCGTGATGAACAGCCGTGAGGTCGCACTGAGATCCTCCACGCCCTCGTTCCAGGACTTGTAGAAGTACTGCAGTTCCTTGCCGCAGAGACTTTCTACGGCGACGATGGCACCGTTCTGCACGAACTCGAGCGCGGCGGCCTTTTCCACTGCATCCTGGATTCCAGCGTGACGGTAGACCTCCATGGTGCGCTGATGGAATGACGCCGCACGCGGATGAATCGCAGTGCCGCGGTGTTTCTCTACGACCAGGTTGTCGATGCCGTAGGACGAGAGCAGCAGCGAGGTGGTCAGGCCCACCAGGCTGCCGCCGACGATCAGAACGGGAATGCTCTGGCCTTGCGTCCGGGTTGCTGTCTCTGGATCTGTTGTTGCACTGGTCATCATTGACTCCATACTTTCCTCGATGAGGTGACGATTGTTCGCTAGTCGGACACTTGACCGATATTGAGCACTATCTGCATTATGAGATCGGAAGCCGGATGTGTCAAGCGTCGGGGCTCCAGTGCACAGCGCCGACTTCACGGCGTTGACTCCCCCGCACCGCCGTGGGTATCATGACAATTGTCCGCAGGTCGGACGGTTGTACGCAAAAAGACGAGGCGATTCGGAGCCATCGTCCGAGCCCGGCGTTATCAACTCAACTCGATGAAGAGAAGGCCACGATGATAAGCACGAGCGTGCAGTCACAGTCGACAAACCAACCAGACTTCACCACGGGCCGCCCCGTGGTGTTCCGTCATGCGACGGTGCTGACCATGGACAGTGACGGCATTATCAGAGACGGTGACGTGCTTGTCGTCGGCGAGCAGATTGCCGGGGTGGGACGCAATCTCGAGGTGCCGGAAGGCGCGATCGAGATCGACGCGACCGACGGCATCCTCATGCCCGGAATGATCGACAGTCACCGGCACCTCTGGCAGACCGTGATGCGCGGCTACGGCGGGGACTGGTCGCTGAGTCAGTATTTCGTGTTCTACTACCTGAACTGGGGCAAGCTGTTCCGACCGGAAGACATCTTCGCGGGCAACCTGCTCGGCGCGATCGAGGCGATCGACAGCGGGGTGACGACAACCCTGGACTGGTCTCACGGGCTGCAGACCACCGAGCATGCCGAGGCGGCGATCGAAGCGTTGCAGGCGGTGCCCGGGCGGTTCGTGCTCGGCTACGGCAACCTGCTCGGCGCACCGTGGGAGTGGGCGACGGCGCCGGAATTCCGCGCATTCGTCGACCGCCACTTCTCGGCGCGCAACGACATGCTGGGCTTGCAACTGGCCTTCGACGTGACGGGCCAACCGGAATTCCCAGAGCGTGCGGCATTCGAAGTGGCTCGCGACCTGGATTTGGCTGTGACAACTCACGCCGGCGTCTGGGGTGCCACGACGGATGACGGCATCGTGCAGATGTCCGACGGCGGCTTCATGAACCCGCGCGTCACCTATGTGCATTCGGCCTCGCTGACGCAGGACTCGTACCAGCGGATCGCCGCAAGCGGCGGCAACATCTCGGTGTCGGCCGAGAGTGAAGACAGCGCAGGCCAGGGTTACCCGAGCACGCACCAGGCGCGGCAGCACGGCATTCCGGTGTCGCTGTCGATGGACACGAGCGTGTGGTGGAGTGCCGATGTCTTCAACGCGATGCGCGCGACCGTCAACGCCGACCGTGCTCGCGACCACTTGGAAGCCCACGGCCGCAACGAGACGGTCGTCGGCAACGATGTGCGTGCCGAGGACGTTGTGCGTTACGCGACCGTCGGCGGCGCCCATGCGCTCGGACTGGACGACACCGTCGGCACCCTGACCGTCGGCAAGAAGGCGGACATCGTTCTGATCAAGAACGACGAGTCTCCGGCGATGACCCCGATCCTCAACCCGTACGCGCACATCGTCTTCCAGGCCGGGCGCGGCGATGTGCACACCGTGGTCGTGAACGGCCGGGTCGTCAAGTACGACGGGCGCCGCCTCGCAGGAGACCTGGCCCAGGCGAAGGATGCCGTCGCCAACACCGTCGATTACCTGCGTTCGTCAATGGGCGAGGAAGCCTGGGCAGAGGGTATGACACCCGAACTGCCGCCCGCCCAACTCATTCCGAACCCGTATAGCTACACAGAGTGGGACGGCGGCGACCGCCTCGTTCGCGCCGAAGAGTAAGCCGGCGCCAGCACCCGTCGCCCGCTGATCCCGGCCCGCACGCGCACCGCTGCGATCACCCGGCACACCACGTAGATCAGGAACGAGATCGTCGTGACGTATGGGCTGATGGGGATCGACCCGCCGAGCGCGAGCAGGATGCCGCCGACCATCGACACCATCGCGAACAGCACGCTGAGCACCGGCACCAGCACCGGTGACGACGAGACTCGGAGGGCGGCGGCGGCCGGCGTGACGAGAATCGCGAGCACGAGCAGCGCGCCGACGATCTGCACGGAGACCGCGACCGCGAGGCCGAGCAGCAGCATGAACACGATCGACAGCGTGCGAACCGGAACGCCGCGTGCGGCGGCGACATCCGCATCGACGCTGGAGAACATCAGCGGCCGCCAGACGACAAGCAGCCCCAGGATGACGATCGCCGAGATCACGACGAGCGCGCCCAGTTGCGGGTTGTCGACGGCGACGATCTGCCCGGTCAACAGCCCGAACTTGTTCGCAGAGCGCCCCTGGTACAGAGCCAGACAGAGGATTCCGAGACCGAGACCGAACGGCATCAGCACGGCGGTGATGGAGTTCCGGTCCCGGGCCCGCGAGCCGAGGATGCCGATCAACAGCGCCGCGATCATCGACCCGATCACCGACCCCTGCACCACGCCGATACCGAACAGCAGACCGGCGGATGCCCCCGCGAACGACAGTTCGCTGATCCCGTGTACCGCAAATGCCATGTCTCGTGACATCACGAACACGCCGATCAATCCTCCGACCAGCCCGAGGATCGCGCCGGCGATGATCGAGTTCATCAGCAGCAGTACCAACTGTCCGTAGTCGGTGAAGTTGAACAGTTGCGACCACAGATCATTCCCCTCTGGCGGCGCAACCAGCGCAGCCGGCGCAGCCAACGCGAGCAGAACGTGGAGCCCGTGCAGCCCGTGCGCAAATGAGATCACAGCGGCTTCACCTCGACGGCAGGCGCGGCGCCGTGGTCGGGTTCGTGGGCGTCATCGTGATGCTGCTCGCCGCCGTCCGCAGTGCCGACCACGATCACGCGGCCGTGCGTGCGAATCACGTCGACCGGGGAGCCGTAGAGCTCGCTGAGCACGTCGCTGCGCAGCACCTCATCTGGGGTGCCGATGCGAAAGCGCCCGCCCGCCAGGTAAAGCACCCGGTCGACCATGCCGAGGATCGGGTTGATGTCGTGTGTGACGAACAGCACGCCGATCGCCTTCTCGCGGCGGTTGGTATCGATCAGCTCACAGATCGCCCGCTGGTATGCGAGGTCGAGCGACAGTAGCGGCTCATCGCACAGCAGCAGCCGGGGATTGCCTGCGAGCGCCTGCCCGACGCGCAGGCGCTGCTGCTCCCCGCCCGACAGTGTGGCGATCGGCACCCGCGCGTAGTCGGATGCGCCGATCGACGCCAGGACGGCATCCGCCCGATCACGTCGCGCCTTCGATGGCAGAGCCGGACCCCAACGATGGCCGTCGATCGCAAGCATGATCAGGTCTCGAGCGCGCAACGGGGTTCCTTCGTCTGCGAGTTTCTGCTGCGGCACGTAGCCGATTCGGCGGTTGCCGCGCCGGACGGGTTGGCCGAGGAAGTTCACCTCCCCGGAACTGAGCCGCTGCTTGCCCAGGATGACCTTGAGCAGGCTGGTCTTTCCCGATCCGTTCGCGCCGAGAACTGCAACGAACTCACCCGGCCGAACGTCGAGGTCCACCCCACTCCACAGCACGCGGTCGCCGAAGCCGAGGGCTGCGGTGCGCAGACTGAGTACGGGATCGGTCACCAGCACAACGCTACTTGCTCAGCGCAGCCGCCACCGCATCGAGATTGCCGCTCATCCATGACAGATAGGTCTTGCCTTTCGGCAGCGTCTCCGTCACCGGCACCACCGGCACGCCGGCGTTCTTCGCCGCAGCCAGCACGGCATCGGTCTGCGCACCCGTGGTCTGCTCGTTGTATACCAGGAGTTTGACCACGTGCCCGCTCAACAGCGCGAGCGTGTCATTCAGCACAGACGGTGCAACGTCCGTGTTGTTTTGCACGGCCTCGCTGAATTTTTGCGGCGTCTTGTCGACCAGCGCGATCGCCTCCAGCAGGTACAGCGGCACTGGCTCCGTGATCGCGACGCCTTCACCGGCGTACTTCGCCTTGAGTGCGCCCTCCTGTGTCACGAGTTCGGCGATCTTCGTGTTCAGAGTGGCGGCGTTCTGTGCGTACACGGCCGCATTCTTCGGATCGATCTGTGCAAACGCGGAACTCAGCCGATCTGCGACCTTCTCCACGGTGGGGAAGTCGTACCAAACGTGCTCGTTAAGACCGGCCGCGCCTGAGGCCTTCTTGCCGGAGAGCTCCACGGCGTCAAGCACGACGCGCTTCGGGTTGCCCGCCGCGGCGAGCATCGTGTTCGCGAAGTCGTCGTAGCCGCCGCCATTCTTGATCACGACGGCCGCTTTGGCGATCGCAAGCTGGTCGCGGGCGTCCGCTTGGAATTCGTGCGGGTCGATGTTGGGGTCGCTGATCAGCGAGGTAACGGCGACGTGGTCGCCGCCCACCGACGCGGCGATGTCTCCCCACACGTTGGTGGTGGCGACGACCTCCAGTTTTCCGCTCGCGGTTCGACCGGATGCCGTACTCGAGTTCGCGGCGGATGCCACCCCCGAGCAGCCCGCGAGCGCCAGCGCCGCCAGGATTACCGCGGGCACCGCAAAGACGTGAAGTTTACGAAACATACTGGCCGATCTCAGTCGAGGACGAGCGCTAACGCCCGAAGTGGTTACCCCAACATTAAGCTCTATTGATAATGATTGTCAAACTCATTATTACCACCAACCATCCGCCGAGGTGCGGACATTTGTCGCTTTCCCGCGTGCAATAGCGACACATGTCCGCACCTCAGCGAAGGTGGTGGGTACGCGGGCGCACGCGCGCGTCAGTCCAGCAGCAGCGCGGGTTCCTCGATGATCGAGGCGACGTCCGCGACGAAGCGGCTGGCGACATCTCCGTCGACAACACGGTGGTCGAACGACGCACCGATAGTCGTCACCAGGCGCGGCCGCACCTCACCATCGACGACCCACGGCTTCTGCTTGATGGTGCCGAGGGCGATGATGCCGACTTCGCCGGGATTCAGAATCGGTGTACCGGTGTCCATGCCGAACACGCCGATGTTCGTGATCGTGATCGTGCCGCCCGCCATGTCCGCAGGCGGCGTTCTGCCGTCGCGCGCCGTCAGCGTGAGCTGCTCGAGCGCACGGGCGAGATCGAGCAGGCTGAGGTCCTGTGCGTCCTTCACGTTCGGAACGATCAGGCCGCGCGGCGTCGCGGCAGCGATACCGAGGTTGACGTAGTGGTGCACGATGATCTCTTCATCGGTCCAGGTCGAATTCACCGTCGGGTTGCGTCGCACTGCCCAGATCATCGCCTTGGCCATGATCAGCAGCGGAGACACCTTGACGCCGGCGAAGTCGGTCGAGTTCTTGAGCCGCTTGACGAACTCCATGGTGCGCGTGGCGTCGACGTCGACGAACAGGCCGACGTGCGGCGCGCTGAATGCGCTCTTCGACATCGCCGTCGCGATCGCCTTGCGTATGCCCTTGACCGGGATGCGTTCCTCACGCGTGTCCGGCCACTGCGGCGTTTGGATGTTGTGGAACACGCTTGCCTGCGTCGCCGCGCGCACGACGTCGTCGCGCGTCGTCTCGCCTGCGAGTCCGGTCGGCTCGACGTCGGCCAGTTCGACGCCAAGATCCTTGGCGAGCTTGCGGATCGGTGGCTTGGCAATCACCGGCGAAGCGGATGCCGCCGGTGTCAGCTCCGCCTGACTCGGCACGTGGCGCCGCTCGTCGGGCGGCGTCGGCGCCGGGAACTGGCGCGGAGCATCCGCTGCCGCGCTGCCGGATGCTGAACTGCCGGGATGCGTCGCCCGACGACGCCGACTCGGGCCGTGCCCTGACGAACCGTAGCCGACGAGCACGGCGCCGGGCTTCTCGTCGTCTTCACGCTCGATGGTCGACTCGACGTCGGCGGTCGCATCCGCAAGCTCGCCGTTGCTGTTCGTCGTGTCGCCAGCCGCCGCACGGTCGTCCGCACCGGCGACATCCGTCACGATGATGATCGGCGTGCCAACGTCAACGGTCTGGCCTTCGCTCACGAGTAGTTCGCTGACGATACCGTCGAACGGTGACGGCAGTTCGACGAGTGACTTGGCTGTCTCGATTTCGACAAGGACCTGATTCAGGCGCACGGTGTCGCCCGGTGCGACCTTCCACGATACGATCTCCGCCTCGGTCAGACCTTCGCCGACGTCGGGGAGCAGGAACTCTGATTCACTCATGGTGGCGCTGTCCTTCGGTCACTTGGTCACTGTTCACGGGCGAAAGAGCCCATTTCGGACGAGCGCGCCCTGGCGGGCAGGCGCTCTCGTCCGAAACGGACACTCTCGGAGGGCGAAACATCTCAGTACGCTAGCGCACGGTCGACGGCCTCGAGCACGCGGTCGGCGTCCGGCAGATAGAGGTCCTCGAGCTTGGCTGGTGGGAACGGCGTGTCGAACCCGGCGACGCGCAGCACCGGCGCCTCGAGTGAATAGAACGCCTTCTCCATGACGGTCGCGGCGATCTCCGAGCCGACGCTGACGAAACCGGGTGCCTCTTGCGCCACAACGAGCCGGGTGGTCTTGCGCACGGATTCCAGGATCGGGCCGTAGTCGATCGGCGAGATCGAACGCAGGTCGATCACCTCGACGCTCGTGCCCTCCGCGGCGGCAAGTTCGGCCGCGTGCAGGAGCACGCTGACCATCGCGCCGTGTCCGAGCAGAGTGACATCCGTTCCGGGGCGCACGACGCGGCTGGCGTGCAGCGGCACGGCGTGCGCCGTGAAGTCGACCTGACCCTTGGGCCAGTAGCGGCTCTTCGGCTCGAAGAACATGATCGGGTCGCGTGAGGCAATCGCCTCTTGGATCATCCAGTAGGCGTCGTTCGGCGTCGACGGGCTGACAACGCGCAGCCCGGCGGTGTGCGCGAAGTACGCTTCAGGGCTTTCCTGATGGTGTTCGACGGCGCCGATGTGTCCGCCGTAAGGCACCCGGATGACCACCGGCATGTTCAGGGTGCCCTCCATCCGCGCGGTCAGCTTGGCCAGCTGGGTGGTGATCTGGTCGAACGCGGGGAAAATAAATCCGTCGAATTGGATCTCGCAGACCGGCCGATAGCCGCGCAACGCCAGGCCGATCGCAGTGCCGACGATGCCAGACTCCGCCAGGGGAGTGTCGAGCACCCGGTTGACGCCAAACTCAGCCTGCAGCCCCTCAGTGACGCGGAACACCCCGCCGAGTCGGCCGATGTCCTCACCCATCAACAGCACTTTCGGGTCGTCGAGCATCGCCCGGCGCAGGCCCGCGTTCAGGGCCTTGGCCATCGGCGATGATTCAACGCTGGTCACCGGTGCTGCCGAGGCCTGGCCGCTGTTGGACTGGCCGCTGTTCGAGGGCTCCAGGGAATGTTCCGATTCGAGCATCGTCATACGGATGCCTCCCCCGCTTCCGTGGAATCCGCCGCCACGAAAGACTCCTCATAGTGTTCGAGCCACGCCCTCTGTTCGTCCATCACGGGATGCGGCTCCGAGTACACGTTGTCGAAGATCAGCGAGTTGCTTGCCGGACCAAGAGCGAGCGTTCGGGCGCGGATGTCTGCGGCGAGATCGTCTGCCTCTTCGTCGACCTCTGCGAAGAACGCCTCGTCGACGCCGCGACCGGCCAGATACGTGTGGTAACGCGCAATCGGATCCCGTGCCGTCCAATATGCGACCTCATCGTCGCCTCGGTACTTCGTCGGGTCGTCGCTGGTCGTGTGAGCACCCATTCGGTAGGTGAGCGCCTCGATCAGACTGGGCCCCTCGCCTGCGCGCGCATCGTCCAAGTGCTTAACGGTGACGGCGTAGCTGGCCAGTACGTCGTTGCCGTCCACTTGTACTCCCGGGATGCCGAATCCGGTCGACCGCAGGTACAGCGGCGTGCGCGACTGCGTTGAGACCGGCACCGAAATGGCCCAGTGGTTGTTCTGCAGGAAGAACACCTGCGGAGTCTGATAGCTGGCGGCGAAGACGAAGGCTTCGCTCACGTCGCCCTCCGAGGTCGCGCCGTCTCCGAAGTAGACCATCACCGCGGCATCCGTTTCGGGGTCGCCGGTGCCGCACGCCCCGTCGAACTTCACGCCCATCGCGTAGCCGGTCGCATGCAGCGTTTGTGTGCCGAGCACCAGCGTGTATGGATGCATATTGCCGTTGCTCGGGTCATCCAACATCCAGCCGCTGTTAGTCACGCCCCGCATCACACGGATGATGTCCAACCCGTCAACCCCGCGGATCATGCCGACGATGTGCTCGCGATACGAGGGGAAAAGGTGGTCTTGCGCGCGTGCCGCGTGCGCAGAGCCGACCTGTGCAGCTTCTTGGCCCCGACTCGGCGGCCAGAGCGCGAGCTGCCCTTGCCGCTGCAGGTTGGTGGCCTCCGTGTCGAAGCGGCGGGCGACGACCATGTCGCTGTAGAAGCGACGCAGCAGCTCTTCGTCCAGTCGTTCGACGTAGGGCAGATACTCCTCTGCCGCTGCGCTCGGTTGCATGCGGCCGTCCGGGGTAAGTAATTGCACAGCCAGACTCGAAGGGTTCACCTGGGCAGAGTGAGGAGGATTCACCACGGCAGGGTCGGGCGTGTTTGAAGCAGGCACCGTACTAACCTAACCGCTTGGCCTGATGCCCCTTTGGTAGGTCACGGACAATCTCTTCGGAAATCTTTAGAACCTTGTCCACAGATTCGGCCTCTCCGATAGAAATGCGGATGCCCTCCGGCGGGAACGCGCGCACCGACAGATCCGCATCGAAGAAGACATCCGCCGCCGCCGCGGTCTCCTCCGCGGTGGCCAACCACACGAAGTTGCCCTGCGACTCGGGGATCCGCCAACCCTGGTCGATGAGGCGCGCGCGGAGCTCATCGCGGCGCAAGGCGATGCGCGCAACGCGTTCGAGTAACTCGTCCTCGAGGTCGATGGAGGCGAGCGCGGCGGCCTGTGCGACATCCGTGACCGACATGGGGATCGCGGCCGACTTCGCGGCCGCGATGATCGCTGCGGGGCCGACTGAGTAGCCGATGCGCAGGCCAGCGAGCCCATAGGCCTTCGAGAAGGTGCGGAGGACGACAAGGTTGGGGTAGCGCTCCAACAGTGGGGCACCGTCGACGGCTGTCGCATCCGTTTCGAACTCGTAGTAGGCCTCGTCCAGCAACACGAGAACGTCGGAGGGCACTGTGGCCATGAATTCGACGAACGCGGCGGCCGTCACGATGGTCGAGGTCGGATTGTTGGGGGAGCAGACGATGACGACTCTCGTGCGCTCGGTGATCGCCGCGGCCATCGCATCCAGGTCGTGGCTGCCGTCTGCACGATTGGGAATCTGCACGCTGCGGGCGCCCGACACCGCCACGAGCCCAGGGTAGGCCTCGAATGACCGCCACGAGTAGAGCACCTCGTCGCCGGGGCCGGCAGCCGCGTTGATGAACTGAGACAGCAGCGCGACGGAACCCGCGCCGAGGTGCACCTGATCCGTTTCGACGGAGAATCGCTCGGCGAGTCTGCTGCGTAGTGCCAGTGCTGCACCGTCTGGGTAGCGATTGAGTGTGGCTGCGGCGCCGACCGCTTCGAGCACTCCGGGCAGCGGGTCGAACGGATTCTCGTTACTGGAGAGTTTGAAGCCGGACTCCGACGCCGTGCGGCCCTGCCGGTAGGCGGCCAGGGCGACGATCTCCGGGCGAAGTTTGACGGCGGATTTCTCGGGGGGCTGGGTGTCGGCGCTCACACGGTCAAATCTAGTCCGAGCCGCCCAGCCGCGCGGAATGAATAGTCGCGCACGGGCCAGCCACCTGGGATAGTGGACGCATGAGATTCTTGGTCAAGCTCATCATCAATGCGCTCGCTCTCTGGCTCACGACGCTGATCGTGACCGGAATCACCGTCAAGCCGTGGGCGGATGGCTTCTGGCCTACGTTTCTGACGTATCTGCTGATCGCATTCATCTTCGGTCTCGTCAACGGAATCGTCGGCACGGTCATCCGGGTCGTGGCGTTCCCGTTGTACATCGTGACGCTCGGCCTCGTCTCGCTGATTGTGAACGGACTGCTGTTGCTGATCGTGGCCTGGATCAGCGGTGCGATGGGATTCGGCCTGACCGTCTCCGGCTTCTGGGTGGGCGTCTTGGGCGCACTGGTGCTCGCGGTGATCAGCTGGTTCATCGGCCTGTTTGCTCGACCGCTCACGCGTCGGCGCTGAGCGCCTTCCATCAGTGCGGCGCAACACGGTCGCCGCGCCACAGTGACACCTGTGCCTCGTTACCTCCGGTGAATGCAGCGAGGGTGTTGCGGGCGCCGACCAGCCTGGGGTCGCTGGACGCGTCCATCTGCGTGGCAGTCGCGGCGTAATTGCTCAGACTGTGCGCGACCAACGGTGATTCGTCGAGCGGCGGAGGTGCGTCATAGCTGGTGCGTTCCACCAGGATGCGATCGCTTCCGCCGGCCCCCACCGACCGCTGGTTGCCGCCGAGCGCGGGGATGAGGTCGTCTCGATGCTCGACCGCGACATCCGTCACGCTCGTCGGAACATCGACGCCGCCGGTCGGGGAGCCGAACGTGACAAGTTCCGGCGTGCGGTATTGCGTGCCCGTCGCAAGGCTCGTCGCCGCGATGCCGCCCTGCGAATATCCGACCGGCAGCACGGCGTCACCCGGCCGGGCACCCGCCGCAGCGAGCGCCTGTTCGGTCGCGCGGATCGAGCCGGCACTCAGCCCGGCCACACCGTTCACATTCGACGTGTCATCCCATGGTTCGCTGCCGGGCACGAATCCAAGGTCGACCGTCCCTGCCACGTACACGACCCAGTGTGGTCGATCCGTGCCGATGTCGTAGCGTTCGACCCGCACCTGCGGGCCACCCGGCACGGTCGCGGGCACCCGGTCTGCAAGGTCGCGGAAGCCGACCGGTGCGGAAGCCAATGCGGATGCCGGCGCCACAGGGCTCACAATCACCGGCGTCTCTGTGAGGGCGTTCGGCCCGCCCAACGCAACGAGCGTTCCGGCGGCTCCGCGCAGCCCGAACAGCCCGGTCGCCCCGTCGTCGAGCGCCCGTGCCACCGGGTACGGCACCCCGACCGCGCCGAGGATTGCGCTGTCAGACGCCGACACTGCCTGGCGAACGAACGACACGACGGCGGGGCTGCGCAAGACGCCACGATGGGCGCGCAGCCACCGTGACAGCCCGCTCGCCGTCGCTACAGGCGACCCTGTGATCAGCGATGCGCCGCCGAACACGACGGCCCAACTCGGCAACGAAGCGATCATCAGCAACCCGATGAGCGGTGCGGATGCGCCCAGTGCGTATCCCGCGACGGACCCGCCGGCCTCCGCGGCGGTCGCCACCGCTCGCTCGACTCGCCCATACGCCTCTGCGGCCCGATCGAGGTTGCCGGCAAGCTCGGTGCTGAGCTCGCGCGAATCGTGCACGGACCGCTGCGCCCGCAGCAGATACGGCCAGGGGTCGTGCGAAGCCTGCACTGGAAGCGCGGACGGCGCGATGCCCTGCGCGGCCGACGAGTCAAGCGACTGCTGCCACGCCGACGCGGTGCGCGCCAACAGGTTGAGCGTGCGAGCGTCCTCGAGCATGCGATCGGTGGCGACGGCACTCATACCACCGCCGGAGATCGTGATGTCGCCCATGTCAGAAGGCCTCCGCGGCCAGTGCGCGCGCCGTGCCTTCGCGTTCGAGAGCTGCGATCGTGTGATCGATCTCCTCGATCGCCTCGCTCAGTGCCGCCCAGGCGCTGCGCAGTTCGTGCTCGAGTTCGCCGAGCTTGCGCGTGTAGGCGCGTTGCGCATCCGACCGCCACGATCCGTCCATGCTGGGGATGCGACGCACACCGGATGCGATTTCCGCCGCGATGCGCGCAAGCACGCTCCGTTGCATCCGCAACTGCACGACGGCCTGAGCGCAGCCTGCGCCGGCGTCCAGCGCCGCAGCACCGCCTGCACCCGCCGCGAACGCCATGTGTTCCTTCCCCTCTCGCTGTTGCCACTGTTATCGATAGCACCGTTGTCGATAGCACCGTTATCGATAGCACCGTTATCGATAGCACCGTTGTCGCTAGCACTGTTGTGGTCGCGTCTCGAGTGTCTCGTGTCGCAGGCGGCGCCGGGATGGCGCAGACGACATCCGTGGACAACGTCGCTCGCAAGCACACCCGGGAGGCCAAGACGACAACCGTGCACCAGAATGGAGGCATGACTTTCGCACTGCCGCCGCAACCGCTCAGCCCGCTTGACGGGCGATATCGCGCTGCGGTCGCCTCGCTCGGCGACCACCTGTCCGAGGCGGGCCTCAACCGCGCGCGCGTGCAGGTCGAGGTCGAGTGGTTGATCTACTTGACCGGTCACAGCATGTTCGGCTCGTCGCCGTTGACCGCCGAGCAGATCGGTTCGCTGCGCGCCCTGGTGTCGACCTTCGGCCAGAAGGAGATCGACGAGCTCGCCGTCTACGAGGCGACGACGCGGCACGACGTGAAAGCCGTCGAGTACCTCGTGCGCGACCGCCTGTCGGCCCTGGGCCTCGACGCGATCGCTGAGCTCACCCACTTCGCCAGCACAAGTGAGGACATCAACAACCTCGCATACGCGATCACCATCAGTGCGGCGGTGCACCAGATCTGGCTGCCGAAATTGCGTCACGTCATGGCCGTATTGCGTGAGTTGGCAATCCGTTATCGCGATGACGCAATGCTCGCGCACACGCACGGTCAGCCGGCCACCCCGACCACCATGGGAAAGGAACTCGCCGTCTTCGCGCACCGACTTGACCGCATCGCCGGTCAAGTTTCACACACGGAGTTCCTCGGCAAGTTCAGTGGTGCGACGGGCACGTTCGCTGCCCACGTGCAGGCGGATGCGACAGCCGACTGGCCGCGCATCTCGCGTGAGTTCGTCGAATCTCTCGGGCTCACCTGGAATCCGCTCACCACGCAGATCGAGTCGCACGACTGGCAGGCCGAGCTGTACAACCGCATCTCGCACGCGAACCGGGTGCTGCACAACCTCGCAACGGATGCCTGGACGTACATTTCGATGGGCTACTTCCGGCAGATTCCACAGGAGGGCGCGACGGGGTCCTCGACCATGCCGCACAAGATCAACCCGATCCGGTTCGAGAATGCGGAGGCGAATCTGGAGCTCTCCAGCGCGCTGCTCGACTCACTCGCTGCGACGCTCGTCACGAGTCGTCTGCAGCGCGACCTCACCGATTCGACGACGCAGCGCAACATCGGTGTCGCACTCGGCCACTCGCTGCTGGCGCTGGACAATCTGCAGCGCGGCCTCGGCGAGATCGATCTCGATCGCGTGCGACTCGCTGCGGACCTTGACACGAACTGGGAAATCCTCGGCGAGGCGATTCAGACTGTCATCCGCGCGGAAGTCGTCGCAGGCCGCTCGTCGATCCACGACCCGTATGCGCTGCTCAAGGAACTCACGCGCGGCAAGCGCATCGACCGCGACGACCTGGCTGCATTCATTGACGGGCTGGACATCGGTGTCGCAGCCAAGCAGCGCCTGCTCGAGTTGACCCCTGCGACCTACGTGGGTTTGGCGAGCGAACTGGTCGACCAGCTGAAGTAACGGATGTCGCGCCCCATCGGCGCTGCGTGGGTGTGCCTACTTCTTGTCGCGTTCCTCACGGCGCCTCTGCGCTTCGTCGTCCTGCTCGGCCATGTCGGCCCTCTCGTCGTCATCCTTCTTCGAGCTCAGAACGAACATGGCGAGCACTACCAACGAGATGATGAACGCCAAGCCGAACCCGATCAGTGCCAAGATCGGCTCGCGTGTTGAAACCAGTGCGACCAGCCCGAGGAACAGCGCCAGGATGAATGCGATCCCGACCAACTCGGCGGGCTTGAGCACCTCGCGCAGAGTGGGTGTACGCGGGTTATCGCTGCCGAGCGGCGGCAATTTCTTGCTCATGCGTGACTCTCCGTGCTGGATGGCTGTGGCTGCGTCGTTCCCCACTTGAGGGAGAACGCACCAATCGCGAGGTACACCCCGATCACAACGGCATAGGCGCCGAACAGGCCAACGGCAAGCACGGCATCCGCGGGGATCAACAGAAACACAATAGCCAGCACAGCAGTCAGAACGCCGATAACGAGCCAATCCCGGCCCGCGACGAGCTTGCCACGCACGCGCAGGCCACAGTACAACTCGCTGAAGCCGGTCAATGCCGACCACACGCTGACAACGAACAGGAGCACGCCGAGGCCCGCTCCGCTCAGTCCCAGTGCGAGTGCGACGGCGCCGGCAACAACTCCGAAAATGCCCTGTGCCAGAAACAGCGGCCGCACCACGCGATCCGCCAGTGCGAGTGCTCCCGCGCCAGTGATCACGCCGGAGACCAACGCGAAGGCGCCGAAGACGGTGAGGCCTGTGACGGCAGAATGGTTCGCATTGAAGGTGATGACGGCGCCGACGATCAGCGCTGCGATGGCGCGGCCGAGCGGCACAAGCCAGTACCGGTCCCGTGGGGCAGCCACGGGCGAATGGGCGGTCACTCGTGACCTCTTTCATCTGCGAGCGGGAATACGTCAAGTCTACGCGCGCACTCTCTGCGTGCCGTCCCGCCGGCGGAGCACACATTGATCGGTCGCTGAAGATACTCGGCACCCGCGCCGCCCCGCCCGATCATGGCAGGCGTCGTCGCAGGCGCAATTCGGCACATCCGCTTGTGAAATCTTTAGTTGTAAGGTTAACTAACAAACATGACGCTTTCCGAATTTCGGCACGGTGCGCCGCACGGCCCCGGGTCGAGCGTCACCGGGAACACCCCCCGCACCCCCGGATTCGGCCGAGGGAGGGCGTTGCGGCCCAGCGGGAAGGTTCTGCCAGAATACGCGCGCGGCCACAACCGGGCGCTCGTGCTGCAGACGTTGTACCAGGCCGGTCAGTTGAGCCGTGCCGACATCGCCCGCGAGACCGGACTCACGCGCGTGACCGTGTCCGACCTCATCGGCGAACTCATCGGTGACGGTGTCGTCGTCGAGCGCGGCCAGCGCGAGGGCTCTCGCCCGGGAAAACCCGCGACGCTCCTGGAAATCGACCGCACCGCTTTCCAACTGATCGGCATCGATCTGAGCCCGGACGATCGCTTCCGCGGCGCCGTGCTCGAGTTCGACGGCACCATCCTGAGCACGGCGGAAGTCCCACTCAACGATGCGACCGGCCCAGATGCGACCGGCCCAGATGCGATCGCCAAGGTGATCGCGTTGCTCACAACACTGCAGTCCCGCACAACCGCCCCGGTGCTCGGCGTCGGCGTCGGCTCGCCGGGTGTCGTCGACCTGGGCGGCGTCGTCTTGAGTGCCCCCAATCTGGGCTGGACGGACGTGCCGCTGCAGACCATTCTCAGCAACCATGCGGGCGTTCCCGTGCACGTGGCCAACGATGCGAACGTGGCCACGCTGGCCGAGCACACGTTCGGGTCCGCCTTCAGCGACTTCATGCTGATCGTGGTCGGACACGGGGTCGGTGCGGGCCTGCTCATCGATGGAACCCCGCTGTTCGGCAGCCGCTTCGCGGCGGGCGAGATCGGGCACGTCGTGGTCGGCACGGATGGCGGCGCGCGCTGCGTCTGCGGCAAGAACGGCTGTCTCGAGACCTGGCTTTCGGTGCCGAGCATCCGCGCGGCACTGAAGGCCGCCGGTTGCAATAACGGCACCACGAGCGACCAGGCTCTCTGCCGCGATCGCATCCTGCGCGACGCCGGACAGCACCTCGGCATCGCGGTTGCTCCCGTCGTCGCCGCTTTGAACCTCGCGGAAATCGTGCTCAGCGGACCGGATGACGTGCTCGACGGACCGCTCGCCGAAGCCGCACTCGAGACCATCCGTGAACGCACCCTGCCCACCTTCCATGGCGCTGTGAAGCTGCGCACGAGCGATCAGGGGGCGGACATCGTGCTCAAGGGTGCTGCGGTACTCGTGCTGTCCGCGCAGTTGGGCGTCTCCTAGCGCCGTTCTTTGTTGGCGCAGGAGCATTCACGCGGCCCAGGCGATGCCGAGACTGCTCGTCATCGCGTGCTGGGCGGCCCCACGGAACGGCAGCGTGCCGGCGCGTGTTGCGTAGTGGATGTTCAACGGCATCGCACCCGTGACCGAATATCGGGCTGCCTCAGAGCGCAGGTGACCGAGGAACTCGGGGCCGAGTTCCGGTGCGTAGCCGCCCACGACGACGCTCGGCACGTCCATGGCCGCGCTGATCATGAGTAGGGTGCGGGCCAGTGTTCGCGCCCCGTTCGCCAGTCTCTCGTCATTCTCCGGCCGCCGCGCTTCAGCGAGCAGGTCCACAGATTCGAGGTCGGCCCCGTGCGGCAGACCAAGCAGGGAGGTGACGGAGACGAGTTCCTCGAGACAGCCGCGTGAGCCGCACGGGCAGAGCGGCGCATCCGCACCGAACACCACGGGGACGTGCCCGATCTCGCCGACTCGATTAGCGGCGCCGCGCATCAGCTGGCCTGACACGATGAAAGAGGCACCGACACCCGTGCTCAGTGAAACGTAGAGCTGGGTCGCGTCACTGTCCGCCGACGCCGAGAACTCGGCGAGCGCCTCGGCATCCGCGTCGTTGATCAGGTAGGCCGGAATTGCCGCAACTTCACCGAGGGCCCGCGCGAGGTTGACGTCGGTCCAGCCGAGTTGCACGCTCCATCGAACGAGCGGTCCCTCGATGATGCCCGGCAATTTCACGCCGATCGCAAGGGGCGGCTCTGGCGCGTCGTCGATCATGCGGCGCACGAGGCGTTGCACGTCGGCCACAGTCGGTGCGCCGCTGGGTCGCGCGGAGACGGTGTGGGAAACCTCGCCGAGCAGGTTGACGAAAGCGGCGCGGATGAGGCCCGGGCTGATCATCACCGAGAGCAGCTGGTGGTGCCGATCGTCGATCCGCAGTGTGGTCGCGCGCTTGCCGCCGGTGCTTTCGGCCAGAGAGCCTTCGATCACCAGCCCGTCTTCGATTAGTTCGGAGAGGATGGAGGACACCGTTGCACTGGTAAGACCCGTGCTGCGGGCGATGCCGGCGCGGGTTGCGGTGCCGCCCCCGGCGAGCACGCGTTGCAGGGCCGCTGTCCGGTTGCGCTTGCGCACCTCACCGTGCGTGGCTTTTCCCTGCTCGTCGTCGATGCTGATTCCAGGCATGTTGATTCCAGGCCTATTGACTGCAGGCACGTCGAGTCCAAGCCGCATTCCGTGCCTCCTCGTGCCTCCCCGCCCCTTGAATGTAACAGGACGAGCGTCTAACAGGACCGGCATCTAACAGCGCCAGCGCGCATAGCCGGACCCTACGGGCCAGGTGCGGTCGCCAACCCGGACTCGTAGGCGAAGACCACGAGCTGTGCCGGGTCGCGCAGGTCGAGTTTGACCATGGCGCGGGAAACGTGAGTTTTCGCCGTTGCGGGGCTGATGTAGAGGCGCTGCCCGATCTCGGTATTGCTCAGCCCTTCGCCGGATCTCCCAGCCAAGGTCGGCGAGTCGGTAGGTTGGCAGCCAGTACGCTGCATCCAGCATGCCTGCCGGCAGGATCGCCGGCGGCACCCACAGCACACCGAGCGCCGACATCGCCATGTACAATCCGTAGCTGAGCGGGTAGGCGAAGTCGGAGTTCACGCTGAATCCGATGGCGATGCCCAGCGTGGCGAACGCGGTGCTGCCGAGCCAGATGGCGACCACGAGCGAGACACATTGGCCGATCGACAGTTCGACACCCTTGACCACGCCGGCTGTGATGCAGACCAACACGATTGCGGGTAGTGCGGTAATGACGCTCGCGATGATCTTGACACCGATCACCTGGCCGGCCGGCAAGGGCATCGAGCGCACCTGCTCGAGCCAGCCGATTTGGCGCTCCTCTGCGATGCGCGGGCCGGTCGTGGAGAGCACGGCCCAGATCGCGCCGTATACCGCCATCGCGACCATGATCTCCACCGTGCCCTTGAGTTGACCCGGCTGCGCCGGACCGCCGCCGAACAGTGTGGCGAACAGCAGATAGAAACCGATCGGGGCGCCGATGGCGAGGGCGAGGTACTTCGGATCGCGCAGCATCCGCACGACCTCGAGCCGCACGCAGTACGTGTTCATGAGAGCTCCTGACTGCCGGTGTTTTCTTGAGTGAAGCTGTCGTTGGTGAGGTTGAGGAAGGATTCGTCGAGGCTCGGCGGGCTGACTTGGATGCCCCACCAGTCGAGGTCGCGCGCGGCGAGCGCGCGCACGGTCGCATCCGGGTCGGTTGTGCGCAATGCCACGCGTTCGCCGATCGCGTTTGCGTCAATGACGCCCGGGAGGTTCGCACATGCTGCGCTACCCCCGCGGATGCTGACGCGCACCACGCTCACACCGGTGCGGCTGCGAATGTCGGCCGGGTTGCCGTCTGCGACGACGCTGCCGTGCGAGAGCACGACCACGCGAGTTGCGTTCTCATCGACCTCGTCGAGGTAGTGGGTCGCGAAGAGGATTGTGCGTCCGGTGGAGGCGTAGGCACGCATCGCAATCCAGAACTCGGCACGGCCCTGCACGTCGAGCGCACGGGTCGGTTCATCGAGGATGAGGATTTGCGGGTTCGCGACAATCGCGATGGCGAAGCGCAGTCGCTGTGACTGACCGCCGGAGAGTCCGCCGACGGTGACCTGACCGGAGTCTGGGGTGATGAGGCCCAGCATCATGCCGATGCTTGTGCTTTTGCCTGCGCCATTGGGGCCGAGGAGTGCGACGGTCTCGCCTGCGGCGAAGTCGAGGTCGATGCCACGCACTGCGTGCACGCCGGCGTACGACCTGACGATGCTGCGCAGCCGGATGGCGGGCGCGGCATCGTGGCGGGGCGCCGAGCGGGGCGCCGACCGGGTCGGCGCGCTGGTCACGTGTGTGTTCATGGTTCGAGCATGTCCGCTGGGCCGGCGCGACGCATCCGCCGGACAGCGCGAGCGCCTACCACAGCGGGAGTAGATTCAGCGCCCGCGGCTACTCTGGATGACCGGAATCACCAGGCCCCTTGAGCCGTCCCCGCGGGCACAGCAGCTAGATTCGTCTGGTGGCTCTCGATGTGATCTCGTTGACACCGATGCAGTCTCTCGGCATTCCGGTTGCGCTGGTCGGGTCCGTGTTTCTGGCGCTCGGAGCTCAATTCCAGCATCGCGGAGTCTCGCAAGTCGATTCGAATCGACTGCCGGCAGATAACGCGGGCCTGAGCATCCGCCAGCTGCTTGCGCTGTTGCGCAACCCGTCGTGGATGCTCGGCACCGTGATGTTGGGCCTGGCGATCGCCTTCCAGCTGTTCAGCCTGTACCTGGCACCGCTGACCGTGGTGCAGCCGCTCGGTGTCGTCGGCCTGGTGATCACGTCGATCCTCAACTCGCGCGTCAGTCACACCAAGCTCGGCCGTCGTGCGATCCGGGCGATCATGTTCTGCGTCGTCGGCGTCGCGCTGTTCGTGACGACCGCGACCCTGACCACCTCGTCTCGGCCGGTTCGAGACTCACAACTGGTAACCGTGCTAGTGATTCTCGCATGCGTGCTTCTCGTGCTCGGACTCATCTTCGTGCTCTTCCGCACGAAGTTCACCGCGTTCTTCTACATCATCGGCGCGGGCATCCTCTTCGGATTCGTTGCGACACTCGCGAAGGTGGTCATCGACCGCGTGCACACGATTATTGTGAGCCAGGTCCCCGGTACCGGATTCCACCTGATGCCCGGAGACTGGCTCACGATCGTGTGCGTGGTCGGAATCATTATTGCGTCACTATTCGGGACGTACTTCGTGCAGACGGCCTACGCATCCGGACCACCCGACCTCGTGGTTGCCGGACTCACCGTCATCGACCCGATCGTCGGTGTCACGATCGGCATCGTCGTGCTCGACGAGGCGGCATCCGCTCCGCTGTGGGCTGCGCTCGTCTTCGTCGTCGCGGGCGCACTCGCCATCTACGGCGTCTTCCAACTCGCTAAGTACCACCCGCAAATGGCGCGCTGAACGTCCCGGTTCAGTCCGCTTCATCTCCTACAGCGGATGCCGCAACCTTCGGTTTGATCTCGCGGTACTCCCGGTAGACCAAGATGATGATCACCGCGTCGAGCACCGTGAGTAGGATCAGGCCGATCGTGGGGGAGACGACGACCGTGTACACCTGGTAGGCAAGAAACAGGACCAGCACCGCCAGGGCGTACGGATACGCGCGATGCAGCCTGCGCAGCAGGCAGTAAACGAGCACGAGCTTCACAACGCCGTGCACGATCAGGAAAGCGATCAGAAAACCCAGGCCGCTCTGTGCAAGCCGGTCGTCGAGATTCTCGACGTACCGGGCGATGAACACCGGAATCGGGCCGGACCCTTCACCGGCCTCGGCCGCGATCGCGCTGAGGGTCAGATGCGGGATGCTCGGGGCAAGCAGCAACACGAGGCCGACCAGCAGTTCGATGGCGCCGTCGATCCCCTTCAGGATCACGCCGATGAAGTAGAAGACGTCCAGCAGTGTCCAGCGCCGCGGCGGCTTGACAGCAGCGCCAGCTGGTTCCGATCCAGCCGATGTCGATCTCACGGAATTCAGGGTACTCGGCTGCAGGGCACGTCGACCTTCCACTCCACGGCGGGCGCGCCACGCAGTGTGTAGACAGCGCTCGGCGCGGCGATATCGCAGTACGCCTCCATCGCCGCAACCTGCGGCTGCCACAATGGGCCATTCGACCGACGCGAAACGGTGGACGAGAAGTTGCCAGCGAGAACTGCAGCGAGAACCACCAGTGTGATGGCAGGAAGCAGCACCTTTCGCGGGCGTGCGCCCACCGACGAGAACCCCGCGGCCCCGGCTGTACCCGCACCTATACCCACACGCGTACCCGCGACACCGCCCACGCTCTCACCAACGACACCGCGCGGGCGCGCCAGCGCCGCAAGTGCTAACGGCACCAACGCCAGTAGGAACATCGACGGTGCCACCCCGTAACGGGCCAGCCAGGGCGCATCCAACTGTGCATCGCTCATCGATGCGTAGTCGTAGAAGGTGCCAGGGCTCACTTCGACCGCAATGGCATAGAACGCCATGGAGCTGACGCTGCACACCACGACCATCAGCCGCTGCAGCCGCGATCCGCGCAACAGTCCGACCACGGCGGCCGCCGCGAACGGGAGCAGAAGAACGATGCCGGCGATCGGTCCGGCGACCCCGAGCATCCACGCGATGACGTGCGGGTCGGCGGTCCACGAGGTCATCACGGCGTTGATCAGGTATCCGTACGCAACGGATGCGATCGGCACAGGATTCGCCGACGATGAGCCCCGCGGATCTGACAGCGTGGCAAGAAGTTGCGCAGCGACGCCGACGAGGTACAGCATGCGCACCGGCAGCATCGGCCGATCGCGCCACCGCCACAGCATCAACGGAATGAACACCGCCATTTGGATCTCGGTCATCGTGGCCAGCAAGGCCGCACCCGCGAGCAACCACGCACCCGTGCGCGTACGTGGCCGGTACAGCAGGAGCCAGGGCGCCAGCCAGAGGAAATACCAGTGCAGATTCGCCGTATTGCCGAGGACCTCTCGCGGGGCCAACGGCACGAGCAATGTGATGGCGGCCAGCCCGAGTCGAAGTACAGTGCTCGGCACCACGTCCCTCGCACAAATGAACACGAGGGCCGCGACGCCCGCGGCCACCACGCACGCACCGAACGCCATCGAGGTCGCCCAGCCGGCCACGGGCGCGACCGCGACTGTGCCCGTTGCAATGAGTCGCGGCACCGTGTGCAGGTAACCGGCGTACGGGGTCACCAGCGACGCGATCCCGTGCGTCACGGCGTTGCCCAGGAAGTTGCGCACGTCTTCAGCCCAGAGCGTGCCCTGATCAGCCGACGAGAGGCGCAACCATTCGACGATGCTGCCGACCACGAAAATCATCATGCCGAGCGCCGCCGGACGCCGCCACAGAGGCGTTGGGATCGGTGCCGCGTGCGGGAACGCCGGCCGACGCGCGCTGAAGCGCAGCAATGCGGATGCGCGCCGTGGCGTCGCGCGCACCCGGGGGGTCGGTCGTGTGTCGAGATTCGACGTGGCGTCCTCCAGCTGTGAGTGCGCCCGGAATCGATCGCGGGGGAGGCAAACTCAGTTCCAGGCGGCGGCGATGGGAGCACGCGTCGCGCCCATGAACTCAGCCAAGCCCGCGTTTTCCCAGAGAGCTCCCATACTGTGCGAATCCGCAGACAGCACTCACGCCATGTTCAGGCTCCGGCTGCCGTCACAATCAAGTCGGTCGCGAACCCGGCGAAAAGCCCGATCAGCAGCCCGGAATAGAGCCAGAAGCTCGTCCCGAACTTGAATGCCACGTGCAGCAACTGCAGGATCACGTAGAGGATCGAGCCGGCCGCCAAGGCGAGGAACGCGACGGACACGGCGTCGTTGACGAAGACCGTGCCGAGCAACGTGCCGACCACCGTTGGCCCGCCGCCGATCAGCCCGAGCAGGGCGAGTTGCCCCCAGCCGGGGCGCCGCTCGTCGGAGGTCAGCGGGGCGCAGATGCCGAATCCCTCTGTCGCGTTGTGCAGCCCGAACCCGACCACGAGCACGACTGCCAGCGAGATCTGCCCGCTCGCGGCGGACTGGCCGATGGCCAGGCCCTCCGAGAAGTTGTGCAGCCCGATCCCCACCGCGATGAGGAAGGCCAATCGGCTGGCCGGGCGGCCCAGCCGCAGGATGCCCTCGCGCACCGACCCAGCGGCGAGCCCGCCATCCGGTGCGCTGCCGAACGAATCACCGCCGCCGGAAGCACCCCTGGAGCCGCCCCCGACCGCAACCGGTACGCGTGCCTCGCGCTTGGCGGCCATGAAGCGCGCGAGCCAGCGATCGTAGGCCACCAGGCTGAGCAGACCGACCGCAATCGCACCGAAGAAGATCACCAGCAGACCGATAAACGGCCACCACGATGCCTGCTTGCTCCCCGAGGCGTCGAGCATCGCCGTCTCCACCGGCTCGACCGCATGGGAGAGCACGTCCCACAGGAGGAAGGTCAGCACACCGATGGTGATCGCGTTCAGCAGGGCCTGAAATGTGGTGGATCGGGTTTTCAGCCGACCGATCGGCAGTCCCAAGAAGATGGTGAATCCGGCGATGGCGCCGAGCACGGCGATCTGAAGCGGGGACATGCGCGGCTGGTGGCTCTTTCTGGCGGCATCGGGGAAGGTTAGGCAAACCTATCCTAATGACTTGTGCGCGTCCAAATCCACTGAACCGACGGACGAGCCTGCTGAAACCGATCGGGCTGCCGCGATGAACCGGCGGATGAGCACGACGTCTTTGACGCCTCTGCTTGACTCGACGCCGCTGGAGACGTCGACGCCGCTCGGCGAGGTTGCCACCACGGCTGCCGCCACATTTTCGGCAGTCAAGCCGCCCGCGAGAAGCCAGAAACCGACCGGGACGGATGCCGCGAGCTCGGTCAAGTCGAACCGGCGCCCCTCCCCGGGGCGGGGTGCGTCGATCAGCAGGCGCTGGTCTGTACTGGTTTCCGTACCGGTTTCGAGGCCCGCAGTGCGCTCGCGCAGGTACGTCTGGCTGGAGATGGCGCGAATGGTACGGAATCCCTCGCCAGCCAAACGGGCGAAGTCGGCCGCGGACTCATCTCCGTGGAGTTGCACCGTCGTGATGCCAGCGGCGGTCGCGATACGCAGCACCTCGGCGATCGGCTGTTTGCGGAAGACGCCAACCGTCTCGAGTTCGGTGGGGGCGCGGGCGACGAGTTGGCGGGCAGCATCCGCATCGAGCAGGCGGGGGCTACCCGGCGCAAAGACGAAACCGACGGCATCCGCGCCCGCAGCGATCGCGGCGTCCAATGCTGCAGGGTCGCGAAGACCGCAGATCTTCACGAACAGGGCAGGCGTCACGCCTGCCATCCTACGTTCGCGCTCATCATCAGCTTTTCGCGCCCGAGTTCTCGGCGCCCGAGTTCCAGGCGGCGGTGGCACCGGGCGAGGCGAGCACCTTCGCGGCAATCGCGTGCCCGCTGACGCACGCCTCGGTCAGATCGCCGCTCGCAATGAAGGTCGAGAGGAACCCGGCCGCGAACGCGTCGCCCGCTCCGGTCAAGTCCTTGATCTCGTCAACCGGCGGCACCGGGACGACGATGCGATCGGCCCCCGGCCGATGAATCACTGTGGGCTCAGCGCCGGCTTTCGTCACGACGATCGTGTCGGCGAACCGAACGAGATTCTCGCCCGGCTCACCCGCGACCGACAGCCCCAACAGCGCGGATTCGCTGTTGTTGCCGATGATGAAGTGCGGCTTCAGCTCGGCCATCAGGTCGATGAAACGCTGCACGCCGTAGTGCGTGAGCATGCCGGTTGACGACGCGTCGATCGACACCAGGATGCCGCGGCGTCTCGCCCTGCGGATCGCATCGATCGCCGTGCTCCCGACCGGCTCGCCGTCGAACGAGTACGCAGGCACGTGCAGCACCTGAAGGCCGTCGAGCCATTCGTCCGGCACGCGCTCGAGCCGGGTTGCCGCTCCGCGGTGGGGGAGCATCGTGCGCTCTCCCGTCGGGTCGATCAGGATGACGATCGTCCCCGTGTCGCCTCGGCGCTGCACGCGCACGTCGACGCCTTCTGCGGCGAGTTCCTGCACAAGCGCGTCACCGAGGCGGTCATCGCCGACACATCCGATGAACCGGGTCGGCCCAAGCCGACTGGCGAATCCGGCCACGTTCGCCGCGCTGCCGCCGCGAACGTGGAATAGTTCAACGTCGGTATCCGTGCCGTGTTGCACGTCTTCGGCCAGCCAGACAATGATGTCCTCGACCAGGTCTCCGATGATCCCCAGCACGGTGCCTCCCTTCTCAGTTCCTGCGTCGCGTCAGTGTTGGCCGGTACATCAGTGACTGAGCGCGGTCGCGACGAGGCCGCCGAGGGCGACGTTTCCGCGGTACACCTCGATGTTCACCTCGAGGCTGAGCCCGTGGGTGTCGCGCTGAATGAAGTCAAGCAGGAACGGCGTGCTGGCATTGCCGGCGATGCCGCGCTTGTCGGCCTCCGCCCAGGCCCGGGCCAGGATGTCGTCCAACTGCTCGGGCGGCAGCTGCTTGTCTTCTGCGACCGGGTTGGCGAGCAGAACGGCTTGCGGCAGTTCGAGTGCGTCGCGCGCTTCGACGATCGCTGCGGCCTCCTCCGGGGTCTGTACGGCATACGTGATGCTGAAGCCCGAGTCGGAGACGTAGAAGCCGGGGTACTTGGTGGTGCCGAAGCCGATCACCGGAATATTCAGGGTCTCGAACCGCTCCAGTGTTGCACCGACATCGAGGATCGACTTCACGCCTGCGCTGATCACGACGATCGGCACCTGCGCAAGCGTGGTCATGTCCGCAGACTCGTCGAAGGTCGTTGCTGCGCCGTGGTGCACGCCGCCCAATCCGCCGGTGGAGAACACCTTTACTCCCGCACGGTGCGCCAGGAACGACGTCGCTGCGACGGTGGTTCCACCGTGCACGCCCAGCGCCGAGACAACGGGCAGGTCGCGCAGGCTGACCTTGGCCATGTTGTCGGTCTGAGACAACTCGGTGATCTGCTCAGTGCTGAGGCCGACGGTGGGCACGCCGTTGAAGACGCCGATGGTGGCGGGGGTCACCCCGCTGACACGCAGGCTCGCCTCGGCTTCGAGCGCGACCTCGAGGTTGCGGGGGCGGGGGAGTCCGTGTGTGAAGATCGTGGATTCGAGCGCCACGACGGGTCGATTCTCGCGCACTGCCTGCTGTACTTCTTCGGAAACATGGATAACGGGCTCGGTCATGGTGGACTTCTTTCTTCGCTGGCTTGGGTGGCTTGGGGTCTGGGCTCTGAGGTCTGAGGTCTGGCTGAATTCAAGGCTACGAATGAATCGGCTAACAATCCAGAAACAATCAGCCATCGTTCGATAGGCTAAGCCTATGCAATTTACGCTGCGTCAGCTCGAGATCTTCGTCGCCGTTGCCGAGGCCGGTCACTTCGGCAGAGCGGCCGAGGCACTTCATATCTCGCAACCCACGGTCAGTCAGGAGATCAATCGACTCGAGCGCCGACTCGGCATCCCGTTGTTCGACCGCTCGCGGCGTTCGGCGACCGTCACCCCCGCCGGCGAGATCATGCTGGCCGAAGGGCGCGTGCTGCTGCGACAGGCAGCCGCCCTGATCGACAAGGTGCGCCTGTTCGAGACCTCACGGATGCGAACCGCCCGCGTGATCGCAACCCCCAGCGTCGTCAATCGACTCCTGCCGGCCGTACTCAGCCGAGCGGAGCAGGAGCTCCCTGCCATCCAGATCGATGAGACCCTGGTCGAAACCGGCGCGGTTTCATCGACGTTGGTCGACGAGCACGCCGACATCGGAATCGGGCGCTTTCTGAGCGCGCTCGACGGATTCGACCTCGAGACGATCGCCGACGAACCCGTGCTCGTTGCCGTCAGCCGCAATCATCCGGCATCTCGAGAACGCCGCGTGCGTCTGAAGGACCTCGCGGATCTGCCGCTACTTCTCTGGCCCCGAGAACAGAACCCGGCGTACTACGACTACCTCATCGAACTCTGCACCTCACGCGAGCTCAATCCGCTTGTGTTGATGAGCCCTCCCTTGATCGTGGGCTCGCGGCTCTATCTGCTGTCGGAGGGCCGAGCGTTCTCACTCGTACCGTGGTCGATGGCTGGGCATCTTTCGGATGACCTCACCGCTGTTCCGCTCGATCTGCCGGCGACGTTGCCGCTCTCGATGCAATGGCGAGCAGACGACCCGCGCGCGCCGCTCGCCGCCCTGCGTGACCTCATTCGCTCTGAAGCCGCACTTCTGCAAGCCGAAGCGCTCAAAGCGGAAGCGGTGCAGTTAGAGTCCCTGCCGTCAAGCCGTCAATAGCCTAAGGCTATTGAACGGCGCAGTTATCATTGTTGTTGCCTCTTGGGTCATCGGCTAGCGTTGAGGCATAGACATGAACTCTTCTGACACCCTGAACCCGACCGAGCCCAATCCGACCGAACCGATCCGCGCTGTGGTGGTTGATGCCACAAGCGCACTCTCACCCGCGCGAGCAACGCTGCGCGCGGTCGGCGGCGGCTTCTTCCCACTAGCCTTCATCAGTCGACTGCCCTTTGCGATGACGGTCGTCGGCGTGTTGACCGTTGTGTCAAGCGTCCGCGGTTCCATCACGGATGCCGGTATCGTCTCCGCCCTGGCCGGCATCGGAACGGCCGTTTTCGGCCCGCTGCTCGGCACCTTCGCTGACAAGCACGGTCAGCGACTCGTTCTGCTGATTGCAGCGGCCGCCAACGTCGTAAGCCTCGTCGGTTTCGTCGCGCTGACATTCTCGCCGGCCTCCGTTCTCTGGCTTGCCGTCGTCGCGTTCGTGCTCGGCGCCAGCACTCCGCAAGTGGCGCCGATGTCCAGAAGCCGGCTGGTGTCGATCGTCACGAACAGGACAGACGGGCGGCGACGCGCCCAAGCGCTTTCTCTCGTAATGAGTTATGAGTCTGTGGCGGACGAACTCGCGTTCGTGCTGGGACCTGTGGCGGTCGGAGTCATCGCATCCGCTCTCGGCGCGGGCGCGCCGCTTGCTATCGCTGCGGGCATCACGGCGCTGTTCGTGGTGGCCTTCGCGCTACACCGCACGGCGAAGCTGCCGATCCATGAGCCAACGGCCGATGAGGCGGCGACCCGCGCGCGCCTGTTCACCTTCAGTCTGCTGATCCTGCCGATCGGCATGTTCTTCGTCGGCGGGTTCTTCGGCTCTGTGCTCACCGCCCTGACTGTTTTCATGCGCGACCAGGGCCACGAACTGGCCACGGGGATCGTCTACGGTGGCATGAGCATCGGTTCTGTGATCACTGCGATCCTGATCGCATTCGCACCGCGCCGCTTCACCCTGCGTGCCCGCTGGTTGTGCTTCGCCGGGATCGCGCTGGCCGCAGTGCTTGCGCTCACCGTTGCTCCGTCCGTCGCGCTTGTGACCGTCGGACTGGTCGCGGCCGGGTTCGGCATCGGTGTCGTGATCGTGACCATCTTCACCACCGCCAACCAGCGCACTCCCGCGGCACGCACAACGACCGTGATGACGATGCTTTCGAGCGCCCTGATCGTCGGTCAGGCGCTGTTCAGTGCTCTGGGCGGGCTCGTCTCAGCTGCGTTCGGTTCCGGTGCCGGGTTCACCCTCGCAGCAGCCTCCGCCCTGATCATCGTGCTGGTCGCGACTGTCAACCTTGCCGCGGACCGTTCACCGGCAATCAGATAGGCGTCGTATCTGGTGGACGTCGGTTCGCCCTGAGCTAGTCGCGCAATGAAGCGCCGGCGGTCTGCCCGAAGTCGATGTGCAGATGATCGCAGGTGTCGTCGAACGCCACCAGGTTGGTGAGCGACATCGACGAACGGCACTCCTGCTGGCCGACGTGACTGCCCGGGGGAACCAATGGGTCCAGGATCCGAATCAGGCGCACGGAGTTAGCGTCACCACCGGTGAGGCCCTGACCGTTGAGTCTGTCGAAGTCGACCGCGTGGCCGCCTCCGTCCGCATAATGCGCGGACGCGGTGCCTGCACCCTCGATCTGCCCGGTGCAGCGGCGATTGATATCGCTGACGCCCACCGTACTGAAGTTGTCGAGGGCGACCTCGATCACCTGCAACACTCGATAGTCGACACCGCATCCGGGCACGGCGATGCCTTGAGCCAGGTTGCGAATCTCCGGAATGTGGTCGGGCACCGAGCCAGTCAACCGGCCGGCGGCTACGGCACTCATGATCTTTTCTGCCAATGCCTGAACCGTCGAAGGCACAGTCGTGCCGAGCGTTGAGTCCCACGCCGCCACGTTTTCGATCATCGTGTAGGTCTCGCGATTGTCCTTCGGCATCACGACGTTGGCCACGGACAGCGACTGGCTGGCGAGCGCCTTGCCCTGCACTCCTGTGTTTGACGAGATCGCATACGCGGGTAGCGCGAACGTGGTGACCAGGCCGGCCGCGGCCAGCATTGCCGCGAGGCTGGACAGCTTGCGCTTGCGCACCGGATGCCGCGACGTGCGCTGCTGAGATTTGGACGGCTGAGACGTGCGCTGGTGCGGAGGGCGGGCATCCGTGTCGGCTGCGCGTAGGCGAACGCTTTGCTTGACCGGTACAGGCGCTTGCGGGACCGCGGGCACCGCGTCGCCGACTCGGCGTGAAGCGCTGCGGGTGCGGCCGCGCTTGTCGCGCCGCGCGTCTACACGCTTGCTGTCGCGTACATCGCTTCGCCTTGGAGTCTGTGTTTCGGCGGTGATCACTTCGGCGTCGCGTTCACGGCGCTGCCGCCGCGTTGCCAGCGTGGCCGTCGCGACCAGAGCCTGGACCGCGAGCGCCTGTGACATCGCCGGAGGGTCAACTTGCTCCGGCGCAGTCGGTGCGGCGTCATCCCAGAGCGCATCGAACAGGGACTCCGGCTTCAGTTCCTGCTGCTCCTCGCGCGCAAGCGCCGAGACGTCAGGGGAAGCGATCACGTCAACTGCATCGGTCGCAGCGCGTTCACGCTCGCGCAACTCACGCCTGGTCAATGGTGCGACCACAGGGATGCCCGCCACTGTGCCGACTTCCGCAGGCGAGCGACCGATTCCATCGTCGCCAAACAGCGAGGTGTAACCGGTCGGGAATGACACCGTGCTGGTCCTCCGTGCACAAGGCAGGTCATAGCGAAGCGGCCCGAGTCGGGGGTCCCGGTCGCATCACCTGTTCGAGTGTCTCAGCCGAACAGACGACGCTTCGACGTTACGCGTTCGTGATCAATTTGTCACGCCAGCACCGCACTTTCGCAGATTAAGAACTCGTTTGACCCAGCCGGTATCCCGGGTCGAGCCATCGATCCCCACGAATGACACGGTCGGGGCCGCTGATCGCCGTGCTCTTCGTGGCGGTCATTCAATGGGCCGCTTCAATCGGTAATGCCACAACCGCAGAGCTGTCGCGAGCGGTCATGCCCGCAGTGGCCTGTCAGAGACTGTCAGGGTCCAGGTTCAGTGTCGTTCCCTCGTACAGGTACTGCTGGTCGCCGAACACCTGAAGGTTCGCGTTCAGCCAGATGAGGTCCCAGCTCTACCGGCACGCCGTCACTGGAGGCTGCCGACGAATAGGTCACGAGAGTGCCGAGGTACGCGGGCTGGCCCTCTGAGCCGAGCGATGCCGATGATGCCGGTGCGGCCGTCGTCGTCGGTCCGCCGAGCTGGTGGTCGCCGACTCCGTGGTAGGTGAGCCCGTCGCCGACTTTGGGCGGAATATCGATGAGCGTGACTGACACCGGCACAGGCACCGTCGACGTGAAGCCGGAATACTGAGCCGAGTACGTGTTGTCACCGTTCGCGATCATCCGATAGTGGAAGTGGATGCTCCCCTTCGGGGGGCCACGTCCCCCGATGCCACGACCGTTCCGCCTGGAACGGGAGTCAGCGTGGGGCTCGGTACCGGCGTGCTGACCGGCCCAGGAGTGGCTGCGTGGGAGATTGCCGGGTTCGCGGATGCGCTCGAAGCCGTCGGCCGCGGGGTGCGCGATGCGGGTGCCGTGGCATGACTGGAATGGCCGAGTGGCACAGGCGCACTGGTGTTCTTGGCAACCGGAAAGCATCCGGCGAGCGTGGCCGTTATCGCGAGCGCGATGCCGATTGCGATCAACCCGCGCCTTCTCATCGAGCCGTTCCGCGCTTCGGCACGGCCGCGGATCACGCTGTCGAACATGCTTCGCTCACGGCCGAATCCTAGCCGGGACGCGCGTCGCTCTGCAGCAGCTCTGTTTGCGTGTGACCCCAGGGACACGGGCACGACGTTGTCGACGTGCGATGTCGACGTGAATCGTCGCCTCAAGCCATTCGGTGATCATGACGGGTGGCGCGTGAATCGCGATCATCTCGAGTAGCCCACTCCCGGAGTTCCTGAACTTGTGCGGCTCGCCCGCCCCTACTACGAGGATCTCGTCGGCCACAGCCACGCTGTCCACTCCGTCGATCGAAAAGTCAACGGTTCCCGGTGAGCACAATGAACGTCTCCGTGTAGGGGTGCCGATGAAGCTCAGCACCCTTCCCTGGGCCATTTCTCACCCAGAAAAACGATGAATCGGACGCGAAGTCTGCGCCTTCGAAGCGAGCGGTCCGCCCCGTGACCGGTAGACGGGATCGAGGGATCGGTGTGCTCACGAGACATCTTCCTCGGGCTGAATGCGGCTGAGACGAAATATGGGAAGTTCTCTGTCGGTGTTCCGCCGTAGCGAGGTGTATGTCTTGTAAGCGGTCTGCAGGGTCTTCCACACCGCTTCTCGTTGTATCCCTGACAGAAGCTCGGCTCGAAAGCGGGTTTCGCCGTCGGGACCCGCGACACGTGCGATCGGGTCGGCGAGAAGGTTCAGTGCCCAGGCGGGATGATCAGCCGCGCCACCATTGGAGCCGACGACATACCAATTGTCGCCGTCCTGCACCCCGATGACGGGGTGAACGCGCGGCTTGCCGCTTCGACGACCGACGGTTGTCATGGTGAGCACGGTATTTCCGCCCATGCGGGGAATGAACCGGTACCCGCTGACGCGAAGCAACCGCCAGTGGCCGCCGGTGACGATGCGGGTGAGTGCGCGGTCGAGCGCCCCGATCGAGTTGCCTCGGGTTCCACGCGCTGAAAGCGTCATCACCGCCCCGCCGTCGGCTGAGCGACAGGGCGGCGCTGGCTGAAATGGATCCCGAGAAGCAACCACTGCCCCACTGATCTCCTCCAACACGTGCGTCGACCGGAAGGAACCACCAGCTGGCCTTCCTTCGTGGGTGGCCTGCATTTCGACCGCGCCGATTGCGATAGCAAATCCGCTGCGAGTACGAATGAGATCGGTTGAGTAATCTAGCGCCGTCGTCACCAGGGCACCCGACTGGTACCTCGCTAACCATTCGTCCTTTCCGAGGAGGAAGCCGACTGGTCCGACCATTGCAAAGTCCGCGGCACTCATGCGATCGAGGCTTGCCCAATCGCCTGCCTCTTCCGCGTCCTTCCACCCTCTGAGCGCAGTGTCGATAGCTGCTTCATACATGAGACAACCTTTCTGGAGGATATTCCTCCGTTTATTCTGTATAGTTTTGGACAACATCGCAAGGTCACAGAGAACCTTGCCGCCAAGGCGGAGGTAATGATGCGGTCAGACGCCCTCGCGAATCGCGTTCGGCTCATCAGCGCCGCGAGAGACGTGGTCTTGCTACACGGGCCGGACGTCGCTCTGCAGGATGTTGCGGACGTTGCGGGTGTCGGCATCGCCACCCTGTATCGCCACTTCGAGGATCGACAGTCGCTTCTCAGCGCGGTCGTCATCCAGTCGCTCGACTCGGTGATCGAAGCGGCCGCCAATGCGTCCTCGTTATCTCCGACCACTGGGCCGGCCGACGCTCTAGCCTCTTACCTTCATGCCGTCATTGATCTTCGCGTTTCCGCCGTGATTCCGATGCTGTTGGACTCCCTCGACATGCACGCAGACGACATCCGACGGGCACGGGATCGCTCCGCAGCCGCGTTCACGAAGCTCGTGGACGCGGCGCATGCGACGGGCGAACTGGATCCAGGCGTGTCGGTCGGCGACCTCGGCGTCTTGTTGGTGAGACTGTCAAGACCCCTCCCAGGTCATTGGGAACCAAACGAGGAGATAGCGATGGCGCACCGTCATCTCGATCTGATTCTCCGGGGCGCCGGTTGGACGGATCTCAACGTTCGGGTCGTCGGACTCGAGCTCGATGAGATGTACCACCAAACGAATGCTCGGCGGCGACGGCACGAGCAAGGCTGACGTAATTCCCTTGACCCGTAATTAGGAGAACACGAATGGATGATGGCACTTACGTCACCGTCGAAAATCGACCGGCGGTGCGCTTCGAACGCGATTACGCTTACCCCCTCCAGCAGGTATGGCAGGCTATATCCGATCCGGACCAGGCGCGACGACGGTTCCCATCCACCCTGCTATTCGAACCGGAGGTCGGTGGTGCCATCCGTTTCACCGACGACCCGCACCTGGCCGACCAAGAAGGCGTTGTCCTCGACTACGACCCACCTCGCGCACTTGGGTTCAGCTGGGGTGACAGTGAAGTCCACATCACATTGGAGCCATTCGCGGACAACCAATGCCGGTTCGTGCTGATCAACGTGCTTGCCGCCGACAACGAGGCGGCCCGGAATGCGGCTGGTTGGACGGTATGCCTCGGCGAATTCGACAAGGTCATCCGCGGTGAAGAATCCGACGGGCCCCATGTCGACACGGCGATCAATTGGCAAACCAGTTACGACGCATACGTCCGATCCGGCATGCCGGCAGGCGCCATCATCCCCGACTAACCGACTTACGCCGTAAGCCGCTTCCCGACTGGCCATGCGGCCGGACTCGCACACTGCCATCTGAAGATGCGAGATGCAGGAGTGGAGTCGTTGAGCCGATGGGCGGATTCACGACGCACGTCGAGAACGGCAGTTCCGGTACCGACGACGCCGGCGCGACGAACGCGGCCGGCGGCGGCACTCTGTGTCAACTTGGAATGGCACCGAGCTGGCGCATCATGCGCAGATCGTCCGAGACGAAGTCGGCTTCTGTTATCAGGTCGTCAGCAACTCGATACATGGCCACGATTGGGTAGTGAACTTGTCGGCCTGTCGGCTCCATCCCACGCAGCGGGCCGAGATGCGCTCCTGTCATCGTGTACCGGGCCCAAATGTTGCTACCGTCGGTGACGAGTCTCTCGATGGTGTGGTGGATGTCAGGGAATGCGTCGATGAACCTGGTCATGAATGTCTTGTAGTTCTGCCAGGTGGGATTGATGCCGAAGCGTTCCAGGACAGGAAAGCGGCACTCATCGCTATAGAACGCCCACAGCGTTTCCAGATCGTGGCTTTCGTACGTGTCGAGGAAGCGGCGGACGAAGTCCTCGGCCGACGCGGGTGCGATCACGATCCCAAGGCTACCCTGGCCGTCTCGATGACGCGGATGCGGAGCTGATCCCGCGTGATGAACGTTCGTTCTTCGCGTAACCGGACGGCACACGCGGTGAATCGGCCGTCACCCTCGACCGGCAAGTGGCGAAATCTCAGGTAAATAGCGAACTCACCGCCGGCCGGCTGTCGTAGTCGCGCTATTCCGGCGGCGATCGCGCCCAGGACTTCGGCCCGCGGACCGAGCCGGGAGGCCCGGATTGCCGGCCGTCCCGCCACGGAGCGGCCATAGGTGTTGATGGACTCCGCGATTCCGTCGGCAAGCTCGCTGCCGGCTTCTGCGAGCGCCCCGCCGACGATGATGAGCTGAGGATCGAGCGCATCGCACAGCGCAGCCAGAGTGCCACCGATCCAGTGCCCGGCTTCGCTCATAACTCGTCGAGCACCGGCGTCTCTGACTTCGAGCAAGGAGGTCAACTCCGTCAAACCGAGCGTTCTTCCGTGCTCTTCACCGAGCGCGTTCAACACCGACCCGGCCGAGGCCACTGTTTCCAAGCATCCCCTGTTTCCACAGCGGCACACTGCTCCATCGCTCGCGACCTGGGTGTGGCCGATTTCGCCGCTCGCCCCCCGCGATCCGCGGAAGAGCCGATCGTCCAGTATCAGACCGGCGCCGATCCCGGTGGACACCTTGACGAAGATCACGCTCGAATGGCCCTGACCTGCTCCGTAGCTGTGCTCGCCCAGCGCAGCCAGATTGGCGTCGTTCTCCACCTGGATACGCCGGCCGAGCCGCGCGCTGAGTTCCTCCGCTGGCCGCACGCCGATCCACCCCGGCAGAATGTTATTGCTCACGACCCGGCCCGATTCGGAGTCGATCGGGCACGGCAGGCCGATGATGATGGCCGAGTCGATGGCGGGCGCCGGAGCGGCCGCGATCAGGTCCGCGATCATCCCGGCAGCGGTATCCAGCGCACTCGGTGCGGAGTGCTCGACGGCGAGTCGGATGTGCTCCTCGTGGAGAATTGCCCCCGATTGATCCGCCGTCACCGCCCGCAGGTCATCGTGACCGAACGCCACGCCGATGACGGTGCCCAACTGCGGGGTGAGGGCGAGCAACTGGGCCGGTCGACCTCGGCGGCCAAGCGTTGCTGCGCCAGGGTCTGGAGAAGCTTCGCGCAAGAGGCCGTCAGCCAGCAGCCGGTCAACCAGATTGGTGACGGTCGATCTTGAGAGTTGGCACCGCTGGCTGATCTCCGCCCGACTCGCTCGTCCCGAAAGGCGAACGGCGTCGAGAACCCGCGCGGCGGTCCGATCGGTGGTGATGGGCATTTCGGTCATCCCCTGGTCACTATGAAACGTTTTACTTAATGTTGAAACGTTACAGGAATGGAGCGATTCCGCCTATCCTTCGGCAGATAGTGTGCGCATATTTGCGTGAGATTACTCATTGAACCGAGGATGGCACGTGTCCTAGCCTGTCGCGAGGGATGCGCGGGCCAATGACGGCCCCGCACGACCCATCGGGAGAGGAAATCGCCGTGCAAGCGATGCGACACATGCCTGGACGTCTGACCGTGGCCTTGGGCGCTGCCCTGCTGATGACCGGCGCACTGGCCGTTGCGCCCGGGGGAAGTGCTGCGGCGGAGGTCGCATCCCAATGCCCATGGGTATCTTCCAATGCCAGTGCGACGGTTCGGGCCGCGCAGGTGCTCGACCAGATGACTACCGCCGAAAAGCTGTCGATGACGCACGGGGCCTCTGTCGGCGGGTACGACGGCGTGGTGGCAGCGATTCCACGCCTGTGCATCCCACAGTTGAACCTGCACGACGGCGGCGCCGGTGTGGTGATGGGCGGGACCACCGCGCTGCCCGCGCCGATTGCGGACGCGGCGACCTTCGACCCCGCGATCGCCAAGCAGTATGGAGAGGTGGTCGGTAGCGAGGCTCTGACAAAGGGTGTCAGCATCAACCTCGGACCTAACGTCAATATCGAACGTGATCCGCGTGGTGGGCGAGTGTTCGAAGGCGCCGGCGAGGACCCATACCTCAGTGGTGCGATCGCGACTGGGTATGTCGAGGGCGTCCAGTCCCAGGGGGTCATGACCGACGTCAAGCATCTCGTCGCCAATGACACCGAGCAGAACCGCAACAACGCCAACTCGGTGGTGGACGAGCGCACCCTCAACGAGATCTACTATCCCGCGTTCAAACAGACGATCCAGCAGGGGAAGGCTGCGACTGTCATGGCCGCGACGAGCCTTCTCAACGGCACCCATGACAACGAGAATTCGTACCTCCTCAATCAGACGTTGAAGCAGGACTGGGGATTCGACGGGTTCGTGGTCACCGACTGGGACGGTGCCAGGAGCACCGTTCAAGCGGCTAACGCTGGGCTGGATCTGACCATGCCAGGCGCGGGCAATTTCGGTGAACCGCTGACGCAGGCCGTGAAGAACGGCCAGGTGAGCATGAACGTCATCAACGACAAGGTGCTGCGCCTGTTGACCGAGGAGTTCACCTTCGGCATGTTCAATCGGACCGCGGGTAACCCCGGTGCGGTGGCCACCACGGCCGCCCACGTGCAGACGGCCCAGGATATTGCCGCAGCGGGAACAGTTCTGATGAAGAATCAGGGATCGATCCTTCCCCTGAGCGCGGCCGATACACCGACTGTGGCCGTTCTCGGCACGTCCGCCGCCGCACCCATCACCGGCGGCGGAGGCAGCTCGCATGTTCCGGTGTCCTCATCGAGTGTCGTGACGCCGGTCGAAGGCCTGACCGATCGACTCGGCACTGCTGGCACGGTCAGCTACATCACCGGCGGCTGGCAGGTGACCCCGTTTGCGTCGGCGAGCGCCGGCGATGTCGGCTCGAACATGGTCGACGGCGACAGCTCCACTCGCTGGAGCAGCGGCGTTCCACAGTCCGCGGGGCAGGCGTTCACCGTCGACATGGGTGAGACGCATGACGTTGATCAGATCACGATGGACTCCGGTTCGAGCGCCGGCGACTACGCGCGAGGCTACGCGGTCTCCCTGTCCTCCGACGGGACGACCTGGGGCGACCCGGTCGCGTCGGGCATCGGATCCGGCCCCGTCGAGCACGTGAGCTTTCCCCGCCAAGCTGCCCGGTACGTCAAGGTCGTGCAGACCGGCAACTCGTCGAGCTGGTGGTCGATCGCGGAGTTCACGGCCGCGGACACGGACGGCTCCGGCGTCGAGGTGGCGCTTCAGCATGCCAAGCCATTGCAGAGCGTCCCCGGTGTCTCGGCCACGCTTGGGACGGTCCCGGCCGTGCAGTTCACAACCGATTCGGGTGAACCCGGTCTGACCGCCGCCTATTTCAACAATCTGACCCTGGCCGGGTCCCCCGCGTTGACCAAGGTTGAGACGAACGTGGACGACCACTACACGGCGGCCCCCGGACCGGGTGTCAACGCCGCCGGATTCTCGGTTCGCTTTTCCGGGTCTATCACCGCCCCGGTCACCGGAACGTACACGTTCTCAATGAAGAACACCGGCGGCGTGCGGATGTGGATCGACGATCAACCCGTGTTCGACGACTGGGCTCAATACGGCCCAGGCGTCTCCGCTATCCGACTGACTGCCGGAAAGCACGCCATCAAGGTCGAGAACTACCAGCCCATCAACGGTGCGACCGGCCCGGTCGCCGGCACGCCGACGAGCACACCTACCAACGGTTCGATCACCCTTGGCTGGCAGGTGCCCGATACCGACGCGATCGCCGCCGCGGCCGCGCAGGCGAAGGCGGCGTCGGTCGCCATCGTCGTGGTCAACGACGACGAGAGCGAAGACGGCGACCGCCAGAACCTCACTCTCCCCGGCGCGCAAGACGACCTGATCGAGGCGGTCGCCGCGGCGAACCCGCACACGATCGTGGTCCTCAACACCGGCGCGCCCGTGCTGATGCCGTGGCTGAATTCAGTCTCGGCGGTCGTCGAGTCCTGGTACGGCGGACAACAGAATGGCGCCGCGCTGGCATCCATTCTCTATGGGGACGTGGATCCGTCGGGGAAGTTGCCCCAGACCTGGCCGACGAGCATGTCCGCGATGCCGACGGCATCGACCTCGCAGTACCCCGGCGATGTGGACGTGTCGACCAATACGACCGATTACACGTACAGCGAGGGGCTGGAGGTTGGCTACCGCTGGTACGAAGCAAACAACGTCACGCCCCTGTTTCCGTTCGGGTTCGGGTTAACGTACTCGGAGTTCGCCTACAGCAACCTCGACGTGCAGCCCGCTGCGAGTTCGAGCCCGCAGAAGGTGACCGTCACTGCGACGGTACGCAACGTCGGTAAGCGGGCGGCAACCGATGTCGCCCAGCTCTATCTCGCATTCCCGGACAAAGCCGGTGAGCCGTCGAAGCAGCTTAAGGGCTTCCAGCGCGTGCCGCTCGCCGCAGGGGAGTCCAAGCGCGTGACCTTCACGCTCTCGGAACAGGACTTCCAGACCTGGGACAGCCAGGCGCATGGGTGGTCGACCGTTGCGGGCAACTATCAGGTCTACGTCGGCGACTCCAGCAGCGATCTGCCGCTGCATGCCGAGTACTCGTTGCACACGTCGACGGGCGCACGCCAGGTCGCCCTGACGGCGCCCAAGTCGCTCACGCCCACCCAGACCAACGTGATCAAGCAGACGGTCACGGCGGGTGGCAATCAGGTACTCCGATCCGTGCAGCTGGCGCTGTCGCTGCCCGATGGATGGACGGCACGGCCGCTCTCGACCGTCTCGTTCACGACCGTGGCACCCGGAACCAAACTCACCGCATCCTGGGCCGTCACACCCCCTGCGTCGGCGCAGGTGACGTTGGCCCGGGTCGTCGGCACAGTCACCGCGGCGAGCGCGACCTCGATCAGCGGAGCACTGCAGGTCTCCGTCGGTCCGGTGATCAGCTCTGAATTCGCGAGCTCGTCGACGACGGTCCGGCCGGGTTCGACTGCGGACGTGTCACTGCGACTCCACAACACCTCGAACCTCCCAGCGACCGTCACGCCAACCATCACGGCATCCACGGGAGTATCGGTGGATGCCGTCGGCGTCCAGACGCTCCAACCCGGGGCGTCGATCACCCTCCCGTTGAAGGTCACGGTCGCCGCCGATGCCGCAGCCTTCCAGCTCGAGCTCACCGGCACGAGCGTACTGGGCGATCAGAGCTATCCGGTGTCGGACGACTACTTCACACTGCCGCTTGTGCTTGGCTCGATCGGCGACGGCTACAACAACGTGGGGATCAGTGACAGCGCCAATCCGGCGGCCGGTAACTTCGATGGTTCCGGATACAGCTACTCGGCCCAGGCGCTGGACGAAGCCGGGGTCACGCCCGGTAAGCCGGTGCAGGCCGGCGGGGTGACCTTCACCTGGCCCGACGTGGCCACAGGCCAGCCGGACAACCTGGTTGCCGCGGGCCAAGCGGTCGCCGTTCGAGGCTCAGGGCAGCATCTCGACATTCTCGGAGCCGCGTCCAACGGCAACGGCCAGGGAGCAGGCACGATCCATTACGCCGACGGAACGACCTCCACGTACACGCTCGGTCTGACCAACTGGACCAACAGCACGTCCGCCCAGGGCGACACGTTGGTGGCAACGGCACAGGGCTGGAACCGCCCGGCCGGGAGTACCTACCCCGCGGATATGAAGGTGAGCCTCTACTCGGCCCAGGTGGACCTCACGCCCGGAAAGACCGTCAGCTACGTGCAACTCCCATCGACGGTCACGGGCAGCCAGCCTGGGACCAAGCTGCACATCTTCGACATGACTCTCGGCTGAATATCGAGCGAGACGCGAGGGGTGTCGAACGGATGCCGTCGGCGCGCCGCCCATATCGGTGGTCGTCAGGCGCCCTTGGTGTAGGTTCCACGCCAGGATGGCGGCTAGGGCCGGGGATTCCGCAGTACTTGGCTGCGATTTCGGGCCGCCATTCCACAGAAGATGGCCAATTCCTACACTCCGCCACCCCCGACGCCAACACGCCGACCCAGGCCAACACTGGGATCTGGGACCACCCAGCCGGTGCGTTCGCCGTCAGCTCGCCATTTGCCGTGGAATCCGCCATCTTCCGTGGAATCGGCCATCTTCACTCCGAACCCACGCGTTCGCAGATTACGACGGCGCCATGTCGGTGAACCGCGAGAAATGACCCTGGAACGCGACCGTCACGGTGCGCGTCGGGCCGTTGCGGTGCTTGGCGACGATGAGGTCGGCTTCGCCGGCGCGCGGGTTGTCCTTCTCATACGCACTCTCGCGGTGCAGCAGGATGACCATGTCGGCATCCTGCTCGATCGAACCGGACTCCCGCAGGTCACTCAATGCCGGCAGCTTGTCCTGACGCTGCTCTGGGCCACGGTTCAGCTGCGAGAGCGCGATCACGGGCACCTGCAGTTCCTTCGCCAGCAACTTGAGCGCACGAGAGAATTCACTGACCTCCTGCTGACGCGACTCAACACGTTTGCCACTGGTCATCAGTTGCAGATAATCGATGACAACCATCTTCAAACCGACCCGCTGCTTGAGCCGCCTGCACTTCGCACGGATTTCAACGAGCGTCATGTTCGGGCTGTCGTCGATGTACAGCGGAGCGTCGTTGATGCGACCACGGGTCGACGCGATCGTCGCCCAGTTCTGCTTGTCCAGCGTTCCCTTGCGCATGCTCTGCAACGGAATGGATGCCTCGGCTGACAGCAAGCGCATCGCGATCTCGCTGCGCCCCATCTCGAGCGAGAAGAAAATGACCGGAAGATCGTGCTTGATGGCCGCGGAGCGGGCGAAGTCCAACGCGAGTGTCGACTTGCCGAGTGCCGGCCGCGCGGCCACGATGATCATCTGCCCCGGGTGCAGGCCGTTCGTCAGGTCGTCGAGGTCGGCAAACCCCGTCGGCACGCCAGTCATTGAGCCGTCCGTGTGTGTCGCCGCCTCGATTTCGTCGATGGCGACAGTGACGGCCTCGGTCAGAGGAACGTAGTCATCCGTCTCACTCGAACCGGTCACCGCGTAGATCTCGGCCTGCGCATTGTTGACGAGGTCGAGCACCTCGCCCTCCGCCGCGTAGCCCATCTGGGTAATGCGGGTTCCCGCTTCCACCAGGCGCCGCAACAGCGCGCGTTCTGCGACGATGGATGCGTAGTAGCCTGCGTTCGCCGCGGTCGGCACCAGGCTGGTGAGGGTGTGCAGATAATCGGCGCCGCCGGCTCGCGACAGCTCGCCCTGCTTGGTCAGCTCGTCCGTCACCGTGATGACATCGGTCGGCTCGCCCTGGGCATACAACGACAGGATCGCGTCGAAGATCAGCTCGTGCTTCGGCACGTAGAAGTCGAGCGCCTTGACGACTTCGACGACGTCGGCGACGGCATCCTTGCTGAGCATCATGCCACCCAGTGCGCTCTGTTCGGCCAACAGGTCGTGAGGGGGAGTGCGTTCCGTTGAACGTGTCTCGCCGGCAGGCCGAGAATCGGCCAGCCCTAAGTGAGCAATTGACACTCGCGCCTCCCCTGCGCATATCGAACCCTGCGCTTATCAAACCCTGCTTGTCGAACCCTGCGAACTTCATCCCCCACAGTCGCAGAGACCACCGACAGTCTCGAGATTCGAGAGTGCCGGTGGTCTCTGCAAGTCGACGCGGCTCAACCCTAGGCAGCCCGGTCAATACACACAACACGGCCTGTGGATAACGCTGTGGAGAATCTGCGCGAAACGCCGCTCTTCGTGTGCAAAGAAGGTAGGGAAACTTGTGGACAACGAACTATTTGCGTCACAGATAGTCGAGCTGACCTGGTGTTCTTCTATCCCCACCGTGTGGGTAAGAAGTAGTCTCGATACGTGCTTGAACGTTGGTCGAATTGGGGGCGCCCCTGTGCACAAACATGTTAAAAAGGGGTTGCGCTCGACCCTTAAATGGGTGTAGCGGTGGGCAGTGCCCACCGCTACTCCACGTCATGAAAACGCGACGCGACGAACTACTTCGCGGCAACCACCTGGAGGGTGATCGTTGCGAAGAGGTCCTCGCGCAGGCGAACGGTCGCCTCGTGCACGCCGACAACCTTGATGGCGTTCGGCAGTTCGATCTTCTTCTTGTCGATCGCGCCGATGCCGGCTGCTGCAACGGCGTCGGCGATGTCGGCAGTCTTGACGGACCCGAACAGGCGGCCTTCCTTGCCGGCCTTGACCGTGAGCTTGACCTTGGTCGCTTCGAGCTTGGCCTTGAGGTCCTGAGCTTCCTCGATGGTGGCGAGTTCGCGAGCGGTGCGTGCCGCCTTGATCTGATCGATCTGCTTCTCGGCACCACGGCTCCACGCAACGGCGAAGCCCTTCGGGATCAGGTAGTTACGCCCGTAGCCGTTCTTGACCTCGACAACATCGCCTGCAGATCCAACACCGGTGACCTCGTGGGTCAGAATGAGTTTCGACATTCTTCTTTACTCCTAACGGCCTGAGCCGGCGTAGGGGAGAAGTGCCATCTCGCGGGCGTTCTTGACGGCCTTCGCGATCAGGCGCTGCTCCTGCACGGAGACACCGGTGATACGACGAGCGCGAATCTTTCCTCGCTCAGAGATGAACTTGCGCAGTGTTGCGACGTCCTTGTAATCGATCACGCCGACGCGGATGGACTTCGCCGGAGCGGCGTTCTTTCCATCCTTGCCTTTGCGGATCGGCTTGCGGCGGTCGCCGCTTGACTTTCCTGCCATGGTTTTTCCTTAATTCAATTCGGTGATCGGGTAGCGCGCGGCGCCAGCCGCACGCGTATCGAGATCAGAAGGGTGTCTCGTCGCTGAAGCTGCCTGGCGTGTTCCAGACGTCGCCCGCGGGCGCGTTGCCCTGGGCGGGGCTGGCAGCCCACGGTTCTTCTGCGGCGCCGACGGCGCTACGGCCGCCTCCGGATGACTGCGCCCGCGTGACGGCTGCGGTGGCGTAGCGCAATGACGGACCGATCTCATCGATCTCGAGCTCGATGCTCGTGCGCTTCTCCCCCTCCTTCGTCTCGTAGGAGCGCTGCTTGAGCCGCCCGGTCGCAATGACTCTGGAGCCCTTGGTCAGCGAACCTGCGACGTGCTCGGCGAAGTCACGCCACACGCTTGCGCGCAGGAACAGCGCTTCGCCGTCTTTCCAGTCGTTCGCGGCACGATCGAAGGTGCGCGGAGTGGATGCGATGGTGAAGTTGGCAACCGCCAACCCGTTCTGCGTGTAACGCAACTCGGGGTCGCTGGTGAGGTTGCCCACCACGGTGATTATGGTCTCGCCGGCCATGCGACTACGCGCTTGCCTTTTCGGCTGCCTTGGCCACGGCGGCGGCGGGCGCTGCGGCAGGAGCCTTGGCGACAGGAGCCTTCGCCGGGGCAGCCGCTTTGCGGGCGGCCTTCTCCGCGGCGAGCTTCGCTGCGGTGGCAACCTGGGCGATCGCGTCTTCGGCACGCAGCACCTTGGTGCGCATGACGGCCTCGGAGAGCTTCAGCTGGCGGTCGAGCTCAGTGGTCGCATCCGCATTCGCGGTGAAGTCGACGACGGCGTAAATGCCCTCGGCCTTCTTGTTAATTTCGTAGGCCAGGCGACGACGACCCCAGATGTCGACCTTCTCGACCGTTCCACCGTCGTTACGGATAACGTTGAGGAACTTGTCAAGGCTGGGAGCTACGGTGCGCTCGTCGATCTCTGGATCGAGGATGACCATTAACTCGTATTGATGCATGACTAACCCACCTCCTTTGGACTAACACGGCTACAGACTTTCTGCAGCAGGAGGGTATTGGCATCTGTCGTCCGCACATTCGCGAGTCGCGTGGTGAACGGACAACCTTCACAGCGTACCCGATGGCGAACCCATGCGCCATTCGGCGAGCGACGACCGATGGCCGCATAAGCTGTCTACATGCCCCCAGCCCGGCCCTTGCGGATCGCGGTCGTTGCGCTGCACACCTCCCCGACGGATGCACCGGGAGCCGGAGATGTCGGCGGAATGAACGTCGCTGTGCGTGCCGTCGTCGAGCAGATGGCCGAACTCGGGCACCGCATCGACGTACTGACCCGCCGTTATTCTCCGGCGCTACCAACCCGCATCGAACTCTCCGATCTGATCTCGCTGCACTTCGTCGACGCCGGACCCGCCGAGCCGCGGCCAAAGGGTGACCACGAGAACTACATCGACGAGTTCGCTGCGGGGATGAGCGTGCTCGGCGATATCGACATCGTGCACTCGCATCACTGGTTCTCCGGGATGGCCGCGCTCCCGTTCGCGCGTGCCCGCGGCATCCCGCACGTGCAGAGCTACCACAGCATCGCAGCGCCGCTCGCGAGCGCGCTCTCAGAGGGGGAGCGGCCGGAATCACCGGGGCGCATCACGGGCGAGGCGTGGCTCGCCCAGAATTCGGATGCCATCGTGGCCGTCAGCCACGCCGAGGCCGGCACCATCATCGGCCGGCTCGGTGCGCCGCCCGAGAATGTGACCGTCGTGCTGCCGGGCGTGGACACAGAGCTGTTCCATCCCGGTGCGACGGCGCGCCCCGACCGTTATGTGCTCACGGCCGCACGCATTGAACCGCTCAAGGGCCTCGACCTTGCGGTGCGCACAATTGCCGCAATGCCGCCCGGCCTACGGCCCGACCTGATCGTCGCCGGCGGACCGACCGTCGGCTACGAGGGGCACCTGGCCGAATTGCACGCACTGGCCGCCGAGCTTGGCATCGCCGATCGCGTGCGGTTCGTCGGCCCGCTGTCCCGCGTCGAACTGGCCGACCTGATGCGACACGCCTCGGCCCTCCTCATACCGTCGCACTCCGAGACGTTCGGGCTGGTCGCACTCGAGGCCGCGGCGAGCGGCGTGCCCGTGCTGGCCACGCCGACCGGCGGCCTCAAAGAATCCGTCACCGCCCAGACCGGCATCCTGCTCGACTCGCGCGACCCCCATACGTGGGCGGATGCTCTCGCCGCCTTGCTGACGGATGCTGACCGCGCGGCGCACCTGTCGGCATCCGCCCGCGCGTTCGCCCTCACGCGCACGTGGCGACACGACGCTGAGGAGACGTTGGTGGTCTATCGCCACTCCATTGAGCGCCTGGGCGGCCGGGCGTGAGCATCCTCGACGGCATCGAGACTGTGCTGTTCGCGCACGCGCACCCGGACGACGAGACGATCTCATCTGGCGCGCTGATCGCCGAGATGGTGGCCCGCGGCATCCGGGTGGTTCTGCTGACGGCCACGCGCGGTGAGCAGGGCGAGGTGGTACCGGCTCGGCGGGCGGAGCTCCGCGCGGCCATCGGAGCCGACCCTGCGCACGATCCGGCTGCGTTCGCCCGGCTGCGCGAGGGTGAGCTGCGCGAGGCGTCCGCTCTGTTGGGCGTCTCGGCCGGCTATCTGCTCGGCACGGCGCCGGCGCGGGCGCCGGGGCTCCCCGACCGCCGCTACCGCGACTCAGGGATGCGCTGGATTCGCGAGGGGCTGGCAGGCGCGGCGGCCGACGTGCCGCCCGACGCACTGTCGGTGCAACCTCTTGAGGAGGTTACCGCCGACGTGCGCGCGTTGATCGACACGGTGCAGCCGCAACTCGTGATCGGTTACGACGACACGGGCGGGTACGGACACCCAGACCATCGGCGCATCCGGGAGGCCGCCCTGGCTGCGGCTGCGTTCGCGGGTGTTCCATTCGCGGAACTGCTGGCAGAACCCGGTCCGGATGCCGAATGGTTCAGCCTTGAGCAACACCTCGCCGTCGTGCAGCGCGCGCTGCGCTCCCATGCCAGCCAGGTGAGCGTCGATGGCGATCACCTCATCCACTCCGGTGGTCAACGCGAGAAGATCCCGACCTCGGTCGGCCTGCGCGTACGACTTGCCTGAGGTGCGTGTGGCGCAGTGCCCTTACTGCGCGTCGCGCCAGTCCAACAGCCGACGGGTCGCCTCTTCCGGGGGCACCGGGCCGTTGTCGAGGCGCAGCTCCAGCAGGAACTTCATCGCACGACCGACCTCCGGCCCCGGCTTCAAGCCCAGGATGCGCATGACGTCGCCTCCGTCGAGGTCCGGTCGAACTGCGGCCAGCTCCTCTTCTTCCGCCAGCACGCCGATGCGTTCTTCGAGGTCGTCGTAAGCGAAGCCCAGGCGATCAGCCTTGCGCCGGTTGCGCGTTGTGACGTCTGCTCGGGTCAGCATGTGCAGGCGTTCGAGCTGATCGCCGGCGTCGCGCACATAGCGCCGCACCGCAGAATCGGTCCACGCACCGTCTGTGTAGCCGAAGAACCGGAGGTGCAGCTCGATCAAGCGCCCGACCGCGTCGATCGTGCCGTTGTCGAAACGCAGCGCCTTCAACCGCTTACGGGCCAGCTTCGCACCGACCAGGTCGTGATGGTAGAAACTCACGGCGCCGCCCGGCTCCAGCCGGCGAGTAGCCGGCTTGCCGATGTCGTGCAGTATTGCGGCCAGCCGGAGAACGAGATCCGGCTCCTCGCCGGGGTGTCGCTGACGCTCGTACCCGATCACCTGATCGAGCACAGTCAACGAGTGCTGGTAGACATCCTTGTGGTGGTGGTGCTCATCGATCTCCAGCCGCAACGCCGGGATCTCCGGCAGCACCAACTCGGCCAAACCGGTCTCGACCAGAAGCTCGATTCCGTGCCGCGGTGCGTCTGAGCACAGCAGCTTCGATAACTCGTCCCGGATGCGTTCGGCGCTGACGATCGAAATCCGCTCGCGCATGCGCGCCATCGCCTCGAGCGTCTCCGCCTCGACCGTGAAGCCGAGCTGCGCGGTGAACCGGGCTGCGCGCAGCATCCGCAGCGGGTCGTCACCGAACGAGATTTCGGGGGTGCTCGGGGTTTGCAGGATGCCAGTCAGCAAATCGTCGACGCCTCTGGACGGGTCGACCAGCACCACGTCGGGCACCCTCAGCGCCAGTGCATTCACTCTGAAGTCACGGCGGATCAGATCGCCTTCGAGCGTGTCACCGAACACGACATCCGGCTTACGGCTGCCGGTGTCGTAGCTGTCGGTGCGGTAGGTCGTGATCTCGACAGTGCTCTCATCGATGCGCGCACCGATCGTGCCGAACGCGCGACCGATGTCCCAGTGCGCCTGGGCGAGCGGATCGAGCACCTCGACGATCTGATCCGGCGTGGCGTTCGTGGTGAAATCGAGGTCATTGACGCGGCGCCCGAGCAGCGCATCTCGCACCGGCCCGCCGACGAGCGCGAGTTCATAGCCGGCCGTCGTGAAGGCCGTCGCCAGGCGCGCCACTGGCGCGGACTCGGCGATCTCGCGCAGGCGTTCAAGGGATTCTGCGACGCTCTGCATAGTGGATTCAGCATATCTGCGACCGCGGAGGTCCAGGCGGCACGTATCAATAACGATCGAGCGGATGCCGCTGCGTTCGCCGATTGTCCACAGTGCCTCCCCCTAGAATTGCCGACATGGTGGCGGAGGTGGTTCAGTGCGTCGACGCATGCGCATAATCTCCGATTCCCGATCGCGCCAGCTGCGTGTACCACTGATGCGCATGGTGTTCGCACTCGTCACAGCGTTCGCGGTGGTGACTCCGACGACCGGCCTGGCCGCCGCGCCGGCCCCGCACGTCGTCAGTAAGCAGAGCGCGACCATCTCGGTCTATGGCGGAAACTCCGGCGTTTTGGCCCCCGGTGAGAACCTCACGGCGAATGTGGTCATCACAAACACGGGTTCCGAGTCGCTGAACCCCGGAACGATCTCCCTTCAGTTGACGTCGGCAGCGTTCGCGGAGCGTGCCGACCTTGATTCCTGGCTCAAGCGTGGCGATAATCCGCCGTCGACCAGGGCGATCGGCACGACGCCGACGAATACGATCGCAGCGGGCACCTCGACGACCGTGTCGTTGACCGTCACAGCGGCGGCGCTCGGAATCACCCGCACGACCACGAGCGTTTACGGACTGTCCGCGGCGTTGACCATCAACAATGCCGCGATCGCGTCTGGGGCAGGCAGCATCGTCTGGAACACGGGAACCGGGTTCAGCCAGAGCGGCGTGTCCGTCGCAATGCCGATCACCGCGCCGGCGACCGCCGCCGGCCTGATCGCCCCCGCCGACCTCGCCACGTACACCGGACCGAACGGCATCCTGACGCGCGAGCTGAACGGCGTGCTCGACCAGCCGACTGTCGCGATCGGAATCGATCCGATGATCATCGCATCGATCCGCGTTCTAGGAACGGCGGCGCCGGCATCCACTCAGGCGTGGCTGCGCGAACTCGAACAGGCGCGCAATCAGATCTTCCCGCTGCAGTTCGGAGACGCCGACGTCGCAGGCCAGGTGCAAGCCGGGGCCACCGATCTGCTGCAACCGCTCTCGTTCACGTACTCCATGGATCCGAATAACCAGAAGGTACCGCTCGTCGTCGGTGAGAACAATCAGCCGGGCGCACCCGGCGGCACGGCTGCCGGCGCCACCGCCACGGCGACACCCGCGCCGACCACGGGGCCTTCACTGCCCAGCATGTCGGAGCTGCTCGCTTGGCCGTACACGCTGCATGACATCGCCTGGCCGCCCGACAACAGCGTTCGCGCTGCCGATCTCCCCGTGTTCGCGAAGAACGGGCTCACGACCACGATTCTCGACGGCGGCAACACCAACGCAGGCACGCTGTCTCACACTCCGAATCCTGCCCTGCCGGTGTCAGGGGGCCGGGCTCTTGTCGCGGATGACGCCGTCTCCGACGCCTTGCGCGCGGCCGCGACCGCAGCTACGGATTCCGCCTGGCGCGCAGCGATGGCCGGCCTCAATGCTCAATTGGCGATGATCGGCACGGAGAAGGCGCCGGATCAGGTGGTCTTCGCGACGCTCGACCGCACGGGCCCGGTTTCCTCGCAATTGCTCTCGCAGACCTTCAGCGCGCTGACTTCGATGCCGTGGGTCACGCCGGCATCTCTGACCGACGCCATCGCTTCGACGACCGAACCGCAGCTCGAGGTCAAAGACGCGCCAGAGAGCGCAACCAGGGTGTCCTCCATCACCGGCCTGCTCGCGCGCGAGTCCGGCGCGGCCGGTGAGGGCCCCAGTCTCGCCGGTTTCGCCACCGTGCTTGACGACCCGACCATGTTGACCGGCCCGTCGCGCAACCAGCTACTGTCACTTCTCGGGGTCAACTGGTTGAGTGCTCAGAACAATTGGCCCGCCGCCGTCTCGGCCAGCCTGACGGCGAGCGGCAAGATCCTCGACTCGGTGCAGATCGTGCCGCCGGGCAATATCTCCCAACTGAGCAATGAGGCATTGATCCCGATCACCGTCTCCAACGCGTTCACCCTGCCTGTGAGCATCGTGCTGCGCACCACTCCGTCCAATGCCCGCCTTGAGATCGATAGCGACACGTCGAAGACGGTGCCTCCGGGCGGGAGCGCAAAGCTCCTCGTGCCGGTCAAGGCGCAGGTCGGCAACGGCAAAGTGCAGTTGACGATGGGCCTGTTCAGCCCTACCGGCGTTCAGATCGGTGCCATCCAGACGGCGACCGTCGACGTCCACGCGGATTGGGAGGGCCTTGGAGCCCTCGTGATCGGCATCCTCGTCGTCTTGTTGTTCGGATTCGGACTGTTCCGCACCATCCGCCGGCACCGCAAGGAACAAGCGGGCGCACCCGCTGCCGGAACGGATGCTGCGAGAGCGGACGCACCCGAGAGCCCCGACCCGCCTGGCGAGGGCCTGAATGGCTAGCATCGGCCGCTCGAGCATGGTGCTGGCCTCGGGCACGGTCGCTTCGCGAATCCTCGGCTTCGTCAAGGTGATCGCGCTCACCTACGCGATCGGCCAAATCGGGCTGGCCGCCAACAGCTTCCAGGCCGGCAACCAGCTGCCGAACAACGTGTACGTGATCATCGCCGGAGGCGTGCTGAACGCCGTCCTGGTGCCGCAGATCGTTCGCGCCGCAATGCACAAGGACGGCGGAACCGGCTACATCAACAAACTGGTGACCGTGGCCATCGTCATCCTCGGTGTGACCACCATCGCGGCGACACTGATCGCGCCCTTCCTGGTCACGATCTCCGTGTCTCACTTCAGCCACAATCAATATCTGCTTGCCGTCGGATTCGCGTACTGGTGTTTGCCGCAGATCTTCTTCTACGGGCTGTATTCCGTGCTCGGTGAGATCCTGAACGCCCGCAACTCGTTCGGCCCGTTCACCTGGGCACCGTTGGTCAACAACGTCGTCAGCATCATCGGCATCCTGCTGTTCATCCTGATGTTCGGCGCCGATCGCGCCGGCACACGCGGGTTCGACGCCTGGACGCCGCAGATGATCGCCATTCTCGGCGGAACCGCGACTCTGGGCGTCGCGTGTCAGGCGTTCATCCTGTTCTTCTTCTGGCGCCGAATAGGCCTGAGCTATCGGCCCGACTTCCACTGGCGCGGCGTCGGCCTCGGCACAGCAGGCAAACTCGCCGGCTGGACGTTCGGGATGCTCCTGGTCACCCAGGCGGCCGGCCTCGTCGACACCAACGTGATGTCGTTGGCGACCAACAAGGATGCCTCGCTCGCGGTCCTCGCGAACTCCTGGCTGATCTTCATGCTCCCGCACTCGATCATCACCGTCTCGATCGCGACCGTGTACTTCACCCGGATGGCCGAGTACGCCTCAGCGCAGCGATTCGACGGCCTGAAACTGCACCTTTCCTCCTCCGTGCGCACGATCAGCCTGCTGATCGCCATCTCGTCCGCCGTGTTGATCGTCGTCGCGTATCCGTTCGCGAGTTTCTTCAGCGCGAACTACCGCGAGACGATCGACATGGGAAACGTGATCATCGCGTATGTCATCGGACTTCTGCCGTTCAGCCTGGTCTTCCTCTTCCAGCGCACCTTCTATGCGTTGAACGACACGCGCACGCCGTTCTACTTCACGATCGCGCAGGCTGCACTATTCTCGGCGGCCGCCGTGCTGTGCGGCATCTTCTTGCCGACGTCGTGGCTGGCAGCCGGAATCGCCGTCTCGATGACCGTCTCGACGGCAGTCCAGGCTGTTTTGGCGGTGTACCTGCTGCGCAGACGACTCGGGCGACTCGATCTACGGCGCATCCTGATCAGCCTGGCGCGCTACGCGCTCGGACTGATCCCGGCGTTGGCCGTCGGCATCCTTCTGCTGTATGCGCTCGGAGGCGTGGGAAACGGCGGCTTCGCGCTGTCTGGCGTCGTATCGGCCGCGTTCAGCATGGTGCTGATCGGATTCGTGATGCTGTTGGTTTACCTCCTGACGCTGCGACTCGTGCGCACCCCCGAGTTGGCGGATGCGCTCGCTCCGTTCGCCGGGCGACTGCGCGGGCGCGCGCGAACGCGCGGCCGCCACTCAACCCGCAACCACACATCAAGCTCGGAATAGCATCCGCCTAGGATGTGTTGTACACGCATGTGAGGCCTGTGGGCTCACGATCTGTGAGGAGAAATAGTGCGGCAAATCATCATCATCGGTTCGGGCCCTGCCGGCTACACCGCTGCGATTTACGCTGCACGAGCCAACCTGAACCCGCTCGTGATCGCCAGTTCGGTCGAAGCGGGCGGCGAGTTGATGAACACGACAGACGTGGAGAATTTCCCGGGATTCCCGGGTGGCATCCAAGGTCCTGAACTGATGATGCAGTTGCAGGCTCAGGCGGAACGGTTCGGCGCTGAGATTGTGCTCGACGACGTCGTTTCGGTAGCTCTGGAGGGCCCGATCAAGACGGTGACACTGGGCTCAGGTGTCACGTACGAAGCGCTTTCAGTGATCGTGGCGACCGGTTCCGCATATCGCAAGTTGGGCATCCACGATGAGGAGCGCTTGGCGGGGCACGGGGTGTCCTGGTGCGCCACCTGCGACGGTTTCTTCTTCAAGCAGAAGGAGATCGCGGTCGTCGGCGGCGGAGACTCCGCGATGGAAGAAGCGACCTTCCTCACGCGATTCGCGTCGAAGGTCTCTGTCATTCACCGCAAGGACTCACTGCGGGCCTCCAAGATCATGCAGGATCGCGCGTTCGCCAACGACAAGATCGAGTTCATCTGGAACAGCGAAGTGGTCGGCATCACCGGTGAGGACGCCGTGACCGGCGTCACGCTGCAAGACACGATCGATGGGTCGAGGCGCACGCTCCCGCTCGGCGGCCTATTCGTCGCCATCGGCAACGATCCGCGCACGCACCTGATCCACGGCCAGTTGGACCTCACAAAAGACGGCACCATCGCCGTGGCCGGACGCACCTCGAAAACGAGCCTGACCGGGGTTTTCGCTGCTGGCGACGTGATCGACCCGACGTATCGTCAGGCCGTCACGGCTGCGGCATCCGGAACTGTCGCTGCACTGGATGCCGAACACTACCTCGCCGGCCTGCCACAGGACCAGGTGACACCCGAGGTCGGCGACCTCGAACTCGCGGTGGCGAACTAATCACTCGCTCTCATATCAAACAAGACCATCAATTCCAACAAGGCCATGAATTCAAACAAGGAGAACAAATGTCAGCCGCAAAGTCCGTCACAGACGCCACGTTCCAAGAGGACGTGCTGAACTCGGAGGGCACCGTGCTGGTCGACTTCTGGGCCGAGTGGTGCGGACCGTGTCGCGCCGTTGGACCGATCCTCGACCAGATCGCGGTCGAGAATGCAGACAAGCTCACCATCGTGAAGCTTAACGTGGACGAGAACCCGCAGACCGCTGCGAAGTACCAGATCACGTCGATCCCTGCGATGAAGGTGTACCAGAAGGGTGAGGTCGTCAAAACCGTCATCGGCGCCAAGCCGAAGCCGGCACTTGAAGCCGACCTGGCCGCCTTCCTGGCCTAGAACTCACCCAAGAAGCCCCGTCCAGCACCGCTGGGCGGGGCTTCTTGCTGCACCACGCGGATTCTTGTTGCACCAGATGCGCAGCGTTCCACGTGAAACACTAACCTGGTGAGCATGCGTAAGAAGATGGTTCCGCAGGTGCTGTTCGCGGCATCCGCCCTGTTGTTCGCGGCGTGTTCGGCGCTGCAATTCACCGCTGGGAACCCCGGCCTTGGCCTCGTCTTCGCACTGATCGCCGCGGCGGGAGTGGGGATGGTCGCTCTGATCCGCTCCGGTCGCATCACGTGGTAACCGAGCCAGACGCTGCATCCCATACGATTGAAGTCACGTCAGGAACGGACAGAAACGTGACAGAACAGGGCAACAACCTCGACCCGTGGTACCACCACTACGCTGGGCGCACGAGCGGCCTCGCCGCCAGCGAGGTCCGAGCCCTGTTCGCCGTCGCCTCCCGCCCCGAGGTGGTCTCCCTCGCCGGCGGGATGCCCTTCGTCTCGGCGCTGCCGGAAGATCTGGTCGTCGGAGCGATGGATCGCGTGATGCGCGAGCAGGGTCCGGTCGCCCTGCAGTACGGCTCAGGCCAAGGCGTCCCGAAACTGCGCGAGCAGATCCTCGAGGTCATGGCACTGGAGGGAATCTCCGGCAGCGCGGATGACGTCGTCGTGACCACGGGCTCGCAGCACGCTCTCGAACTGTTCGCCAAACTGTTCATCGACCCGGGCGACGTCGTGCTGGCCGAGGGACCGAGTTACGTGACCGCGATGGTCATCTTCAAGTCGTACCAGGCTGACGTCGAGCACGTGCCGATGGACGAGCACGGCCTCATTCCACAGGCACTGCGCGAGCACATCGCGCGGGTGAAGTCCGCTGGCAAACGCATCAAGTTCCTTTACACCGTGCCGACTTTCCACAATCCGGCCGGTGTCACTCTGAGTGAGGAGCGTCGCCCCGAGATTCTCGAGATCGCGCGCGCCAACGACATCCTGGTGCTCGAGGACAACCCGTACGGACTGCTCTACTTCGGGCAGGAACCACCCAAGGCGCTGCGCTCGATCGAAGCGGATGGCGTCGTCTATCTCGGCACGTTCTCCAAGACGCTCGCACCGGGATTCCGGGTCGGCTGGGCGCTCGCGCCCCACGCCATCCGTGAAAAGCTCATCCTTGCGAATGAGGCGGCCGTGCTCAGCCCGAGCTCATTCACGCAGCTGGTCATTTCCGAGTATCTCTCCGGCGCAGACTGGCGCGGCCAGATCGACACCTTCCGCGGCGTGTATCGGGAACGCAAAGAGGCGATGCTCTCCGCACTGCAGGAACAGCTGCCCGAACTGACGTGGACCAACCCGAACGGCGGATTCTACGTGTGGGTCACGCTTCCGGAGGGGCTCGATTCCAAGGCGATGCTTCCGCGAGCGGTCAAGGAACTCGTGGCCTACACGCCCGGTAGCGCCTTCTATGCGGACGGCAACGGCCGGCAGAATATCCGGCTCTCGTTCTGCTATCCGACCCCAGCCAGCATCCGGATCGGAATCAGGAGGCTCGCCGCGGTCATCGACGGTGAACGGAACCTGCTCGAGACCTTCGCCGGAACCGGATCGCTTCAAACAGTGCGCCCCGGCCGAGAATACAACCCGCCGACAGACCTGCGCTAAACCAGCAAACGTGACAGAAAGCCCAGATCATGAGTGATTTACCCGCTGTTGATGTAGCCACGACCCGGCCTGCGGTTCTGGACATCGTGGTGCTGGCGGGCGGGATCTCGCACGAGCGTGACATCTCACTGCGGTCGGGGCGTCGCGTCGCAGACGGGTTGATCTCCCAGGGTCACCGCGTGACGGTTCGGGAACCGGATGCGACGCTGCTCGGCGCACTGACCGAGTCCGCGCCGGATGTCGTGTGGCCCGCACTACACGGCGCCAGCGGTGAGGACGGCGCACTGCGCGCTCTTCTCAGCTCGGCCGGTGTGCCATACGTCGGTGCGCGATCCGATGCGGCCCGCATGACCTGGTCGAAGCCGACCGCGAAGACGATCATCGCCCGAGCGGGAATCGCAACCCCGGAGTCTGTCACCCTGCCGACAGAGACGTTCCGAGAACTCGGTGCCACCAGTGTTCTCGATATCCTGCGCGCCCACCTCGGCGTTCCTCTCGTGGTCAAGCCGGCACAGGGCGGATCGGCCCAGGGCGTCACGATCGTCGACGACCCGGACGATCTGCCGCGCGCCATGGTCGACGCCTACACCTACTCCGACGTCGCATTGATCGAGCGCAAGGTCGTCGGCACCGAGGTGGCGGTCACTGTGCTCGACCGCGGACATGGCGCCCTGGCGCTGCCGGCCGTCGAGATCGTGCCGGTCGGCGGCGTCTACAGCTTCGAGGCTCGCTACAACGCCGGCGAGACCGAATTCTATGCACCCGCTCGACTAACGGATGCGCTCGCCGCCGCCGTCGCGGACGTCGCCGTCGCCGCACACATAGCCCTCGGCTTGCGCCACCTGTCACGCGTTGATCTGATCATTGATGCGGACGGCACACCGTGGTTCCTTGAGGCCAATGTGCTCCCCGGGCTGACCGAGACATCCCTCGTGCCGCTGGCCATCGAGGCCGCCGGGCTCGAGCAGGGCTCCGTCTACGCGCAACTGGCCGTCCTGGCTATCCACGACGACGTAGACTTCGGGCGCTGAGCGCGCCTCGGCTTCGCTCAGCGACCGAAGCCTACGCGGTGAAGCGGGATTCGCCGATTTCGTCCAGGATTCTGTTGAGGTCCTGAATGGTCGCAAAATCAATGATGATCTGGCCTTTTCGTGTGCTCAGATTGACCTTTACGCGAGTATTGAGCCGGTCGCTGAGCCGTTCCGCGATTTCATCGAGGTGTCCCTGACGCTTGCCAGCGGCCGGTCGCAGACGCACCGGCTTCGGCGCCGCACTGACGACCGCCTCCGCCGCCCGCACGGAGAGATCTTCGTTCACGATCTTGTCGGCGAGACGCACCATGGCGAGTTCATCCCCGGCAGCCAGGATCGCGCGGGCATGGCCAGCACTCAGCACGCCGGCCGCAACCCGCTTCTGCACGGCAGCCGGAAGCTTGAGAAGCCGGAGGGTGTTGCTGATCTGCGGGCGTGATCGGCCGATGCGGCCCGCCAGCACTTCTTGCGTAATTCCGAAATCAGCGAGCAACTGCTGGTAGGCAGAGGCCTCTTCGAGCGGATTCAGTTGCGAACGATGCAGGTTCTCCAGCAGCGCGTCGCGCAGCATGTCTTCATCCGCGGTGTCCTTGATCACCGCGGGGATACTGTCCAACCCGAGTGCCTTGGTCGCACGCAGCCGACGCTCGCCCATGATCAGTTCGAACCGTGTGGTCGATCCCGCGATTGGTCGCACGACAACCGGCTGCAGTACTCCCACTTCGCGGATGCTGGCCATCAGCTCCTCGAGCGCCTCCTGATCGAATTCGGTGCGGGGCTGCTGGGCGTTCGGGACGATGTCGGCGGGGGAGAGGTTTGCAAGCCGCGCTCCGGGCACAGCGACGAGACGCGCCGCGTCTGCATCCTGCGCTTCGCGGTTGGGGAAGAAGATGTCGACCGGGCGGGCACTGGGCTCCGCCGTGGGAATAAGTGCCCCGATGCCGCGCCCCAATCCGGTTCGTTTCGTAGCCATTAGCGGGGTACTCCTCTTCGTGCGATTTCTGCTGCGGCCTCAAGGTAAGACAGGGAACCCGAGGAACTCACGTCGTAGCTGATGACACTCTGGCCATAGCTCGGTGCCTCCGAGATTCGCACCGACCGCGGAATAATCGTCTCGAGCACCTCCTTCGGAAAGTGCGCGCGAACTTCGTCGGCCACCTGATGGGCGAGGTTGGTCCGTGCGTCGAACATGGTCAACAAGATCGTCGAGACCTTGAGAGTCGGATTGAGGTGCTTCTCGATCAGTTTGATGTTCTTGAGCAGCTGACCGAGCCCTTCTAGTGCGTAGTACTCACATTGAATCGGGATGAGAACCTCGGTCGCCGCGACGAACGCATTGATTGTCAACAGTCCGAGTGACGGCGGGCAATCGATCAGCACGTAATCGACATCGCGGCCGTCGTTCGCAAGGTATTCGGCAAGCGCCCTGCTCAAACGCTGCTCGCGCGCGACCATCGAGACCAGTTCGATCTCGGCGCCGGCCAAGTCGATCGTGGCGGGCGCGCAGAACAGGCCCTTGAACTCAGGGCTCGCCTGCACGACATCGTTCATGTCGACATCGTTGACGATCACGTCGTACACGCTTGGCGTTCCCTCACGATGCTCGATCGCCAACGCCGTCGAAGCGTTACCTTGCGGATCCAGGTCGATGACGAGGACGTGGGCTCCGGACCGCGCCAGAGCCGCCGAGAGATTGACAACTGTGGTCGTCTTGCCCACGCCGCCCTTCTGATTCGAGACCGTGAAGATCCGAGTGCGCGACGGCAGTGGCAATGGGGACGCTTCAAGAACCTGGCGCCGATGATTCATGTCGGCGAGCTCCCGCGCCAGGGGAGTCGAGGCGTCGAACGTGGCTGACGGATTGGGCGCTGAGCCATTTCTGTCAGGATGTTTCACGTGAAACCTTGCCGCTCTCTCCGCCGGCACGCACTGGCCGATTCATTTCCGTTGTTGTGAATGAGTTGTTGTGAATGAGCCGTTGTGAATGAGTTGCCCGCCCCGATACTCAGTCAACTGTAGCCCGAATGACGCGGGTGACCTCCTGCAGCACACCGGCGCCGAGAATGATCACCTCAACATTCCTCAATCCATACTTCTTGATCTCTTTCGCGGCCGCGGCAACCTCAGCGGATGCTCCGGATCCCTTCAGTAGCACAAGCTCGCCACCGGGTTTCAGCAGCGGCGCGGTGAGGGGGATCAGCTTACGGAACGCGCTGACCGCCCTTGCGGTCACCTGGTCCAAAGGCTTTGGCAGCCGAACGTCTTCGGCGCGCGCTCGAACCACGCTGACATTGGACAGCCCGAGCTCTTGCGCCTGCTCTCGCAACCACGCGACTCGACGCTCCATTGGCTCGATCAGCACGAATTCGACGTCGGGGCGAGCGATTGCCAGAATAAGCCCAGGCAGACCCGCACCGCTACCCACGTCACCCACCCGCCCTTCACGCAACAGCGGCGCCAGGATGACCGAGTTGAGAATATGTCGGGACCACAGTCGCGCAGGCTCGAGCGGCCCGATGAGACCGCGCTCTTCCCCGTGCCGCGACAGCGCGACAGCGAAGCGCCGGGCGAGATCAATCCGTCCGCCGAAGAGGGTTGCCGCTACGGCAGGCTCCTGCTCACATTCGATCGACGTCGTCATGTTTCACGTGAAACTATGCAGCGGTGATCACGGTGTGGCGCTCTGCGCCCTCACCGTGCGACGCGGAGATATAGCCACGCTCAGACACGATGTCGTGCACCAACTTGCGTTCATACGACGACATCGCAGGCAGGGCCGCCTGGGCAGCACCTTCGTTCAGTTTCACGATGGCGTGGTCGACCAGCACTGCGAGTTCCGCGGCTCGGGCATCACGGGACCCGCCGATGTCTAGAATGAGCCGAGAGAATGCGCCGGTCTGGTTCTGCACGGCCAACCGGGTGAGTTCTTGGAGCGCACTGACGACATCTGGTTTCGACAGCACGCGAAGATTCGCGTTCTCGCCGGCCGTGACGGCGAGGTAGGCACGACCGTTTCTCGCGTCGATGTCGATGTCTCCGTCGAGATCGCAGATGTCGAGGAACTCCTCGATGTAGTCCGCGGCGATGTCGCCTTCTTCTTCAAGCTGAGCAGGCGTGGCAACGTCACGATGTGCGGGGGAGTGCGTGACCGGGTCGCTCGGCTCGGTCTGCTGCAGGTCGGTCATGCTCATTACTTCTTCCCGCCGGTCTGTTTCTTTGCCCGACTTTTGCCCATGGGTTGTTCGCGTTGCGTCGTCTTTCTCGGCTTCTCATCAATGCTGAGCACGACATCACCCTCGGGCGACAATAGTTTGCCCTTGCGTGCAAGACGCGCTTCGCGCGCCTTCGCCGCATCGCTGCCCGGGGTCGGCATGTTTCGGATGACGATGAACTGTTGAACCATCGTCCAGACGTTCGAAGTCAGCCAGTAGAACATCACGCCGAGCGGGAAAGCGAAGCCGGAAAACAGGAAGACGAAAGGAAGGAGGTAGAGCAGAATGCGTTGCTGCTTGAACTGGGGTGAGGCCTTTGTCTCCGGCGACATGTTCTTGGAAACGATCTGCAACTGGGTGAAGAATTGCGACGCGGTCATCAACGCGACCATGATCGCCGCGACCACCATGACGCCGGCCAGTTGCGGGTTGTGGTTCATCGCCGCTTGGAAGCTCATGTTCAGGGGGGCGAAGCCGAACAGATTGGCGCCCTCCAGCTGATGACTCAGTGCCGAGTTCAGTGGACCAACGCCGGATTGCCCCTTTTGTGCGTTGTCGAGCACCTGGAACAGGCTGAAGAAGATCGGCATCTGCAGCAGCAAGGGCAGGCAGGAACTCAGCGGGTTCGTACCCGTCTCCTTGTACAGCGCCATTGTCTCTCGCGACATCGCCTCGCGGGAAAGCTGGTCCTTCTTGCCCTTGTACTTGTCTTGGATCTTCTTCAACTGCGGCGCGACTTCCAGCATTCGCCGTTGATTCTTGATCTGCCGCACGAAGATCGGGATCAGCGCGGCGCGCACAACCAGGGTCAATCCGACGATGGCCAGCACCCAGGTGAGGCCGCCGGTCGGATCCATGCCGACCGCCGTGAGCAACCAGTGCCAGGCCACCAGGATGAGCTCGACGACCCATTTGATGGGCCAGAGTATCGTTCCGATGATGTCCATTGCTGTTGGTTAGCCCTTTCCTTGGCCATTGCCCACCACAAACCCGAAGCGGGTTGTGTGGTACCGACGTCTTTTCTTCAACGGAACATCATCGATGCCGCCTGCGGCCCAGGGATGGCATCGTGTGATCCGTCGCGCGCTCAAAACCGATCCGACCACAACTCCGTGTTCTTGGATCGCACCCAGCGCATAGGCCGAGCATGAAGGGTAATACCGGCAGACGTCCCCGTACAGCGGTGAGATCACGGCGCGATAGGCGCGCAGAAGAATCACCACCGCATTTCGCGGCAGCAAGCCAATGCTTGCGATGGCCCTGTTCATCGAGTGCCCACTTTGCCCACAGCTCGGAAGAGTTCTTCTTGCAGGGTAGTCCAGGAAACTTCCGCGGTGCCTGGCAGTGCCCTGATCACAACATCGGTGCCCGGCTTCAGCGTGGGCAAGAGTTGCAGACTGAGTGCTTTCAGTCTTCGCCTAACCATATTGCGCCGATTCGCGATCCCCACACCCTTACCCACGATGAATCCGAAGCGCACGACGGACGAATCGGAAACTCGCCGCGCGTACGCCACAAGATGCGGTGACGAGCACTTGGTACCGCGGCGCACGACGACGCGATAATCGGCTCCCCGTGTGACGCGGTTACCCCTGGCGAGCACCGGTGCGGATGCTACGCGGAGAGTTCGGTGCGGCCCTTGCGACGACGGTGGGCCAGAATGGCTCGGCCGGCGCGGGTACGCATACGGAGACGAAAGCCGTGCACCTTGGCGCGACGACGGTTGTTCGGCTGAAAAGTTCGCTTGCTCATATCGTGTCTTTCGGTGTCTGATCTCTTTACAGGCTGGCACTGGGATTCAATCAATACAGATACGAGTCAGCACTCATGACGCCATAAAGCTTTTTGGGCAGCCAAACGGCTGAAGTCAACTGATTAAACCTATGTCCTCAGGGCAACAAGGTCAAACTGAGACGACGGAAATATTGATTATCCACAGTTTCGGGACTAAGCCTGAGCATGACACGCCGGGCGATTCTCAATTGATTTCTCGCGGAAATTTGGCTGGAGCACGGTGTATTCGTTAGCGTGACAACCAAAGTTATCCCCAGCCCTGGCGGTATACCTGAACGAATCGCTACGGTATAGCAACAGGGACGGTGGATAACTCTGTGAATAAATAGTTCAACCGGCGGGGTTCACCGGCATGAAATTCTTCACAACGGGGTGATTCGGGTCTGCTGCACGCGGCCCGCGATAGGTAATAGGGGAACAATGGCAGCCGGGGACGAGTCTCTATCCAATGCGTGGTCGACTATTTTGGCCGCACTCGAATCAGACGAACGCATCACGCCGCAGTTGTACGGTTTTCTGAGTCTGGTCGAGCCAAAAGGCATCATGGCCGGCACGATCTACCTCGAGGTTCCCAACGAATTCACGCGCGGCATGATCGAACAGCGCAGCCGGGTTCCGTTACTGAGCGCCATCGGCAATCTCGATGATCACCTGGCCGTTTCCACGTTCGCCATCGTGGTGAATCCGGACATCGGTCAGGACGCCATGCGCAGCCCGATGCCACAGGAACAGTCCTACATCGAGACGCCGACCGCTGTCGCCCCAGTGACCGAGATCACAGCAGCACCGCGGGTCAACGATTCCCGGCTGAACCCGAAATACAGTTTTGATAACTTCGTGATCGGTCAGTCCAACCGGTTCGCTCATGCTGCGGCCGTTGCGGTGGCCGAGGCGCCCGCGAAGGCGTACAACCCCCTTTTCGTGTATGGCGACTCGGGGCTCGGCAAGACCCATCTCCTGCACGCAATCGGCCACTATGCGATGAGTTTGTATCCCGGAATCCGCGTGCGCTATGTGAGTTCGGAAGAGTTCACGAACGACTTCATCAATTCCATCGCAAACAACCGCGGCTCGTCGTTCCAGGCCCGGTATCGCAACATCGACATCCTTCTGATCGACGACATCCAGTTTCTACAGCGCGCCGTCGAAACGCAGGAAGCGTTCTTCCACACGTTCAACACCCTCCATGACCACAACAAGCAGGTGGTCATCACCAGCGATCTGCCGCCGAAGCTGCTGACCGGATTCGAAGACCGGATGCGCTCTCGCTTCGAATGGGGACTGATCACCGACGTGCAGGTGCCCGACTTGGAGACGCGCATCGCGATTCTGCGCAAGAAGGCGCAGAGCGAGAAGATCCAAGTCCCCGACGACATCCTCGAATTCATGGCAACAAAGGTTTCCAGCAACATCCGCGAGCTCGAGGGAACCTTGATCCGCGTTACCGCGTTCGCGAGCCTGAATCGCACGCCGGTCGACATGAACCTGGTGCAGACGGTGTTGAAAGACCTGATCACCCTCGATGACGACAATGTGATCGCGCCGGTGGACATCATCACCAACACCGCGGACTATTTCAAGCTATCCGTCGATGATCTCTACGGTTCGTCACGTTCCCAGGCCATTGCGACAGCACGGCAGATCGCAATGTACCTGTGTCGCGAACTGACCAATCTGTCACTGCCGAAGATCGGGCAGCTCTTCGGCAACCGCGACCACACGACCGTCATGTACGCGAATAAGAAGATCAGTGAGCTCATGAAGGAACGCCGTTCGATCTACAACCAGGTCACAGAGTTGACGAGCCGCATCAAACAGAACCAGCGCTGACGTTCAATTCGCCTTTTCCACCCCGCAACCGCACAATATTCACACTGTGGATAACTTGTGGAAAGTTAAGGCATAACTTCCCGTCGGATGTTGACGGATCCGCCAAACATGTGAGTCTCTCGCAGTCGCGAACACCACTCCGCTCGGCCGGTTCCGGGCGTGTCCCACAATTCCTCAACAACTTTCACCGTTGTAGTTTCCAGTCTTCTCACCACAGCGGTCCAGTTATCCACAGTTTCCACATCGGTTAAGACAATTAATCCTTTAACGATTCTCTTCTCGCTGAGACAACCTTGACCGGCGCGCCTCGCCCTCCCCGTAGCGCGCACAGCTCCACGCTCTGCTGTCTCAGGCAAGCGCTAGCATTGTCTCCACATGTGCTTATCGGCAACAGTGTGCTCTTCAGCGACAGGGGTGACTTCGTGAGGTTTCAAGCCAATCGGGACGTACTGAGTGAGGCGGTCTCGTTCGCAGTGAAGCTGCTGCCGCAGCGCACCACCCTTCCGATCCTGAGCGGCGTTCTCATCACAACCACCTCCACGGGGATCACACTTTCATCGTTCGACTACGAGGTCTCAGCGCATACCGAGATCGCGGCGGACGTCGAGGAACCGGGCACAGTGCTCGTCTCAGGTCGCCTGCTCGCCGAGATTGCAAGCAAGCTGCCCAATGCACCCGTGCGGTTCTCAACAACCGAGTCACGAATCTCCGTGACCTGTGGCGCCGCCAACTTCACGCTCCTGTCCATGCCGGTGGAGGAATATCCGAGCCTGCCCCAGGTAAACGACAATGCTGGGCTAGTGCCGGCCGACGCCTTCGCAGAGGCTGTGGCACAAGTCGGGGTTGCTGCGTCCCGCGATGATGTGACCCCGGTGATCACCGGGGTGCAGCTCGAGATCGCCGACAACAAGCTGAGTCTCGTCGCGACGGATCGCTATCGCGTCGCCGTTCGCGAGGTCGACTGGGACGCTGCAGACAGCGGCACGACCAGTGCAACTGCGCTTGTCCCTGCACGAACACTCCAGGAGATCGGCAAGACACTCGGCCACAGCGGAACGATTTCCGTTGCCATCACATCGAAGGACGAGCGAGAACTCATCGCGTTCACGGCTGACAAGAAGACCGTCACCTCTTTGCTGATCAAGGGCAATTTTCCCCCGGTCAAACGGCTTTTTCCGGATACCGTTGACAACTACGCCGTCATCAACACCGCTGAGCTCGTCGAGGCGACCCGCCGTGTCTCCCTCGTGCTAGAACGCGAGGCGGCGCTCCGTTTCACGTTCAACGCGGACGGTCTCAAGCTTGAAGCAATCGGGTCGGAGCAGGCGCAAGCATCCGAAAGCATCGATGCGCTACTCACCGGCGACGACACGATCGTTTCCCTGAAGCCGCAATTCCTGCTGGACGGCCTCGGCGCTGTGCACTCGGAGTTCGTGCGCATCTCGTTTACAAAGACGGAGAACCCGAACAAGCCGGGTCCCGTGCTGATCACCAGTCAGACAAGTAAAGAACAAGCCGGCAGCGACAGCTACCGCTATCTGCTGCAACCCAACTTGCTTCTGCGATAGTTGCGAGCCGCCGGGGTACACCGACACGAATAGAACAAAAGAGGGATTTTCATGCACATCGGTCTCATCGGCCTCGGCAAAATGGGTAACAACATGCGCAGCAGGCTCGAGCAGAAGGGCATTGAAGTCACCGGATACGACACTAATCCGGAACTAACGGATGTTGCCAGCCTCACCGACCTCGCACAAGCGCTTCCCACCCCCCGCACAGTCTGGGTGATGGTGCCGGCTGGTGCCATCACGGACTCTGTCGTCTCGGGCCTTGAAGCTGTGCTTGAAAAAGGCGACCTGATCATCGACGGGGGCAATTCCCGCTTTACGGAAGACTTCAAGCACTCTGAACAACTCGCGCCCAAGGGAATCGACTTCATGGACGCTGGGGTCTCCGGCGGTGTCTGGGGACTGCAGAACGGTTACGGTCTGATGGTCGGCGGCAGTGCGACCCAAGTTGAGCGCGTGATGCCGGTGTTCGACGCGCTGCGGCCCGACGGCCCGCGCGACGAGGGATTCGTTCACGTTGGGGAGGTCGGCGCCGGCCACTACGCGAAGATGGTGCACAACGGCATCGAATATGCCCTCATGCAGGCATACGCCGAGGGGTATGAACTCTTGGACACACGCACAGACATCGTCAGAGACGTTACCGGCACGTTCAAAGCGTGGCAGCGCGGAACCGTCGTGCGCTCATGGTTGCTCGAACTGCTCGTGCGCGCACTCAAGCAAGATCCAGAGTTCGAGCACATCGAGGGTTACGTCGATGACTCGGGCGAGGGTCGCTGGACTGTGGAAGAGGCGCTCGCAAATTCCGTGCCCGTGCCGACTATCAGTGCGTCGATCTTCGCGCGTTATGTTTCGCGTCAGACGGACTCGCCCGCGATGAAGGCCGTCGCCGCGTTACGCAATCAGTTCGGCGGCCACGCGGTCAAAGCCGTCGACTGAGCTGCGCGGCGATCGAATATGTCGCGCAGGAATGGAAGGTGACCGGCCATGCGCGTCGCGCACCTGTCGTTGACCGATTTCCGAAACTATGCGCGCGCCGAAGTGCCGCTGCATCCTGGCCCCAACCTGTTCGTCGGTCGCAACGGGCAAGGCAAGACGAATCTCGTTGAGTCTCTCGCATTCCTGAGTACGCTCGGTTCGCACCGCAGCTCGAGCGATCAGGCGATGATCCGGCAAGGTGCGGATGCGGCGATCATCCGAGCACGCCTGCAGAACGACGCTCGCGAACTGCTGATCGAAGTACAACTCAATCGTGCGGCCGCCAATCGTGCACAAGTGAATCGGTCCGCAATCAAAGTGCGGGAACTCCCACGCTATTTCTCCAGCGTGCTGTTCGCTCCTGAGGACCTCGCACTCGTCAAGGGAGAGCCCGGGATGCGACGGCGCTTCCTCGACGAGTTGCTGATCCAACGCACACCCCGACTGGCTGGCGTTCTCGCCGATTACGAACGTGTTGTCAAACAACGCAACACCCTCCTGAAATCAGCCCGTGCATCGCGAGTCAAGGCTGACCAGCTCGGAACGCTCGAAATCTGGGACGAACGGTTGGTCGCTCTCGGCAGCGAGATCATCGACGAACGTCTTCGTTTGACGCGCGAACTTTCTGCGCCCCTGTCCGCCGCATACCGGTCGGTCGTCGGAGATGATCATTCGCCTCGGTTGACCCCGGTGCTGAGTGTTCAGGACGAGATCGGCATGAGCGAGTCGTCAGACGCAGGGCAGACCGCCGACACCTTTCACACGGCGATCATTGCTTTGCGCGGCAAGGAGCTGGAGCGGGGCCTGACACTCGTCGGCCCACATCGCGACGATGTGTTGTTCGAGCTCAACGGCATGCCGGCCAAGGGCTATGCCAGCCACGGCGAGTCCTGGTCATTCGCACTCGCGCTGAAGCTCGCCTCAGCGCAACTTCTGCGGGAACACTCGACGAGTGGAGACCCTGTGCTGATCCTCGATGATGTCTTCGCCGAACTCGATCGAACGAGGCGCCGGATGCTCGCGGAGGCCGTACATGAATTCGAGCAGGTGCTGATCACGGCGGCCGTCTACGAGGATGTGCCGGCCGAATTGACCGCGCACACCGTGCGAATCAAGGCCGGAGTGGTGCTCGAAGGCGAGGATGCTGAGTCCGCGATCGATGCTGGGGCAGCGCGATGACAGAGTCGGCTGAGGTCTATCAGCGTCTGAAGGCGCTGTTCTCGGCATCCGTATATCACGCGCAGCGACCGGCGACGAGACCGCGGGACAGCTCGGCGAGCGTGCCGTTCGGTGCGGGTCGGGATCCGCACGGTATCGGGAACGTTGTCGACGCGCTGACTGCTCAACTCGGCTGGAACTCTCCGCTGGCCCAGTCAGAACTCGTGGCGTCCTGGGCAGAATTGGTCGGAGATGAGACCGCTGAGCACTCGAATCCGATCGGCATCGAACACGGCCTTCTGACCGTGCACTGCGAATCGACGGCCTGGGCAACCCAGCTGCGAATCATGCGTTCAGAGTTGTTGAAGCACATCGTGCGCCGCTTTCCGGATGCCGGCATCGAGTCAATCCGTTTTCAAGGCCCCGACGTACCGTCCTGGAAAAGAGGCCCCAGGTCGATTCCAGGGCGTGGTCCACGCGATACCTATGGTTAGTGATGCAAATCAGGTCAACCGAGCAAAACAAAGGCCCCAGATCGCCGCATATGGCCCCAAGACCGCCGCGTACTTGGTAGACTGAGTAGTCACTTACTGTGCGGTCAGGAGCCTAATCTTCATATGACATCGGAATCCAGCAATGCTCTCCCCGAAGACTCGAAAACTCCAGACTCACCACAATCAGAAACAGCTCAGCCAGCGACCTCGACCCCGATCACGAGCGGTCACACCACTCACAGCTACGGTGCCAGCGATATCCAGGTGCTCGAAGGCCTCGAGGCCGTTCGCAAGCGGCCCGGCATGTACATCGGGTCGACCGGTCCGCGCGGCCTGCACCACCTCGTCTCCGAGATCGTCGACAACTCGGTCGATGAGGCGCTGGCCGGTTACTGCGACACGATCAACGTTACGGTCAATCGGGATGGCAGTATCCGTGTCGTCGACAATGGTCGCGGTATTCCCGTAGCGGAGCATCCGATCGAGAAGATCTCGACCGTCGAGGTTGTGCTGACCAAACTGCACGCCGGCGGCAAGTTCGGTGGTGGCGGATATGCGGTATCCGGTGGGCTTCACGGCGTCGGCAGTTCTGTTGTCAACGCGCTCTCGAGCCGCTTCGAGGTCGAGGTGAAGCGCAACGGCTATGTCTGGCGGATGGCGTTCGCCGACGGTGTTCCGCTGGCGCCGCTGGCGCGCGGTGAAGAGTCGAACGAGACCGGTACGACCATCACGTTCTGGCCGAACGCGAAGATCTTCGAAACGGTCGACTTCGACTACGAGACGTTGCGCACCCGCTTTCAGCAGATGGCGTTCCTGAACAAGGGACTGCGGATCACGTTGAACGACTTGCGCGCTCCGGACGAGGGCGAAGATTCCCGGTCCGACAATTTCATCTACGAGAAGGGTCTGGTCGACTACGTCCAGTACCTGAACAAACTCAAGCGCGCAGAGATCGTCAACGAGGAGATCATCTCGTTCGAGACGGAAGACACCGACCGCAAGATCGCCCTCGAGGTCGCGATGCAGTGGACGAGCGGCTACACGGAGAGTGTCTACACCTACGCGAACACGATCAACACGCACGAGGGCGGCACGCACGAGGAGGGCTTCCGCGCAGCGCTGACGACGCTGGTCAACAAGTACGCGCGTGACAAGAACCTGCTCAAGGAGAAGGACGACAACCTCTCCGGCGACGATGTGCGCGAGGGCCTGACGGCCGTTATCTCCGTCAAGCTGGCCGAACCCCAGTTCGAAGGGCAGACCAAGACGAAGCTCGGCAACACGGAAGCGAAGGCGTTCGTGCAGAAGGTCGTCGGCGATCAGCTCGGCGACTGGTTTGCCCGCAATCCGAACCAGGCCAAGGAGATCATCCGCAAATCGCTGCAGGCCGCAACGGCACGCATGGCGGCACGCAAGGCTCGCGAGACGGCACGACGCAAGGGTCTGCTCGAGGGTGGCGGAATGCCCGGCAAGCTGAAGGATTGCCAGAGCAAAGACCCGTCGCTGTCGGAGATCTTCATCGTCGAAGGCGACTCGGCCGGTGGTTCAGCTGTGCAGGGACGCAACCCGGAGACGCAGGCCATTCTGCCGCTGCGCGGCAAGATCCTCAACGTCGAGAAGGCGCGACTCGACCGCGCGCTCGGCAACAACGAGGTTCAGGCGATGATCACCGCATTCGGTGCGGGCATCGGCGAGGATTTCAACCCGGACAAAGCCCGCTATCACAAGATCGTCTTGATGGCGGATGCCGACGTCGATGGGCAGCACATCACCACCCTGCTGCTGACTCTGCTGTTCCGCTACATGCGACCGCTGATCGAACTCGGCTACGTGTATCTCGCCCAGCCGCCGCTGTACCGGTTGAAGTGGAGCAACGCTCCGCACCAGTACGTCTACTCGGACATCGAGCGCGACACGCTACTGACCGACGGTCAGGCTGCCGGCTGGCGCATCCCGAAGGACAACGGCATCCAGCGCTACAAGGGTCTCGGCGAGATGGACTACAAGGAGTTGTGGGAGACCACGATGAGTCCGGAGACGCGCACCCTGCTGCAGGTCACCCTCGATGACGCTGCCGCTGCCGATGAGATCTTCACAACACTGATGGGCGAAGACGTCGAATCCCGCCGCAGCTTCATCCAGAAGAATGCGAAAGACGTGCGCTTCCTCGACATTTAGCGGCTCGGTCACTTCGACAGGCTCAGCGACCGACACACACATAGAGAAAAGAATCAATGGCTGACGACGACATCACCACGCCGGACGACACACCCGTCGATCACGGAGTTCACGGCAGAATCGACCAGGTCGACCTCCAGTTGGAGATGCAGCGCTCCTATCTCGACTATGCGATGAGCGTAATCGTCGGGCGTGCGCTGCCCGAGGTGCGCGACGGCCTGAAGCCGGTGCACCGCCGCGTGATCTACGCCATGTTCGACGGCGGATACCGCCCGGACAAGGCGTTCTCCAAGTGCGCGCGCGTCGTCGGCGATGTGATGGGTCAGTTCCACCCGCACGGTGACACGGCCATCTATGACGCTCTCGTGCGCCTGGTGCAACCGTGGAGCCTTCGCTATCCGCTCGCACTGGGCCAGGGTAACTTCGGTTCGCCGGGCAATGACGGCGCCGCAGCGCCGCGGTACACCGAGACGAAGATGGCCCCGCTTGCGCTGGAGATGGTGCGGGACATCGACGAGGAGACCGTCGATTTCGTCCCCAACTACGACGGTCGCACGCAGGAGCCGTTCGTTCTGCCCGCCCGGTTCCCGAACCTGCTCGTCAATGGCTCGGTCGGCATCGCCGTCGGAATGGCGACCAACATTCCGCCGCACAACCTGCGTGAGGTCGCCGATGGTGCGCTCTGGCACCTGGCGAACCCGGATGCGACGCGCGAGGAACTGCTCGTCGCACTGATGGCGCGGATCAAGGGGCCCGATTTTCCGACCGGTGCGCAGATCCTTGGAATCAAAGGCATCCACGACGCGTATACGACCGGTCGAGGTTCGATCACGATGCGTGCCGTCGTCAACGTCGAAGAAATTCAGAACCGCACCTGCCTCGTCGTCACCGAATTGCCATATCAGGTCAATCCGGACAACCTCGCGATCAAGATCGCTGAAATGGTCAAGGACGGCAAGATCGCAGGGATCGCGGACATCCGTGATGAGACGTCCGGTCGTACCGGTCAGCGACTGGTCATCGTGCTCAAGCGTGATGCCGTCGCGAAGGTCGTTCTCAACAACCTGTACAAGCACACGCAACTGCAGGAGAACTTCGGCGCGAACATGCTCGCCATCGTCGACGGCGTGCCGCGTACGCTGCCCGTCGACGGCTTCATCACCGCGTGGGTCGACCACCAGGTGGATGTCATCGTGCGGCGCACACAATTCCGGTTGCGTAAGGCAGAGGAGCGTGCGCACATTCTGCGCGGGTACCTCAAGGCCCTCGATGCGCTGGACGAAGTGATCGCACTCATCCGTCGATCGCCGACGGTCGATGAAGCCCGCACCGGCCTGATGGGGTTGCTCGACGTTGACGAGTTGCAGGCGAACGCCATCCTGGAGATGCAGTTGCGCCGCCTGGCGGCTCTGGAGCGTCAGAAGATCGTCGATGAGGCGACCGAGATCGAAGCACGGATCGTTGACTTCACAGACATCCTGGCGTCGCCAACGCGCCAGCGTACGATCATCGGCGACGAATTGACGGAGATCGTCGACAAGTTCGGAGACGACAGACGCACCGAGATCATGTTCGGGTTCGACGGCGACATGTCAATCGAAGACCTGATTCCGGAAGAGGAGATGGTGGTGACCGTGACCCGCGGCGGTTACATCAAGCGCACTCGCAGTGACAACTACCGCTCCCAGCACCGCGGTGGAAAGGGCGTCAAGGGCGCACAGCTGCGCGCAGACGATGTCGTCGAGCACTTTTTCGTGACCACCACGCACCACTGGTTGTTGTTCTTCACGAACAAGGGAAGGGTGTATCGCGCGAAGGCCTACGAGGTGCAGGAAGCCGGCCGCGACGCGAAGGGCCAGCACGTCGCAAACCTGTTGGCCATGCAGCCAGACGAGGAGATCGCCGCGATCCTCGACATTCAGAATTACGGGGCGGCCAAGTATCTCGCGTTGGCAACACGGGACGGCCTGATCAAGAAGACCGCACTGGCGGAGTACGACACGAACCGGTCGGGTGGAATCATCGCGATCAAGCTGCGCGAGGAGGACGAACTCATCTCGGCACTGCTGGTCGAGGAGGACTCCGACGTTCTGCTCGTTTCGAAGAAGGGGATGTCGATCCGCTTCACAGCAACGGATGACGCGCTCCGGCCGATGGGACGCTCCACGTCCGGCGTCATCGGAATGCACTTCCGTGGTGGCGACTCACTACTCGAGGCATCCGTGGTGGATGGCGACGGAGAGTACGTGTTCGTCGTGACGGAGGGCGGTTACGCGAAGCGGACATCCGCCGATCAGTACCGACTGCAGGGTCGAGGCGGGCTGGGAATCAAGGTCGCGAAGCTGAGCGATGACCGTGGAGACCTTGTTGGAGCTCTCATGGTGGCGGAGGACGATGAGGTTCTTGTGGTTCTTGCCAGCGGCAAGGTGGTACGCTCTGCCGTGGCTGAGGTTCCGGCCAAGGGTCGTGACACCATGGGTGTCGTCTTCGCGCGATTTGCTGAAGAGGACCGGATCATTGCCGTCGCACGAAACACCGAACGCAATCTTGTCGCCTCTGAAGAGGAGGATGAAGAAGACGGCGCCACCGGGAAGGAAGAAACCGTAGATGAGTAGTAGCGTCGCCGAGAAGCTGGCCAGGAAGTCCTCGCGGAGACCGTCGTCGAAGCAGGTTCGGCTGAAGCTGGTCTACATCGACTTCTGGTCGAGTGTGAAATTGTCGTTCCTGGTCGGCCTGTGTATTGCGATCATCGGCGTCGTCGGCATGTTCCTGGTCTGGACGGTACTCAACCAGACCGGAATCTTCGACCAGGTGAACAGCCTGTTCAAGGACATCTCCGGATCAGGCGGGACGGACCTCAAATCCATTCTCGGGCTCGGCCAGGTGATGGGCTTCGCAATCATTGTCGGCATTCTCGACGTGGTTGTGGTCACGGCGCTCGGTGCCATCTTCGCGCTGCTCTACAACTTGAGCGTGAAGATCACCGGCGGCCTCTTGGTCGGATTCACCAACAACTGAATCACCAATAACAGGCGGCTCGATTCGCGAGAAGTGGGTCGAGTCAGGTAGTCTTTCATCTGCCCAATCGGGGGTATAGCTCAGGCGGTTAGAGCGCTTCGCTGATAACGAAGAGGTCCCAGGTTCAAGTCCTGGTACCCCCACTCGGTTCGATTCACAGCAGAATCGGGCCTGTCCCACGGGGCCTTAGCTCAATTGGTAGAGCGCCTGCTTTGCAAGCAGGAGGTCAGGAGTTCGATTCTCCTAGGCTCCACCCTTCGCAGTCGATCCGCGCTACCTGCTCCGTATCGGGCACGCGAGTAGTGTGACCAGAGTGGATATCAGAGTCGCGGCGTATGCCGTCATCGTGGACGACGAGCGGCGCATCCTGCTGGCGCATTGGAACGAACACGGTCACAGCGGCTGGACGCTGCCCGGAGGCGGGTTGGAGCCCGGTGAGGACCCTGCGGATGCAGCGGTGCGAGAAATCAGCGAGGAGACCGGCTACGACGCCGTGCTGGACGGTCTTCTCGGGATCAACTCGCATGTCGTCCCAGGCGATCAGCGCATCGATGGATCCGGTCGGCCGCTGCACTCGCTTCGTATCGTGTACGGCGCCCACATCGTCTACGGCGATCTCACGAACGAACTCGACGGAAGCACGGACGAGGCAAGCTGGTTTGATATCACGGCCGTCGGGCGCCTCAATCGGGTCGGCCTTGTCGATGCCGCCCTGCGGATGGCGCGCCTGCCCTGAGAACCTACTCCGTCGTGTCGGACAGTGGAGCGGCGGAGTCGTCATCGGCGACCCAGAGCTCGTCGTCGGCACGGAACGTCTGCCAGACCGCGTATGCAACGCCGGCGAGGGCGATAGCGCCGACACCGATGGCGAACACGGTGCCGAAGCCCGGGCCTGATTTCTTCGCGACGACCGGCGCCTTGCGCGGCAACAACCTGCGGACCGCCGCCTGCACGCGCGCGTCGTTGGCGACATCCGCAACGCTCAACGCGGTGCCGAGGGCGGTGCCGATCGCGGGGACGATGTTGTTGTTCACGACGTCGCCAGCAGTGCGAGCCACGCGCCGTGTGTAGTGCGCGCCGCGATCGAGACCGGGCTGAACGTAGGTCGCATAGCCGTCGCGAACGCGCGGAGCCACTTCTTCTCGCGTGAGGTGCCCGGCCTGGCGACCGGCTTCGCGAGCGATCGAACTCGCGCGGTCCATTACCTCCTGCTGGGCGTGCCAGAGATCCTCAGCGTTCCCCCGAAGTCGGTTCAGTTCCTTTTGGCGCTTACGTGACAGACTCATCCGGACCTCCATTGCGTCGTGCAGCGAACTGAGTCCATCTTGCCACGCAATGCCCTGAGCGCGACCTGTCAGTGTAACGCGCCAGGGGATGCAAGAATTGAAAACATGTCTAAGCACACCGCTGTCGCAACACTCCACACCAATTATGGAGACATTGCCGTGAACCTGTACGGCAACCACGCTCCGAAGACCGTCAAGAACTTCGTCGGCCTGGCCACGGGTGAGATCGAATGGACACACCCGCGCACCGGCACCGCGAGCACCGACAACCTGTATGACGGCGTCGTTTTCCACCGCATCATCCCCGGCTTCATGATCCAGGGCGGCGACCCGCTCGGCACCGGCACCGGCGGGCCTGGCTTCCAGTTCGATGACGAGATCAATCCAGACCTCGATTTCACCGCACCGTACATGCTCGCCATGGCGAACGCCGGCATTCAGCAGGGTCACGGTACGAACGGCTCGCAGTTCTTCATCACCGTCGGAGCCACCACCTGGCTGCAGGGCAAGCACACGATCTTCGGCGAGGTCGCCGACGACGCCTCACGCGCCATCGTCGACAAGCTCGCCGCCGTTCCAACGGATGCCCGTGACCGGCCGCTCGACGACGTCGTGATCGAGTCGGTCACCGTCGTCGACGCGTAGGCCACACGTTTTCAGGAGGCTCGACCCCGTGACGCAGACTTCCCAGTCTGCCGCTAACTATTGCTACCGACACCCCAACAGGCAGAGCTTCGTGCTCTGCCAGCGGTGTGGTCGCACGATCTGCGGCGAGTGCCAGACCCCGGGTGCCGTCGGCGTGATCTGTCCGGAGTGCATGAAGCAGCAGCGCGCGACCGCGCCGCGGACGAAGCCCGCCATCCTCACCAGGATGACCGGTGCAGCGGCACCCGTCGTGACGTATGCGATCATCGGCATCTGCATTGTCGTGTTCATCCTGCAGTCTCTGCCGGGCATCGGTGGCACAGTGACGGATGCATTGCGGTACGCAGGCATCTACTCGTACCGTACCGGCGCGCAAGTGCCAGTGACCGGCGGACTCATGGTGGGATCTTTCGAACCATGGCGGATGTTCACTTCGATCTTCGCTCATGCAAGCATCATCCACATCGCGCTGAACATGTACACCCTGTGGCTGTTCGGCATGATCCTGGAACCCATGTTGGGGCGAGTTCGCTATCTCGTGCTGTTTCTGCTCAGCGGCCTGGCTGGTTCTCTTGGCGTGCTGGTTCTGACCCCGCCAAATGTCTCGGTGATCGGTGCATCGGGTGCGATCTTCGGCATGATGGCTGCGTTCCTCATCATCCAGCGCCGACTGGGCGGCAACGCGACGCAGTTGTTGATCCTGGTGGGTATCAACCTGGTGATCGGATTTGTGATCCCCGGAATCGCGTGGCAAGCACACTTGGGCGGCCTGGTCGGTGGCGCACTGGTCGGCCTGATCTACGTGGAAACCCGGCGGGCCTCACGGAAGAACCTTCAGATCGTTTTGCTGAGCGCGCTGACCGTCGTGATGATTCTGGTCAGCTGCTGGCGTCTGTTCGTGTGAAGGCTGCCCTTCGGCAAGCTCAGGACCGGTGGAAGTTATCCACAGGGTTTCCCACAATGGGGATAGTTACAGCCGTGTAATTGTCCCCGTAACTGAGGACACCCAGATGAGGACACCCAGATGAGGACACGCGGATGCGTCAGCGCCACCGCGTTGTCATCAAGAAGCCGACGAAGGCGATGCCGAAACCGATCAGGATGTTCCACGCACCGAGCTGCGGAATCGGGAACTGACTTTGGCTCACATAGAACACGACTATCCAGGCGAGTCCCACCAGCATGAAGCCCAGCATGAGGGGCTTGAACCACACCGGGTTCGGACTGTCGTCGCGGGAGGTAGCGGTCGCGGAGTCATCATTGCGCTCACGCTTCGATCGGGTCTTGGAGCCTGCCATAAGAACCAAGTGTAGCCGGTCGATTCCGGGCATCCACAGAGAGCCCTGCATGCTGCCACGGTAGAATCGCCCGTATGGACGAGCCGGACGCAGAAAGCGCATCCGACGGCTCACGGCAACCCACGCATCGCCTGGGTCGACGCCGACAGTCGGCGCGCGGGGTATCCGTGGTCGGTGTTTCCGGCGAGCTGCTGATCACTGCGGGCCTGCTCGTGTTGCTGTTTCTCGGTTGGCAGACCTGGTGGAACAGTGCGGTTCTCGCCGGGCAGCAGACATCCGCTGCGGCCGCGCAGAGCCAGCAGTGGATGGATCAAGGCGGTTCGAAGCAGGCACCGCCGTCCACATCGACCGCCACACCGGGAGCAGCTGGCGCAACAACCCCGGCGCCGGCCGATTACGGCCCGCCCCGCGTGATGCGACCCGTGGCGTTCGCGCAGCCGCTCGCCGTCATCTACGTTCCGCGCTTCGGCGCCGACTGGAAGCGCATCATCCGCGAGTCCGTCGACGTGCAGAGCGTTCTGAATAGTTACGACGCGGGAGTCGGGCATTACACAGGAACGCAGATGCCCGGTGCGGTCGGCAACTTCGCAATCGCCGCGCATGACACCGGCTACGGCAACGCGTTCCTCAACGTGTCAAAGCTGCAGCTCGGTGACAAGATCTACATACAGACCAAGGACGGCTTTTACACGTACGAGTTCCGCAATTTCCAGTACGTGCGCCCGACCGCTGTCAATGTGCTCCTGCCGGTGCCGCAGGCGCAGGGCGCGACAGCGACGGACCGCCTGATCACGCTTACGACCTGCAATCCGCCATATCACGCGCAGGAGCGGATCGCCGCGTTCGGAGTATTCGACTCCTGGCAGCCCCTGACCGACGTACCCGCAGCGATCGCCACGCAAGTGAACGGAGGCTGAGCAGTGTATGCAGCGTTGTGGCGCAGCCTGCCCGGACCGGTCTGGATGCGCATCATCATTGTTCTGATCCTGGTGGTCGCCGTTCTCTACGCGCTCGTCACCTGGGTGTTCCCCTGGGTCGACTCGATACTGGTCGGCAACGAAGAAGGCACGGTAGCAACATGACCCGCGTACTTGTCATCGACAACTACGACAGTTTCGTTTACACCCTCAACGGGTATCTGCGTGAACTCGGCGCAGAGACCGAGGTGTTGCGCAATGACGCGTTCCCCGTCGAAGAGGTGGAGGAACGCCTGACCCACTATGACGCCGTGCTGCTCTCACCTGGACCGGGCAAGCCGGCAGACGCGGGCGTCTCGATCCCGCTCGTCAAGGCCGCACTGCGCTCCGGCACACCCCTGCTCGGCGTGTGTCTTGGCCACCAGGCGATTGCGGAGGCGTTCGGTGCCACCGTCACGAACGCAGCAGAATTGATGCACGGCAAGACATCACTGGTCAGCCATGACGACAGCTCCTTCTATGACGGGGTGCGCCAGCCGTTCATTGCAACGCGCTACCACTCGCTTGCAGTGGTCGCGGAGACGGTTCCTGCCGAGCTGATCGTAACCGCGCGCACGGAGGGCGGCGTGATCATGGGCGTGCGGCACGAAAGCGCACCGATCTTCGGTGTGCAGTTCCATCCGGAATCCGTGCTCACACAGGACGGCTATCGGATGCTCGGCAACTGGCTTGTCGAGGCAGGCCTCACGACCGCGCACGAGACTGCGCGCCACCTGGATCCGCTGCTGGTCAGTGATCAGCCGTTGCAGTAGGTGATCGTCACCGTTGACCCCTGCGGGACCAGGCCCGGTGCCAGGGACTGATGGTTCACGAGCGTGCCTGGTTGCGCCGGGCAGGACGGATCCGGTTGCGGATCGGCGGTCAGCTGCAAGTTCGGGGTCTGAAGGAGGCTCGTGGCTGCTGCGATCGACTGGCCGGTGAGATCCGGCAGTGTGACGCTCCCGTTCGAGACGACGAAATTGATGGTGTCGCCCTCGTGTGCTCGTGCGTTTGCCTTCGGGTCTGTGCTGATCACGACGTTGGCCGGCACTGTCGGAGAATCTTGCTGATTGATCTGGCCGAGCTGAAAACCGGCCGCCGTCATGGCCGTTTTGGCGGCGTCGATCGACTGTCCCGTCACATCGGCAACGGTAACGCCCTTTTTGCCACTGGACACGTAGATCGTGACCTGATCGCCCTTCTGAGCGATGATTCCAGCGGCCGGGTCCGTACGGATCACCTTACCGGACGACACGGTCGCGCTTTCCTCGTTGGTAATCGACCAGGTCAGATCTTTTTTCTTGAGTTCAGTGGTTGCCTGGTCCAGGGTCTTGCCGACGACACTCGGCACGGTTCGCGACACATTGGACAGTTGAGTCGACGGCGTTTGACTGAACACCCACAGCACCAGGGCGACAACGATGATCACCACGCAGAGGATGCCCGCCCAGATCCACACGACGGGCGGGCGATTCTGCGTGCGCACCATCGTGTCGTCTTCGGTCAACTGGCGTAACGCGGCTTCTGTTCCAGTGATACCGCCCGTCGGTGTGCCGAACAGTGTCTCCGAGAACGCGTCGTGTTGGCGGTGCACCGGAATCTTGCCTGCGCCGGCCGCCTCGAGTTCACGGCGGAAGTCGGCAGCACTCTGATAGCGGTCGGCGCGATCCTTGGCCAGCGCGTGCAGCACGACGGTGTCGAGGGCCGGTGACACCTTCGGATTGACCAGGCTAGGCCTGGTGGGCGGCTCGCTGACGTGCTGGTAGGCGACCGCCACCGGGGTGTCACCGCGGAACGGTGCCCGACCGGTCAGCATTTCGAATAGCACGACGCCTGCGGAATACAGATCGCTGCGTGCGTCGACCGTCTCACCCTTGGCTTGCTCCGGCGAGAAATAGCTCGCCGTGCCGAGGATCGCAGTGGTCTGCGCAACGGTCGCGGACGAGTCGCTGATCGCGCGCGCGATGCCGAAGTCCATCACTTTCACCTGGCCGGTCTGCGTGATCATCACGTTTCCCGGTTTGATGTCGCGATGCACGACACCGGCGCGGTGCGAGTATTCCAGGGCGGTCAGGATGCCCACTGCGATACGCACGGCCTCGGCGGACTCGAGCGGACCCTCTTTGATGATGTCGCGCAGCAGCCGCCCGTCGACGTATTCCATGACGATGAACGGCGCCTGAACCTCGCGTCCGGTCGCATCGCGGAGCGTTTCTTCGCCTGCGTCGAATACGCGCACGATGGTCGGGTGCGCCATTCGCGCCGCAGATTGTGCCTCCTGGCGGAAGCGGGTGCGGAACGCCGGATCGGTGGCGAGCGAAGACTTGAGAAGTTTGATGGCGACAGTGCGGCCGAGTCGCGTGTCCGTACCCCGATACACGTCGGCCATGCCGCCGTGGCCGATCAGATCGCCCACCTGGTACCTGCCAGCGAGGATGCGGCGGTCTTCGGTCACACGGCTCTCCAGTTCAGGGCTCTCCACTTTGGTGTTGTCACGTACACCGTTCTCCGGTTCAGGCAACACTAGCGCCTAGTGTATCGGGGTCAAGCTGGGCATCCGCTAGGGCTTGACGGGCACCGAGAGCGACTGCGTCGACTGTGGCGACTCAACGGACTCGCCACAGTAGACGGTGTACGTCACGGCGACCGTCTTGCCTGCGGCGGTCGAGGGCACGGTCCAGGATGTTCCGGCGCCGGATCCGGAGACCGGTCCCTGTCCCTTACCATCGATGTACAGTTGGTGGCCGGTGAGGTTCTGTCCCGCCGGGCACTGCGCAGCACCCCAGGTGAACTGCGCTTGGTCGCCAACGTTGAGTGGTGGCGTCGGCGATGCGAGCGTCACGGCATCCGTCGGTGCGCTGGGCTGCACGACGGGGCCGTAGAAGGTCAGCGTGATCGTTGAGGCGAATGGCACGGTGCCCGTCGGGTTCACACTGTAAACGGTGTTGACCTGAGCCGCCGTCGTGGCTGCCTTGCCCTGGTTGTTCTGGATGTTTTTGAAGCCGAGGGCGTTCAGCGCGGCGGTTGCCTGCTCAACGGTCTTTCCGACATAATCGGCCTGATTGACTGCACCAGACGTCGGTGCGGGAGCACTCGTCTGCGAGGGCGTTTGCGACGGCGTCTGCGATGGCGTCGAGACGGACGTCGACGAACTCGCCGGTGGCGTTGGAGTCTGCTTCTGGTTGAGCAGAGCGATGAGTGTTCCGCCGAGCACGAGGATCAACAGGACGATCAGTGCGATCAGCGGCCACGTCCACGGGCTGCGTTTCTTGGTCTTCTTCTCGTCTGCGGCCCCGGCGGCTGCAGCAGCCGCTGCCGTCGGGGTGGCCAGCACCGTTGTGGCATCAGTCGCGCCTGCCATCGAAGCGGGCAACAGCATGGTGAGGCCGTCCGGTTCGCCGGATGCATTCGCCAGCACAGCAGGAACCGCCGCGGCGGCCGCCGCGACGTCTCCTCGGCGCAGAGCTTGTGCCGCGCGCGCGAGATGCGCTGCGCTGGCGGGGCGATCCTGCGGGTTCTTCGCGATGCAGGCGTACACGAGGTTGCGTACCGGTTCGGCGACGGTGACGGGCAACTCGGGCGGCGCCTCATTGATCTGCGCCATGGCGATCGCGACCTGCGATTCCCCGGTGAACGGCCGGCGACCCGCCAGACATTCGTATGCGACGATGCCGAGCGAGTAGATGTCGGTCGTGGGCGACGCGGGATGCCCGCTCGCTTGCTCAGGAGAGAGGTACTGGACCGTCCCCATCACCTGACCCGTGGCGGTCAGCGGAACCTGGTCCGCGATCCGGGCGATGCCGAAGTCGGTGATCTTGACGCGGCCATCCGGGGTGATCAGCAGGTTTCCCGGCTTGATGTCACGGTGCACGAGGCCGGCGGCGTGCGCGGCGTGCAGGGCCGCCGCCGTTTGGGCCACGATGTCGAGAGTCTTGTCGCTGGAGAGCGTGTGCTCCCGTTCGAGGATGGTGGACAGCGCCTCACCGGGCACAAGCTCCATCACGAGGAAGGCGCTGCCGTCCTCCTCGCCGTAGTCGAACACGTTGGCGATGCCTTCATGATTGACCAGCGCGGCGTGCCGTGCCTCAGCACGGAAACGCTCGAGGAAACCCGGGTCGCCCAGGTACTCGTCCTTCAGGATCTTGATGGCGACGGTGCGCCCGATCACCCGATCGGTCGCCTGCCATACTTCGCCCATGCCGCCGATCGCAATGCGCGACTGCAGCTCGTAACGTCCCCCGAAGGTGAGCCCTGCTGTGGGTCTCATTTACTCAGCACCGCCTCTAGTACTTTCTTCGCGATCGGGGCGGCAACGGCATTGCCGTTACTGCTCTGACCGAGTCCGCCACCATTTTCAACTACGACTGCAACGGCGAATTCGGGATTGTCAGTCGGCGCAAACCCGGTGAACCACAGTGTGTAGGGATTGGTGCCCTCGTTCTGTGCTGTTCCGGTCTTCCCGCCCACACTGACCCCGTCTATTCTTGCATTACCTGCGACCCCGTTCGCCACGTTGTTGACCATCAGCTCCGTCATCGTGGTCGCAACGTCTGAGCTGATCGCCCGCCCGAATTCCTTGGGCTGAAAGCCTGTTCCTGCGACCTGCGTGAGGGAGGGAGTCTGCACCGATTCGATCAGATTCGGTTGCATGACGACGCCGCCGTTGGCGATCCCGGCAGAGACCAGCGCCATCTGCAGAGCGGTCGCCGTGTCGCTCGCCTGACCGAACGAACTCATACCGGTTTGCGCCGGGTCACCGGCGTAGCCCGGGTAGGCACTCACCGACGAGGTCATCGGGATCGTGAAGGCCTGGTTGAAACCAAACGCCTCCGCCTGCTTTTTGATCGTCGGCGACTTGAGCTCGATGCCGAGTTCCGCCATCGGAATATTGCACGACAGTTGCAATGCTGTCGCGATCGACACTGTCGCGCCGGGCCCACAGGTGGTGAAACTGTCGTTGCGCACGACGGTGTTCGTGCCCGGCAACGTGAAGCTCGCGAGGTTCGGCAGCTGACTGTCCTTCGTGTACTTGCCCGTCGACAGTGCTGCGGATGCGACGACCAACTTGAAGGTCGACGCGGGCGGATTGAGGTCGGTGTATGCCTTGCTGACGAGAGGATTGCCCGGTGCGTTGACGAGCGCCTGGTAGGTGGCATCCACCTGCTTGGAGTCGTGGGAGGCAAGCGTGTTCGGGTCGAACGAAGGTGTGGACGCCAGCGCGAGGATTCGTCCGGTTTTCGGCTGGATCAGCGCCACGGCGCCCTGCAGGCTTCCGAGCGCATCGTATGCCGCCTTCTGAGCGACCGGGTCGATCGTGGTCTCGACCGAGTTACCCTGCGGGCTTTTGCCGGTGAGGATGTTGTTCAGTCGCTCGAGGAAGGTCGTGTTCGACGTTCCGCTCAACTGGGTGTCGAGGGCGCCTTCGATGCCGGTGGCCTGCCCGTTGATGGGGAAGAAGCCGGTGATCGGCGCGTACAGCGGCCCGTTCGTGTACACCCGCTGGTACTTGTAGTCGTCTGTGCTGGGCACAGATTGTGCGACCGGTTGCCCCGCGACCAGGATGGCTCCGCGCTGAACGTTGTAACCGTCCAGTCGCGTGCGCGAGTTGCGCTGGTCGGCGTTCAGACTATCCGCGGTGCCGACCTGGATCACCGATGTCGACACGAACAGCGCAATGAACATGAGCAGCACGACGATGCTCACTCGTTTGAGTTCCCGGTTCATCAGCTCACCACCATTCTGGGCTGGTTTCGCACCGTATCAGAAAGCCTTAACAGTAAAGCGACGATGATCCAGTTCGCGACCAGCGATGATCCGCCCGCCGCAAGGAACGGCGTCGTCAGCCCGGTCAATGGGATCACCCGGGTGATGCCGCCGATCACGACGAAGGTCTGCAGTGCAACCGTGAACGACAGGCCGACCGCCAGAAGCTTGCCGAAATCATCCTGGCCGGCGAAGCCGATGCGGAAGCCGCGGGAGACGAACAGCAGGTAGAGGCACAGGATGGCGAACAGCCCGATCAGGCCGAGTTCTTCGCCGATGCTGGCGATGATGTAGTCGCTGTTGGCCACCGGTGTGATGTAGGGCTGTCCTTCGCCGAACCCCGTGCCGAGCAAACCGCCGTGTGCAAGGCCGAACAGGCCCTGCACCAACTGGTAACTCCCCGCGAACGCCTTGTCGTACTGATGCTGGCTGAACGGATTCAGCCAATTTTCGAAGCGCCCTTGCACGTAGCTGAGCGCCTGGCTTGCGATCAGTGCACCGCCGACGAACAGGATCAACCCGATCAGCACCCAGCTCACGCGCGCCGTTGCGACGTAGATCATCACCAGGAAAAGCCCGAAGTACAGCAGGCCCGTGCCGAGGTCGCGCTGGAAGACGATCACCGCCATCGAGATGGCCCACAGCACCACGATCGGCAGAAGATCGCGCAATCGCGGAAAGCGCACTCCCAAAAACTTCGTTCCGGTCATCGACAGTGAGTCGCGGTGCTGCACGAGATATCCGGCGAAGAAGATGGCCAGGGCGATCTTCGCGATCTCACCCGGCTGGAAGGTGAAGGTGCCGATTCCGATCCAGACCCGAGCGCCGTTCACCTCCTTGCCGATCAGCGGAAGCATCGGCAGCAGCAGAAGAACGATGGCGGTCAGGCCTGCGAGATACGTGTAGCGCTGTAGAACGCGGTAATTGCGGATGAGCAGCATGACGATGATGCTGCAGACGATTGCGATGGCCGTCCAGACGATCTGGCGCACCGCTGCGCTCTCCCATCCGCTCGCGTTGTAGGCGAGATCGATGCGGTAGATCTCTGCGATGCCGATACCGTTGAGCACGGTCGCGATCGGCAAGATGAAGGGGTCTGCATTCGGCGCGATGAACCGCATCGTGATGTGCAGTCCGAACACGAGGATCGCAAGCCCCGCACCGAGGAACACCAGGGTGAGATCAATGTGGCCGAGCGCGCCGAGTTGCACGAGCACCACGGCGATCGCGTTGATGACGCAGGCGAAGATCACAAGCGCCAGCTCGAGGTTGCGGAGCTTGGCAGGCAGTCGCAGGCGCTTGACTTTGCCCGCATCCGTTCCCGGACGCGGCGCATTCTGCGCAGGGGAGATCTGATTACTGTCCGGCATTGGCCAACTGATTCACGATGCGCTCGGCATCCTCGAGGGAGTCTGCGTTGATGGTCTGTTCGACCTGCTGCCGCTCATAACTGCTCAACTCGGAGACGTGAGTTGTGGTCTCCTGATAAATGTGCGACAGCGAGATCGGACCGAGGTCTTGCTGCACGCCGGAGAAGATCGCGACGTTGCCGTCCGAGGCCGCACCGACAAAGTAGCGGGACTGAGTCCATTGATAGCCGAGCACCAACGCCAACACGATCGCGATCACGAGCAGCACCGCGGCGGTCAGCCAGGTGATTTTGCGCCGGCGCGCCCTGCGCTGATCCTCTTCGATCAGTTCACCCAGGTAGTCCTCGGTCTGCGGTTCGAAGTGTGTGGGCCCCGTGGCCGGCTTCATCGGATGCAGCAGCAGGTTCGGAACCCACGTCTTGGCGCGCGTCGGCTCTTGCGCGAACGCGAGTGGAGCTGCGGCGGACCCGACCGTGACCGGCTCCTTCGCCGCTTGTCCCCTGTCGATGTCCAGGACGACGACGGTGACATTGTCGGGGGCGCCGGCATCAAGGCTCGCGCGCACGAGCTTTTCGCTGACAGCCTTCGGTGAATCATCCAGGTTCGACACGATGCCGGCCAACTCATCGGCCTTGACGACACCGCTGAGACCGTCCGAACAGAGCAGCCAGCGATCGCCCGGCAGGGTGTCGTGCGTCCACGTGTCGATCTCCGGGTGCGCGTCGACGTCGCCGAGCACGCGCATCAAGACGGAGCGCCGCGGATGCACGAGCGCCTCATCCGCGGTGATCCGGCCGGTGTCGACCAGGCGCTGCACAAACGTGTGGTCGACGCTGATCTGCGTCAACTCGCCGTCGCGGAGCAGGTAGATGCGGGAGTCGCCGATGTGGGCCAAGGCGACCTTGTCGCCGACCCGCGCGATGGCGCTCACAGTCGTTCCCATCCCGGTCAATTCCGGATGCTCGAACACCGTCTCCGAAAGCAGCGCGTTGGCCGCGATCAGGGCAGACTGCATCGAGAACAGGGCTTCCTCGGCGGTCGCGTACGGGGCATCCACTTCTTTGATGCGATTGAGTGCGATTGCCGACGCGACATCACCGCCCGCGTGCCCGCCCATGCCGTCTGCGACGACGAAGAGATCACGGCCGGCGTAGCCGGAATCCTGGTTGTTCGCCCGGATCTTGCCCACATGGGACAGTGCGGCGGCTCGGTTGACCTGCGCCATGCACTACCGCCGAAGTTCGAACGTGGTCGTTCCGATTTTGATCGGAGTGTTCAGGGTCACCTCGGTGGGCACGCTGACCCGCGTGCCGCCGAGGAAAGTGCCATTGGTCGAGTCGAGGTCTTGGATCATCCACTTGTCGTTCCAGAGCATCAGGCGCGCATGATGAGTGGAGGTGTAATCGTCGCGGATGATCAGGCCGGAGTCGCCACTGCGGCCGATCGTGAGCGGGTCACGCCCGAGCGGCAGTTGTGTGCCCTGCTTCGGCCCGGACGTGATCACCAGGTGTCCGGCCGTGAGGATTGTGGCCACCGGATTTCCGTTGGTCGAGTCGGCGCTGGATGATCGCGTCGGGCGGGGCACCGCGACGGGAGCCGTTCCGCGCGCGGGCGTGGCCAGCGGCGTGACGACCGGCGGTGTAACCGGCGGTGCTGCTGCAACGTTCGGAGTGGCGCCTGGGACGTTTGCGAATGGTGACCCGGCGGCATCCGTGGGGAGCTTGCGCACGCGCTGGCCGAACAGGTCCGTGCGCAGTGCGTAGACGACGGCGAAGACGAACAACCAGATGAGCAGGAGGAACCCGATGCGTAAGACGAGCAGGGTGAGTTCGCTGGTGTTCACGAGTCGCTCCAGAAGCCGCCGATGTCGTTGTTCGGTGGCAGGTTGCTGGGAGGCAGGTCGTTTCTGCGCGTTGCATCATCGAAGCGCGGTTGTGTCGGGCTGGAGAGGGTGGCTTGGGGGAGCACCTTGAACACGATACTGGTGCGGCCGATCAAGATGACGGAATTCGGCTCCATAATGGCCTTCGTGACGGGCTGGCCATTCAGCCTGGAGCCGTTGGTGGAGCCGAGGTCGCGCACCTGGGCGCGGTTGCCGTCCCAGATGACCTCGACGTGCTTGCGCGAGATGCCGGTGTCGTTGACGGTGATATCAGCCTCGCTGCCGCGCCCGATGACCGTGCGTGCCTGCACGAGAGGGTATCGTTTGCCGGCGATGTCGAGCACGGGTGCCCAGGAGACGGATCCCTGCACGTTCTGCGAGTCGACTTCGAGAATGCCGGTGCTGAGGCCGTCGTCCTCGGCCAAGTTGATCGAGATGCCGCCGGCGAACTGGTAGTGCTGGCTGGTTGCGTGCTGCTGAACGAACTGTGTCAATTCGTCGGTGAGGGTCGGGCCGATCGCGCGCATCCGCGTGTAGTCGCTGGGCGACATCCGCAGGGTGAACTGATTCGGTGCCAGGATGCGGTCGCGTGTGACGACGGCCGCCTTCGTGTCGAGCTCGCGGCGGAGTGCGCTTGTGAGCTCGACTGGTTGCAACCCCGAACGGAAGGTCTTCGCGAACGCGCCGTTGACGGCACGCTCGAGACCTTTCTCGAAGTTGTCCAGAATGCCCACTGGTCTCCCGCTTGTTCACTGGCTTGTTCGCTGGGTCGTTCGATGGCGCGACTATGTGCATGTTAGTCGGAACCGGTGTAAGGCCGCTTGTGAGTCGATGTGAAGGGTGCGAAATGGCGCCCGGATGGAGAGCTGCGGTGCGTGCGCGCTGCGTGCGCGTTCCGCGCGCGGGCGTGTGTGCGCTGGCCCGGAGATTTGACGACCGCCCGGACCGGCATCCGTATTCCGGTCCGGGCCAGCGCTCAAAGTCCGGGCCACAGTGACAGGCGTGGCGTCGCAAAATGGCATCCGGAGCCGCGTCATGCTAATGTCGCTGAGTCGGCACGCGTGCGCGCCGACGTGTGCGCGCGAGTGGCGGAATTGGCAGACGCGCTGGCTTCAGGTGCCAGTGCTCGAAAGGGCGTGGGGGTTCAAGTCCCCCCTCGCGCACAGTGGGTGGT
>Ga0208357_1000047_pt1 | contig 87259 bp, 87 predicted proteins | sample NGESurdeep092012_6_FD_184487 | JGI IMG/M metagenome (GOLD analysis project Ga0208357, IMG submission 184487) | Arctic peat soil microbial communities from Barrow, Alaska - NGEE Surface sample F52-2 deep-092012 (SPAdes) | ecosystem: Environmental > Terrestrial > Soil > Wetlands > Peat ...
TCGGGTTCGAACCCGACGGCAGTTCGCATTGTTCGCCACACCAACTGGACGGGGACAGAGTGGCTCACTTCGAATCAGTTTCGTCGCTGAGTCTTCTGAGGCCCGCACCGTTGCCGTGGCCTATGCGATCAGTCGAAAGGTTGGCAATGCGGTTGTTCGCAATCGGATCCGCCGGCGCTTACGGGCACTCATCGATCGACTCGACCCCCAACCCAAACCTGGTAAATACCTGATCAGGTGCGGTAATGAGACAGGAAAACTCTCCTATGAAGAACTCCAGCATCACCTTCGTGAATCCCTCGACCGCGCCGGTGCGCTCTGAGGCGACCGCGCTGGCGCGGACATTTCTCCGGGTCATCGCTCTCTATCAGCGACTGACCTCGGGCCGCGTCTCGGCGTGTCGCTTCTATCCGTCGTGCTCCGAGTACGCCCGAGAGGCGATTGAGACGCACGGCGCTTGGCGTGGCACGGCATTCGCGCTTCGGCGCCTCTCACGTTGTCGCCCCTTCGGTCCCCACGGCGTGGACCTGGTCCCCCAGCCGAAGGAAGTTAGGAGTAGGCAGCGATGAAGTCCTTTGCCCACGACATTGGCTCAATCTTCCAGCCGATCTATGACCTCCTGGGTCGTATCATGGCCTTCTTCTACGGAATCATCCCGAACTACGCCGTTGCCATTGCCCTGTTGACCGTGGTAATTATGGCGGTCTTGACGCCCTTCACCATCAAGAGCACTAAGTCAATGGCGGCGATGCAAAAGCTTCAACCGGAATTGAAGAAGCTTCAGCAAAAGTACAAGGGCGCGGAGAACCGTCAACTCCTCAACGAAGAGATGATGAAGCTCTACAAAGAAGAGGGCGTGAATCCCCTCGGCGGATGTCTGCCGATGTTGCTCCAAACGCCATTCCTGATCATGCTCTACGGCGTCATCAAGGGTCTGGCCAACGAAGTGTTGAAGCACGGCGTCTTACATTCACAGCCGCGCTACATCCCCACTGGTTCAAAGATGTACCACGATCTTGTCGTATCGGGCGGACAAATCAAGGCTTTTGGCATGGACCTGAACTTGAAGTTGTTTAGCGTTCACAGTTCATTCCTGGCTCAGATCCCCTTCGTCCTCTTCGTCTTGGCCGCCGTTGGACTTCAGTATTTCCAGATGGCCCAGATAAATAACCGGAGTCGCAAGACCGGCCAGGCAATGCCGTCTCAGCAACAAGCGATGCAGAGGTTCCTTCCGCTCGTCTTTGCATATTTCTACATGATTATCCCTGCCGCCGTCGTGTTGTATATGATTATTTCAACATCAATCCGCATATTAACTCAGTATTTGATGTTCCGAACGGGTCTAACGGATCCTACAAAGAACGGTGTCAAAGCCTCCACGCATCGCGCAGAAATCGAAGAAGAGCACAAAGATGGCGCGAATCGACCGCAGGTGGAAGAGATCCCCGGCGCGAATCCCTCGAACGGCACGAAGCCCAAGGCTCAAGCCAGCAAGCCGGACCCCAGCAAGCCGGACCCCAGCAAGCCTCAACCCCAGAAGCGGCCGGTAACCAAACCTTCAACCCCCAAGCCGCAAATACAGTCTCGCTCCAAAGCGAAGCGTAAAAGAAAGGCGCGTTAACCCATGGACTGGGTAGAAACCACTGGAAAATCAATCGAAGAGGCGACCGACCGAGCCCTCGCCCACCTCGGCGTACATCGCGATGACGCAGAAGTCGAAGTCATCGAAGAGCCCAAGGCGGGACTGTTTGGCCGCGTTCGAGGTGAAGCTCGGGTACGAGCTCGCGTCCGTCCGAGTGGACCGCGACCCAAGCGTTCGCGTCGCTCTGGCGGTCGCGAAGAGCGACCACGGTCGAACGCTCCGCGAAGTGAGAAGCCACGCGCTCCGAGAAGCGAATCTGAACCACGGCGAGACCGCGAAAAGTCCGGCGCCCGTCGTCAACCCGAAGGCGCCGTGAAGGCAGCCCCACGATCTGAAAAGAGTCCATCAAAGGAGGACACCATGGCCGAAGGAATTTCGCTGGCCGAACAGGGATCGATAGCGAAGGAGTTCCTCGAAGGCCTATTGGCGTCGATGAACATCCAAGCTGAGATCACGGTCAAAGAACTCGACGAGGAGACGGTGGAACTCTCGGTCAACGCAAGTCCTCCTACGGAACTCGGCGTCCTCGTCGGACCACGCGGAACCACGCTTCAAGCACTGCAAGAGGTGACGCGAACAGTGGTCCAGGCAAAGAGCCCGAGTCGAACCGACCGCATCCTTGTTGACGTTGCGCAGTACCGTGAACGCCGGGTCGCCGCTTTAGGGCGTTTTGCTGAACAAGTGGCCACTGATGTTGTCGCGACCGGTGAAGAGCGTGCGCTCGAGCCGATGTCCGCAGCGGACCGTAAAGCAGTCCATGACGCTCTATCGGAGAACGCGGACGTCGTCACTCGATCTGAAGGGGACGACCCTCGCCGATTTGTGGTGGTGGCGCCGTCATAATTAGATGGTGACCAATGATTGGCTACCCCGCGTCCTCGAGGAATCGAGGGCGCGGGGTTTTTTAGGACCAAATGCGATTGAACCGCATTTCACTCATTCGTTAGGGTTTGCATTGTGCTGGGAAGAACGCTCTGCTACAGCGCCCTCCTCCTTCATAGACCTAGGGAGTGGCGGGGGACTTCCCGGTCTATTCCTCCTCGATCGATGGCGTTGTCCAGCCGTCTTCACCGATTCGATGGTGAAGCGAGCGAATTTCCTCGAGGAAGTCCTTCAGTGGGATGGAGCCCCGGACAATGGGACTGTGATCACCGGGCGAGTCGAGGAAACCGCCAGGATGCCTGACTACATCGAGTCCTTTGACCTAGTGAGCGCGCGATCCTTCGGTCCGCCGGCGGTCACGGCAGAGTGTGGCGCGCAATTTTTGAAGGTCGGGGGAGTGATGATCGTCTCGGAGCCGCCCGAAGATTCGGATAGGAATCGCTGGAATCCCGAGAAACTGGCCGACCTGGGCTTGGTTGCGGAGGGCCGTGTGCGTCACGGTGCCGCATATCAAGTCCTCAGAAAGACTCACCGTACCCCGATTGAGTACCCCAGGTCGATTGGAACGCCACGAAAGAGACCGCTGTTCTAATGTTTCACGTGAAACATTGCGCGTCGATTTTGGGGAGCCAGCGCCGAGGTCGATGCTGAAACACTTGTGTCGTATCTGTTTGCGAATTGCGGATTGTTTCACGTGAAACATTATGCTGGCGCGGGGCCTAAATGTTTCACGTGAAACATCGGTACTTGACGAATTGCGGAAAAGCGAGTTGAATGGCAGGAGTTCGACGCAGTGTCGGGATTCCTTAGGTCGGGAAGAGGCTCATGGCGGATGCCACCACAATGAGGATTTTTGCTGTAGCCAACCAAAAGGGCGGCGTCGGCAAGACCACAACCACAACCTCATTGGGCGCGGCATTGGCCGAACGGGACAAGCGAGTCCTCATCGTGGATTTGGATCCACAAGGAAACGCGACGACGGGCTTAGGAGTTGACGGGCGGCAGTTCGAGCGTTCCGTGTATGACGTCCTTTTGAATGATGTTCCGATGGTCGACATTGTGGAACCCACTGGCTACAACAACTTATTCGTTGCTCCCGCCACGCTCGACCTGGCTGGCGTTGAACAGGAGCTCACTTCTGTGATCTCTCGCGAACTTCGACTCAAGAGGGCGCTGACTTCGGTTGAGGGGGATTTCGACTACATCTTCATTGACTGTCCCCCGTCGCTTGGACTCATTACGATAAACGCCTTTGCCGCCGCTACTGAGATAATGGTGCCGGTCCAGACTGAGTTCTACGCCCTCGAAGGTTTGACGCAACTTCAGCGAATCGTGGACCTAGTTCAAAGGAATCTCAACCCCACTCTCAGGATCTCAAAAGTCGTCTTGACAATGTACGACTCCAGGATCACGCTTTCTGGTGACGTGGCCAAAGAAGTTCGACGGCACTTCGAGAATGAGTTGTGCCGGACTGTCATCCCGCGCACGGTCAGATTGGCCGAGGCCCCCTCTTTTGGCCAGCCAATTACCGTCTTCGACCCAACATCCAAAGGCGCAATCGCTTATCGCGCTCTAGCAGAGGAGATTATGAATGGCTAGGAAACCCGGGTTGGGAAAAGGGCTCGGCGCCCTTATCCCCGAAAACGAGACTCCCACAACCGTCGCGACTACGGCCGCCGAGAGTGAAGGGCCGCTGCGACGCGTCCCTCTGGAATCGATTCGTCCTAATCCCTACCAGCCCCGTAAGGCAATTAATGATGAGAGTTTGGTGGCACTCGCCTCTTCGGTCAAAGAACTCGGAATCTTGCAGCCGATCATCGTCCGTCCAGTCGATGGGGAAGAGGGGCAGTATGAATTGATTGCGGGCGAGCGCCGCTGGCGAGCGGCGATCATGGCTGAATTGGAGTTTATGCCCGTACTGGTGCAAATCGACGTGAACGATCGACTGTCGCTAGAACAGGCCGTCGTCGAGAATCTCCACCGCGTTGACCTGCATCCCTTGGAAGAAGCCGCGGCGTACCAGCAGTTGATTGATGAGTTCGACCTGACACACGAGCAGGTAGCTCAGCGGGTTGGCAAGAGTCGAGCAAATATTACGAATACGTTACGACTTCTCCAATTGGGCGAAGCTGCGCAATCGGCTCTCGCCTCTTCACTTATTACTGCCGGGCACGCCCGATCACTGTTAGCGATCACCGACCCCAACGCCCAGGCGACGATGGTCGCACGAGTCATCAAGAACGAGATGTCCGTTCGCTCGACCGAAGAGGCGGTGAAGACCTTCCTCGAGCCCAAAGCGGTCGTGGAGTCCGAGCCGGTCGCCAAGCTCGGCATAGGGGCTGCACGCCTTCGTCCGGTACCCGACGCGAGTGTCGCCGAACTTGAGCATTTGCTCGAGGACTACCTCGATACCCGCGTCCACGTGGACCTAAAAGGTCGTAATGGCCGCATAATCATTGACTTTGCGGATCTGGACGACCTCGAGCGACTCTATATCGCAATTTCGAACCCGAAATAGTCCCTAACCCTAAATCTAAACCTCAAGTTGAAGTTATCCCCAACTTGTGGATGAAGTTGTGGGTTTCTCAGGTTTTGCTTTAAATAAAGGCTTTTGGGGAGCTAAAAACCCTCGTTCAGGGTACGAAATCACGTCTGCCTGTGGATAACTTCGTCCAAAACGGTCGCAATGACCTCAGCGAGCGCTTTGAGGGTCTCATCACTGGCGATTCCGTGCTCAATATGCAGCGTGATCATCTTTGTTTCGCGCAAAATTGGCAATGCCATGCCCGTGACCTCGACCCTCGGCAGGTCGGCAGATTGACTGAACGCCGAGGCGATTTGACTGGCGAGCTGCTCTCCTCGTCGAGAGTGCGAGCGGTAGCTCGCCCAGTAGTGGAAATGCACACCGTCGATGTGCTTGAGGGTTTGGATTGAGATCACGAAGGCGGCGGTATTCGAGTTGGCGAAGTCCGCGACGACCTCGGGTGCTTCGTTTCCGAGAACCTCAACCTTCAAGACACGTGCGCACGTCAGCGCCAGTAGGGGAGCAAGGGAACTTTCACCGGTGATCACCAGCGGTCCCGCGGGCACCTCGTGGAATCCTGCGCGGTCGCGTGCTTCGGTGACGAGACTTCGAGTGGTGTGTGTCGACGTCATGCGAACGAGTTCGACCAAGGTGGCGCGCGTCAAGGTGCCACTCGGGTCGAGTGCGCAGTTGCGCTGGAAGTCGTTCAGGGCCTCTTCGGTGTGAAGGCCGAAGATACCGTCGATCCGACCGGGATTGAAGCCGAGTTGCGCCAGTCGGACCTGTAATTCGGCGACGTCGTCGCCGCGCAAGTTCGGATTGGAGAGGTACAAGAGACGCGTGCCGAGGCACCAGCCGGCCTCAACCAAACACTCCCAGGTGGTGCTGTCAACCGATCCCGAGATCGGCAATCCACGTGAACGTTGAAACGCCTCGACCAGCGCAACCGTGGCGGCACCGAACGTATCTTGCGCGTGGTCGGTCGACAAATGACCGAGGGAGGCGAGTCGCTCATGCAGTTCACGTACGCGAGGACCCGAGTCACCGAGTTGGAGCGAGTCGAAGTTCGACAGACTGGCTACAGGTTCGCGGAGATCTCTTGGAGCATGGCGCCCTTGGGCTTGGCGCCTACGAGACGCGCCACGACCTCACCGTCCTTGAACAGCAACAGCGTGGGGATGCTCATGACTGAGAACTTGGTGGCGGTCGCGACGTTGACGTCGACATCAAGCTTGCCGATGGTGAACTTGTCGGACTGCTCTACGGCCAACTCTTCAAGAATTGGAGCGATCATCTTGCACGGACCACACCATTCGGCCCAGAAGTCGACCAGAATCGGCTTGTCCGAAGCACCCACAACTTCGTCAAACGTTGCGTCGGTCAGGGTCGTGATCTGCTCGCTCATAAGCACCTCCAAAGGTAGCGCCATCGTGCGCCAGAGAACCACCTTAGCGAGTGGCCCCGGCTTAGTGACCCTGGGCTTCGAGCCAACGCTCGGCGTCGATAGCGGCGATACAGCCCGATCCGGCTGACGTGACAGCCTGGCGATACACGTGGTCCTGCACGTCACCGGCGGCGAAGAGACCGTCGATGTTGGTGAACGAACCAAGCCCCGTGCGCACGTAACCGTTCTCTTCGAGATCGACTTGGCCGATCACCAGGGTCGTGTTGGGAATGTGCCCGATGGCAACGAAGACTCCCGTCACCTCGAGTACCCGATCCTCGCCGGTCACGGTGTCTCGAACCGCTAGTCCGGCGACCCTGTCGTCACCGAGAACCTCCGTGACTCTGGTGTTCCACGCGAAACGAATTTTCTCATTGGCGAGGGCGCGTTCTTGCATGATCTTGGACGCCCGAAGGACGTCGCGTCGCACCAGGACCGTGACGCTGGACGCGAATCGAGTGAGGAAGAGTGCCTCTTCCATCGCGGAGTCACCGCCCCCGACGACGGCGATGTCTTGACCGCGAAAGAAGAAGCCATCACACGTCGCGCACGTCGAGAGTCCGTGGCTGAGTAACCGATCTTCGCCGGGCACGTTCATCATCATCGATCGCGCGCCCGTCGCGAGGATCACGGCATCGGCGGTGATGCTGGGTTCGTCGTCCTCGGTGAGCCACGCTCGAAACGGGCGCGAATCCGTGTCGAGTACTTGAACCTTGTTGACACGAAGATCGGCGCCGAAGCGCAGCGCCTGCGCGCGCATGGTCGCCATTAACTCGGGGCCCGTGACGGCTTCGGGAAAACCGGGATAGTTCTCGACGTCGGTCGTCAGCATCAGTTGACCACCGGGCTGATCGCTCGTCGAAGAGGGCTCACCTTCGATCACGATGGGTTTGAGCTGCGCGCGTGCACTGTAGATGGCCGCCGTGAGCCCAGCCGGGCCCGAGCCAATTATCAAGACACGAGTGTGTTCGGGCATTACTTCCTCAGGTTGACCGGGCGACGCTTGCGCCAGACGATCAGTCCCGCGATGACCGAGATCGCTCCGACCGAGACGTAACTGAGATACTCACGACCGGCGAAGCAGTAGACGTCGATCAAGCGGATGAATCCGATGAGGAGTGCTCCGATGAGGAAGAGACCCGCGAAGAGGATGATCAAACCGAAGGCGAGGGCTCGACCGGCCAGGAGGATCGGGCGCAGCACCCGGTCGTGCACGACGTCGAGGACGTGGTCGAACTGAAACAGCGCCTTGTCGACGAAGTCCCCGTCAATTGGTTTCTTCGCTTCGGTCACGAGTACAACATACCTGCGAGATGCCGTCCTACCCCTCGATCCAACACAGTCCAATGATCCCGGGGCCGCCGTGCGTGCCCACGACCGGACCCATGTCGGTGACGATGATCGGGTTCTGCGTCGATACGTCGGCGACCAGTGCCTCCAGGGCGGCTACTTCGCTCGACGCGCCGTGGACGAGCGCCAGGCGTTTCAATGGCGCGTGGGACTTGACGACCTCGGCGATCGCCACCAACGCCTTGGACCGCGTTCGCTGACGTCCGGCCTCGGCGACGATGCCGTCTTTCAATTCGAGCAACGGTTTGATCGAGAGCACTTGACCGAGGAGTGCGCGAGCCCCTCCAACGCGGCCGCCCTTGATGACGTGTTCGAGCGTGTCGAGCATCGCGACGACGCCGACTTTGGCGACCAGTGACTCGGCGTGCACGACTAGTTCGTCGAGGTCGGCACCGGTCGCGGCCAGCTCGGCCACGTCGATGACGAGTAGGCCTTGGGCCATCGAGACGGCCTTGGTGTCGACGACGCGAATCACCAGGGTGCCGGCGACGGCCTCGGAGCCCAGGACCGCGGACTGGTACGTCGCTGACAGTAACGCCGACAACGTGAGCACGATGACGCCATCGCAGTTGTCGGCCCTCGCCCGTTCGTACGCGGCCCGAAAGGCGCCCGGTGATGGTGCCGCGGTCTCGGGAAGGGTCTTACTGGCTTTGCACTTCGCCCAGAACGCTTCCGGTGAGAGGTCGACGAGATCGGTGAACTCCTCGTCACCGAAACGGATGCTGAGTGAGACGATGTCGATGTTGAGGCGACGCGCGATCTCTTCGGGAATGTCACACGCACTGTCGGTTACTACGCGGATTCGAGCCATGGCCCCCCTTTGAACTAGTTCAGCCTTGCATCTTTCGCCCCGACGCGCGCAACGCGGTGTTGGAGTATCACGACGAAGAGCGCGTAGGCGCCAAGCCCGGCCAGAAGCGCGAAGGAGAAGCGCGCTACCAGTCCGGCGCCTCGGTTCCAGGTCGGCGCAGAATAGGTCAGGGCCATGACCAATGCGGCGACCAGAGACGCACCGAAACTTCGGCGTACGTGGCGTGACCAGATGGTGGACGCAATGGAGACGTGGTGACGAGCGAGCGCGCCAAGGGCCACCACGGCCGCGGCGCTGTAGGCGATCGAGACGCTGGCGGTCAGTCCGGCGATCGAATGACGACCGATGGCGACGCACAACACGACGGTGAGGACGTTTTGGAGCGCGTAGAGATAGAACACCTCGCGCGCGCGCTGCATCGATTGCAGGCCGCGCACGCAGAGTTGGAAGATCGTGAATCCGGGAAGCCCGGCCGCCAGGACAGCGAGCACGGTGCCGGCGGCGATATGGTGTCGCGCGTCGAGGTGATTGAGCAGAATCGCGACGATCGGCTGGGCGAGCACCAAGAGCACCAGGGTGCAAGGAATGATGATGACCAGCGACTGACGAAGACCGAATCGAAGGCGTTCGCTCAGCCCCTCGAAGTCCTCGGCGGTCGACAGACCGGCGAGCTGGGGCGTGAGGACGCCGAGCACCGAGACGACGACGACGGCGTAGGGCATCTGCATGAATGACCAGCCGTAGGTGTAGGCGCTGACCGGACCGTCGCCGCCGATGCCGAAGGCGAAGGCCAAGACGATGAAGAGTGAAAGCTGATTGAGTAGCACGACGAGCAGCGTCCAGCTCCCGAGACGGCTCACCGCGCGCAGCGCGGGATCCTTCAGGTTGAAACGCAACGTGAGTCGCCACAGGTCACTGCGGAAGAGTGAGGGCAGCAGGCAGAGGAACTGAATGGCGACGCCGAGTGTCGTTCCTATTCCCAACCACATGAGGTCGTGCGAGCCACTGAGCGTCGCGAGCATCGGCGTCGGATCGACGAGGTGGAACCAGACCAGCACGCCAATGCAGATGACGTTGTTGGCCACGGGAACCCACGCCGCGACGCCGAATCGATTGCGGATGTTGAGCAGCGACGTCGCGACGCCGATGACGCCGTAGAAGAAGATTTGCGGAACGAACCACCGGAGGAGATCGGTGGCGACGGCACGCTGTTGGCTTAGGACCGCCACCGACGCCGTGGTCGTTGAATGTCGAAATGCGGTGAAGCCGTCAATTATCCACGGTGCGCAGAACCACGCGATGAGCGACGCCGTTGCGAGGACGATGAGGGCGCCGGTGACGACATTGGAGATCGACTTCCACGCGCGACGTTCGCCGTCGAGCGCGAGTCGTTCAACGAAGACTGGGATGAATGTCGCCCCGGCGATACCACCGAGCACGAGGTCAAAGAGCATGTTGGGAACGGTGTTGGCGAGGTTGAAAGAGTCGGCGATCGGGGTAAAGCCCAGGACCCAGGCCAGCACGAGTACTCGGAACAGGCCGGTCAGTCGCGACACCAGCGTGCCGCTGGCCATGGAGACGACGCGCGAGCTATGCGTCGATGTGGAACTCATCTCGCGTGGCGTCCCTTGGGTTTCTTTTGATACGAACGCCTCCACCAGTAGGCGAGCACGAGGAGCGACGCGATGGTCAAGAGGTACCCGACGATCGAGGTTCCCGCGATCCTCACCTGGATGGCCGCGCGCGCCAGGACCAGACGGTTGTTCGGCGTGGTGACGATGACCTGGAGCGTCAGACTGCTGCCCGTATGACTCGACGTCGCGACGCGTACCGACTTCGTGAGCGTGTTGAGTGACACCGGCAAGTCGTTGCCCTTGGGAAACGTGATTTGACCGGTCAGCAAATGGACGTTGGCCATGACCGTATATGGCGCGTGATTGGTCAAGGTAATAGGAATCGAAGTGCCGGATCCGGCGAGCGTGATGGTGCTCGCGTCGACTGAGAAGTTACCCAGCTGTCCCTTGAGGGCGTTGGCGGCGGCATCGATGGCGGACTGGCGCGCACTCGGCGATCCGGTGATCTCCGACGCCTCCATGGCCACCGTGAGGTCATTGCCGATGTTGGTGGACCGAAGCGCCGGCGCGTAGGAGTTCACGTCCACCACGAGACTGCTGAGTGAGGTGATGTTGTGCGGCGACCACGTCGTGCCTGCGAATGAGTTGAGCATGGACCGCGTCGCAGGCGCACCGTTGGTGGCGACCAGCGATGGGTCGAACGAGGGGGTGAGGGTCGCGAGCGTGATGAAGGGATTGCTCGCGAAGCCGTTGAAGACGTCCTTAAGAATCGCGACGGAGGTCTGAGAGATCGGCGCGACGATGACGACGGTGCGCGCGGCCGGGGCGTCGGGGGCCTCGAAGTGCAAGAACGCCAACGTACCCAACGTGAGTGCCGCACGTCGTCCGGCACCGATGGACGTCTCGGCGAACAACGTCGAGAGAGGACCGTCGGCACTCAGTACGCTCAGACCGGCCACGCCCTCGACGTGAAACGGTGCTCCCCAATTGAGCGTGGTCGATGGTGCAACCGTGAGGTCGACCTCGGGGAGGATGACATCGTGCACACCGAAGCGTTTCAACGCTCTCAGACTCTGCAGTGACGGCGTGCCGTTGAGCAAGACCGGGCTGTCGACGTCGCGACCGGCCAGACTCTTCAAGAGCGTGGCCGACAGCGAAAGTTGGTGTCGTACCTCGTCGCCGGAGCCGTGAGCCGCCAGGCCGCCGAAGTCAATATTCGCCGGCGGCGCGTCGACCGCCTCGTGGAGGGGACTGACGAAGGCCTGGCGGAGAGCGGAGCGAAAGTGGGTGTTCACGGCGCCCGGCTGGGCCACGGTGTCGAGGGTGCGGTAGTCGGCGCTCAACGAGATCGCCGACGAGGGATGATGCGCGAGGAGATGGAGTACGGCGATGGATCGTTTCGCGTGCACCCGCGCATTCGGGTCCATCGTCTCGACGAGGTCAACGCGTAGTGGTTGTTCGACCGCAGTGGACTGGACGGCGAGTAGCGACCACTGAGTCGACGTCGCTGCGTTCGTCGTCACTTCGATGCGGATCGGATAGACCCCGTCGCAGCTCTGCGCCGGACAAGGGAAGTGAAGCTTCGGTGCCGGATCACAGCTACGTCGCGTGGTCCCCGGACGCCTCGAATAGAGGTTGACCGTGAACTTGTAGTGGCCGTGGGTCGAGCATTTGAGCGTAAAAGAGCGGGTCGTACCTATCGACTTCTGCGTCGTTCCGGTTCCGGCGACGATCGGAGCGAGCTGGGAGCGATCGATGACGCGCGGATACAGCGTCACTCGAGCGCGCGGGGTGGCACTCGCGGGCGACGTCGACAGCGTGAGTGCGAAATGGGCGGTCCCTTTCGCAGTGACGGTCGCCACGGCGTCTTGGTGAAGAAGTGTGAAGGAGGGCGTCGCCGCTGCGCGCGCGGCCGTAGGCCACGCCATCGTCGCGAGGCAGAGGAGTACGACGCTAAGTGCCCGCCACCAGGTTGAAAATCGGTGGAACATGCTCACTCAGGCTAGTTGCGTGCGACTGGGAAGTCGGGCGCCACGTATCCTCGTTCGCAGTGACTTCCTTCGATCAAGTGCACGACCGACTCAGTGATTTAGCACGTTTGTCGAGTCCCGTGGCCCGCGCCTTCGCCGACGCGGGCTTCTCCCTCTACGCCGTCGGGGGCTCGGTCCGTGACGCAATCCTCGGTCAAGAGCGCAACGACGATTTCGAGATCGACTTCACCACGAATGCGCGTCCCGACGACATCGCACAGCTGATGACGCCGCTGTGTACGTCACTGTGGGAGCAGGGCCGGGCCTTCGGGACCATTGGGGGAGTGCTTCGCGGCAGTGGCATCAAGGTCGAGATCACGACATTCCGCTCCGAGGCGTACGTCGACCACTCTCGCAAGCCGGCCGTCGAATGGGGCGATTCGCTCGAAGCGGACCTCGGTCGACGTGACTTCACGATCAACGCCCTCGCCCTCGACGTCGTCGCCCTGGACGCCGGGACACCGGACGTCCAGACGCTGTTCGACTTCTACGACGGCTTCAACGATCTGCACGAACGGTTGCTGCGCACGCCAATCGACCCCGAGATCCTCTTCAGCGATGATCCCTTACGGATGTTGCGCGCCGCGCGATTCGCCGCGCGATTCTCACTTCAGATCGATCCCGTAATAGAAGCCGCGACGCTCAAGATGGCCGATCGATTGACGAAGGTGTCGCCCGAGCGGATCCGCGGTGAGCTGGATCTCTTGATGATGAGCGCCGCGCCGTCGGTCGGTCTGGATTTCATTGTGCGCACCGGTCTCGCCGAGTACTTCTTCCCGGAACTGCCGAAGTTGCAGTTGGAACAAGATCCGATCCATCGCCACAAGGACGTACTCGGACATACCTGGGCGGTCGTCGACAAGACGTCGCCCAGTCTGGTGCTTCGGTTGGCCGCACTCTTCCACGACATCGGCAAGCCCGCGACGCGCGCTATCACCGAAGAGGGAGTGACCTTCCGGTTCCACGAGGTCGTGGGTGCCAAGATGACCCGTAAGCGCATGACGGCACTGCGTTACTCCCAGGAGATGATCGACGACGTCAGTGCTCTCGTCGAATTGCACCTGCGCTTTCACACCTACAAGTTGGGTTGGTCCGACAAGGCCGTGCGGCGTTACGTGCGCGACGCCGGACCACTGCTCGATGAGTTGAACGAATTGACGAGGTGTGACTGCACGACCCGCAACGCTCGCAAGGCCGCCTCGCTCGCTCAGCGTATGGACGAGCTGGAGATCCGTATCGCCGAACTACGCGAGCTCGAAGACCTCGAACGGCTTCGCCCGGCGCTCGATGGTGTGGCCGTGATGGAACTGCTGAAGATCGCGCCGGGTCCCGCGGTCGGTCGCGCGCTCGAGTTCCTCATGGAGATTCGACTTGACGAAGGCGAGATCACGGCGCAAGAGGCCGCTGTTCGACTACGCGAATGGTGGGCCGAACAGGAAACATAGAGATGTCGGTCGTACGGCACCGTTGAGTCCACCGAATTCGGAGGACCGATGAAGACCTAACTTACGGCCAGACCGGATTCGGCGCACCGTCGGCGAACTCCTCGACCATGTTGTGCGCGATGTCGTCGTGGTACTGGATCGGCGGAGACTTCATGAAGTACGCCGACGGCCCGATGATCGGGCCACCGATGCCGCGGTCCAGGGCGACCTTCGCGCAGCGCACGGCGTCAATGATGACGCCCGCGGAGTTGGGTGAATCCCACACTTCGAGCTTGAGTTCCACGTTGAGCGGCACGTCACCGAAGTTGCGGCCCTCCATCCGGATGTAGGCCCATTTGCGGTCGTGCAGCCAGGGCACGTGGTCGCTCGGTCCGATGTGCACGTCGTCGGGGTCCATGTTGGAGATCTCGAGTTGCGACGTGACGGCCTGGGTCTTGGAGATCTTCTTGGACTCGAGACGCTCGCGCTCGAGCATGTTCTTGAAGTCCATGTTGCCGCCGACGTTCAACTGGTACGTGTGGTCCAAGGTCAAGCCGCGGTCTTCGAAGAGGCGGGCCAGCACGCGGTGGACAATCGTCGCGCCGAGCTGGCTCTTGATGTCGTCGCCGATGATCGGCAACTTGGCGTCGGCGAACTTCTTGGCCCACACCGGGTCCGAGGCGATGAAGACCGGGATGGCGTTCACAAAGGCGACGCCGGCGTCGAGTGCGCACTGGGCGTAGAAGCGCTGGGCGTCCTCGGAACCAACCGGGAGATAGGAGACGAGTACCTGGGCGCGCGATTCGCGAAGCGATTGTACGACGTCGACGGGCTCGTAGGGAGACTCCTCGATGGCGGCGCGGTAGTACTTGTTGAGTCCGTCCATGGTCGGACCCCGCTGAACGGTGACGCCCAACGTCGGAACGTCGGCGAACTTGATCGTGTTGTTCTGTCCGCCCTCGATGGCCTTGCCGAGGTCGCTGCCCACTTTGGAAGCGTCGACGTCGAAGGCGGCGACGAACTCGATGTCGCTGACGTGATAGCCGCCGAGCGTGACGTGCATGAGACCGGGTACGTCGTCAGCGGGATTGGCGTTCTTGTAGTAGGTAACGCCCTGGATGAGTGAACTGGCGCAGTTTCCGACGCCCGCGATGGCCACGCGAATCTTCTCCATGGCTCTCCTTTCCTACTTCGCGTCGTGCGCGAAGGACTCTTGATTACTACGTTCGGTGGACAACATTCCGTCGATCCACGCGAGGTCCAACTCGACTCCCTGAGCCGCGTGCTCCATGACGCCACGCGCGTAGGGGTCGAGCTGTTCGTTGTTCGCCCCGGCGCGGACTTCGGCCAGGCGAGCAACGAGGTCACCACGGCGACGCTCAAGTAGTCCAACCCGAGAGTTCGGGTTCAGGTACTGGGCGAGGGCCATGCGCAACGAGAAGTTCTTGCCGTCGTCCAGCGTCGCCGGGTCGGACAGCATTGAGACGAAGTCGCGGCGGCCGCGCTCGGTGATTCGGTACACCTTTCGACCGCGACGTCCGATGCCCGACGTGGTGCGACGTGATCGCAACGAGGCACGTTCGCCCGAGAGCGAACCGGTCGAGAGCGAGCTCAGTCGAATCTCACTCGCCGTAACCGCTTCAACGCAGCCCTGGCGCTCGAGTCGTGCGAGCGCCGGATAGATCGATCCGAAGGAAACATTCGCCCAAACACCGAGTCGGTCGCGCAGTTGGGTGCGTATCTCGTAACCGTGGTGGTCGCGGTCCATGAGGAGACCCAGGATGGCAATGTCTAACACGCGAAATATAGTATCAGTTCGATATATCGAACGTACAGTGGTGTCATTTACCAATGAAACAAAGGTGTGTAAGGTCACCCCTAATGGATAAGCGATTCCGCACGAGTACCGCGAACGGAGCGGTGGTCGAGTTCGGCCTCGTTCGACACGCCCTCCTCGCAAAAGTCGCCGCCGGACTCATCCGTTACGAAGACGTCTGTGACGCTCACCCTGAACTACTTCGCGCGGCGAAGAACCTCGGACGCAAAACCGGCGAGACCTGTCCTGTCTGTAGTGACGTTGAACTCGTCGAGGTGACCTACGTCTTTGGCGCGAGGTTGCCCTCGGGCGGAACGTGTCCGACGTCGCGTGCCGAACTGTTGAAACTCGAGCGACGCGAAGAGCCGGTCCAGTGTTACGCCGTCGAGGTGTGCATCGGATGTTCGTTCCACCACCTCGTTCGAAAGTGGTCGGCCGGCGCTCGTCGGGCGCGCCGCGTAAATGCAATCGAACGCCAAGAGGTCGGCGAGTGAGCCTCAGCGCGCCAACGATTCGGGCCCGAAAACGGCGAAATGGCGCTATTCCACTGGTAATGGTGACCGCCTACGACGAACCGGGGGCCCGACTGGCCTCCGCGGCTGGCGTCGACCTGATCCTCGTGGGCGACTCGATGGCGAACGTCGTGCTCGGTCAAGAGACCACCCTGCACATCACGATCGACGACATGTGCCATCACGTGCGCGCCGTCGCCGCCGCGAAACCCAAGACCCACGTCGTTGCCGACATGCCGTGGCTGAGCTATCACGTCGACCTCGGCGAGAGTGTCCGCAACGCCGCGAAGCTGATTCGCGCCGGAGCCGACAGCGTGAAGCTCGAAGGTGGTCGCGTTCGCCAGAGCGTGGTTCGTGCGCTACTCGACGCGCAGATCCCGGTGATGGGACATCTCGGTCTGACCCCGCAAAGTGTGATGGCCTTCGGAGGTTTCAAGGTGCAGGCCAAGACCATGGAGAGCGCCAAACTTCTGCTCGAGGACGCGCAGCTCCTCCAAGATGAGGGCGTCTTCGCGATCGTGATCGAAGGGGTCCCGAGCGTGGTCGGCAAGAGCGTGACCGAGGCGCTCGACATCCCGACCATCGGCATCGGCGCCGGCCCGAACACCGACGGTCAGGTATTGGTCTTTCACGATCTCCTCGGACTGACCAACCGGGTACCGGCCAAATTCGTTCGCCAGTACGCCAACCTCGGACCAGTGATCACCGACGCTTTACGTCACTTCGCCGACGATGTCCGAAGTGGCGCGTTCCCGAGCGAGGACGAGGCGTATCCGAATCCCGAGGGGCTGCTCGACTAGCCATTTTCGGCGCACTCGACTAGGATTGTCGTTCCCACAAGCGTGGGGAAGTGCCACATACCCTGCTCTGTTTTCCGCAGAGCCCGACCTAGTCGGACCAGAGGGAAAGGAAATCGGCCATGAGGCCCTATGAAACCATGATCGTGTTCGACACCGCCGTCGACGCCCAGACGATCCAAATCGCGCTCGACCGGGCGTTAGAAACCGTACGAACTCACGGGGGAACCCCCGGCGCCATCGACCGTTGGGGCAAGCGTCCCCTGGCCTATGAGATCAACAAGCGCAAAGAGGGCTATTACGTCCTGGTGGAGTTCAGTGGTGACTCGGCGACCGTCGTCGAGCTCAACCGCATCCTGACCCTGTCGGACGAAGTCCTGCGCTACAAGATTCTTCGCCGCCATGAACGTCCGAGCGCCGGCCGTGTCACGGCGCAGGCGTAAGTTCGGACGCTTGAGATTCCAAGGAGAGAGAAATGGCTGATAACGCAATCACCGTCGTAGGGAACGTGACCCGTGACCCCGAACTGAAGTTCCTTAATAGTGGGCAGGCGGCGCTGAAGCTTTCCATCGCCGTCAACCGCCGTTGGCAGAACCGTCAGACCCAGGAATGGGAAGAGCGCGTGAGCTACTTCGAGATCGTGGGCTACGGGGCCATGGCTGAGAACGCCGCGAACTCGCTCGTGAAGGGCTCGCGCGTCATCGTGAGCGGTCGTCTCGAGCAGCGCACCTGGGAGACGGAGAATGGCGACAAGCGTTCGATCGTCGAGATCAACGCCGACGAGATCGGACCGAGCCTGAAGTGGGCGACGGCCGTCGTTACGCGCACGCCACGCGCCGAAGGAAGCAATTTCCAGTCCAGTGACCGACCGGCCCCGGCGCCGCGCACGAACGAACCCAGCAGTTACGCCTTTGATGAGGAGCCCTTCTAATGCCACGTATTAATAATCCAAAGCCGCCAAAGCGCGCCCCGAAGATCGACACCCGACGTGGTGCGAAGAAGAAGCCGTGCTCCTTCTGTCAGCACGGCGTCCGCACGGTTGACTACAAGGACCTGGCGCAACTGCGCAAGTACATCTCGGACCGCGGCAAGATTCGCGGGCGAAAGGTCTCGGGCAACTGCCAACAGCACCAGCGCGACGTCACTGACGCCATCAAGACCGCTCGCGAGTTGGCACTGCTGCCCTACACGCAGCGCACCGTGACCGAGCGTCGAGGTGGTCGCGGCAACCGCGATGACCGCGGTCCCCGTCCGCCGCGCGACGGCGACCGACCAGCCGCCGCCGCTGAGAGCGTGAACGTGGAGGCGCCCGACGTCGAGGCCGAAGAGGTCCTCGAATACGTCGACGCCACTCCCGTTGGCGAGGTCGAGCTCGTCGAGAAGGTCGCCGAATGAAAGTCCTTCTCCGAAACGACGTTCAAGGCGTCGGTCGACGCGGCGACATCGTCGAGGTGAAGTCCGGCTACGCCCGCAACTTCTTGCTGCCCTCGGGCGCGGCGATGAAGGCGAGTTCCAACACCGAGGCCCAGGCGTCATCGATGCGTAAGTCCCGCGACTTGCGCGACGCCGCGAGTAAAGAAGCGGCGGAAGCCCAACGCACCGTCATCGAGGCCCAGTCCTTGAGCATCGCCGCACGAGCGAGTGCGAACGGCCGACTGTTCGGATCAGTGACTGAAGCCGACGTCGTCAACGCACTGCGAACCGCGACAGGCATCTCACTCGATCGGCACGCGATCCACATGACCGAACACTTGAAAGAAGTTGGCACTTCGACAGTGACCGCGACTCTGTTCGACGGCGTCGAGGCCACCATCAACGTGGAGATCACCGCCAAGTAATCAGCGAATTGAGAGATGCGCGCACGCCGAGACGAGAGTCTCGGCGTGCGCTGCGTCGTGGTGGCTATGTCACAGCGGGATGAAATCATCAGATTGGTGAGATTTGTACACAGACATTTCCCCACGTTGTTGTTCTTGTTGCAAACAGTCCACACGAGCGACCATTGAGGTCTTATGACGCAGATCGAATCGGAACCACGTACGCGACAGGCGCCGAACGGCGGTCGCATACCTCCGAGTGCAATCGAAGCCGAAGAGAGTTTGATTGGCGCGATGCTGCTCTCGCAAGAGGCCGTGAGCATCGCTTACGAAACAGTGCAGGCCGAAGACTTCTATCGACCACTGCACGGACAGATCTTCAGTTCGATTATCGCGCTCGCGAACGCGGGTGAACCGGTCGACTACGTGACCGTGCAGGCGAAGTTGCAAGAGCGTGGCGCCATCGCCGTCGAACTGGCCCTTCTTTCATCGCTGCAGATGAACACACCGTCGGCGGCGAACGCTCAGCACTACGCCGAGCTCGTTCGCGAGAAGGCGCAGCAGCGACGACTCATTTCGGTCGCTGGCGAGATCGTCGACGACGCCTACGTCGCCACCGAGGACGTCGTGGGACTCATCGACGAAGCCGAACGAAAGATCAACGCCATCGGCGACGCCGGGCGAACCGACACCGTCTCACCGTTGCAACGACTGCTGTTGAGCGAAGCGGACATTCTCGAAGAGCGAGGTGAGACCCGGGGGCGCATCAATGGGCTCGAGACGGGATACAAGTCGCTCGACCAGATTCTCCAGGGACTGCAACCGAGCAGCATGACGATCGTCGGGGCACGCCCGGGTACCGGCAAGACGGCCTTCGCCCTCGGCATTCTCATCCACGTCGGCGCCGTCGTAAAGCGCCCCGCGTTGTTCTTCTCGTTGGAGATGAGTCGCCAAGAGCTCGCCGAGAGAATCCTCGCCTCCACCGCCCGCATCGACTCGTCGAAGCTACGCACCGGCGACCTCAGCGACGCCGACTGGAACCGAGCTCACGAAGCCTTCGGCTACTTGCAGTCAGCCAAGGTCTTCATTGACGACAACCCCGCGCTCACGGTCATGGACGTGCGGGCCCGTGCGCGCCGGATCCGCCAACAGAACGGCGATCTCGGCGTCGTGATCATCGACTACTTGCAACTGATGAGTTCACGCGGTCGGGCGGAAAACCGGCAGGTCGAGGTCTCCGAGATGAGCCGATCCTTGAAGATCCTGGCGCGCGAACTGCAGTGCCCGGTCATTGCGCTCTCGCAGTTGTCGCGCAAACTCGAAGAACGGGCGGACAAGCGCCCGATGATGTCGGACCTTCGAGAATCCGGATCACTCGAACAAGACGCCGACGTCGTGCTCTTCATCTTCCGTCCCGAACAGTACGGCGAGGTCGCGAACGATAAGAAGGCCGAGGCCGAGATCATCGTCGGTAAGAACCGAAATGGTCCGACCCGCACTTCGCACCTGACGTGGCGCGGTGAGTTCGCCCGATTCGAGAACGTGGCTGAGGCACGCGAAATCTAACGTCAACGTTCGGTTGCTGAGCGATGGTTGCTACGTTGTCGACGTGCCCACAATTCGAATGGCGACGTCCGGGAAGTTCGTGTGAATCCGGAACACTTTGTACGGCCAGATGGCGAACCCGGCGCCGATTCGCCGACTCCGTCGAGTGACCGACCTCGCATCAAAGGTCGCCTCATGAACTTTCTGTTCCACAAGAAGCGTGACGATACTCCTCCTGGAATCTTCCCCAACAAGGGATTCAACTCGAATGGTCGCCGTCACAGTTGAGTGCCGCCTCCGCCGCTTCCCAAAGATCAGTTGATCCGGCTCTCTACGGCTTTGACGCCTGACGCAACTTCGCACGAAGTATGACAGTGCGGATGATGAGCGCCGCGAAAATCGCAATGTTGGTAAAGATCGCGGTTTCGACTGGGACGCGCCACGAACGGTGTCCGGTGAAGAACACGACGAGGAGTGTGACGGTGACCGTCGCGGACACGAACGAAACGAAGACCCTTCCAAATTGGGTCGGACCAGAACGACAGCTTCATCGCGCGAACTCCGTTCAATCGTTGTTTCCGAACTTAGTTGACATTAATTGCGGAGATTCGTCTCTTGGGTTAAATCGCAACGTCGAAGTACGAGTTCAGTGCGATCTTCGAGTTCCCCTGAATGGAATAACCCCACCACGAATCTCGACGGTTCTAACTTCGTGGTCATCCAATTCGATTCTTTCACGACGCAACTACGGTCACGGTGACGAAGAAGATCCGGCTCGGCATTAGGCACTGGGGGTAGCAGTCTGGGTTGCCGACGGCGGAGACACGAGTGGTACCGGGCGCCAGGGCGCGAAAGACGAAGAGACGGCGACGGAGTTCATCTCAGGCAGGGAGATCAAGACCTGCGGATCAGATGAGACCGCCGTGGTCCAGACCAGCGGTAAGGCGAGCAGCCGCACGGTCAAGAGCTCGCCGACGGCGAGGAGGTAGTGGCGGCCGGAGTCGGCCAGGGTGACGGTGACGCCACCGGGCCGAGTGAGGACGAAGGAGGTGGTGGTGCGATTAGTCGGGACCAGGAAGTTCGTCTTGAAGGTGTACCGGCCGGCGGGAACGGCCAGATCGGGATGACCGGTCCGCTGCACCAGGGCCCCGATGTGAAGAGCGAATGGTCGGGAGTGGCCGAGAGCGTGACCCGGGTCGGAGAACAGGCGGAGGGCGTCGTAGTGGCCGCAACGGCAGAGGGCGCGCTGATGAGGACGGGTAGGGCGGCGAGTACGAGAGTCGCCACGACGAGACGGCTACATGGTCGCAAAGAGACCTCCCAGAAGCACTTCCTACTGTCTATTGTCCGGTCGGAGCGAAGTGTTACCAGGGCACCAGAAATTGCGCGAACGGGCGGTGGCGTATGAGACCGCCGGGTCGGTGGCGGAGGAGCGGGTGAGGTTTTGATGCCCTGGCCCGCGACGACGCCACTCCCATCCATTGATCCGCCAGGCGAGTTTGTGAACGTCGGCACCCCACCTACTGTCAAATGTGAAGGAATCGGTTGTCGCCCGAAAGCGGCCCAGATCGATTTCTTCCTATCGAGAGTGTCGAAGCCGAAGGCTATGAAAGTGCATGTGTGCGTGCGCGCTCTTGGGACGAAGGACGAGCCCCTCGGCGAATACCTTCCGATCGATCCGCTTCATGGTGGGCAGTCCTGGCAGAACAGCCAGAGTGACAAAACCGCCGATGAGCGCGAGACCGTAGCGAAGTCCCGTCACATGAATCAAGACCGTCATCGCTAGGGAGCCGAGAGCCATCCCTGCGACCTCTCCAGCTTCCAGAGCACCGAGAACCCTCCCCAGCTTCTCGTTCGGCACTACGTGTTGCAACACCGTTATGGCGTTCACGTCAACTACGGAGTTGGCGACGCCGATTAAGCACATGGCAACCAACGCCGCCCCGAGATTGGTTGACTGATGAGAGCCGCGCTGGAAGAATTATCGCGGCACGTTGGTTGAGCTTTGGCGCGAAGTGCAACTATTTCGGTTGCATTCGGATACCGGCGTCCAGGCGGATCGACTCGGCGTTCATGTAGCTGTTGGCGAGCAGCTCGGCGGCGAGGGTGGCGAACTCCGAGGAGTAGCCGAGGCGTTTCGGGAAGAGGACGCCGGCGCCGAGTCGGGCCTTGAACTCGTCGGACTGCGGACCGGTGCCGTAAATCGGAGTGTCGATCAGGCCCGGCAGGATGCAGTTGGCTCGCACGCCGATGACGGCCAGGTCACGGGCCAACGGCAGCGTGAGTCCGACCACGCCGCCCTTGGAAGAGGAGTACGCGACCTGTCCGATCTGTCCGTCCTCGGCCGCGACCGACGCGGTGTTCACGATCGCCCCACGCATGTTGTCGACGTCGGGCGTGTTCGCGCTCATGGCGGTGGCGGCGAGACGACAGACGTTGAACGTGCCGATCAAATTGATCTCGATGACCTTGCGATACAGGTCGAGGTCGTGGGCCGAGGCGTACTCGCCGTCCTTGCCGATGGTGCGCGTCGCCCAGCCGATGCCGGCGCAGTTCACTGTGCTCCAGAGCGGCGCCAGCGCCTTCGCCGCTTCAATCGCTTCGATGACCTGATCGGTGTTCGTGACGTCACAGTGCACGTAGGCGCCGCCGATCTCTCCGGCGAGTGATGCGCCGCGCTCATCGTTGAGGTCGGCGAGGACGACTTTCACGCCGCGTGCGCTGAGTTCGCGAGCGGTCGCCTCACCGAGTCCCGAGGCACCGCCAGTGACGACGGCCGAAGTGTTGTTGAGTTCCATGGTTGCTCCTGATGTCCGATAGCGCTTGTGGCTGAACCGCCTACGAGTCAAGCAGAGATTTCAATGCGGCAGGGGAGAGTCTGAGCTGAACCGCGCGCCTCCGGCGTAGCGTTGTGGGATGCCGTCGGTCTATGAGTACTCCAAGGAAGGGCTGTCCGAGCTCTTGGTCGACGAACCGCGCTACCGCACCGAACAGGTCTGGCACGGACTGTGGAATGAGGGCCAGACACTGGACGGGATCACGACGATTCCCAAGACCTTGCGCACCCGTTTGGCCGAGCGGTTCCCTCCGAGCCTCGAGGTCGTCAATGACGTCGCGAGCGACCTCGGGGCCACGCGCAAGTGGGTCTTTCGACTCTTCGACGGCGCCACGATCGAAACCGTCCTCATGGCCTACGAGGACCGCGTCACGGTGTGCGTCTCGTCCCAGGCCGGATGCGCCATGGGCTGCACGTTCTGCGCCACGGGTCAAGCGGGCTTCACGAGGCACCTCTCCGCGGGCGAGGTGCTCGAACAGGTCATGTTCGCGGCTCGCGCCGCCGCGCCGCGTCGACTGTCGAACGTGGTCTTCATGGGGATGGGTGAGCCGCTGGCGAACTACCTCGTGACGATGGACGTCGTGCATCGACTGCACGAGTACCGCGGGTTGTCGGCCCGTCACATCACGGTGTCGACGGTCGGCGTCGCGCCCGCGATCGAACGCATGGCCAAGACGGGCTACCCGCTCACGCTCGCGGTCAGTCTCCACTCGGCGAACAACGAGTCTCGTAGCCAGTTGGTGCCGCTCAATCGTCGCTATCCCCTCGAACGACTCCACGAGGCCTGCCTGTTCTGGATGAACACGACCGGGCGTCGCCTCAGTTTCGAGTGGGCGCTCATCGACGGCGTCAACGATCGTGACAGCGATATCGAGGAGTTGGCGCGCTACGCGTCGTCACTACACGCCCACGTCAATCTGATCCCACTCAACCCGACGCCGGGCTACTTGGTGCGTGGATCCTCGGGCCAGCGAGTCCATGATTTTCGCGAAGGTCTCATCGCGCTCGGGGTCAACGCGACGGTGCGCAATACGCGTGGTCGATCGATTGACGCCGCGTGCGGACAACTCGCCGCCGTGACCAACGCGCGACATAGATCGATCCCCGTGCGCTCGGGCTAGATCGCCTCTCGATTCCAAAACGTCGGACGCCAGCGCATCAACACGAGCACGCCGAGGATGCAGGCGATGCTGCCGGACACGATCGAGAACTCGGTCGAGGTGAAGTTCGCGACGACGCCGGACTCCACGTCCCCGAGGCGGGGCCCGCCGGTGACGACGGCCATCTGGATCGAAGAAATCCGACTCCGGAACTCGTCGGTGATCGCGTTCTGCAAGATGGTGCTGCGCAGCACCGTGGATATGACGTCCATCGCACCGGCGACACCCAGACAGATGAGTCCCACGTAGACGACGTGCACGAGACCGAAGAGCGCCATCGACGCACCCCAGGCCACGACGACCAGCGCGACCAATCGACCTTGGCGGCGAACGCGCGCGATCCATCCGGTCGCCACGGCCATGAGGAGCGCCCCGGCGCCGGGCGCCGCGTAGAGGAGCCCCAGTGTTTTCGGGCCGCCGTGATACACCGTGAGGGCGATGGCCGGAAAGAGTGCTCGCGGCAGCCCGAAGACCATGGCGTTGAGATCGACGAGGTAGACCGCCTGGACGACCGCGTGGGAGCGAACATAGCGAAAACCGTCGCCGATGGCGCCAAACATCGCGGTGCCGGCGTGTTCGGCCGCGGCCGGCATGGATGCCAGTGGGTACGTCAGGATCGTCAAGGCGCCAAAGGTGATCGCGTCGATCGCGTAACAGGAGTACAGCCCGACGCTCGCGATCAGAACGCCAGCGACGGCCGGTCCGATGACGACGGCCGAGTTCGTCGCCACTTGATTCAACGAATAAGCAGCGACGAGTTGTTCCGGTACGACGAGTTTGGGTATGGCCGCCGTGCGAAGCGGACTGGAGAATCCGGCGAATCCGGCCGAGAGCGCGGCGAGCAACAAGAGCACCACCAAGTGATGGTCGTGGACGTGCGCGTTGATCGCCAGGCCGGCGCTCGCTAATCCAAGGACGACCGCACTGATGAGCATCAGCACCCGTTTGTCGACGCGATCACCCATGGCGCCGCCCCAGAGCGCGCCGGTGATGAGGAAGGGCAACTGAATCAGACTCGCGAGGCCGACCCAGAGGCTGGAGTGTGTCAGGGAATAGACCTGAAACGGTACGGCGACGATCGTCAGATTACTGCCGAGTAGTGAGATCATCTGGCCGGAGTAGAGAAATCGGAACTCGCGGTTCGTGCGCAGCGGACTTATGTCGACGAGGAGCCGGGGCACCCAATTAGCGTACGAGGATAGTGTGATTCCGGGGGTAGTGCCGTAAGGAGTGTCGATGATCGACGACGAACTAGTTCAATTGTTGACGCCCGAAGGCGAACGCGTCGAGAACGCTGAGTACGAGTCAACGCTGAACGGGGACGAGATCTTCGGCTTCTATCGCGACATGGTGATCATCCGTCGACTGTGCAACGAATCGACCTCGCTGCAACGCCAAGGTCAACTCGCGCTTTGGGCTCCGATCCAGGGTCAGGAGGCCGCGCAAATAGGAGCGGGCCGGGCTCTTTCCCCAATGGACTTCACGTTTCCGACCTACCGGGAACACGGCATCGCCTGGTGTCGCGGTGTGCCGCCGGAGGACATGCTTCGACTCTTTCGCGCCGTCAGTAACGGCGGCTGGGACCCGCAGAAGTACCGTCACTCGGTGCCGACGGTGGTGCTCGGGAGCCAGACCCTGCACGCCGTGGGCTACGCCATGGGAATTCAGCGTGACGGAGCCGAAGAGGCCGCGATGGCCTTCTTCGGAGACGGCGCCTCAAGCCAGGGCGACGTCATGGAGGCCTTCGTCTGGGCCGCTTCGTTCAATGCCCCCGTCGTGTTCTTCTGCCAGAACAACCAGTGGGGCATCTCGACGCCCTCGACGGTCCAGTCCAAAATTCCGCTCTATCACCGCGCACACGGATTCGGATTTCCCGGCGTGCGCGTTGACGGCAACGACGTGCTCGCGGTCTACGAAGTCACCAAGCGCGCGTTGGACTCGGCGCGTGTCGGCGGTGGGCCGACGTTGATCGAGGCCTACACCTACCGGATCGGTGCGCACACGACGTCCGACGACCCGACCAGGTACCGAATCGACGCCGAGGTCGAGGTGTGGAAACACCGCGACCCCGTCGAGCGTGTGAAGGCACTGTTGGTGCGTGAATACAAGGTGAAGAACGCCGACTTCGACGACGTCGCCGCCCAGGCCGATGTTATGGCCCTTAAGTTGCGCGAAGACGTGCTCGCCATGAGCCGCCCCGACCCGATCACGATGTTCGACAACGCCTACTCGGCGCCGCATCCGCTGATCGAAGAGGGTCGTCGCGAGATGATCGATCTCGGGATATCCGGAGGTGAGCTCTAATGGCCGCGTCCACGATGACCATGGCCAAGGCCCTCAATGAGGGCCTTCGTCGCGCGATGGAGAAGAACCCCAAGGTCCTTTTGATGGGTGAGGACATCGGCCGCCTCGGCGGCGTCTTTCGCATCACCGACGGTCTGCAGAAGGACTTCGGCGAAGACCGTGTCATCGACTCGCCGTTGGCGGAGTCGGCGATCGTCGGCACTGCGGTCGGACTCGCGATCCGCGGATACCGCGCGGTCTGTGAGATCCAATTCGACGGTTTCGTCTACCCGGCGTTCGACCAGATCGTCTCACAGGTCGCCAAGTTGCACAAGCGCTCTGACGGCGCGTACAAGATGGCGATGGTCATCCGCATACCCTTCCAGGGTGGCATCGGCGCGATCGAACACCACTCGGAGAGCCCGGAGCCCTACTTCGCTCAAACCGCCGGTCTCCGCGTCGTCTCGTGTTCGACGCCGAACGACGCCTACTGGATGATCCAACAGTCGATCGAACACGACGACCCGATCATCTTCTGTGAGCCCAAGAGTCGTTACTGGGAAAAGGGCGAGGTCGACCTCGAGACGCCACCCGTCGGACTGTTTGACGCCGTCGTGCGTCGTGAGGGGACTGACGTCACACTCATTGGTTACGGCGCGTCGATGAAGACGGCGTTGCGCGCGGCCGAGACGGCCGCGCTTGAAGGTACGTCGATTGAAGTGATCGACGCGCGTTCGATCGCCCCGCTCGACATTGAAGTGATGGCGAAGTCCCTTGAAAAGACTGGCCGCGTCGTCGTGGTCCAGGAGTCACCCCACACCGCGTCAGTCGGATCCGAGATCATCTCGGAGTTGACGCAACGCTGCTTCTATTCGTTGAAGGCGCCCGGTCTTCGCGTGAGCGGTTATCACGTGCCGTACCCTCCGACGCGAATTGAAGAGGACTACCGACCAACGGTCGATCGAATCCTCGACGCCGTCGACCGAGTGATGGGATTCGAGAGTTGAGCGAAGAAATTTTCCTACTGCCCGATGTCGGTGAGGGTTTGACCGAAGCCGAGATCGTGGCCTGGAAGGTCAAGGTTGGTGACGTCGTCGTCCTGAACCAACCGCTGGTCGACATCGAGACCGCCAAGGCCACGGTGGAGTTGCCCAGTCCCTACGCGGGAACCGTGATGGCTCTCCACGGCAACGTCGGTGACGTCCTGGAAGTTCACAAGCCGCTCATCACGTTCGAGGTCGCGGGAAGCGGCGGCACGGCGCCCGCGTCGTCGGCCGCGCCCGCCGAACCGAACCAACCGGCTCCGGCGAAAGAGGCGCCGGACAAGCAAGAGGGGTCGGTCGGCGAAGGACGTGAAGCCGTCCTCATCGGCTACGGCGTCGCGAACGAAGACGCGATTGTCACGCGCAAGCACCGTCGCCAAAGTGGAACGCCATCGGCCGCGCCCGCCGCGGCTGCGCCCGCAGTGGCCGCGCCCGCCGCAGTCGCGCAGGCCGTTCAAACCTCCGCGGTTTCGACATCGCCGTCGCTCGCCCCGCGTTCGACGCCCCCAGTTCGCCTCTACGCGAAACAACACGGCGTCGACATCGCATCGCTGAGCGGCACCGGACGTGACGGTCTCATTACGCGCGACGACGTCGAACAGGCACTCAGCGGCGCACCGGGTGCGCCGGCTCCTCGCGTGAGTGCCCCGATCACCGGACCGAACACGACGTCACGCTTCGTCGGTCGCGAACTTGAATCGTGGTCGAGCGGCCCCAAGGAAGAGCGCATTCCCGTCAAGGGGGTGCTTCGCTCGATGGCCGAGGCGATGACGCAGAGTGCGTTCACGCAGCCGCGCGCCGCGGTGTGGGTGCGCGTCGACGCCACGCGCACGATGGACCTCGTGGCCTCGCTCAAGCAACGGCCGAATCTGTCCGGCGTTCGACTCTCGCCCCTCACGATTATCGCTCTCGCGGTGTGCGACGCGGCGCGACACTTCCCGGGGATCAACTCCAGCTTCGACGCGGCCGCGAATGAAGTTATCGTGCGGCGCAGTATCAATCTTGGAATTGCGGCCGACACACCGCGGGGACTTATCGTGCCGAACATCAAGGGCGCCGACGAACTCGATCTCGTGGGAATGGCCTCGGCGATGAGCGTGCTCGTCGACAAGGCCCGCCAGGGGACGACCACGCCGAATGAGATGATTGGCACGACCTTGAGCATCACCAACGTCGGCCCTTTCGGAGTCGACGCCGCCATACCGATTCTGCCGCCCGGGACCGGAGCGATTCTCGCCGTAGGTCAGATCGCCAAGGCGCCCTGGGTCGTTGACGACGAAGTCGTCGTTCGACAAGTGGTCGAGTTGGCGATGGCCTTCGATCACCGCCAGGTCGATGGCGCGATGGCCTCTGCGGTGCTCGCCCACATCGGTCGCTTCTTGCACGACCCGGCTGCGGCAATAATCGCGGGCTAGGCCCTCAGCACGCGCAGTGCGTCGAGCGACTTATCGGCGTGCGAGTTCATGCTGAGTTCGCTGTTGATGACCTCGGCGATGCGGCGGTCTTGACCAATGACGAATGTCGTGCGCTTCACCTTCAAGAGGTCGAGCGAGCGCTTCACGCCGTAGAGTTTGGCGACGTCGCCGCTTAGGTCAGCGAGCAACGGGTAGTCGAGGTCATTCTTCGAGGTGAACTCCGCCTGCTTCTCGATACTGTCCATGGAGATGCCCAGTCGCTGAGCGCCCAATGCCGCGAACTCCGAAGCCAGGTCGCGGAAATGACATGACTCCTTGGTGCAGCCCTTGGTCATCGCGGCGGGGTAGAAGAAGAGAACCACTGGACCGTTCAACAACATCGTCGAAAGTGTTCGCTCGTCACCGTGCTGATCCTTGAGTTTGAAGTCGGGGGCTAGATCACCTCTTTGCATGAAGGCAAGGCTAGGGGTCGAGCCGGAAACCCACTCCACGAATGGTGATGAGGTGACGGGGATTGGCCGGGTCGTCCTCGATCTTCTGACGGAGTCGCTTGACGTGCGTGTCGAGGGTCCGGGTGTCCGAGAGTTCGAGGCCCCACCACAACGTGTCGAGGCACACTTCGCGCGTCACGACCTGCCCGAGACGCGACGCAAAGAGAGCCAACAGGTCAAACTCCTTGCGGCTCAGTTCGATCTCGTCGCCGCGACGGATCACGGTCCGTCGAACGAAGTCGATGCGAAGGTCGCCGAAGGTCACGATCTCGTCTTCGGTGTTCGTGAGTGGTCGACGCAACACCGCGCGAATGCGCGCGATGAGTTCACGCAGGCGAAACGGCTTGGTGACGTAGTCAGCGGCACCGATCTCGAGTCCCAGCACGACGTCGACTTCACTCGAACGAGCGGTCACCATGATGACCGGCGTGCGAGTCGAGTCGTAGAGTTCGCGGCAGTAGTCGATGCCCGAGCCGTCGGGCAGCATGATATCCAACAACACGAGGTCCGGCTTGGCCGAGACCATGAGCTCACGCGCTTGGGCGATGTTCGTCGCGCCGACGACCACGAAGCCTTCGACCGTGAGTCCGATGTTCAGGGCGTCTTGATAACTCCCCTCATCTTCGACGACGAGAATCACACTTCGGCTCTCGGCGTCAGTCACGATCACGTCGAACTCCGAGCGATTCGTGGCGAATGGCGGCACGGCTCGATGTCAAAGGGGGACTTGGATATCGCCGACGTGCCACGTCTTTCAAGGTATGTAGGTTGGGTTACCGCAACGTGAAGCGCGTGCTATCACGAGGTGTTAATCGGATGAAACATTTCGACGGCCGTCGTTGATCGGCGCTGTCTGGATGAAACGGAGTGATTTAGTCTAGAAACCGACAACGGACGGAGATCAGATGCCGAGCCCCTCAGTGAAAATCGGACGTGACGATCACGTCTGGTCCTTCGACGCCGAGCGCCAGCCGGTCGTGATCGTCGATCCGGGCGCGACCATCGAAATCGAGACGTGGGACTGTTTCACCGGACAGGTGCAGAGCGAGGAAGATACCCTCGAGAAACTTGATCTCACCCGCGTGAACAGCGCGACCGGACCGATCGCCGTGCGCGGCGCCGAGCCGGGCGACACGCTATCGGTGACGCTGCTCGACATCCGGCCCAACGAACAAGGTGCCGCGATGTGTATCCCGGAGTGGGGTCAGTTGATCGACACGGTGCACTCACCGACGACGCGAATCTTCAAAGTCATTGACGGCACGGTCACGATGAACGACCGGGTGTCGTTTCCCGCTCGCCCGATGTTCGGAGTCATCGGAGTCTCGCCGGAGTCCGGCGACATCTCGACGTTCTTCGCCGACCGTCACGGCGGCAACATGGACGACCACGTGAACGGTATTGGCGCGACGATCCACCTGCCGGTATTCCAGAGCGGCGCTCAGCTCGCGATAGGTGATATGCACGCCTCGATGGGTGACGGCGAGATCTCGGGTACCGGAGTGGAGATCGGTGGGACCGGCGTCATCAAGGTTGAGGTCATCAAAGCCAAGAGCGGGGGCTGGCCGATCACCGAGACGGCCGACGCGTTCTACACGCACGGGACGTCGGTCGGCGATCTCGATGAAGCCCTCCAACACGCCTGCGAAGAGGCGTCCAAGTTGTTGGTCGACGAGTGGGGCTTCTCGCGCGAAGACGCCTTCATGTTCCTCTCGGTCGCTGGTGACCTCGGCATCGCGCAGTACTGTCATCCGTCGCCGGGCAGCGTGATCGCTCGAATGAGAGTGCCGAAGTTGGCGTCGAACCCCTCTCCGTTCCGACTGTGATCAGCTCGTGGTGACGGTGAATCCTTCGTAGTTGGTGAGCGTCTTCAAGTAACTCCCGGTCGCGGTGCACGGTCCCGTGGCGTGACAGATCAAGCCGTAGACGCCGCCGTCGATGCCGACCGTGTTGTTGCCGGTCGGCAGTGTGATCTTCCGTCCGATTTCCCATCGACCGCGGACTTCATTCACGATCAGCGCCTGATACTCGCTTGACTTGTCCAGGTACGCGGCGCCGGCGCTGCAGTTACCCGCGGAGCGACAAGAAACCGCGACGACACCCCCGTTCTTGCCGGCCATCTGTGATCCCGCGGGCAACATCATCTCGGTCGCGGGCTTCCACGAGCCCCTCACTTCGTTCACGAAGAATCCCTCGTAACTGCTCGTGCCAACCAGGTACTGACCGCCGGCACTGCAATTGCCGATCGACGGGCACGTCAATCCGCCGTAACCGTAAAAGAATGCGTGCGGATTGGCCGCGGCGCCACCGGGCATCTCCATGGCGAGTGCTCTGGCCCACACGGCGTGCGATTCGTTCACGGTCATTGCATCGACGTCGCCGGCGACGTCGGTGTAGGTGCCAATGGCCGTGCAGTTATCGGTCGCGGCACAGGTCACTTCGCTCAACATCGCACTGGGGTAGGCGCTGGCGTTGCCCGGCAGGACAACGGCGGTCGCGGCCTTCCACGTGCCGCCGGATTCGGTGATGACCAGACCTTCGGTGGCGTTGTCCCGGTTGATGTACGAGCCGACGGCGACGCAACTGCCGGCGCGGGTGCAGGCCACTTGATTGATATTGACGTAGGGGTCCACGTTCGCATCGACGGGAAGCGCGGTCTTGCGTGCCCGCCCCCACACACCACGTACTTCGTTGATCTCGAGACCTTGCGCGTAGCCGGACGGCGAAGTGTTGTCCACATAGCTGCCAATTGCGCCGCAGTTACCGGGCGACCAACACTCGACCGAGTGAATCTCGCTGTTTTGGAGGCTCGATCCCGCGCCCGACGGCAGCGTCACTTCTTGCGCCTTCTTCCAACGCCCGCGCACCTCGTCGGCTACGAAACTCTGGCCGTTGCTGTGGGTGTCTTTGAAACCGCCGACCGCGACACAGTTCCCGGCCGTCGCGCACGACAGCGAGTTGATGGTGAGTGAGGGATTGACGTGGGCCCCTGAAGGAGGGAGCAACTTCGTCGGAGTCTCCCAGACCCCCTTGACCTCACTGAGCAACAGACCCTGGACGCTTCCGGACCGGTCGCTATAAGAGCCTCCAGCAGTGCAATTCCCCGCCGAAGGACACGAGAGGGCCGGCAAGAATCCGTTAGGAAGTCCCGTCGCACCCGAGGGCAGCCGGACGGCCTTCGCGCTGTGCCACTGGGGGGCGTTCGGCGTCGCCCCGACCGGAAGCGAAATTAGGAAAAGACTGAGGGGCACTACGAGGAGTGCGGTGCGTCTGAACTTCACGGGCGAGACTCCAACTGACTAGGTCGTGGGCGAGTTGCGAGCCGGCTGATCACCCGAACACCGCGGGGATCGACCACGAGTTGAGTTCAGTATAAATAGGCTTCGTCGCATGGGTCCATCGGGTCGGTCCCTTCGTTACGGGTGAGTTTGAAATCGCGTCCTGGCAACGCGATCACGCTCGCGAAGAGCAACGAGGACAAGGTGTGATCGTGGACCAGCGAATGCTGGGCTCGAGTTTGTAAGTGTCCGCGATCGGACTCGGGTGCATGGGAATGAGCCACCATCGTGGCATTACCGCCAGCGCGGTCGAGATGATCACCCTTATTCGTTCGGCAACTCGGAGTGACGTTGTTCGACACTGCTCTGAGAAAAGGTGCCACACCGGCTCCGATCGCGCTGGCGTGGTTTTTGGCGCAGCGAGATTGGATTGTTCCGATACCTGGGACAACGAAGGAGCACTGCCGGGAAGAGAACGTGGCGGCCGCAAGCATCAACCTCTCCCAGGCGACGTCACCGAACTTCGTCGAGCGGCGACCGACATCAATGTTGTCGGCGAAGGATATTGCGAATCACTGGAATGGATGACCGGCCCGTAATTGCCCATTCGTCCGCGCGACATGGCCGCCGCACCACGGCGCTGAGCGATCTCTCTCCAGACGTTCACCGAGACTTCACCTTCAGTTAACCCTGGCTTGGTGGCGCGTTCAATCTGGTTTGGAATGATGGTGAGCGAAGAGCACGACGTCGAAGAGGATGCTAATGACAGATGTGAGAGCGACTGGATGGTCCGAGGGACCGTCGCGATTCGACATCGGTGGCGAGGTTGCCTCTCCACTCTTGCCCGCATCGACGACCGCCGCTCTGACGGTGAGTCAGTTGCTCGACGAGGCGCCGAGAAGCCGATTCCACCACCGCACGGTCCTCATCTCGGGCATGGGATTTTTCACAGATGCCTATGACCTGTTCGTAATCGGAACCGTCGCCGCCCTGGTCAAGGTCCAATGGAACCTCTCGACGACACAGACCAGTTGGGTCACCGGCGCGGCCATCCTCGGCGCCTTCATCGGCGCCTTCGTTTTCGGCAGGTTCGCGGACCTCTTTGGTCGCAAGGTGGTCTACACGACGGTGGCTGCGATCATGATTTTCGGTGCCATCGCGTCAGCCCTCGCACCCAGTTTCCTCTTCTTGGTATTCGCGCGTCTGATACTCGGTCTGGGCATTGGTGGCGACTACCCGGTGTCAGCCGTGTTGATGAGTGAGTTCTCCAACCGTGCCGATCGTGGGCGACTGGTCGGGCTCGTGTTCTCAATGCAAGCCGTCGGGCTTATCGTGGGTCCGCTCGTCGGGATCGTCCTGCTCTCATCGGGAGTCAGTGACCCGTTGGCGTGGCGGATTCTGCTCGGTCTGGGAGCGCTGCCGGCTGGGGCGGTCATCTATTTCCGGGCCAAGATGCCCGAATCACCCCGGTACACGGCACTCGTCCAGGGCCGCGCCGATCAGGCGGCGAAGGAACTACACCATTTCGCCAATGGAGCGCTCGACGCGACCACGGTCTCCGACGACGGCAAGCATCTCATGGGCCTTCGCCAGTTCCTGGCCAATCCGCGGATGCTGCTGATGCTCGTGGGGACCTCGGGCTGCTGGTTCCTGTTCGACTACGCGTACTACGGCAACACGCTGTCGCTTCCGAGCATCCTGACCGAAGTCTCGCCGACCGCGAGCATCGAGATGAAACTCTTTCTGACGCTGGCGATCTTCGTCGTCTTCGCGTTGCCGGGCTACGCGTTAGCGGTGTGGAAGATGGACCAGATCGGTCACCGTCGTTTGCAGTTCATCGGTTTTGGCGTCATGGCGGGGTGCTTCGTACTCCTCGGTGCGGTACCGTCATTGACCTCGACGGTCGCGCCCTTCATTGCCATCTTCGGCGTCAGTTATCTCTTCACGGAGTTTGGACCGAATATGACGACGTTCGTACTGCCGTCGGAGGTGTTTCCGGTCAACATGCGAACGACGGGACACGGAGTGGCGGCCGGTGTTGGAAAACTCGGGGCCTTCGCGGGGGTATTCCTGGTGCCGCAGCTCGCGAACCACATTGGACTCAGAGGACTGCTCTACGTCGCCGGGGGTGCTGCAGTACTGGGCTTCTTGCTGACCAACGTCCTCCCCGAGACGACGGGCCGTTCACTCGAAGAGATCTCCGGTGAGAGTCAGTTACCAACACCGGAACCGACGCTGGCGCAAGCTCCGTAGTTCTTCGAGGCCTTCGGAACGATTCTTTGAACAGTCCCGCGGGTGACGGCAGTACGGCGTCGTTAGAGTGACCGATTTCCTTCCCAGCCGTCATCGATGCCTTTGCACTTGACGCAGAGGGTTCGGAAGTATCCCTGGCCCGGCGCCGCTGTTCCCTTCTTCTGGATCTCTTGGCCGATCGGACATTCAGATTGGTTGTGAAAGACGAGTTCGTCCACGTCCTCAATGCCCGTGGTGTGAAACTCTGCCACCTTGGTCATCGACAACCCCCTCGGCTTTCGTTTCCGGCGCCAGTCGGAGCGTATCGGACTGATGGATATGGATCCACGACACCTGGCGAAGGTCTCGGACAATATGAGGAACCTTCATGAGTTGAGGTCCCCTAGGACTTCGTCAATTGGACCCGACCACCCGCGTCACCAGGTTTTCGCGAGTACGGTGATATCCGTAAATGACGCTTGAAGAGGGGATAAGTGAAGCGTCGGCTGATCTCGGGACGAGCACAATTCAGACGTTTCGATTGATGACGCTGCCGACGATCGCCACGGCGCTCGTGTCCGGGGCGCTCCTCGCCTTCGCACTGAGCTTTGATGAAGTCATCGTCACGACGTTCACGGCGGGGGCGCAAAATACCTTGCCGATTTGGATCGTTGGCGCCGTCCGACTCGGTCAGCAACTTCCCGAGGTAAACGTAGTCGTCACGATGGTCGTCATCTTGATGTTCATCCCGATTCTCATCGCGGCGCGACTTACCGGAACCGAGAATGTCACGGGACGTGTCGCGACTGGCCGCCAGGCGAATTGAGCACCCTACTACCGGATGTCTCGGATTGGTCAACTTTGTTAACCGGGTGTTCACACGCGCTCAGATCTTGGACCAAGAATCTGTAAAGACCGGTAGGTTGGGTCCGGAAGTCAAACAGGCTGCCAGCTCATCAGGGGCGCCGATCCCGGGTTCGACGATTGGTCGAATCGCCGACCCGCTTCGTCGCCGCCGGCTGCCGATCGCCACTCGCGGTTGTTACGTCGGCGAAGGCGTGAAGTGCTCGGTTGTAGGTGAGTTGACGAGCGTGCGATGCGTAGATGAGAGGAGACCAGTGACACGATTCCGATATTTACCAAGCATTTCGGATGACCGACAGGACGTTGCCATTCATTGGAGCAAAGGAGGTACGCGTGTTTGATGAGAAGCCGATGAACGACCACCAGACCCGTACCTACGCGATGGTCTCGACCTACCCGCCCACGCAATGTGGAATCGCGACGTTCGCCGCGGCGCTCTCCGGCGGGCTCTACGACTACGGCGACGACGTGGGAATCGTGCGTGTCGGTGCCGACGGCGAAGCACCGGCCAAGATCGTGATCGCCGAGTTGAACAACGGTGATGGACTCCAGATGATCGACGCCATGGATGCGCTCAATCGAGCCGACATCGTCATCGTCCAACACGAGTACGGGATCTACGACGGGCCCGACGGTGATTCGATCGTCGAAGTCCTCGAAGGAATTGAACGACCGACGATCGTCGTGGCCCACACGGTGTTGGAGCACCCGACTCCCCATCAACGATCGGTGCTCGAAGCGGTCGTTCGCGCGGCCGACGCCGTCGTGGTGATGACCGAAGCCGGGCGCGTCCGACTCTGTTCCAACTTCGACGTGGACACGCGCAAGATCTCGGTGATCCCCCACGGGGCGGCCGTGTCGAGCGCGCTTCGCCTCGCAGACTCCAAGGAGCGTCCGAGACTGCTCACCTGGGGACTGCTCGGGCCGGGCAAAGGCATCGAGTGGGCAATCGACGCACTCGCAATGGTCGATGACCTGCGACCGAAGCCGGTCTACGTCGTCGCGGGCAATACTCACCCCAAGGTTCAGGAGTACGAAGGCGACGTCTACCGTGACATGTTGGTGCAGCGCGCCAAAGAGCGCCGCGTCGACGTGGTCTTCGATCCCGAATACCGTTCACTGGCGTCGCTGGCGCAACTGATCAGCGAGTCGACGATGGTCATCTTGCCCTACGACTCACCCGATCAAGTGACGTCCGGCGTGTTGGTCGACGCGATCGCCGCCGGTCGTCCCGTCATCGCGACGGCGTTCCCTCACGCGGTCGAACTGCTCTCGAGTGGTGCCGGCATCGTGGTGCCGCGCCGCGACCCCGAGGCACTCGCCGAGGCCATTCGCACCGCTCTGACGACACCGGGCATGCTCCACGCGATGGCGAGTGAGGCCCGACGTCTCGCGCCGGAGTTGGCCTGGCCCTACATCGCCTCTCGCTACGCCGCCCTCGGCGAAGAGTTACTGGACAATCGAGCACCACTGTCGGCGAATCGATGACCGAGAGCCCGCGCTTTGACCATCTGGTCCGACTGACTGATCGATTCGGCACCTTCGAGCACGCCGAGCACGACGTACCTCGCCGCGAGCACGGCTACTGCGTCGACGACGTCGCGCGAGTACTCGTCGTCAGCGCGCGCGAGCCGCAGCCCAATGCCTCGGTTCGGTCGCTGGCCCAGGGCTCGCTCGCATTCGTCGGCGACGCGATGGGACCGCACGGCGAGTGTCGAAACCGTCGCTCGGCCGACGGTACGTGGACGAGCGAAGGTTCGACCGAGGACTGTTGGGGACGAAGCATCTGGGGACTCGGGACCGCGGCGGCCAGCACGCAGTCCTCGATCGCCGGCCCCGCGCTTGCGCTCTTCGAACGCGGCGCCGAGCAGCGCTCCCAGTACCCGCGCACCATGGCTTTTGCCGCCCTGGGCGCCGCGGCCGTTCTCGGGATCCATCCGACGAACGGCGCCGCTCGCTCGTTGCTCGTCGACGTCGCTGACCAATTATTGCCGGCGCGCGACGACCCGGCGTGGCCGTGGCCCGAGGTTCGCCTGTACTACGCCAACGCGCTACTGCCCGACGCGATGATTGCGGTGGGCGTGGCGCTCGAACGACCGGATTTGGTGACGAGGGGGCTCGACTTGCTCGGATGGCTTCTGGCGCGCGAGACGCGAGATGGTCATCTTTCGGTCACGCCGGCGCAGGGTTCGGGACCGGGCGACGTCGGACCCAGCTTCGATCAGCAGCCCATCGAGGTTTCGACAATGGCCGACGCCTGTGCCCGAGCGCTGAGTGTCGAGGATTCACCGAGGTGGCACGAGGCCATTTTGATGGCGAACGCGTGGTTCGACGGGGACAATGACGCCAAAGTCATGATGTGGGATCCCGAAGCCGGCGGGGGCTTCGATGGACTTCACTCGGACGTCGCCAACAAGAATCAGGGGGCGGAGTCAACTTTGGCGCTGGTATCAACCCGTCAGCAGGCCTTCGCGCACCAAACTATCTCTACATGAAAGAAAACTCCCTCGCGTCACGCACCGATGTCCATATCGTCCCGGACTCGTCACGAGTCGTGGCGCTGCTCTTCGTGGCCGGTCAAGAACTTGGTGGCGCTGAATCGCGCGCGTCGAATGTGGTCAAGCGGATCGTGGCGTTACCGGAAGCCGACGTGCGGCGTCGCTTGAAAGAAGTCATCCAGCGATTCGCGAGACGACACCGCGACATCGCGGCGATCTTCAGTCAACACGCCGAACGCGTGAGCAACCGTCTCGACCCGAAAGAGGACCTCAGTGAAGAACGCTGGCTCCTCCTCGGAGCTTCTTTCACGCACGAGTATTCACTCGAAGCCGCCGCGGTGTGCAACCCCAGCATCGTCGTGCACCCGGATCAGACCGAGGTGCCCGAAGGCGCGGTGCGATTTGTGATGAGTTATCGCGGCGTCGGTGAGGGACATCGTTCGAGCATCGGTTTTCGCACCGGGCTCGTCAGCGCCGACGGGGAGATCACCATCGACCCGCGCGAGCCGTATCCCATGATCGGCACGGCGCGCGACGGCCTGTTCCACCGCGACGTCTTCCACGCGCGACTGAAGGCGATGGGCGAAGACGGTGAGAGCGCCGCCTACGTTCTCGACGAGCTGCCCATCGTGTTCTCCATCGAGGAGCTCGAAGCGCGATTGGAGATCTTGATCTCGGAGTTCGACACGCGCCAGGACGCGCACACCATTGCCCGTCACCACCGATCGATCGCGGCGTGCAGCTACGGCGTGCACTTTGACGAGGACGTCGACATCTCGGAGCGGGTCCTCTGGCCGGTCATGTCGGCCGAAGCGCACGGCATGGAAGACGCCCGTTTCGTCCTCTTCACTGAGAGCGATGGCACGACTACGTACCTCGCCACCTACACCGCGTTCGACGGCGTGAATATCTCTCAACAGCTCCTACGAACCGACGACTTCATCACCTTCGACGCCTCACCCGTCGTCGGTGCCGCGGCGCCGAGAAAGGGACTCGCGCTCTTCCCGCGCCGCATCAATGGGAAGTACGCCGCGCTCACCCGCTACGACAGTGAGACGAACGCGGTCTGCTTCTCGGACACGCTCGGTCACTGGGGTCGAGCCGTGACCTTTCAGATGCCGGAATGGGACTGGGAGGTCATTCAGCTCGGCAATTGCGGATCACCGATCGAGACCGAAGCCGGGTGGCTGGTTCTCACGCACGCCGTCGGGCCGATGCGCACCTACAGCATCGGCGCCGTCCTGCTTGACCTCGACGATCCCACCCGCATGATCGCCGCGTTGAAAGAGCCGCTTCTCATCGCGTCGCCCGAAGAGCAAGACGGCTACGTTCCGAACGTCGTGTACACCTGCGGGGCGCTCGCGCACGGTGACATCCTCGTGATCCCCTACGGCGTCGCCGATCATCGGATCAATTTCGCTACCGCAAGCATTTCGGAGCTCTTGAGCGCCATGATGACGACCGAGCACCCCACCATCGTGGCCAAGGTTCGACACCGGCGTATCGAGGACCTAGCCCTCGAACACTGAGGGGCCGAGCCCTTCGCACGTGGGCTTCGGTCCGGCGTTCACGTTGCCGTATCGATGATGGGTGATAGAGACGCTCTGTTCAAGCAGCCAACGCGCCGCCTCGACGTCGCCGCGTTGGGCGAGTGCGCGAGGATCGACGCTTATCCCGTGCTGTAACAGCTCCACGCTCGGCTCAGCCTCCCTCGAGAGCCATCGCACCCGATCGATTCCCTCGGTCCGCGCGACCAGCGCGGACGTCGATTCGATCACCGCTTCGGGAACCGTCGCGACCGGCCCAGGCGCGCTGAAGGTGATGGTGACGCCCGTTGTGCCCGTGATCGCGTCAATGAACGTTCGCTGCATCTCATCGAACGTGGCGTCGACGCGAACGGCGATGGGCTTGGCGTGACGACGATATCGCTGGAAGTTCTTCTCGACGCCGAGCCCGGCTCGATCGATTGCCCGCGAGCCGGTGGAACGCCACCACTCATCAGCCATCTCGAGTGACGTCGTGGCGTTCGTCAGTGGCGTCCAACGTCGAAGTGAGTTGACGTAGTGGTGGCCGCCGGCCTTCGCGGTCGGACCGACACTGCTGCGACGCCATCCGCCGAACGGCTGGCGATTCACGACCGCGCCCGTCGTCCCGCGGTTGACGTAGAGATTGCCGGCTTGGATCCGGTCCATCCATCGCTCGCACTCGGCCTCGTCGAGCGATTGGAGGCCGGCGGTGAGGCCGAAGTTCGTCCGGTTCTGCCAGTTGATCGCGGTCGTGAAGTCCGGGGCGACCATGACACCGAGCACCGGTCCGAACCATTCGTGTTGGTGACTCCACGAACCGGAACGCACGCCGAGTTTCACGCCCGGGCTCCACTGCAACCCGGCGGTGTCGAGCTGACGAGGTTCGAGCAGCCAGCTCTCGCCGGGGTCGAGGTGATGGAGAGCGCGCTCGAGCGCCGGCTCGGCGCTTCGGATAATCGGACCGACCGAGGTCGAGAGTTCCCAACCTGGTCCGACGCGAAGGCTTCGAACGGCGTCGGACAATTGGCGCAAGAAGGCGGGATCGTCGTAGACGTCGCGCACCACGATTGCGAGGCTCGCGGCGCTGCATTTTTGGCCCGCGTGGCCGAAGGCCGATTGCACCAAGTCCCTCACCGCGACGTCGATGTCGGCGCACGCGCTGATCAGTATCGCGTTCTTTCCGCTGGTTTCTGCGAGGAGATTGATATCGGGTCGCCACGTGGTGAACTTGAGCGCAGTGTCAAACGAGCCGGTCAAGATCACCGCGTCCACGAGTTCGTGCGTGACGAGACGACGACCAGTGTCGTCGTCTCGTGTCGGCACGAACTGAAGGACGTCGCGCGGCACCCCACCGGCCCAGAGTTGTCGCGCCAACTGCCACGCGGTGGCCACGGTCTCCGGGGCCGGCTTCAAGATGACGGCGTTGCCGGCCGCTAAGGCGGCACAGACGCCCCCCGCCGGTATCGCGTACGGAAAATTCCACGGCGGTACGACGAGAACCGTCCCCAATGGCGTTGAGTCACCGAAATCCGTGGCCGAGGTCGCGTAGAACCTTGCGAAGTCAATCCCTTCGCTCACCTCGGGATCGGCTTCGGCCTCGGTCTTTCCGGCGTCTCGCGCCATCACGGCGGTCGTCTCGATTCTTTCGTCTTCCATCACGGCGGCGCTCGCGAAGAGTATCTGTCGACGCTCTTCAATCGAACGCTCCGCCCATGCTCCTCGGGCCCGAGCCGCGCACCGCACGGCGTCGTCGACGAGTTCGACGTCGGCGACGGAGTATCGATACCAGGCCGCACCATTGGTGCCCGGATCACGTCCGACTTCCCACTCCGGCGTGACGATCTCCTCTCCGCCGACGACCAACGGAATCTGTCGATCCGGCACGGCACGGATATTCGCAAACGCACTCGTGATCTCGTCGAAGGCTTTCGTCGACGTGGGATCAAAGTTCGCGACGTTGGCGAAGCCCGTCGAATCAGAAGGACTCGACGGCGCGTGGCGAAGCGACGCGGTCGAGATCTCGTGACGCTCACGAACCGAGGACGTGAATCGTTCGCGCTGTTCGTCGAATCGCTCCTCGTCAGTGCCAATATCAAAGGCCGCCTTCAGATAGTTCTCGTCCGACGTGTTCTCGTCAAGACGCCTTACGAGGTACGCGACCGCCGAGGCGAAATCATCGCGCCGGGTCACGGGCGCGTACAGCAGCACGCGCTGGCCGGTCTTCGCGATGGCGAGTGACTCGGAGTTCGCCATCCCTTCAAGCATTTCGACGTCAACCTGTTGTTCGACGCCTCGTGATCGGGCCACTTCGAGAGCCCACGACAGGTGAAAGAGGTTGTGGCTCGCGATGCCGATCCGAACGGCGCTGGCGTGCTCGCGACGCAGCGCCGCATCGATGAGTCGGGCGTAGCTCGCGTCGACGTCGGCCTTGGATCGGTAGGGCGCGGCGCTCCATCCGTGGAGTTCGGCCTCGGTCGTCTCCATAGCCAAGTTGGCGCCCTTCACCAATCGGACTTTGATCGTGCCACCGAAACGTTGGTAACGCGACGTGGACCACTCGACCAGATCGGCGAAGGCGGCGTGCGATTCGGGCAGGTAGGCCTGGAGCACGATGCCGGCTCCGATGCTCGAGAACTCCGGTTCGGCGAGGACCCGCTTGAATGCCGTCACCGTGAGTTCGAGGTCGCGGTACTCCTCCATGTCGAGATTGACGAAGGTCGCGTGTGATTCGGCTTCGCGATAAAGGCGTCGCATCTTGGCGGTGACGCGCTCAAGGGAACCGACGCGGTCGATCGTGATGATCTGGCTCACGACGGAAGACAACTTTACGGACACGTAGTTGATCTCGGGTCGTCGAATCATTTCGAGCACGCGCTCGAATCGTTCATCGGCCTCACCTTCGCCCAGGACGGCTTCGCCAAGAACGTTGATGTTCAGCGCAATGTCATCACGCCGACGCCGATCGACGTGCCTCTTCAGTGGCACTACTTCGTACGGGAGGATCAGGTCCTTCGACAGTCGACGAATGTGGTGGGCGACGACGTTGATAACGGGCGTCGGTGCCAGTCGTGAACCGGCGGCGAGAAATTTGAGACCGGTGGCGTTGAAGGCGCCAAAACCTTCGACGGACGCCTGGGCCGCCGCCCGGCGAAAGATGTTGATCGAACTCTTGACCGAGTGGATTCGCATGACTTCGTCGGTCAACGAAATTGCGACGTCCAGAGCGCGAGGATCGCGAAACAGTCGCGAGAAGCGTCGACGATTGGCGTTCTCCGAGTGGCCGCGTAGTCGCTGGGCGTCGCGTATAAGGGTGCGGGCGTTTTCGACCGCGGAATCGGCGAGTGAATCGATCGAGGGGTCGGTAGGGATCAGCGCCATAGGCGCCGCACCGTCTCGGGAGCCCAGCCCCACGTCACCATCCCAGCTCCGCGCATCACCACCGTTCCTATGCCTCCACCGTAGACGCCGATTCGCTGGCGTCTTCGCCCGCGACCGCTCGATCGATCACCGCGACGAATGTGCGGTTACTCAGCGACTGCGCATCCGAGTCACGACCTCGTCGACGACTTCGGAGGTGGAGGCGGAGCCGCCGAGGTCAAAGCTACGTATGCCGTCCATCGCCGTGGCGAGCGTGGTACTTCGTAGTGCTCGCGAAGCCTCGGCGGCGCGCTCGTCACCTTGGATCCCGGCGTGTTCGAGCACGGCGGCACACGCGAGCAGCATTGCCATGGGATTGGCGACGTTCTTACCCTCGAGCGAAGGCGCGGTGCCGTGCGGCGCCTCGGCCATCGCGGCCGTGGGATTCAACTGATCGTCCAAGGCCAATAGGACCGACTCGGCGCCCGCGATTGAGCCGAACATCGCGAGCACCAGGTCGCTCAGACAGTCGCCGTCTCGATTCAGCGAGGGAATGATCACGCTGCAATCCCACTGCTCGGTCATCAGACCGGCGTACGCCGCGTCGATGAGCATCGGATGGTAGGTGACGTCGGGGTGTCGACTCGCGGCGCGGTCCATCTCCTCCTTGAGCATTCCTTCGTAGACCGCCGAAACGGTCCATTTCGGTCCGCCGTACACGAGTCCGTCCATGGACGCCGCAGTCGCGAACGCGAACTCCGCGACCGATTGGCACACACTTCGGTCAATGCGTTCGGTCCGCCAGGCCGATTCGTCGCGAGAACCCGGCTCGCCGTCTCGACCCTCGGCCGCGCCATAGGCGTCACCGACGGCCATGCGAACGACGACCACGGGGTGCGAAAGTGAAACGACCGGGGCGACACCAGGGATTCGGCGGCCGGTTCTCACGATCACCTTGCCGTCAATACCCTCGCGCAGAATACGATTCGGTGATCCCACGCTCCCAATCTCGGTGGGCGTGATCGTGGCGGCCTTCAGTCCCAGACCAGTCTCAATGATCGCTGCGGCGGCGTCACGCACGACCTGGTTGTTGGTCGCTCGACGCTTCGCCAACGAAAGGTCAAAGCGAACGAGGTCGACGTCGAATCCCAACACGTTCACTTCAAAGACGCGCAGGGCCTCGTCGAGCAGTTCTTGACCGGTCTGATCGCCTTCGCAGACGACAATCGAGTTTGTTTTCATCACTTCACGTTACTGAAACCATGACACGGCGAAATCGGCGAAGGAAGGATGCAAAACGCTGTGCGTGGCAATCGTTCGTGATACGCGAGCGTCGATGAGTTCGTCAGCACGTTGACTCATTGCCGGTGGCGACTCCGCCCGTTGGGAGTCCTCGTGGGGTCGCGAGTTCGAGGCTCAGTTCGAAGTTGAGATCTTCGCGGCTCCGATCAGTCCCAGATCCACGGTCCTATTGGCCTTGGACGATTTCACGGACCGTGCGTCCCAATCTTGCGTGGTGGACCACGTCGGACTCTCCGAGGGCGCCGCGCAGCATGTTCAGTTCGTAGCGATCGCGAAGTTCAACGAGATGGGCTATGACGCCGCAGCCGACGACACCGACCCTGAGCCGTTCGATCATTTCAGATCCCCTCAATCGACTCGGGCCGACGGATAATCGCCATCGGTCATGTCTACGACGTCTTCGGAGGAATCCAGATGGCGGCCGATTCGTCGCCGTAGGCGGTGCAGTCACCTTCCAGATACTTGATGCCGACCCATCCTCCGACGAGAGCGTCGAGGGCGTCCTCGAATCGCTTGAGCGAGGTGGAGGGAAAGTTCTCAAGTTCGGCTTTGGCCGGCAGCGGAAGATCGATCTTGTTGATCGTGAGCGACAATTGATCCACGATCTTGCGCCAGTTCTTCACGATTCGACGTCGACGATCGGCGGGACTCTTCTCCGGCCAGTACTCGCTCGCGCGGCCAATCTTGTACTTGAAGCGAAAGTCCTTGCCCAATAGGTGCAAGAGCGCGGGGTGAGGATAGACCTCGGCCAACACGTAGGTAGTGCCGACGGGAGTCTCAACGGTGGCCACGGCGTAGCCCAGTTCTTTGAAGCGTTCGGTCAGCTGACTCCCCACTTCGCCGGGCCGCACTTCGCTGGGCGAGTGAGTACTGCAACCTTTGGAACCGAACTTTTGCGACACCGCGCTGTCGGCCTCGCGACGTTTGCGGATCGCAGTCAGCGCCACGGGCATATCGATCGTCACGAGGTCGACGCCCTCGCCGTCGAGCAAGGTGCGCGCGGCATCTAATAGCGCGTCAACGTCCGGACGACCGGCGCTCGGCGCTTTTGTCCAGTCGACCGGTGTGCCCTTCGCGAGTTCGACGAACTGGCTGTAACTCGGTGCGAGTCCGACGCACTTCCATCGGTCCTTCGACCGTTGCAGCAGAGCAACACCACTTGGTTCAGTTGCCGTCCACGCCGGATCGAGGGCCAGGATGCTCGTCATCTTGGGCAGGTTATACCTTCTCGAGACGTAGCAGTGAAGAGAGCTCGAAGGATTGTGAGTTGACGCTTCTAGGTGCAAAGGTGTGAGAGCGTGACGGTAGCCTCAGCACCAGTGGCATCTTCACCGAAAAGTCTGTTGCGCAGAGCACGCAATATCCCTCAAAGGTTCGTTGACGAATTGATCCGAGTTCGTCAACGACACCTCTGGAGGGTGATCGGCAATGGTTTCGCGCGGCCGTTCCTCGACCATTGGCTCCGTCGTGAGTACCGCACCGAGGGAATCAATCGGTTGCGCTCGATCGCGGGGCTCACGCCGCTGCTGAAGTATCGACCCGATGGCGTGCCCAGTGCACTCTGGTCGCCCCGTCGCCTCAACATCCTCATTCGCGAACTTCACCTGCGTTCGTACCTCGAAATCGGCGTATTCGAAGGTGAGACGTTCGCTAACGTGAACGCCCGGCGGCGCTACGGTGTTGATCCCCGTCCGCTGTTCGACGCGGTGTACTTGCCCCGCGGTGCCACGTTCGCCGTGACGACGAGTGACGAGTTCTTCGCGATGATCCGGCGAACGAAACGCTTCGACATTGCGTTCATCGATGGACTGCACACCGTTGATCAGACGTACCGAGACCTGATCAACACTTTCTCGCACTTGCGTCCTGGGGTGATCGTGATCGACGACACCGTGCCGAGCGACGAATTCTCAGCGATTCCCGATCAAGAGGCGTCGTACCTGGCACGTGACGCGGCGGGGCTCGAAGGGCGGCCGTGGCACGGCGACGTGTGGCGCGTGGTGATGCTGCTCGATCGACATCATCCCGAGTTGGAGTGGCGGACAATTATCGACGAGGGCAATCCACAAACACTCGTGTGGCGTCGCCGTCGTAATGCGATTGTCGCAGCGGCGCCAATCGAGGAGATCGCGCTGGTGATGCAGGCGACGTACGTCCAAGAGTTCGCCCACGGGGTCCCGGATTATTTTCACCCGGCTTCAGAGGCAGTGGCGTTGGCCGAGTGCATCTCGTCGCTACGCATGTAGATCTCACGTGTGGTCCGTTTCTTCGCGCCTCACTACAGCGCGATTGTGACTTTAGACCTGGTAAATCGGGAGAATTTGGACCGCCTGCGCTCTTAAGTTGAACATTGAAGGTCATTCAAACGGCATTCGAGAGTGAGAGTCACCAACAGTCTCAAGACCGTTTGAACCTAGCGATTACGAAAGAAGGATTCCTGATGAACAATGTCATCACTATTTTCGGTGATCCCGCTGAGCGTACGACGCCCGGAGTGTTTGGGTGGCTTCGTGAATCTAAGGTCGCGTCCATCGCGTGGTTGGCCGTACGGGTGTGGCTCGGGATCATGTGGATTCAGGCTGGAGTGTCCAAGGTGTGGGGTGCCGAGAATCCTTCGTTCCTCCACAACAACGGAGCCGGTGTCGCCGGATTCGCCGGTCACGGCGTCGCGGCGTACAGCTGGTGGGCGAGCTTCATGCACAGCTTCGTGGTACCCAACGCCAGTTGGATCGCGGTCATGGTGGCCTTCGGTGAACTGGCCATCGGCCTCGGACTCGCCTTTGGTTGCTTCACGCGAACCGCTGCGGTCGCCAGTTTGGCGCTGCTCTTCACGTACGTGATGTCGGGAACGGCCAGTGTCTGCGCCTTCTACGCACTGTGCGCGATCATCGTGCTCGCCACGTGGCGCACGTCATCGTGGATTGGCGTCGATGGCATCATCGCCGGATGGAAGCAACGCCGTCGCAACGCCGTACCGGTCGCGCCCGTCGAGGAGGCGCCCGTCGCGACGCCCACTCCGGAGCTCGTTTCGGTTGGTTGATTGAATCTGAGTCATTGAGTTCACGACGCTCCCACAATGAGCGTCGTGAACTTTTTGCATTTATTACGAGTCGTGGAAGACAGTGTTGAGCGCGTCGTCGAGATCGGCCCAAAGGTCCACGGCGTGTTCGAGTTCCACACTCAGTCGAAGCAGTCCCTCCGGCACGTGATCCTCGCCTTTCCATCGGGCCCTTCGATCAATCGTCGATTCGACGCCACCGAGACTGGTGCCGCCAACGACGAGTCGCAGTGACTCGATGACCCGATCCGCACTCTCGGCGTCGCGTACTTCAAAGGACAGCATCGCGCCGAAGCCCCCCATCTGGGCACTGGCGCGTACGAATCCGGGATCCGAGACGAGTCCGGGATAGCGAACTCGTAGGACGTGACGATGATCGTCGAGTCGTTCCGCGAGCTCGGCGGCGCTTCGTTGTTGCCGAGCGAAGCGCACCGGCAGCGTACGAAGCCCGCGAAGCGCGAGGTAGGCCTCCATGACGCCAGGAATCGCGCCTTGAGTGGTGCGCCATTCGATGAGTTCATCGCGAAGGCTTTCTTCAGCCACGATGACCGCGCCCATTAAGAGATCGGAGTGTCCGCCGATGTACTTCGTCGCCGAGTGCACGACGGCATCCGCGCCCAGTGCGAGCGGCTGTTGCAGCATCGGCGTCGCGAAGGTGTTGTCGACAATCGCGGTGACGCTGGCGTCGCGGGCCGCTCGCAGAATCGTCGGGAGGTCGGCAATGCCGAGCAACGGATTGGTCGGGGACTCGAGCCACAACACGTCGGCGCCGTCCATTGCACCCAGAACCTCTTGGGTGTCGACCACGTCGACGGCGCGCGTGCTCAGGCGTCCCTCTTTTTCTAAACGTTCGAGGAGACCCCGCGTGCCGTTGTAGCCGTTACTAGGAAATACGACGGTCGTTCCGAGGGGCACTGAAGCGATCAGCGCGGAGACCGCGGCCAGTCCCGAGGCGAAAGACACGCAGTGGCCGCCTTCGAGTTCGCCGAGCGTCTCTTCGAATGCGCTCCACGTGGGGTTGCCCCACCGGCCGTAGCCCAGGTCGCCGCCGTCGCGGTACGTGGAAGCGAATGTCGGGGGGACATTGAAGGGACCGCCGGGTGACGGCGCTCGTCCGGCAACGATTGCGATCGTCTCAGCGTGCCACCTTATTGAATCGGCCATCAATCAAGTATTGCGGACGACCCGTGGCGTCGGACGCGTCGAAGCGACGGACACTCGAAAATGACAGGACCCGCGCCCCCGAATGTGAAACTCGGGGGCGCGGGCCGAAAGGTTTACGACTCGTCTTCCGCCAGTAAGCGGTAGATCGACCTTCGAGCGTCGGCCAGGATGGTCGTTGCCTTTTGGGTCTGCGCGTCGGAACCGGCCATCGCTACTTGGCGAACCGAGTGGACGACCTGTCGAAGGGTCCCGAATAGGTCCGTAGTGACGTCGCTGACGCCAGCGGCTGCGGTCTCCCACGGCTTGCCGAGCGCCGCACGATCCTTCTCAACCAGGGCCTTGCCCGTGGTTGTCAGGTTGTACGTCTTGCCGGAAACTGTCGACGAGATCTCGACGAGGCCCTCGTCTTCGAGCTGCTGAAGAATGGGGTAGACCGATCCCGGGCTCGGGCGCCACGCTCCGTTGGAGCGCTCACTCAACTCTTGGATGATTTGGTAGCCGTTGCGGGGCAATTCATCGAGCAAGACCAAGACGGCCGCTCGAACGTCGCCGCGGCGAAGTCGCTGACGGCCTCGAGGAGGAAATCCGCCTCGGAACATGTCGTCGCCTCGACCGAAGGGTCCTCCACGGTGTCCACCGGGGCCTCGACCGTGTCCGCGGCCCTCACCTCGAGGTCCACGGTCGCGCTCGGAGCGCTCTTCGTGGTTGTGTTCGTGAAATTCGTGATTCATTGTTTCTCCGTTATTGTAAATCATACGATAACGATATATCGTTATCGAACGTTTGTCAAGGGCAACTTGTACGATTCCTGAAAGCCGCGACCATTCGGAAGTTTCGCGTCGGTGTGACACGACGTGAGTGCTTTGGGGGTGATTCCGACGTCGACTATGAGGTTGGAATTCGACGGACCAGCTACTTCGGGCGGACTTCGGGAGCGGCGAATCGCAGCGCGCTCGCGAACGTGGCCAAGGTGAGCGCGGCGAACGCATTCAGTGCTTCGTTCCCGTGCTCGATTGCGTCGAGACACGCACGCGTTAGTTCCTCAGAGGAGCGCTCCAGTGCGGATGAGTCCTGCGGCACCGCTTACCGTGGGCATTTCTATCCATTTGGCCCGGCACGACCCGGGCACGTTCGTCGAATCGACGACGAAAGGTGCCGATGACTCAGTGGGCCAGGAATTCAACCAGGAGCGAATTAAGTTGCGCGCTGGCGTACACCGGGATCCAGTGATTGGCTCCCTCAATACGTTCGTATCGCCAAGGTCCCGAGACGAAACGCTCTGACCCGGTCATCTGCTTCTCGCTCAGGGCCATGTCACCAGTGCTCCATACTCCCATCGTGGGGCAGGTGACCGGCGGTAGATCGATGCCCCGACCGTCGCCGGCAAAGGTATCGGGCGAGAGGTTCGCACGGTACCAATTGAGTCCGGCACTGAGTCTTCCCGGCCTCGTGAGGTCGGCGATCTGGCGCTCCATGTAGTCGTCACTGCCGCGCGCCGCGCCGCCGTGGGCCCAGTCGCGGAACATCTCCCAATCGTTCGCGGCCATTGCGATTTCGGCGACGCCCGGAAATTGAAACCACAGCATGTACCACGAGAGTTGTTTCTGGACAAATCCAGCACCGGCGAAGGCGACGGGATGACCCACGGAGACCGCCACTAACCGCTCTACGCGCTCGGGCATAAACGTGGCGAAGAGCCACGCCACGGCAGCGCCCCAGTCGTGACCCACGACCGTTGCGCGTTCGATCTGGAATGCGTCCAATAGTGCGCCGACGTCGCCGATGAGATTGCCGAGTGAGTACTCTTCGACCGCTTCAGGACAGTCGCTCTCACCAAAACCTCGAAGATCGGGAGCGATGACGCGATGACCGCTGTTCGCCAGCGATTCCATCTGGTCGCGCCAGAGATGCCACGAGTCGGGCCACCCGTGCAGCAAGATGACCGGGTCTCCCGAACCGACCTCGGCCACGTTGAAGGTCAAATCACCTACCTTGACCTGGTGTTCGATGATTTCTTGGTTCGCCATTTCCGGACGTTAGCAATGAAGGGTCGTTAGGGCGTGAGGATCTTCTGGAAGCGTCGTGAGGCGATGTAGAGACCGAGGGCGGCGATAGCGAGTAGGTAACCGATACGCATGAACATGATCACGCCGAACTGGTCCAACGAAAATCCGCGCAACAGGGCGGCCGATTGGTACAAGGGGGAGACCGAGACGATCGCGCCGAGCCAATGCGGGTACGAGCTGATCGGGAAAAATGTCCCCGAGAACAAGAAGAGCGGCAACTGGACCAACGTGACGAGATCGAAGTCTTGCCACGTTCGCATGTACGTACACGCCGCGAGGCCGATGCAGCTGAAGGTCAGGCTCGTGAGGATGGCGCCGGGCCAACACAGGATCACCCACGCACTACCCGCGTCACCCAGCGCCGCCATGCAGATGATGAAGGACGCCGAGTATACGGTGGCCCGCGACAGAGCCCACAGGACCTCGCCGAGCGCGATGTCCGTGACCTCGAGCGGCGTGGCGAGCAGCGCGTCGTACGAATGAGAGATCTTCAAACGGAAGAACGTATTGAAGATCGAATCGATCATGGCGCCGTTCATCGCTGAGGTCGCGAGCATCCCCGGCGCGACGAACAGGGCGTAGCTGATCAGCCGGCCGTGCACAGGCAGAGGCCCGACGAGTTTGTTGAGACCGATGCCGATCGAGAGCAGATAGAACAGGGGCTCGAAGAAGCCCGAGATGAGCATCACCCACTGCGCGCGATAGATCATCGCGTTGCGTTCGAGCACACGCAGCGAACGACGAGAGCCGATCATCGGGAACGAGCGCGTGAGCATCAGTCGGTCAGACGACGACACATCGTGCGTCGCCCCCACATAACTCCGATGACGGTCATCGCTACAAGAACCGAGATGTGTCCGAATTCCGGGACGATCGAACCTTGACCGAACGCCGCCGCTCGCGCCAGGGCGACGCCGTGGTACAACGGGAAGAACTGCACGACGGGTCGCAGGTAGCCGGGGTACTCCGACAGTGGGTAGAACGTTGCCGAGAAAAGAAACATCGGCACGAACGCGAAGCGGTAGAGCGTGGTGAAGGAAGCGTCGGACTGCGACCGAGCGGCGTAGGCGACCAAGGGTGCGGAGAAGGCCAGCGTGACCAGTGTCCCGATGAACGGCAACGTCAGGCACCACCAGGATTGAATGGCACCGAAGCAGGCGATGATGATGGTGTAGAGCACCGCGGTGAGGAACGCCCTCGTCGCGACCCATGCGAGCTTGCCGAAGAGGATGTCGTCCGGTTCCAGTGGCGTAGTGGCCGCCGCGTGATAAGTGCGAATCCACTTCACACAAGCGAGGACCGGCCACAGGGACTCACCTTCACCCAACTGCATCGTCGTCGTCGCGAGCAGACTCGGGGCGATGAAGTGCAGATAGGTCTGGCCGTCGACGAGACCGGTGTGATGGGCAACCAAATGACCAACGCCGATGCCGAGTGACGCGAGATAGAGAATGGGAAAGAGGACGGAACTCGCGACGGAGCCACGCCACGTCTGGGCGTAGTACTCCGCGTGGTAGCCCCAACTTCGAAGCCACCTCGAGCGGCCAACGTCGGTGTTCGTGGAACCAATCACCATTTACTCCGTCAACGATCGACCGGTGAGGTGCAAGAAGACGTCTTCGAGCGAACTACGTCGAACGAGTGCGCTCGAAGGCGTGATGTGCGCCGCGTGGACATCACGCAGTGTTTCATCGCCGTTGTTGACGTAGAGCAACACTCGGTCTGGCAGGACTTCGACTCGCTCGGCGAACGGCGAGAGTCGGTCGAAGTACTCCTCGTGATCGTCAGTCATGAAGCGCAGTTCCACGACTTCGCGCGTGGAGTATTGCTCAATGAGTGTGCGCGGTGCGCCTTCGGCCACGATCGATCCCCGGTCCATCACGACGAGTCGGTCACAGAGTTGCTCGGCTTCGTCCATGTAGTGCGTCGTGATGATGAGAGTGACGCCTTCTCGTTTGAGGCGGTAGAGACGATCCCACAGCAGATGGCGGGCCTGCGGGTCGAGACCCGTCGTCGGTTCGTCGAGAATGAGGATCTCGGGTCGATTCATCAATCCGCGCGCAATGGTCAGCCGTCGCTTCATTCCTCCGGACAGGTTGTCGACCTTGTCATTGGCACGCTCGGTGAGTTGGGTGAACTCAAGGAGTTCTGTGGCGCGTTCACGGACAACACGACGAGACAAATCGAAGTAACGACCGAACATCTCCAAGTTGTGTCGAACCGAAAGTTCCAGTTCGAGCGAGTCTTCTTGGGGAACGACGCCGAGTCGACTTCGGATCTCCGGACCGTCGGTTCTCGGGTCGAGGCCGAAGATGGAGATCGTTCCGCCAGACGGTTGGGATATCGCTGAGATCATCCGCATCGTGCTGGTCTTGCCCGCGCCGTTGGGACCGAGAAATCCGAAACTCTCGCCCCGGTCGATGACGACATCGATGCCCTTCACGGCTTCGAAGTCGCCGAAGCGCTTCACCAACTGATGGGCCTCGAGAATGTGGATACTGGTCACGGCGCACCCCCGTCGAGACGCGCAACGACCTCGACTTCTCCTGAAGTGATCCCCAACGTGAACACGAGTGTCGTCCCCTCTGACCGTGTACTCATGACGGACTCGGTGCCCCTCAAGAATGCGGAGAGCTCCGTCTTGTGTCCGAGGAATCAAGTTACTAGGTGGGTGCAACATTGTGAAGTCGGCCCCGACGCTTGGCTACACGAGTTCGCTGTTCCAATCACGCGTGGTCAAGACTTCAGCCATTCGATTCAGGAATCTCGCCGCGTAGGCGCCGTCGATCGCCCGATGGTCGAAGGTGAGCGCCAACAGGCCGACCGAGTGGATACCTACCGACTCGGTGCCGTCCGATGCCGTGATGACGACGGGCTTTCGCACGACGGAGTCAGTGGAGAGTATCGCGACCTGAGGCTGATTGATGACGGCCCCGGTGAGCAGGGTTCCGAACGGACCGGGGTTCGAGATCGTGAACGTTCCTCCGGCGAGTTCATCGGGCCCGAGACGCTTCGACCGCGCCCTCTCCGCGACGTCACGAACCGCTCCGGCGATTTGGCTCAGGTTTAAGAGTCCGGCATTTCGGATGACGGGGACGACGAGCCCCTCACTATCAATGTCAACGGCGATCCCGAGGTTGACGTCGAGGTGAACAATGAGTTCATCATCGCCAACTGAAGCGTTGAGACGTGGATAATCGCGAAGCGCCTCGATTGCTGCAATGGCGTTGAAGGGCAAGTAACTCAGACTGAAGCCTTCGCTCTCTTTGAACGCCGCGCCGCGTCGGGCGCGCACGCTCTCCACGTGTTCGTAGTCGACTTCTTTGACCATGAGTGTGTGAGCCGATGTTGCTTTCGATCGAACCATGTGCTCTGCAGTGAGGCGGCGGATCTTGGTAAAGGGAATCAACTCGTCACGAGTCGCGCCCGACGCGTTGGGCGCCGCGCTGATCAACGCGTCAACGTCATGACGTGTAATGGCGCCGTTGGGTCCGGTGCCGGCGACACTTTTCGGGTCGATGTTGTGTTCACTCATCAAGCGCCGGAGAATCGGTGACAGCAGTGCTGCGGATACTTGGTTCGACGGCGTCGCCTCCCGCTCAACGTGCGTGAGAACGTCCTCTCGAGTGACACGGCCATTTGGCCCCGAACCTGTGATATCGGCGACGTCGAGGTGGTTCTCCTCGAGCAGGCGCCGGACGACGGGAGAGAGTTGCGTTTGATCGGACGCCGACTTCTTCTCGCGCGTGTTGACTTCTTTCACGCTCTTCGGCTTCTCTTTCGGAGTTGAGGCGACGGGTTCCGGTGCCGAGGCAGTGGGCTCTTTGGAACCGTCGCTGATGACGGCGAGCACCGTACCGACGTCGACGGTCACGCCCTCGTCGACGAGAATGGTGGTCAGTACACCGTTGGTAGGGGATGGAATCTCGGTGTCGACTTTGTCAGTTGACACCTCGAAAAGTGGTTCGCCCTTCACTACGGTGTCGCCGACCTTCTTGAACCATTTCGTGACCGTGCCATCGGCGACCGTCTCGCCCAATTGCGGCATCGTGACATTGGCCATGAGATCTGTCCTTCGTTGTCGATGGCGACGGGCGGTTTGCGCGAGCTCCAACTGGAACTAATGCAACGCCGCAAGCCGTTAATCTTCGTTCTAATCCCTTACGGTGAAGTTATAGGCAACTTCTCGTTAAGTCACATTAAACGATGGTGGGAGAGCTGGCCGGGTCTCTTCGCTGCACCGAATGAAACGTTTTCAATCGTTCACGCAGGAGGTGACGGCTCGATATCGGGGGACTGACCCAATGCCAGTTGGAGGCTTGGTAGCAGAGACGCGAAATCGATCTCGCCGTAGCCGTTGGTCGACGCCAGGCGGGTGAGAGAGTTGACCAACTCAATCACCGGGAGCGTCAGCTCGGCTCCGCGCGCGACGTCGAGCGCCAACTCGAGGTCCTTGATCAAGAGGTTGGTCGTGAAGGTGGCGGAGTAATCGTGGGCGACGAGAGCCGGCGTCTTGTAGCGAACGAACGGTGAACCCATCACCGACTCGCCGAGGGCGTGCAGCAGTATTGATCGGTCGATGCCGTTGCTCTCACCAAAGACGACGAGTTCAGCCATGATCTGCGCGGTCACGGCCAGTCCGGCGTTGATCGCGAGTTTGAGGGTCCGAGAGTGCTCGGCGTCGCCGACGTACAAGACCGTCGGCCCGATCGTATTCAACAACTCCTCGACGCGTTCGAAAGTGTCGCGCGGACCGGAGACGATCATCGTAATGTTGCCCGCCGAGAGCACTGCTGGGTTGCCGCTCACGGGCGATCGCAGGTAATCGACGCCGACGGCCTCGGCTCGTGCGGAGATCTCCGAGGAAATCCGTGGTGACACGGTTGACATGTCGATCAAGACACGATCACTCGCTCCCGACTGCAGCACGCCCCCGTCCTCGAAACAGACACCGGCTAGGGCGTCGTCATTGGCGAGGAAGGTAATCACAATGGAAGCGCGGTCCCACAGATCGTCGAGGGAGTTGAGGAGAAGCGCGCCTCGAGATTCGAGATCCGAGAAATCCTTGGGAGAGCGGTTCCAAATGATGACTCCCCATCCTTGATCGAGCAATCGCCCGGCGAGCGCTTGGCCCATCTTGCCCATACCCAGCACCGCGATAGTTCGTCGATCCTCAGAGTGTGCCATTGAGGTTCCTTTCTCGAAGATGGTGGACGATCAACGGGACCTTCGACTCCTCTTCGAGGTCGCGCAGATTATGGACCGAGACGACGACGCCGTTTCGGTCGTCGCAACGACGAGGAAGCCCTTAATTCCCTCGAAATTCAAGGTTGACCCATATCGCCTCGACGGCGACGTCGCCAGTGTTGTAGAGGCGATGGGGGCGACTCGAGTCGAAACAGATGGAATCTCCGGCGTTGAGTTCGTACGTGTCGAAGCCTAAGGCGATCTGCAATGTTCCTTTGAGAATGAATCCATATTCGGTTCCGGCGTGTCGAATAAGGCGATCCTCCAACGTGGAGCTCCCTCCGACTTCGTAACGCACGAACATGAAATCCGTCTTGTCGCGATGCGAGGAGATCAGTGACTCCCAGGTCACTCCGGAATCGAGGACCAGCACCTTGCGTTCGTTCGTTCGCACTACCGGCGACGAACCGCTCTCGGGACGAACGCGGCCCTTCGCGGGAGGTGCGACACTTTCCTCGGCGGCGAGCCAGTGATTGTGGGCCGCGTCAGTTCGGCCGTTGGTGGTGTCGTCGACGGCTCGGTCCCCGGGTTCGTCGTAGTTGAACAACTCGTCAATCGAGATGTCCAGTGCGGCACAGATTGAGTAAAACGTCGCGACGGACGGCTGAGCCTTACCTGTTTCGAGTTGGGAAATGAAGGATGCCGATACGTCGATGTCACGCGCGAACTGGCGCAGCGTGATACCTCGTTCGAGTCGACGTTCGCGAAGTCGCGCACCCACCAAACCCGGTGCGAATCGATTGTTGTTGGGGATCGACGATGACTCGACGGCGCCGCTCTTGCGGAGGCTCTTCGGCGTTGTCCGAGAAGAAACCGTCGCCCTTGGTTCGGTGGCCACCCTTTTGGGAACCGCCATCAGTCATTCCTCTTCCCGCACTCGTCACCCGCAGACCTAAGTTGGGATTGACGTTCGCCCGCGCATTTGGCGTTATCAGATTCTATTGACACCTACTCATCCACCTTTAGTTTCTCCGCGAGATGCTCCCACTCTCGACTGAAGCGATAGGAATGGCGCGGCGGCGGGGCGGGCGCTTGAACCTCTATCCACCGAACGAGCCCAGGGCCTCGGTTCTCGAATCCATGGTCGCAACCAACGCTGGCCCAGAGCACGTCGCCGGGATGCAGTACCAAAAGTTCACCGTCGATCAGACCATGGACTTCGCCTTCGACAAAGACGTACGCCTCTTCGAAGGGATGGTCGTGGGGGTGCGCGATCGCCGTTGGCTGATAATCGACCATGAACATCGTGTGCAATAGAGCGCCGACTTGCTGGTCGATCAACATCTTCACCCCGATGCCGCTGTAGGCGAGGAGTGCCGTCGCCATGCTGGGCGACACCGTCGGGGCACCGACATCAGAGCCGCCGGCGAGTCGCTTGAGGTCCATCGCATCAGAGTCGAACCGGGCGACATTGCGATTACGAGGGTCTCGCATGTCGGGTGTGACCGGATCGGTGTCCAACAGGACTTCGCCAGTGAAGAACGTGTCCTGTCGACGGCCGTCATCGAGTTCCGATGGTGATTGCATCTGGAGCCAGCGCACGGGTCCCCCAACGGCACGAAGTTGGTACGTCGTGGCGAGAGGAAGCACGATGCAGTGGTCGGGCCCAAGATGCGTCGTCTGTCCCAACGTGGTGAGTGCGAGAGTTCCCGAAAGCACGTAGAAGCTGGTCTCGAACGAGTGCAACACCGAGTCGACGTGCCCGCCGTCGGCGAGATGATTCACCGACAGCGTCATGTGGGGTGAGCCGGTTGCCCGGTTCACGAGAATCTGGCGTCGGTACCCCGACGCGTTGCCCGCGAAGTGCGCGGGAGTTTGAGCAGTCTGGTCATCGATGGCTGTTAGGTGGTAAATGCTCAACTCCTTCGATCAATCGGTCAACGACAATTAACGCGACGACTACTTCAGTAGCCAGCCGCCGTCAACCGCCAGATTTACCCCATTAATTCCTGTGTTATTCAGTAAGAACTCAACCGAGTCAACAATCTCAGCCATTGTCACGAGACGGCCGAGCGGCGTTCGGTTGATCACGGGGCTGTTGTCCTTGCCCTCCCAGAAGGGGCTGTCGCCGATGATACCGGGGTGAATTGCGTTGACACGAATCGGTGCCAGCTCGGTCGCGAGCGAATGGACGATACCGACGATGCCACCGTTGACCGTCGAGACGGTGGTGGATCCGGGGTAGGGGCGCAACAGGGCCAGTCCGCCAAAGAGGACGATGGACGCTCGCGGAGTCAGACGGTCGCGTAGCGCGTGTACCGCTTCGGTGTAGCCGACCAATTTCAGCGTGACGAGGCGAATCGCCGCCGCGACGTCGTAGTTCGCCAGCGTGTTGGCGTCGCGCTCGATTGCGGCGATCACCAAATCGTCGACCGACGGCACGCTGGCGAGAGCGCCGGCGATGGTCTCGGGCATCGAAAGATCGACGCCCAGACCAACTGTTCCCAGTCCGATCCCCTCAGCCGCGGCGTTCGCGCTCTCTTGCGTGCGACCCGAGAGGTAGACGGTCGTGCCCTTGGCGGCAAGAGACTTGACGATCTCTCTGCCGAGGCCCTGGGTTCCCCCCAGGACCACTGCGGTGCGTGCTCGGCTTTCTGACATCGACCGACCCCCTTTGAGTGTTCAGTGAAGTAAAACATAGTCCAAGAAATCGCGCAGTGAAATAGAGAATGTGAGTGGTTCGCCACGCGAGGAAATCCGACAATTCATTGACGGCGTATGGAGAATGAACCGTTTGGGATCGTAGCTGCGTGTGTGAAGTCACTATTGACATCAAGGAACGCGGTGCTACGCTCATGCCCTTAATGGCTAATTATCTGGGGGGCTTGTTATGAGCAGTGACGTCAACTCGAAGGGCGAATCGCTCGAGCACGGACGACCGATTGTGTTTCGAAACGGCATCGTGATCACGATGGACAGTCAACATCGTGTCTTGAAGAACAGTGACGTCCTGGTGGTCGACGGCGTCATCAAAGAGATTGGTCCGAAGCTGAGCGCGCCCGAAGGTGCGCTCAGTATTGACGCGACTGGCGGCATCATCATGCCCGGGATGATCGACACCCATCGCCACATGTGGCAGACGGCCATGCGGGGCTACGGCGCGGACTGGAGTCTCTCGCAGTACTTCGTCTGGTACTACCTGCAGCACGGCAAGAACTTTCGACCCGAGGACATCTACGCCGGAAACCTCCTCTCAGAGATCGAGGCGGTCGACGCGGGTGTCACGACCTCGGTCGACTGGTCGCACGGACTGTCGAGCACCGACCACGCCGACGCCGCGGTGGATGCGCTCGAGGCGGTGCCGGGACGGTTCGTCCTCGCGTACGGCAACATCCAAGCGGCGCCTTGGGACTGGTCGGTCTCCAAAGAGTTCAGGGATTTCTACAGTCGGCGTTTCGGTGCGAAAAACGACATGCTCGGTTTCCAGGTGGCTTTCGACGTGCTCGGTGACCCGTCATTCCCTGAGAAGCCGGCGTTTGACACGGCCAAGGAGTTGGGCGTGCCGGTCACGACACACGCCGGGGTCTATGGCGTCAACGGTGACGAAAGCATCCGTTTGATGCACGAGAATGACTGCATGGGCTCAGACACTGTCTTTGTCCACTGTTCGTCACTCTCCCAAGACTCCTATCACCGCATCGCGGCCTCAGGTGGGTCAGCTTCCGTGTCGACCGAGAGTGAGCAGAGTGCGGGCCAGGGCTATCCGTCCTCGTGGATTTTGCGCCAATACGACATTCCGATCTCGCTGTCACACGACACCTCAGTGTGGTGGAGTGCGGACTTCTTCACCGCCATGCGAGCGACCGCTGGAGCGGACCGGTCACGTCAGCACTTCGAGTCTCAACTCAAGGGCGAGCAGGTCATCAACCTCGACATTCGCTGCGAGGAGGTCATCCACTGGGCCACGCGAGGCGGGGCCAAGGCCCTCGGACTCGAGGACAAGATCGGCAGCATCGAAGTCGGCAAGCGCGCTGACATCGTGCTCGTGAAGAATGACAACTCACCGGCAATGTTCCCGATCATCAACCCCTACGGCCACGTCGTGATGCAGGCTCAGCGCGCCGACGTCGACACGGTGGTCATTGACGGCAACATCGTTAAGCACGAGCACAAACTCGTCGGCATCGACTTGGCCGCCGCTCGAACCAAGACCGAGAAGACGGTCTCCTTCCTCGCCGACACGATTGGCGAAGAAGCCTGGGTGAGCGGAATGAACCCAGAGTTGACAGAGCGCCAAGTCAATGAAAATCCCTACAAGTACGTCAACGAGTGAAGGGCCTAAACAGTCTTTGACGTAGTCCCCGAAGTGAAGGGCCTAAACAGTCTTTGACGTAGTCCCCGAAGTGAATCCGATTTGTGCGACCCGACGCCCTTTTGGCGTCGGGTTCGCGTATGTTCGACCTCGTAACAAGTAGGTACTTTCAGTGCGAATTTTCAGCCGCACTTGGTGACGAAACTCGGGCGAGAGCTGTTCACTATCGGTTGACACGTTAAGTGAACACGTGTACTGTCTGTCACCTATGGCAGTTCGTTCCGAGCGGAACGTTGGTCTTTGCTGAGCCTCTCGCTGAGAGTTCGCCGGGGGGCCACAGGACGCGAAGAACATCGCAACATCTGTCGGAGGCAAAGCGCCTTCGGCCTCTTAGGGGGGATTAATGCTCAAAAACAGATTTCGTAGTCTCACGATCCTGACGGCCGGATTGATGGTCATGACGTCGCTTGGATTTGGCGTCATGTCCAGCGCGCAGGCCGCCACGAAGCACAAGGTGAAGACCTACAACGTTGCCTACCTGTCGTACGGTGTCGCGAACAGCTACGACGCACCAATGCTCGCTGCCGCTAAAGCGGTGGCGCTGACGACGGGGCACGTGAACGTGCAGGTGTTCGACTCACAAAGCACGGACACCCTCCAAGTGTCAGAGCTGCAGCAAGTCGTGAATTCTGGCAAGTTCCAGGGCATCATCGTTCAGCCTATTTACGGACCCGTTCTCATCCCCGAGGTGAAGATCGCGATCAAGAAGAAGATCAAGGTCGTGAATATTGACCAGATTCTTGGCACGAACTACGGCAGCGACCAGATGCAAGTGCATGGATTGTCGGGGAACGTCGTATTCTTCCCCGCGAAGATCGGTACGCAGTTGGCCGCCGAAACGATTTTGGCCTGCGGCACTGCCAATCCGTGCAAGATTGCGCTGGTTCACAACTACACCGGGTACGAGCCGGACTCGGAGATCACTAAGACGTTCGACGCCGGTATCGCGAAGGACTCGACAGCGAGCATCGTGGCCAATGGTGACGGTCTCTACACACCGTCCGTCGCGTTGACCTTTGTTGCCGACACTCTCGTCGCCAACCCAGGCTTGAACGTTATCGTCGGTGCTGACCAGGACTGTGAAGGCGCGCAGTCGGCCCTCACCACTGCGAAGAACACCTCCGTGAAGCTCGTTTGCTACGGCGCCAGTGCCACCGGAATCGCGGCCGTGAAGAGCGGTGCGTGGTTCGCCGACGTGGCGCAACTGCCGGCAACCGAAGGTGAGTTGGGCATGATTGCGCTCATCAAGGCGATGAAGACGGGCAAGGGCTCCGGTTCGCAGAACCCCGTGGCGAAGTTGCCGAACAGCGGCATCGTGACCTCCGCCAACGCCAGCAAGTTCAGTGGTGAATGGCCGGGTTGATCCGTCAGTAGGAGAGGGAGCGAATATCTGAGATTGACATGGATAGCTTGAACTGACATGTCTACTGAAAACTTCGGAGAGGCACCCCGCAGTACCGCGGACAACGCTGGAGGCGACTTGGTCGTCACCGGTGTGTCGATGCGCTACGGCGGGGTGCCCGCTCTCAATGACGTATCTCTGACGATTACTCCTGGTACGGTGCACGCGCTGGTAGGGGAGAATGGTGCCGGCAAGTCCACACTGGGCAAGATCATCTCGGGCGTCATCAGTCCCGATGAAGGATCCATGTCGCTCGGTGGTCAGAGCGTCAGCTTCAAATCACCGCGCGACGCGTTGGCACACGGCATTGTGACGATCGTTCAAGAACTGGCGATCGTTCCTGGACTCACCGTCGCCGAGAATGTCTATCTGGGTGTCGAGGCATCGACGGCAGGATTTGTGCGGCGGCGAGAGTCGCGGCGGCGCTTTCGCGAACTCGCGAGGACCGCGGGATTTGATCTCTCACCCAATCGACGAGCGGGGAGTCTCTCAATCGCCGACCAGCAAAAAGTTGAAATCATGCGAGCACTCTCTCGCAATGCGTCGATCGTCGTCATGGACGAACCGACGGCGGCACTTTCGGGAAAGGAGACGGCGGCGCTCCACGAGATTATCCGGTCCCTTGTGCGAGATGGCAAGTCAGTGGTCCTGATCTCGCACTTCCTTTCCGAAGTGCTCTCGCTCGCCGATGTCATTACCACGCTTCGCGACGGCAATCTGATTCGCACGGTCGATGCCAACGACGCGAACGAAGAGTCCTTGATCGAAGGGATGCTCGGACGTTCACTCCTGACTGCCTTTCCCGAGAAGGCGATAGCGGACGATGAGAAGCCCGTCGTCTTGCAGGTCGAACATCTCAGTGCGCCGGGTGTCGATGACTGTTCATTCGTCCTCCACGAGAGCGAGATCCTTGGTATTGCCGGGCTCGTCGGCGCTGGGCGATCCGAGTTGGCGCGAGCCATCTTCCGTGATTCCAAAGCTTCCGCTGGAACCGTTCGCTTAATGGGCACCGAACTGGCCGGTCACAGCCCGTCGCGTTCGATTCGTCGGGGGTTGGTTTTCATTCCGGAATCACGCAAGGAGATGGGACTTCTCGTCGGACGATCGGTGAAAGAGAATGTTTCCCTCTCTCGGCTTGATCTCGTCAGCCGTCTCGGTTGGATTGCGGGTATTCGAGAACGCCGGAAAGTCACTGAACTGGTGAAAGCCGTGACCGTGAAGGCCGCCAACATTCGAATGCCGGTTTCGATGTTGTCGGGTGGCAACCAGCAGAAATTATTGTTCGCTCGTTCCGTAATGTGTTCGCCGAACGTCTTGATTGCGGACGAACCGACGCGCGGCGTCGACGTCGGATCGAAGAGGGCAATTTATGACCTGCTGACGGAAATGGCCAAGTCCGGTATGGGCGTCGTCGTAATCTCCTCAGAATTGGAAGAAGTACTGGGACTCGCTCATCGAGTCCTCGTGATGCGCCACGGTCGCATCATTACCGAACTCTCGGGCGAACGAATGAACGAGCAGGCCGTGCTCGCGGCCGCGTTCGCCGAGCCGACCAACGAAGGAACGGTTTCATAATGAACGTACAAGTTGAGACTCCCGAGACCCTCGACGTTGACGACGACCGATCGTTTGGCTTGCGATCGAGCGCGATGCGGTTACTCGGATCATGGCGGCTCGCGGGCATCGCCATTCCCTTCCTGATTCTCTTCATCGTGCTGTCCATTTGGAGCGGACCCTTCCTCTCTACGACGAACTTGATCAACATTCTTGACCAGCAGTCGGCCTATCTCGCCGCAGCGGCCGCCGGAACGCTCGTACTCGTCGCCGGTGGGCTCGACCTGTCGGTGGGAACGATTTATATCCTCACCGCCGTGGTGTCGGGTGATCTTGCCGAACATCATTCACCGTTGATCGCGATTGGTGTCGCGTTACTCGTCGGACTCGGTGTTGGTCTCGTCAACGGAATGATCGTGGCGTTCCTCAAGATCAATCCGCTTATCGCCACGTTGGCGATGTCCTTTGTGATCGGCGGAGTTGCGCTTCGGGTGTCCAGCGGCAACCTCATCGTCCTTTCACAAAACTCAGGTTTCTATAAGTTCGCCAATGTTCAGTTCTGGTCAATACCGAGCGCGGTGTGGATTGTCTTCGTCTTCGTCGTCGTCCTCGGTCTCCTCTTGGCGAAAACGACCTTTGGACGCTACGTCGTCGCCTCCGGAGGCAACGCGGAGGCCGCGCGCTTAGCCGGTGTTCGCGTCAACCTCATTCGAATCATCACTTTCGCGTTGAGTGGCTTGGCAGCTGGGCTCGGTGGCGTCATTGACACATCGAGATTGCTGAGTGCTCAGGCGAGTAGCGCCACTGCCAGTCAACTGACGTTCACTGTGCTCGCCGGCATCGTGGTCGGTGGCACGTCGATTGCTGGTGGCGAAGGGTCGGTGCCGCGAACGACGATCGGCGTTCTGTTCATCGCGTTGATTGGTAACGGCTTCAACTTGCTGAATATCAATTCGCTGTACCAGCAGATCGTCCTCGGACTGATCTTGCTACTCGCTGTCTCAATCGACGTCTGGGCGCGAAAGCGTCGACGATAATTAGTCGCTAGATACTTGGAGGAATGATGGGCATTCACACCTACGGCAGCAACGCCGTTGATTGGGAGAACCGCGTTGACATGCCCCGTCTCCGCGAGGAGCGGCTCGCCAAGTTGCGTGCCGAACTCGAGCGATCTGATCTCGGAGCTCTTCTGACGTTCGACTTCCACAACATTCGTTACATGACCGGAACGCACATCGGCACCTGGGCGATGGACAAATTGATCCGTTTCGCGTTGCTACCTCGTGGCGGCAAGCCCATCGTGTGGGACTTTGGATCGGCGGCACGACACCACCAGCTCTACAACCCGTGGTTGACGGGCGTCCAGATCGGACCGGACGGAAACGAGATGCCCTACGAAGGCGCGCGCGCTGGGATCTCCACGCTGCGCGGGGCGATCCCTCCAGCGGCCGACCGCGCCGGCACCGTGGCCGAGAAGATCAAAGAAGTGCTGTCGCAGTTCGGTCTTCAGGACGAACCGATCGGTGTCGATGTCATTGAAATGCCGGTCCTCGCCGCGTTCGCAAAAGAGGGCATGACGTTGGTCGACGGGCAACAGGTCTTTCTCGAAGCCCGTCGCATCAAGACGTCCGATGAGATCTCACTGTTGGCCCACGCCGCCTCGATGGTCGACACGGCCTACGAGGAGCTTTATTCGTTCCTGCGACCGGGGGTCCGAGAGAACGAGTGTGTTGGCCTGGTTAACAAGACGCTTTATGACTTGGGCTCCGAACACGTCGAGGGCGTCAACGCCATTTCCGGCGAGCGGTGCTCGCCACATCCTCACGTCTACAGCGACCGTCTCATTCGACCCGGTGACCCGGCGTTCTTTGACATCCTCCACAGCTTCAACGGGTACCGCACCTGTTACTACCGCACGTTCGCCGTGGGCAGCGCCTCGGTCGCCCAACGTGACGCGTACACGAAGTGCCGAGAGTTGGTCGACTCCGCGATATCGATCGTGAAGCCCGGCACGACGACCGCCGACGTGGTTTCTCTGTGGCCCAAGGCGTCGGAGTTCGGCTTCGTCAATGAAGAGGCGGCGTTCGGTCTCCAGTACGGCCACGGTATTGGTCTGTCGATCTGGGAACGACCGATCTTCAGCCGAATGATCTCACTCGATCATCCCGAGGTCTTGGAAGAGGGAATGGTCTTCGCCCTGGAGACGTACTGGCCGGCCAAAGACGGCTGGTCTGCGGCCCGCATCGAAGAAGAAGTCGTGGTCACGGCCACGGGTTGTGAAGTCATCACGAAGTTTCCGGCCGAGGAGCTCTTGGTCGCCGGACAGCGCTACTTCAGCGCCGGTGGTCCGGTGAACGGACTGAGAGAGTCACAATCACACCTCAATACCGTCGCCGGACGCGGCGAGAGCAGCGGTGCCAGTTAACTGATCGACGCCGGACAATAACCATCGCTCGTCGCGTGGTGAAGGACGATGACGCGACTCGTGATCCCACCGAGACGGGCGCCGAGTTCTATCTGTCATCGCTCAGGTTTCGTATGCTTCGTACGGTGAACTTGGTCACTTTCTTGAGGGTGATGCCTGGAACGACGTCATGATCGACGACGCTGAACTCGGGCCACGTGTCTCGCTCCTCACCATTGCGAGAGAGTGGACACGACTCGGCTGCATCGGATTCGGCGGACCTCCGGCGCACATCACCCTGCTTCGACGTCTCTGCGTCGAGCGAAGGTCATGGATGGATGAACGAGAGTTCGAAGACGGCGTGGCCGCGACCAACCTCCTCCCGGGCCCCGCCTCAACCCAATTGGCAATCCTTTGCGCCTGGCGGCTGCGAGGCGCCGTGGGCGCCTTCATCGGCGGCGTGTGCTTCATCGTGCCCGGGCTCATTCTCATACTGGCGCTTTCAGTGCTCGTGCTCAATCGTCACGCGCCCTTGTGGGTGCTCGGTACCGCAGCGGGCGCAGGTGCGGCGGTACCGGCCGTTGCTCTAAAAGCAGCGTGGACGCTCGTTCCGGCGAGCCGAAGGAATGCGAAGCGGAGAGCGGAGTTCGTCCGGTGGCTCACCTACGCCGTCATCGGCGCGGTAGCAGCCGCCACCATTGGCTCGTACCTGGTCCTCGCCCTTATCGGCTGCGGAGTCCTAGAGATCGTTGCGCGAGGACGCGAGAGCACCGAGACATCACCATCGGCGCGCGTGATGTTCCCCTGGGCGCTTGGCCACGTTGGTGGCGCGGGCGGAACCGGCGCACTCTGCTGGGTCGCGCTCAAGGTGGGCGCGCTCTCCTACGGTGGAGGATTCGTAATCGTTCCGCTCATGCAGCACGACGTCGTGAGCACGTATCACTGGATGAGTGGTACGCAATTCCTAAGTGTGGTGGCCCTCGGCCAACTCACGCCCGGTCCAGTGGTGCAAACGGTTGCCGCGGTCGGCTACGCCGCTGGCGGCATTGGGGGAGGAATACTGGGCGCCCTGATCGTGTTCGGTCCGTCGTTCCTCTTCGTCCTCGCGGGCGCATCTCATTTCGACCGTATTCGCGAGAACTATTCTGTTCGGTCGTTTCTTCGTGGTGCCGGACCAGCGGTCATCGGTGCCATCGCCGGATCGGCCATTCCGCTTGGTCGGTCCCTTACCCATCTATGGCAGATCCCGATTCTCGCCGGCACCCTAATCCTTCTGTTCGCCTTACGACGAAGCGTCGTGGCGTGCCTACTCCTCGCCGGCTTCGTGGGACTGCTGATGGCACTTTGCGGCGTGCCCGTGTGAAAACCACTCGGCATGACGTTCTTCGACTACTCGGCACGACGCCGCAACGCTGTGGTGTCGACTACTCGAGTTCTCGGTAGTGCTCTCGCCAAATCACTCGGTAGACGCGCGTCTTGCGCGGGATTGAACGCAGCCCCGGAATGAAGGGCACTAACAAGAGCCCCGCGGAGAGCACCATCATGAGTCCCCAGACGAGGATGTCGGCGTTGCCGCTCGAATTCATGGGCGAGACCTGGTACCAGAAGGTGTAGAGCCACAGCCACGCCTGACCCGGGTAGTTACCCGTTTCGTTCATCATGCCCCACTGGTCACCCGTGAGGTGCTGTTTCTGCGCGATGTTGGCCATATAGGTTCCGTCGGCCAAGAACAACAGTGGCAGCGTGTAGTCCGTGGTGTAGAACCCGTTCTGGGTGACGAGGGCCTGATCGAGTGCACCCGTGCGAGCCATTTGCAACAGGTCCGACATCATCAATGGAACTGGTCCGGCGTTGGTCGCGTTGACGACCAGTTGGCCACTCACGATCTTCATCTTGTTCGCCGCGTGCGTGTAGTTATTGACCCAGTTCGAGCGGGTGGACGCTGATGCGCCTGACCATTGCCCCAAGTCCGTCGACAGCGCGGGCTCACCGGGTAGCGACTTCAGTGGATCGACGACGAAGTCGTTCACCGTGTTGATGGGGATCCGTGCACCGACCCACTTGGCCAGGGTGAGCGGTCCCAACTGCTGACCGCTCGATGCTTTGTTGTACGGCGCGCCGTACTGCGCAGTGCCCGAGGTGTTGTTCAACTCACTCAGCGCCGTCGCGGCAAAGTCCATCGGGTCATTGGTTGACCAGGCCTTGACAGTGATCGAGGGATCGTCAGGCGAACCGAAGGCGATGGCGAGTAACACCGTCAAAATCGACACCACCACGACCGCGATGACGCCCTCTTTAAGGATGTCGTAGGGGGAGTGGCCGCCCTTCCACTCCGGAGCGTCGACGTCGGGGCGAAAGGCCTTGGACTTCATTGCGCCACCTCCACATCCTTCTCAAAGGGCGGTACGACGCCCTTGATGCGAACGAGCAGGACGTGAAACCCTGTCAAGACGACCGCGGCGAGTGGCAGCAAGATGATGTGCCACATGAGCATCTGTCCCGTGTTCAAGACGTTCCAAAACGCGCCCGCGCCGGTGGAGTTGATGCCATCTTTCGCCTGGGTCGATATCCACTGTGAGTCGAAGTTCGATTGGCTGACGTAGCCGGTGAACGCTGTCGCGATTGAGACGAGAAAAGTGAAGACACCGGTCATCCACGTGAGGGCTCGACCCCCGCGCCAGGCGGCCATGAAGTACTTGCCCCAGAGATGTATGACCATGGCGAAGAAGAAGATCTCGACGCTCCAAAGATGTAGCGAATTGACGAAGTGACCGACTGAAGAGGTGTGCCACCATTGCGGTCCGCGCAGCGCCAGGAGACAGCCCGAGACGATGACGACGCCGAGGGCGGCCATCGTCGTGACGCCAAAGACGTAGATCCACGAGGCGACGTACGTCGGTTGCGTATCGGGCAGCAACTTTTCTGGGGGGAGTTTGCTGGCCACGCGTCGGCGCAGACGGGTTGTCCACTGGCGATCAATTTCCGTGGTGCTCATGGCTTTTCCTTCCGGCGACGTCGACCTGGAAACGGTGCGAAAAGTGCAACGATGAACGTCACTACCATCAAGATGATGACCAATAAATTGGCCACACTTATCTGGATAATGTGCCAATGCACATAGTGACCAAGCGTGGTTAGCGGCCATATGGCGGCTAACAATCCGAAACTTGACATCACCTCTCCCCACTCATGTTGAGAGCAGTCTCTCATGAGAAAAATGGGGTCCAATAGGGAACAAAGACCCAAAAGGGGGTTCCGACGAGGACTATCCTTCGGTTCTCTTGAGTGGCGGCCGTCCCCTCGATTCACTCCGTTGTTGGGTGGGGCCTGATCAAGACCGTATTTAACGTGTCATTTCGATCCGGATCCGCGATATACGAGTTCGTCAAGTCGGTGGTCCGTCGTGATTATTCTCACAACGCGCACATTTGTTTATCGTTGGAAGATGAAAACAGTTCGTATCGTCTTCGTGACCGCGCTGAGTGCGATTGGACTGAGTGCCTGCGGAGCAACGGCGCACCAAAGCTCGCCGTTCCTGGCCTCGACCAACTGCACGATAAGCGCGACCAACGTGGACTACGCGGGTTGTGACCTCGCCCACCACGACTTCCAGGGCCTCGACCTGTCGTCGGACAACTTCCGTCGAGCGAACCTGTCCTACGCGAACATGGATGGGGCCAATCTGCAAGGGGCGGACCTACGGGGCGCCAAGACCCTCGCCGTGCGAACCAGTGCTACGACCGTGTGCGACAATGCCTCTCTCGGACCGTGTACCAAGCCTGGTCTCCGCGGTACGTGAGCCGAAGTCTTGACGCCATTGAGACCGTGACGACTGCGGTTGCGCCAACGTCTTTGACTCGGTGGCCTTGGTGCTCTTCAAAGATGACCGAGCAACTGCACAAGAGGAGGTCAGGAGCGTGATTCGTTCTCACACGAAGCGGCGCGTTCGCGTCGTTCGCCGAGCGTCGCCGCGGCCGTGACCTACCTCACCCACCACTGGGGCTATCCGGAGATCACGGTCATCGCCGTCCTCATCGTCATCGTCCACGAACGGGGCCTGCGCGTCTTGAACGCCCGTTCCACTCGCGACCACGCCATTCGACGGCGCCGCCGAATGTGGCTCGCCTACGCCGGCATCGCGGTCGCGGCGCTCAGCGTCGTCTCACCGCTGCAGTACTGGTCGATGGAGTACTTCTGGGTGCACGTGATCCAGCACGTCACGGTCATGCTCGCGGCTCCCGCGCTCTACGTCGCCGGAGCGCCCGCGATCCCGCTCGTGTTCGCGTTGCCGGCCGCGACGCGCCGACGACTGCTTCGATGGGTGTTCCTACGACCCGGTCGACCACTACTGCGAAGGATCGGCGCGGTGGTGTTCTCACCACTCTTCGCCATCATCGTCTTCAACGCGGTCATGGTCGTGTGGATGGTGCCGAGCGTCTTCAACCCCGTGATGGGCAATCCCCAAACTCCACGTCGGTCTGATGCTGACGAGCTTCTTCGTCTCGGGACTCTTGTTCTGGCTGCAATTCATTCCGTCGCGCCCGTGGCGGCCGACCATGCCACCTTTCGCGCGCGTCGGCGCACTACTCCTCACGAACCTGGTGGTGACGATCATCGCCATGTCACTGAGCTTCTTAGCCTCCGGACCGTTCTACGACATCGGTAATTCGATGCTCCACATGGCCAATATGACCTCGATGACACCCACGACATTGAATCCCTTCGCGGATCAGCAGATCGGCGCCGCGATCCTGTGGGTGTGCGGCGACTTCTGGTGCTTCCCGGCGTTGGTGATGGCCCTTCGACTGACGACCAGGAACGACTCCAATTCGAGCGACATGGATGAAATACTTCGGGGTCGTCGATCGATGACCGTCGACGAATTCCGGGCACTGGCGCGCGACGAGACCGTCACCTGACGCTCGGTGTTGAGAGCGACCGCTACGTCGAGGCCGAGGTCGGCTCCGATGTGAGGGGGTGCGTGTCGTCGATCATCGCGATGAGGTAGCCGAAGAACGCCACGGACACGCCGGCGAACATCAACGCCATACCCAAGAGACGCAGGGGGTGGCTGACGCACAAGGCCCCACCAAGGGCACCGATGAGCATGCCGACCAGCCCACTGACCGCGGCCACGCGCTCCACGCGGTGGACCTGCGTTCGACGCACCACCTGGAACACCACGGCGAGCGCCGCGACGCCCAACAGTCCGCCGAGAATCGCGTGGACGAGGTAGATCGCCTCGCCTCGATGCGCGAGCCACCCGTCGGGCCGGTTGAACGGGACGTACAACATGCCGACCAGCCCGGCGAAGAACTCAACCGCGACCGCAATCATCAAGATCACCCACACGACGCGTGGCACCCGTTCGGGCGCCGCGTCATCTTGGACGACTTCAATCGAACGAGGCATTGGCGCGGCGACTGTCGTCGCGTCGCGGACTCCCATCGGCGCGGCGAACACCAAGAGGTTGTAGGTGATGAGGGCGACGGCGAGGTGCATCACGATGAGAAAGATCACGGCGCGTGTTGGTTCGTGCTTGATGAGAAGCCAGACGTCAGGTACCCACAGGACTATCGTCGCGGCAACGGCCACTTGGAAAAGGGTGTGTCGGGGGGCAGCGAGGTTTCGCGTGGCGAAGTACCACGCCACGCCGGCACAGATCACCCCCACGACGGTGAGCGCTCCGTAATCCAGGAGACGAAAATACGAGTAATGCTGGAGGGCGGGATCGAAGGACGTCGCCAGCCATGCGAGTGCGGCGTTGGCGAGAACCGAAGCGATGGTTGCGAGTGACGTGACGATCACGACGCGTAGACCCGACGGCCACGAAGGTATCTCGGTGACCGGTGACGGCTCACTCATCGTCGAGCGCCGTTGCGGCTTCTTCGGCCCTGCGGTGCAACTCGAGTTTGCGCACTTCGTCCTGCCAGGCGTGGAGCATCCCTTCGTATTCGGGCACGACGGCTGGCTTTTCGCGCACCTGTCGGATCGTGAAACCTGGATGGAGCAGTTTCCACCACATATAGACCGCAAAAATGGCGAGCAACGGCCATTCAAAGACGTGGGCCCAACTGAGTTCATTGCCACCGTCGGCACGACCCAACTCGAACCAGAACGCGGCGACGCACAGAGCGAGGCCAATCACCAACGTGAGGTGTGTCTTCATCGCCGCGCCCAGGAGTGGGGATTTGTCCCCTTTCGCCGGCTGCTCAGCAGGCACCTTTTCGGCGTCGCTCACCTACCCAATGTACCGGGCCCTGGACCAACGGCAATCTCGTGTCGTACTCGGCGCCGTTCGGCACCGAAAGCAAGACGGGTCTGTACTCGCTCGACCTCCCAACCCTGAGAACCTACGCCCTGACAATCGCCGAGACCGCCGATAGTCTTGTCCAGTGACTGACGACCTTCCGGCTTCGAAAACGTCCCCTTCGACCCGGCCACGATGCCGACCTCGTCCTTGGGCATCACCAAGGCGGTCTGGTACCGACGTCCATGGGTCCTCGCGACGCTGGCGTTGGTCGTCATCGTTGCCATTTCAGTCGTGATCGACTTACCGCGACCGATCACGAAAGTCCAGGACCGAGCCTCGCAGAACGCGTCGATCAAGCAGATCAATACCGACTTGGCCGATTGTGCGTTCGCGGTCAAGGAGTCGTTCAGCTTCTACAACATGGAGGTCAGCGGCAAACTGACCTCGTCGGACCTGGCCCAGATACCGACCTTGCTCACCGGCGACGAAACCGCGTGCTCCTTCGCCAGCGAGCCCGTCTATGACTTGACCAACAACCTCCAGGTCGACGACACTAAATCGGGCAAACACATCGATCGCATGCTCAGAGTCGTGGACCAATGGATCACCGACTACGCGTTGGCATCGATACGCGACATCCAGTATCTCTTCAATCATCCCGGTGACGCGCAAACGATTCGACACCTTGCGAGCCAAGAACGTCAACTCGGGATCGATCGCACCACGGCGCTCAATGACGAGGCCCTCGCGGACAGCGCGCTGGGAGGACTGCCGTTGGACGCGCTCAAGATGCCGTCGCTCGTACACCTGAAGGGCACCTAGGAGACGGCGCGTCGCCCATCGCCCTTGACCGATATCGTCCTATCCGCGCTAACGTTTGCCATGAAGAAATCGGGCCCCGATGGTGCCGGCCACACGATTGACACGAACTCAGTGATTCGCTGGCTCATTATCGCCATTGAGTACGCCATCGTGGCGAGCCTCATGTTGGTGGCGGCCATTGTGCTGGTGCGATCGCTCGTCAACTTCCTCGACAGTTGGAACGAGTTCCCCCAATCCGTGGTATCGGCAATCGACGGCATCCTCGTGGTGATCATCCTGCTCGACATCGCTCACACCGTGTTCGGACACCTGCGGGCGTCGGTCTTTCCGGTACGACCGTTCCTCATCATTGGAATATTGGCGGGCGTTCGAGACATCCTGAGTTCGTCGGCCCACCTCGCGTTGAGTGGCACCCTTTCGTCGGTCGATTTCCGCGACACCATGATCTCACTAGGCGTTGGCGTCGGGGTCGTCGTGATCTTGCTGCTCGGACTACTCATCTTGCGCTTCGCTACGCTGCCCGGAGACGAAGACCCGACCGAGGGGCCCGTGACGGCTTTGACGCCGCGAGGGTGATGGGGGCGACTAGGGGTTCGTACCGAAGAACCCGCGCGAGGGAGGGGTCACGTCGCACGAGTTGATAGAGCTCTTCGTCAGGGTCTTCCTCGGACTGCAGCCATTGGCTGAGGTTCGAGAAGATGATCGGTATGAAGGCGCATGCCGTGATGAACCACATCAACGCCGTCGTGACCTGTTGGTCTACCGCCAGGGAGAAGATTCGTCCCGAGGCGTGGCGAAAGCCCGTGTACCACGTGTTCGGAGCGATGGCCATGAGATAGGCGGTCACCCACACCGTCCACATGGCGATCGCGGAGACCCCGATACGATACGGGCGAGCCGTCGTCGGGCGAAAGGGCGCCGACTCGACTAACTCGAGCCAGACGAATCAGCGCGTCCACGACGGGCGCCGAACGCCAGAGGATCGTTTGGGCTCCAAGCCGGTGAGTCAGTTGATGATGGACCTGGGCGTGACGAGAAGTCACTCACGACCTCACGTCTCGAACGACAACCCGTTTTCCGAGGCGGCGTTCAAGACTTTGAAGTACTGCCCGACGTTCCCTGAACGCTTCGGCTGCATTGAGGACGCCCGCGCGTTCTGCGAGGAGTTCTTCGACTACTACAACCACGCTCACCGGCACTCGGGCATTGGACTGCACACTCCGGCCTCAGTGCACTACGGCACCCATCTCGAAATTCGCGAGCTGCGCCAAGCCACGTTGAGCGTCGCATTCGAACTGAACCCGATTCGCTTTCGTTCGTGCACCCATTTGCCGGACTTCGGGTCCTTGACCAGGTATGACACCCACGAAGGGTGGGCACCAAAACCGATTGATCCGACCGTTTGTACCGTGCAAATGCACTGGTTGACCCGAGGCTTGGGTCTACGTAAAGTTGACCACACCACCTGGAACGCCCGGAGTCAAAAGACCAGCAACGGCCCACACAACGAGACCCACGACAACCAGGAAGAGTCCCAATACCGCTGTAAGTCTCCCCCCTTTGACATAACTCAACTCCTTGTGACAGGGTGCCCCGAGCGGAGCTCCGCCCCTAGATTATCGACAACAAAACCTTTTTGAAAGATTTGAAAGCCCGAAAGATATGTGAATTCTTGGGAATCACGTCGGGTTGTTGTATCAGCGAAATATTCGGCAGTTCTCGGCTCCCGAGATCAATTGAACCATTGCGAATAACTATTTCGATTGGGGATCCGCTTTCGACGGACTCATCAATCCTGATATGTCAAATGCAATACAAGTATCGGCGCACATATATGGCGTCGGTGATCCAGTGGGGTGACCTTTGGGTCCTCAGATACCCTCCGGGGTCACCAACTGACATCTTCGAACCCTCAGCGCACGCCCTCATCGGCGAGCAGGCCCCGAAGCTCCGAGACGGCCGACGCCTGCCCGGACGAACTTGAGAGTGGGTCATCGGGAATAACCCATTTCACGAGGTCCTTCGAAGTGATAATGAACATGTAGTCGGAGTGGATGCTCATTACGTCGGACTTCGTCATGGTCACGCCGATGCCGTAGGACGCCCAGACCTTTTGCACGCTCGCGAGCTTCCCGGTGACGAAGTAGAAGTTCCGCACGTGCGTGAGTCCTCGAATGGCGATGAAGTGGCGAAGGTCACTCATTTGCTCGTGGTACGGATCCGCCGCGACCGCGACGAGGTCCAGTTTCGTGTTCGCCGGTAAGTCCGCGCGGAGTGTTTTGAGCTGTTGGGCGAGCAGCGGGCAGTCCGTCCAACAGCGCGGGTCAATGAAGGTCAGGAGCGTCACGTAACCCGAGTGTTCACCGAGCGAGTAGGGCTTTCCGAACTGGTCGGTGAGAGTGAATCCCGACGCCCTTGTCGACGTCGCCGATGCGACGCCATTTTGGGCCTGATACAGAGTCGTTTCGGTGCTCGCGAACGAAGACGTCGCCATGAGAGCAGTGGCATAGACGATCATCGCCGTGGCGAAAGTGGCGACAACTGCGCCCGTACTCGAGGTCAGTTCTCGGGGAAGTCGACGTACGCGGGTGGGAGCTTCGCGCAACGAGGGAGAGGCGCACCACGCAAGCACCGCCAAGGGCAACAGGGAGTTGAAGTCGGTGGAGAGACCGCCAAAGAGGGACGTATCTTCCGAGGTCAGCCAGAAGAAAAGGCATCCCACGACCAGTGTCCAGACGGGCCAACGCCATCCCTTCTTCGTCGCGAACCAGAGTCCGCCAGCACAGGCCACGAGCCAGAGGACGACGATGACGTTGAAGCCTCCGCCGATCGATCCGGCGACGTGACCGACGCCGCGAGAGAGCCACGCCAACCAGTGGGGCTGGGCGATCTTGGTCATGTACGAGGTCATCGATGTCATCGCGTTGGAGTTGCCCCCGTGCCAGAATTCCGTCGACGGCAAGATCTGAAGCAGAGCCCCGAGTGCCACGATCACCGCGATCACACGCAGGGTAATGAGCGAGAACCATCGATGGAAGACCTCGGGCTTCAAGAACAGCCACACGCCCGCGATTGCGTAGAACACGGTGGCGCCGGGCCAGCCAAAGAGGAATGACGCCCCGGACACGAAGATGCCGCCGGCGCCATTACCGATGAGCCAAACCAGTGCGGCCCAGCACGCCGACACGAGTCCCGCGATTCGTCCGGTCATGCCGTTCGAGACGAGCAAGACCAGACCGATACCGATCTGCAACCACGCAACACCCACGGCCAAGTTGATGGGGTGACTGTTCCAAAGCAGGACACCGTGGCTCATCAGCGAATGGAGCCACGAGGGTGTGTTCGTCGCGAGCGGTCTCACTACGTTGTTCGCGAGGCCGAGCGGCATCGAAACCTGGAACTGCAGGATCCCGTCGGCGAGCCAGATCACCCCGAAACCCCAGCGAAGGTACGTGCGTGCCCGAGGTTCATTCATCCCTTCGGGTGAGAGATTGAATTGAAGGATCCGCCTGGTGAGGACCAACGCAAACATCAGGGCCATTGCGATCACCGTGAGACGCAACAGACCCGTGACGAACAACGCGTGGCGAAAGAGCGCCACGATGAGCGCATTGCTCAAGTCGAAGGTGTTGGGATTCATTCCCGGCATGAAGCGCTCCTAGTGTTGATGGCTTACGCCACGTTAGGTCGCAACACCGTCATTGGCACGCGGCCGACAACGACGGACGACGTTGACATGGTCACCGGGCTGGTCTCAAAGGTGGAAGGGCGTGATCATCGATCGTGCCGTCGTCGCTTGGCCGAAAGGTCCGACGTGCAAGAGCGACTCGGTGGTTTTCAAGAGTGAGTAATGGGTGAACCGAACGGCGACGCGCTCGCCACGAGGTGTAGAGGGTGCGATAACGAGGGTCGGGATTTGATTGGACGCCATCGAGTCATTCTCATCGAACGTGATGAACAAGACCAGAGAGCGTGATTGATACTGCGGACTCGCGAGTATCAAGGGAACGATGTGGCGCAACCACGCGTCGCCAACGGCCACCGGGCAACTGTGCATGTCATCACAAACATTGGGCACGATCATGGTGAAACCTGCGCTGAGGTTCATCGGTAGTTTCAACGGGAGATCGTCTCGTCGACATGATGCCGCGCTCCTCGTGTAATAGACGGCGGGATTGTGCCGCGCGGCGTACTGACCACTGGTGACGTGGTCGCACGCACTCGGCATCGATTCGGCCAGGACTCTCCAATTCGATCCGAGCTCGGAGAAGATGCTCGGCGAACCGAGAGGATGTGAACTCGGCTCGCCGTCGTCGGTGATTCCCTGCGTCGAACCAGACGTCAAGGCGATGTAATTCGGCAGACTGGGATGCGACGCCGCGTCGTAATTGGTGGCCAATCCGCACCGTGAGGCGAGCCGGTTGAAATACGGAGCGCTCGAAGAGCCCGCGACCGAGTAGCCGACGTTCTCCAACATGATCCACACGACGTGGCTGTACGTCGCCGAGGTGGCCACGCCACAGGGCGAGGTCACCGGGATCGGCGTCGAGGTTGCGCCATTCGCGGGCGAGACGACGCAGGCGAGAAACAGCGTCACCACGGCGAATCCGCTCAAACCCCTACGTAGCGTCATGGCCCCATTCTTGTGTGAATCTATGATGCCGCGAACTCACGTCGGTAGCCGCGGGCCGACTTTCCAAATAACACTCTTTTTACTCGAGCCGTTGCACTCTTTCCGCGTTACGGCGATGGCAACACGCAGAACTCATGGCCGTCGGGATCGGCCATCCCCACCCAACGCACGTCGCGCTCGCCGATGTCGATGAGTGTCGCCCCCAGTGAAACGAGGCGCTTGATCTCGCCCGATTGGCCATAGTCATCGGACGGCGCGAGGTCGAAATGCCATCGGTACTTTCCGGTCTTCGGCGTGAGCGGTCCTCCGCCCAGGTGATCTTGGGTCCGCCATGGGGCGAGCGAATCGCAGTCTCTTCGCCCTGATTCCAGACCAACGGCCACGCCAGCGCGTGGCTCCAGAAGTACCCGACCTCTCGTGATCCTTCACTCGCGAGCGCTCCGATGAAACCGCAATCGGCGAGGAACTGGTTGCCGGGACCGATGACGCAGAGTTCATTGCCTTCGGGGTCGGCGAGCACGACGTGACCTTCCTCCGGGCGTTGACCAACGTCGAGGTGGTGTGCGCCGAGCTCGAGCGCCCGCGTTACTGTGCGGTGCTGGTCTTCCAGGGACGTACTCGTCAGATCGAAGTGCATCTGGTTCGGGACGGTCTTTTGTTCGTTGGTCGGAAGAAAGCGGATTTTGAAGCCGGTGTCGTCGTTCGGTACGAGCGCCACGTCCGCGAGGTCGTGGGCCAACTCCCAACCCAGGACGCCCGACCAGAAGCGCGCGAGTGCGAGCGGGTCGTTCGCGTCAATGCAGAGGTTAACGAGACGACACGTCATGTTCTAAGGCACCTCCGATCGGCTCGTCCAACGCCGCCGACGAGCGGCACGCGCACGTCGTGAAAAACACTAGCGTTCTCTTCTCTTCTCTTCTCTTCGCGTCACGCAACGACAATGGCTCCGGACGCCTCGCGCGAACACGCGGCGCCCGACGAGTGTCAGGTCATTGACGTCGAGCGCTCGCCGCGGCGAGTCGCCGTCAGGAGTTCATTGACTTGTGAATCGTGCTCACGATGCGTTCGACGGACGGAATTGCGAGGTCCTCGAGTGCGTCGGCCGCGGGTAAGGGAATGTGCGGCGTGGTGATGCGAACGATCGGTCCGTCGAGGTCATAGAAGATCTCTTCGGCGATGATCGAGGCCAGTTCGCCACCCCACCCGCACAGTCGCGGATTCTCTTCGACGGTGAAGACTCGTCCGGTCGCCGAAGCCTCGCGAAGGATGGTGGTCGTGTCGAGCGGAACCAGTGAGCGAACGTCGATCACGGTGCACTCGATGCCACCGTCGGCGAGTTCTTCGGCGGCTTGCAACGCGCGAGGGACCATCGCTCCGAGCGCGACGACCGTCGCGTTCGAACCCTGGCGAAGCACCTTGGCCGAACCGAGGGTGTCGACGATCTCCCCGTCGGGAACGTCCATCTTCGATGCGTAGAGCGCCTTAGCCTCCAAGAATATGACGGGATCATCGTCGCGAATCGCCGCGGCCATGAGTCCGATGACGTCGAGCGCGTTCGACGGCACGACGACCTTCAAGCCCGGGATCATCATCGCCCAGTTTTCGACGCTCTGGGAGTGTTGAGCGCCAAAGCGCAGGCCGCCGCCATTGCCCGAACGGATGACGAGTGGAAAGGTCAGTTGACCGTTGGTCATGTAGCGACTCTTGGCGATCTCGTTGGCGACGATGTCCCAACACACCGCAAAGAAGTCCGAGAACATGATCTCGGCGATCGGGCGGAGGCCGGTCATCGCGGCGCCCATCGCGGCACCCAGAATCGCTTGTTCACTGATCGGCGTGTCGCGAACTCGCACGCCGCCGAACTCTTCGAAGAGTCCGACGGTGCCCTTGAAGACACCGCCCGCCGCTCCGACGTCCTCACCGAGGAAGACCACGGACTCATCGCGTCGCATCTCTTGGGCGATACCGCGTGCGATTGCTTCTCGAAACGTCAATTGCGCCATGAGGCACCTCCGTCGGCCCAAACATCCTTCAACAAGAACTCTTCGCCCGGTACGTCGCCGGCTTTTGCTTCGTTCGTGGCCGTTTCGACTTCGGCGTCCACGTCGGCTTCTAAGAAGAGAAGATCGTCTTCACTGACGCCCATCTCTAGGAGACGGGAGCGATACATGGGGATTGGATCTTTCAAGAGCCATTCGGCAAGTTCGTCGTCGGGACGGTACTTTCCGGGATCGGCGCGGGAGTGCCCCCCGTGGCGATACGTCTTGGCCTCGATCATGCTCGGCCCCGCACCGGCTCGAGCGCGAGCGATCGCGAACGACGTCACTTCATAGACGGCGTCGGCGTCATTGCCGTCAACGATGATGCTCTCGAGTCCGTAGGCCGCGGCGCGGTCGGCGGCGGGGTTCGCCACGGCCGTGACGTCGGAGGTTCGCGTGTACTCCATCCAGAGGTTGTTCTCGCAGAAGAAGATCACCGGCAGTTTCCAGATCGCCGCGAAGTTGAGCGCTTCGTGAAACGCGCCGATGTTGACGGAACCGTCGCCGAAGAAGGCCACCGCGACCTGGTCGGTGCCACGGTACTGCGCACTCCACGCGGCGCCGCACGCGATGGGCAGGTGCGCACCGATGATCGCGTACGAGCCCATCATCCCGTGCTCCACGCTGGTCAAGTGCATCGAGCCACCCTTGCCCGCCATGAGACCGTTCGTACGGCCCATGAGTTCGGCGAAGACGGGCGTCATCGGCACTCCTCGCGCGAGTGTGTGCGCGTGACCGCGGTACGTCGCGAACGTCCAGTCGGTCGGACGCATCGCCGCCGCCACGCCAGCCGCGATCGCTTCTTGACCGATCGAGAGATGGCTCGTCCCTTTCACGTAGTTCTCGAGGAAGAGGTCGTAGGCGCGTTGCTCGAAGCGGCGCAGCGCCACCTGGGAGCGATACATCGCCATCTTGTGCTCGAGGTAACTGAGTTCGGGTGTGGCTGGTGCAGTGGTCATTGAATCCTCCTAATACCTGTTCGCGACCATGAGTTCTTGGGCGGGGAAGTGCGTGAGGATCGATGGCCCGTGTTCGGTGACGACGATCTCTTCTTCGATTCGCGCCGCTGACACGCCATCACTCGCGGGGCAGTACGTCTCGAGCGCGAACACCATGCCCGCTTGCAGCTCGATCGGTTCGCGCAGACTATTCAACCGACTGATGACTGGCCGTTCGTGCAATCCGAGTCCTAGGCCGTGGCCGAACTGCAAACCAAAGGCGTCCATCTCGCTGGCGAAACCGAAATCGGTCGCCGCGGGCCACGCGAGCGCGATCTCGTCGGTCCCGACGCCCGGCTTGACGAGATTGATCGCGGTATCCATCCACGCACGAGCTTTGGTGTAGGCCTCGCGTTGTGGGGCCGTCGAACTCCCGACCGACATCGTGCGGTAGTAACACGTCCGATAGCCGTTGTAGGAGTGAATGATATCAAAGAATGCCTGGTCACCGGGGCGAATTATCCGATCGGTAAAGTTGTGGGGATGAGGATTGCACCGCTCACCCGAGACCGCGTTGATGGCCTCTACCTGATCTGAGCCCATCTCATAGAGTCGCTTGTTCGCGAGCGCGACGACCTCGTTCTCGCGTATCCCGGGCTTGAGCGCCTCGAAGATGTCCTGGTAGACGCCGTCGACCATGGCGGCCGCTTGTGAGAGCAGCATCAATTCGTCTTGGTTCTTGATCTGACGCGCGTCGAGCATCAACTGCTGCGCGTCACGGATCCCGATCCCGGCTCTTTGGATTTCGAACAGGAACGGTAATTCGACGATGTCGATGCCGACCGGCTGTGCGAGCAGTCCCTGATCACTCAGGATTCCCGCGATCTCCTTGACGGCCGATTCGAAGAGTCCGGCCGTGGGCGCGATGGCGCCGCGTAGACCGAGCATTCCGGCTCGACAGTTCTCTGGTTCCAGCCACGGTGCGAAGAGCTGGTGATGTCGCGCCGCAGAACCGAAATCCCACACCATCGGCTCGCCGTCGCGCGTCAGCAAGCAGTACCGCGACATCTTGTCCCCGAGGGCGCCGCCGATCCACGTCTGCGAGACGTAGCGAATGTTGTAGAAGTCGAAGAGGAGGATCGCCCCCAGGTCGCTCTTTTCGAGGGCCTCGCGTGCTCGAGCGAGGCGGTACGCGCGCAAGCGGTCGAAGTTGACTCGGGTCTCGAAGTCGACACCGTTGTGGCCCGGGGTGTTCACGATCGGTCCGAAGTCCTGGCTCACTTCGCCACCCCGAGACCATCATCGATGACCTTGTTCTCTGACTCCAAGGTGAGACCCGCGCTTCGAGCCACTTCCAGCAAGAGCACCGCGAAGTCGTCGTCCGCATAACCAGCACCAATCGCACTCGCGACGATCTCGCTGCACAAGGCTGAGACCGGCATCGGCACGCCCATGTGCTTGGCTTCGGCCATACCGAGATCGAAGTCCTTTCGCAACAGCACCGGTGTGAAGCTCGCCTTGAACTCGAGATTCACGAAGGCCGGCGTCTTGTAACGCGTGAAGGCCGAGCCCATGACCGAATCGTTGAGGAACTCAAGAAATGCGCTGCGTTCGATTCCACCGCGTTCGGCGAGCACCGTGATCTCGGCCATGGCTTGGGTCACCACGCCGAGGAACATGTTGTGACAGATCTTCACCAGCCGGGCCACCTCGCCCTCGCCGACGTAGGTGACGCCGTGGCCCAATTGGTCGAGTAGCGGACGAACGGACTCGAAGGCATCTCGAGAACCGGAGACCGCAAGAGTCAATGTGCCCGACGCGACGACCTTCGGATTTCCGCTCACCGGAGCCGCGAGGAAATCGACGCCGCGCAACGAACACGCCTCGCGCGCGGTGGCTGAGGCGCCGGTCGACACGGTGGAACAGTCGATGACAATCCGTGGCGCGACCTCCTCATTCGCCAACACTCCCAAGGGACCGTTGAGAACTTCGAGTAGCTGCGCGTCCGCCGACACCATCACGAAGACGACATCGCAATCCGCGAGATCCACTGGATTGTCGACGACGTCGGCGCCGAGCTCGCCTAGGGCCTCGGCCCGCGATCGCGTGCGATTCGTGACGGACAGTGTGGTGTCGCCGGCGATGAGTCGCCTCGCCATCGCACTGCCCATGCGTCCACAGCCGATCCATCCGACGCGCTGTGTCTCTGCCATCAGTCGGTCTCCTTCATCGGGGTGTCATTGGCCGCCGAGGGTGTCGCGTGAAACGCGCCACCCAAGTACAGCGCGCCAATTTCCGGGTTATCCAAGACTTCTCTTCCAGTGCCGGTAAGTCGAACCTGCCCATTTTCCAGTACCACTCCGTGGTGGCTCAACTTAAGGGCTTGGCGCGCATTTTGTTCCACCAACAGCACCGTGCGCCCCATCTCGTTCATCATTTTTACGGTGTCGAACATTGTTCGAAGGGTCCTTGGATCAAGTCCCATCGATGGCTCGTCCAAGACCACCAACCGCGGCTCGAGCATCAAGCACCGCGCGAACTCCACGAGGCGCTGCTGACCGCCCGAGAGGCTGCCGGCCTTGTCCTTGGCTCGAGTCGCGACGATTGGGAACATCTCGCGAACCGACGTCAGGCGACGCGACACTTCAGCGCGATCGCGCACGAGGAACGCGCCGAGAACGACGTTCTCTTCCACGGTCATCTCCTTGAACAGACTGTGCTGTTGGGGGACCTGGACGACGCCCAGTTTCAAGATCTCGCGCGGCGATTTTCCGACCAGCGGCGTTCCGTTGAAGAGGATCTGGCCGAGTCGAGGACGGAGCAACCCGCTCACGGTCTTCAGGAGTGTCGACTTCCCGGAGCCGTTCGGGCCGACGATGCAGGTCACACCGTGTTCTTCCACCGCAAAATCCACACCCTTGAGAACGTCACCGCCGCCGTATCCCGCGACGATGCCTTCGAAGTGCAAGAACGGAAGAGACGAGGTCACGACACTTCCTCGTCAACCTCGTCGCTGCCCCCCAAGTACGCGTCGAGAACCAACGGACTACTGCGGATCTCACTCGGCGTGCCGCTCACCAGATCGGCTCCTTGGTGCATGACGGTGACTCGATCACACAGGTTCATGACGAACTCCATGTTGTGTTCCACGATGAGGAACGACTTTCCGCTCTTGTTCAGCGATCGAATCTTCTCCGCGATTTCGTTGATGAGCGTGAGGTTCACTCCACCGGCCGGTTCGTCCAACAAGATGACGTCGGGATCGGCGACCAAGACGTAGGCGAGTTCGAGGAGCTTGCGCTGTCCGAAGGAGAGCGATCCCGCGGGTTGATCGGCCAATCGGGCGATGCCCACGAAGTCGAGCCACTCCATGGCTGAAGCGAGTTCAGACTTTGAGGACTTCGATCTGGTGAGGCCGCGAAGCCATCCTTCGTCGCGCTGGGTCGCCACGAGCATATTCTCGAGCACTGAGATGCGGGCGAAGATTCGCGTGATCTGGAACGTGCGACCGACGCCAAGGGCGAACACCCGGCTGGAGCTGGCTCGGGTTATCTCGGTTCCTTCAAGGGTCACCGAACCGGCATCTGGTTTCTCGTACCCGGTGATGACGTTGAAGAGGGTTGTCTTGCCGGAGCCATTGGGTCCAATGAGACCGGTGATGCTCCCTTTCTCAACGTTCAAGGAGCACTCGGAGAGAGCCTGCAAACCACCGAATGACTTCGAGACCCGGTCCACACTGAGCAGTGTCGTCACGATGCGTCTCCGAGCACGACACGAGCGCCCTCGGCGAGTCGGGCCCTGCGCCGCGATCGCCAATCTCCCAAGAACACGATGATTCCCTGGGGCATGAAAAGCACGATCAGTAGGAACAGTGATCCGAAAATGATCAGATACAGTGAGCCGTTGGAGAATCGAATCGCCAGGTACTGCTGCGTCGATTCGAGCACCAGCGCGCCGAGCAGGGGTCCCGTCAACGTCCCGAGTCCCCCGAAGATGCACATGAGGGCGATGGAGATATCGAAGATGGGATCGAAGACGAACTGTGGATAGATCTGGCCGATGAATATGGCGTAGATGGCGCCACCCATGCCCACGACGAAGGCCGACATCGTGAAGCCGACCAGTTTGACCGCGAAGACCTTCACCCCCAGACCGGCCGCGCGGTCTTCATCGTCTCGAATGGCGAGCAATTGAAGTCCGAATCTCGAACGCCGGACCCCGACCGAGAGCAGTACCGCGAAGACCGCGACCGCCAACGCGGCGTAATAGAAGGGCTTGTTGTAGTTGGTCTCCAGCCAAGGGATCAATGGGAGCTGGAGCCCGGCGGTGCCGCCGGTGAAGGAAAAGTTGATCGCCGACAACTGGAAAACGAAGAATATGGCGATCGTGATCACGACGAACGTATGGCGTCGCACCCGCAGGGCAATGAGACCCACGGGCACCGCGATGATCATCGCGGCCACGCCAGCGACGGGCACGAGCCAGAACAGGTCGCCGTTGCCGGGAACATTGAGATGATCGGCCAACAAGGTGATCGTGTACGCACCGACGCCATAGGAGACGGCCGATCCGAGATTGACGTAGCCCGAGTATCCGGAGAACATGTTCCACGACGTCGCGCACCCCATGAAGATGAGGGCGAAAATGCCGATCGTCGTGTAGGTCGGATTCGTTTCGATCAGCGGAAAGAGCACCAAGGCGACCAAAGCCGCGATCCACCAGACATTCCGTACCCTCAGCACTAGGCCACCCGGACCGATTGCTTACCAAAGAGACCTTGGGGCCGAAGCGATAAGACGACGACCAAGATAATGAAGAACGAGAGGTTCGACCACACGGGACCCCACACCACGGCAACCAGGTCCTCGATCGTGACCATCATGATGCCGGCCACGAGTGCGCCGCCCAGGCTCCCCATTCCGCCGAGCACGATGATGACGAGCAGCCGCGAGATTAAGTCGTAACTTGAACTCGCGTTGAAGGCGTTCGTCGCGCCGTAGATCATTCCTCCCGCCGCCGTCACCGCGACGCCAATTCCAAAGCAGACGGTCGATACGCGTCGCACATTGATACCGACCAGCGCTGCTGATGTTTGGTCGGCCAGCGACGCTCGCACGCTCGTCCCGAATCGAGTTCTATACAACATCACGTAGAGCGCCGTGAGCAGGACGACTGCCAACGCGAAACCCAACAGATAAATATACGGAAGATAAGTTCCGAAGACCTTCACCGAGCGGTTTACGTACCACGCGTGCAGTTCGACGTAATTGGTCGAGAACACGATGTTGAGAATGCCCTCGATCACGAGCGAGACCGCGTAGGTCACCAGGATCGACATCACCACGCGTTCCGGTCCTTTGATGCGAGTGAGAAAGAGGCGTTCCACCACGATCCCCACCACAAAAAGGGTGGGGATCGTGATGAGCAGTCCCACGAACAGGTCGATGCCCAGATGGACGGAGAGCGCGTAGCTCAAGTACGCACCGAGGATCACGAAGATCCCCTGTGCGACGTTGATGATGTTCATCACTCCGAAGATGAGGGTCAGACCCGTGGCCATCAAGGCGTAGACCGAACCGGTCAAGACGCCGTCAACGATGGAATGCAGGACTGCAGTGCCGTTCAAGGATCAGTTCTTCCAGGCGGGCTTGGGATAGAGGATCTTGGCGGCTCCCGGATCGGTTGCGGGATTCACCTCGACGAACTTCGCCCCCTGCCACTGGAACGTGTAGGCCGTTGGTTGGTTGTTCTCTCCTAGGTTGTTGAACTTCACCGCGCCGAGCACACTCTGGATGGTCACACCAGAGTGAAGGTAGGTGATGATCTTGGCGTTGGAGAATCCACCGGTGGCCTTGACCGCGGCCGTGATGGTTTGTCCGACGGCGTACGCCTCGGCGACGTCCGCGTTGACGTCGGCCGCCGTGCCACCGTACTTCTTGATGTACTCAGCCACCATTGTCTTGCTCTCGGCATTACTCGAGCCACCGAACCAGGCGTTGGGCACCATGACGCCGTTCGCGTTACCGGCGCCGACCGCGTTGACGAACGTCTTGCCCTGGTCGGGACCGGCCGTGGCGATGAAGGCCTTGGGGTTGTAGTGCGCCTGTTCGAAGGCCTGCATGAAGGCCGACACCGTCGGAACGTCGACCGAACCCAAAATGACCACCTGGGCATTGGCCGCAGCCACCGCGTCAGCAATGGGCGTGTAGTCCGTCGCTTCGGCGGGGAAGGTCTTGTAGTACACCGTCTTGATTCCGGCGGCCTTGATGATCTTTTCGGCGACGGGGATCTGTGGTTCGGTGAACGGATCCGTGGACGTCACGTACGCAATGGTCTTGGGTCGTTGACTCGCGGGTAGCGAGGCCAACCACTGGGCGAATGGCACGAGGCCATTTGCCACCGGCAACGCCGCGTCAAAGACGTTGTGCAGACCGGCCTGGAAGATCGACGGCGCACCGCCCGCACCCTCGACCATGGCGTAGCCGTATCGGTTCACGGCCTTGGCCGCCGGCAACGTCAAGAGCGACGAGAACGGACCAAAGGTCAGGTTCACGTGATCACTGGAGATCAGCGCTTGATAGTTAGTGACGACCTGTGTTGGGGTCGACGTGTCGTTCAAGACCTTTAAGACAATCTTGTGACCGAGCAGACCGCCCTTGGCGTTCTGGTCAGCGGCCCACAGTTTGTAGCCCTGTTGAAAGGCCACACCATCGCCCGAGAAGTCACCCGTCAATGAGAGTGACGCCCCGATCAATACCGGTTGACCTTTGGCGATTGATCCGCTCGACGACGCCCCACTCATGGTAGCCACCGTAACTAGAGACGCCAGTGAGATTGAAACCACACCGAACACGCGAAAAAGTCGCGAATTCCCTTTCATAATTTTCTCCCCCTGCATTTACGCGGCCCCGGCA
>Ga0208357_1000048_pt1 | contig 87176 bp, 84 predicted proteins | sample NGESurdeep092012_6_FD_184487 | JGI IMG/M metagenome (GOLD analysis project Ga0208357, IMG submission 184487) | Arctic peat soil microbial communities from Barrow, Alaska - NGEE Surface sample F52-2 deep-092012 (SPAdes) | ecosystem: Environmental > Terrestrial > Soil > Wetlands > Peat ...
CAGCAGTTGGCGATGACACGCGAAAGGGAGGTCCGGCGTTAGTCGGGCCGAACAACTCCGCGAGGAGTGCAGCATGAGTGGACTCACTAGAGATCACTCGGTCGCAACGGATAATGGCTTCGTCGTCGACGAGTTTCGCTGGCGCCATCAGAAGACCACGGTGGTGTTGCCCGAGAGCATGACACGGTTTTCGCAGTGCCAGGCGACCGCCCGCGCGAGAACTTGCCGTTCGACGTCCGCTCCGAAGCGTGCAAGGTCGGCCGCGGTTTCGGCGTGGGAGACGCGAACGACGTCTTGCTCGATTATCGGGCCTTCGTCGAGATCTTTGGTCACGTAGTGCGCGGTCGCGCCGATGAGTTTGACGCCACGCTCCTTGGCCTTCTGGTACGGAGCGGCGCCGATGAAGGCGGGTAGAAACGAGTGGTGAATGTTGATGACAGGAGCGTCGACCTCCTGGAGAAACTCGTCGGAGATGATTTGCATGTAGCGCGCGAGCACGACGAGGTCGACGTTGCCTTTGAGCAGACGGAGATGCTCGAGTTCTGCCTCTTTCTTGTCACCGGAGACGGGCACGAAGAAGAACGGAATCTCGAACTGGCGCACTTCCTCCGCGAGGTCCCGATGATTCGAGATCACCATGACGACGTTCATCTTGAGTTCACCGCGGCGATGGCGCCAGAGCAGTTCGAGCAGGCAATGGTCGGACTTAGACGCAAAGATCGCCACTCGCTTCAGTTGGCTCGCCATGCTCAAGGTCCAGCTCAGGCCCTCGTTGTCGAGTTGCTCCTCAAACTTCGCCTCCAGTTCGCGACGCCGTGCGGACAGGTCGGCGAGATCGAAGACCGAACGTTGGAAGAAGGTGCCCCCCTCGACGCCGGTTGAATACTGGTCGAGCGAGACGATGTTTGCTCCGAATTCCTTTAGGATCGCGGAGACGGTGGCCACAATACCCGGACGGTCTTGGCCGGTAATAGTCAGATGGCCAATCCGGTTGGGCGAACCCTGGTTCGTGTTTGCGTGCTCGGCGGCGCGGGAATCGGTAGAAACGGGCACGATGTACTCCTTTGCTTGCCCGAAGGCGTGGTAGTTGGTGGTCGCTCTGCGTGACGAGATGTCACGCAGTCAGCGTCGCGTCCCCGCCCTGGGCGAAGAGCAACTCGCGGACGGCAACGCGTAGACGCTCACCGTCGATACGGGTACCGGATATCTCGGCATCCGAGCGGAGCCCTTCGACGATCACTCCGCTCGGGACTGTGGGCATTCTCAGCTTGCGCTGCCCGTGCGCCATCCGCCGTGGTACTCGGTCCGCGCGGTGACCGCGTACGGAACCGGGCTCACGACGACGCGCACTTCGCGCTGCTTGTGAGGCTGAGTACTGGTCTTCTTGGTGTTCGGATCCTCGCCCCACAGCACCTTGAGTTCCGTGCCGGTCTCGACATTCGGGTCGACGGTCGCGAGAGACAGCCCGCGTCGCTCGTTCGCGCTGTAGCCGGTGAACAGCGACGCGCCGACGACGGCGCCGTCGGCGTCAACCACAGAGTCGAAGTTCGACGACCCGTAGGTCGCGTTTGGCAGGTTGAAGAACTGCGCCGCGTTGTCCTCCTCGCCGAGCAGTGAGGTCATGATTCCCCCAAGGTCTTCGGCGTTCCAGGCGAGCGTGACCTTCTTGCGCTGCTCGCTCGGCACGATCTTCTCTAGCGCGTCACGGCCGATGAAGTCGTGGTCGAACTTGACGAACGAACCGTATCCGAGTTCCCAGGGGTTCAGGTAGTAGTCCTCGATATTGTCCGAGACGAACGACCCGGCGAGCGCGTTGGTCGCCTCGTAACCATCGGCAGGGAGCCATTCGCGGTACGCGCGCTCGGCATCGCTGGAGTAGATCGCGGGAAGTGGCGAGGGGATCCAACCCGACTCGAGCGTGTTCGACGAGTACGCGCGCGAGCCGACCGGTTCGAGTCCGAACTCGCGTCCCGCTTCGAGGATCGTGTTGCGAATGCGTTCGGCGTCTTCGTACGGACCCCAGAGTTCCAGGCCCGGAGCGCCGGCCATCCCGTGACGTAACGTGCGCACCTGAGTGCCGCCGATGTTCAGGTACCCCATGTGAAAGAACTTCACCTGGTCGACGGGCGAGCCGCTGAGTTTCTCGATGATCGGCCACGCGTTCGGGCCCTGGATCTGGAGGCGCCAGTACTTGCGCGTGACTTCGTTGCCGTAAGGGCGCGAGGGGGACCGGCGGTCAATCTCTAGGTCGACGTCGTAGCCGCCCGTCGTGCCGTGATAGAGAAGCCAGTTGGCACCTGGCGCGCGTCCGACGTAGACGTACTCGCTCTCTGCTTCGTGAAAGAGGATGCCGTCGCCGACGACCCCGCCGTTCGACGCCACGGGCACGAACTGCTTGGCGGTGTTGACCGGGAAGTTCGCCACCGAGTTGATGCCGGATTCCGAGATCAGCTTCAGCGCGTCCTTGCCCCTGATGAAGAGGTTGTCCATGTGGTGTGACTGGTCGAAGAGCACCGCCGCGTCACGCCAGGCGCGCACCTCGCGTTGCCAGTTGCTGAACTCCGCGGGCACGACGGGGTAAATGTACACACCGATCTGTGAATTGCGCAGTAACTCGACGGTATTACCAGCGGCGTCCAGTACTTCCTGAAGGTTCTTGTGAGCCATAGTGATGTTCTCTTTCTGTGTGATTCGCAGGTCAGCGGACGGTCGTGTCAGCTGTCAGGATTGGTAACGCTCGAGCATCTTCAGCCGCCAGGCCTCGGTGCTTTGTAACTCGTTGAAGGTAAAGATATGGAAGTTCTTGATGTTATTGTCAGGGGCACCGATGGCGGGATTGAGCCCCCTGATGAGCTTGTTCGGGCTGTAGCCACCAGCCATGAAGAACTGCCAGAACATCCCTTGCTGCTTCTGCAGGAACTTCAGCGATTCACCGACCCCGGACGCCAGCGAAATCCGTAGCAACTTCTGGCGGCTGACTCCTCCTGGCATCCCAACACGAATCGGCAACTCGATGCCGTCTGCCTTGATCTTGCGGGCCCAGGAAATAATGGCGGACGAATCGAAGCAGATCTGGGTTGCGACGTAGGTAGCGAACGTCGCCTTCTCTTTCAGCGCCGCGTCGAGCGTCTCCTTTGGAATGAAGTGGTGCCCTTCGGGATAGCCACCGATGCCGACTTCACGAAACTTGTGACCGATCGAGTCAAGGGACTTCAGCAAGGAGAGCGCGTCGGTGAACTTTCCCACCGGCTCTTTGACGTCGCCGCCGATCACAAAGACGGTGTCGATGCGCGCGGCATCAAAGCGTTGGATTAATTCACCGAGTTGCGTCTTGTCGCGGATCATCTTTGCCGAGAGGTGGGGTGAGACCTGATAGCCCAGCGCAGCGAGTCGTTCGGAGAGAGCGATCGTCTCTTCGATGCCTTTGGACGGTGAGGCGGTGACGGTGAGGCGAACGGTCTTCGGCACGCACGCGGCGACCGTTTCTTCGGTACCCTTGAATGGGAGCACCTCGTAACCGAGGTTCGAGACGGCATACGCCGTAGACAGGCTCGTGCTCGGTGTCTCTTCTGTCCTCATGTCGCGTTAGCCTTCGTGGACATCGCCGTACTGGGCGCCGAAGATGTCTAACCGACCCAACAGATGGCACTGAAAATCGCCCACGTCGCCTCCTCGCGCCCACAGAACCCTATGGGGATAGTGTTTTCACTATCAACATAGTATATGAAGCGAAAGAAACGGCCAGTAGAGATTCCCTATCTGGCGACACGTATGCTGAACCGGAAATGAATTGAAACGGAGAGCCGCGTGAGCTTGAAACATGCTCTACTCGCCCTGCTGACCTCGGAACCTATGACGGGATACGACTTAGTAAAGTCGTATCGAGCGTCGGCCGGCCTCGTATGGCACGCACCCGACTCGCAGATTTACCCTGTACTTCGAAAGATGGAGAGCGAAGGTCTCATCTCCGGCACGCCCGTTCCGCGGGGTGAACACACCACGAAGCAGCAGTACTCGATTACCGAAGCCGGTGTGAGATCGTTTCGTGAATGGATGAACACCACCCTGGAATACAGTCGAGAGCGCGACCCAGCACACCTGAAAGCTGCCTATTTTGAGTGGGCGACGCCCGAAGCGGCCCGCCGGCAGCTCCTCGCTCACATCGATCACTATCGCTCACGTGTCGAGGTGTGGCGGAGTATGGCCACGGCCCTCGCCGACCACAGTGATCCCACGGTTGCAAAGCGACTCAAAGCGTTCCCCGAACCTTCCTGGGAAGCGATTATCGAATACAAGATTTTCGCCTACGAAGGACTCGTCGCCCAGGCCGAGCAGCAAATTATCTGGGCGCGGCGCGGACTCGAGCTTATCGATCGCCTGTCGGGGCACGCGGTACGGGCAGCAGAGGACGAGAGTACCTCACGCGCCCCGAGTGAACTACGCGGAACCGTTCACCAATCCCGGTAATTACTCTTTGCGACCTGCACGCGCGGTGCCGGCGCGACGAAGGCGCTGATTTCCGCCTATCCGTGCGGCTCCGTCTTCGGTTTGCGGGTGTTGCGATCCTCGCATCTCCTCACGGGGACCTCGGTGCCGAGTTTGGGGTCCGCGACATCGACATCGCGAGAGACGCGAACACCTTCTCCTTCGCCGTGGAGCCTCCGCCTTTCGAAGGGCTGCCCGCGTTGCCATCGCGCAGAGCGAGGTCGGCCTGATGGAGGCCGTGACTCAAGCTAGACAGGCTGACGTACTTGGCGGGCGTGCCGGACTCTAGAAGGACCGATTCGCCGAGGTGGCGTCGTCGCGGTTCCGAACCGGGCAGCTTTCTGACAGGAACGGTTCGTCACGTGAATCTCGAGCGCGGCTTGACCCACGAAACTCATGGTCGAAGACAACGCTCCGGCCGTCGTCGAGGTCGCAGCGCACCCCGATTCTGCCAGCCTGTCATTACTTTAAAGGAGCAGAAAACGCCAGTTGATTAGAACGGATAGATCGGGAGTTCGCTCTGCGCGGTGACCCACTGGGTTTCGGTGTACGCGTCTAGGTTCGCGAGCCCGCCCATACGCGAGCCGTTTCCGGAACTCCCCGTTCCCCCGAAAGGGATAACGGCTTCGTCGGCGATGGTTTGGTCGTTGATATGTATAGCGCCGCTAGGTATTTTGCTCGCAAGTTCGAGAGCTCGTAGTCCGTCGTTCGTCAAGATACCAAGCGAGAGTCCGTACGGGCTACCCGACGCCAAGGAGACTGCTTCTTCGAGCGAGGAGTAAGGCACGACGGGCGCCACGGGACCAAAGACTTCTTCGCAGTAGGCGCGCGACGTCGTCTTTACGTTGGTGAGTACCGTCGGTCGGTAGAAGAGTTCTTCGTACGTTCCACCGGCTAGCAACGTGGCGCCGGCGTCGACGGTCTCGGTGACCATCGCGTGCACTCGGTCGCGCTGTTTCGCGTCGATGAGTGGTCCTAACGCCACCTGACCAGTCTTGGGGTCGCCAACGGGTAAGTGATTGGCGTGCTCGGCCAACACTCGCGCGTAGTCGTCAGCAATCTTTGCGTCAACGATGTGTCGGCCCGTCGTCATGCAGATCTGACCTTGATGCATGAAGGAACCAAACGCCCCGACGGACACGGCCTTTTCTAAGTCAACGTCGGCCATGACGATCAGAGCGGAGTTTCCACCAAGCTCGAGGTGCACGCGCTTGAGGTGTTGCGCACCGAGCGAGCCAACACTGCGTCCCGCCGCCGTGGAGCCGGTAAAGGCGATGACGCGAACCTTTGGATCAACGACTAGTGCTTCACCAACGTCGGCGCCGCCGGGCAGCATTGAGAAGACGCCTTGAGGCACACCCGCCTCTTCAAAGACGCGCGCCAAGATAACGCCACCACAGACCGCGGTGCGCGGGTCGGGCTTCAAGATGACCGAGTTGCCCAATGCCAGTGCGGGAGCTACAGAGCGGATTGAAAGAATGAGAGGAAAGTTGAACGGCGCGATAACGCCCACAACGCCAGCCGGCACTCGTCGCGAGAAGCTCAGTCGTGGCATCTCACTTCGAAGGATCTCACCCATGGGGTGCGAAGCGAGCGCGGCCGCTTCGAAACACTCTTCGGCCGCGACGTGAATCTCGAGACCGGCTTTTGGACCGATACCACCGGACTCACGAACAATCCACTCCGACAGCTCGTCGACGTTGTCCAAGAACAGTTGGCCCGCTTTACGAAGAACGGCGCTGCGTTGGTTGAAGGGGAGTGCGGCCCACTCGTGTTGCGCGGCGGTGCCCACTTCGGCCGCTTTGGCGACGTCCTCGACGCTTGCTCGGCCGCTTCGAGCGAGCTCCTCGCCGGTGGCGGGCTCGATGACCGCGGCGTCACCGCCGCCGCCCTTACGCCATCCGTCGAGCGAAATCTTTCCCTGCCATGATGCGCCGTCGAGAAAGGACATTTGTACCCCCTAGTTAAAAGCTCCCTGTTTCTTTATCACACATTTGGCAACTTGCGTTAACGTCACCTGTAATGGACCCCGGAATGAAATCAACCACTCGATACTTTCACTAAAGCGGAGGGCGTCTTGTCCTTGGGCACGGTTGTTGGGCAAGAGTTGCGTGCGGCTGCCACGGATTTGTCTTCGAGAGTTCGGGTGCCTGCGTGGGCGTCCCTGGAAGACGAGGTCGTATTCCGAGCGAAGCGGACATGAGAAATTACGCAGTCGTCGAACGGGGAATTTTGATGTGCATTTGGGTGAATCACGGTGAAGCGGACCACTCAAGGTATTTCGAAGCCCCGCGCATGGCTCTCCGCGAGAGTTGAGCAACCGTCTCGGCGGCTGCGAAGACTAGTGCTTCGTTCGACCTGCTCGCAGACAACTCGCTCGAAATTTCCCGCGAAACTTTTCTGCACAACGGATCTATCGGCGCGCCCAAAGCGGCAACGCTATCCCTCGGGGTCGAAGCTGATGAAGAGATCCTCGTTGTGCGGTTCTAACGCGCCACGAACGCGGTGGGCTATCCGCCTTTTTACTCACCAACGACCGACCCTGAAGGCAAGGTGGATCGACGACAAGAGAATGAATACACGTCTCAGGACTACTTCTTGCTCCACGCGCGCATCGCACCGGTGGTCGAGCCCCTACCTCATGACGGTGACGGCGAGCGCGCGTTCCCCACGAAGATTTTCTACGGCCTGACAACTTCAAGTGAGAAAAGGTCTATCACGCCTCGGCCTAGCGCGAGACTTCTGCTTGGACGATGGTTAAATTGAAGTGGCCTCCACAAGATACAGATGAACGTCATGGAGGAAGATGTTCAAATGCTAAGTATTCCTTAGTTTCGGATTGCTCAGCGACTGAAGGTACATCAAGTGTGAAGTTAGATTTTGAGGGTGCTCGCCGCTCTTCGCATGCTCGTCTCCTTGTTCGGGGGGAAATGCAAGGCTTAGACGGACACCTCGAAGATTAATAGTTTCAAGAATTTTTATTGGGTGGTGCCTTATGTACGGAATAGTGTGTTAAGAACTAGTCAACTTTATTTGGGGGTAAATAAATGACAGATGAAATGAAACCTGATAACTCAGACGGGATTCCGGGCTGGGGCGGTTTTGAGTTTGGTCGTCGCTTGGCGCTGAAAGCTGCTGGGGCCATTACGGCGTCGGGAGCGGTTGTGTCGCTTGCGGACGTGTCGGCGGCGCACGCAGCGTCTAAGTCATCGACCATCAAGATCGGCTACGTTTCGCCTCGCACTGGTGCGCTCGCGGACTTCGCCGGCCCTGACAATTTTGTGCTCAAAGAGATTCGCGCGTCGAGCTATTTCAAGAAAGGGATCACTATTGGCAAAACGAAGTACAAGATCGAAATTACCGAGAAGGACACGCAGTCTTTGGGCAACGTGGCGGTGCAGGTGACGCAAGAACTTATTAACTCTGGCGTGGACTTGATTTTGGTGAGCTCGGCGCCTGAGACCACGATTCCCGTGGCCACGACGTGCGAGCAGTACAAGATTCCTTGCGTGTCAACCGTGGTGCCGTGGGAAGCGTACTGGGGCGGATTCTCTGGAGCTTCGATCACGGCAGAAGGTGGCGCCGGGGGCAAGGGACCGACCTACAACTCGATGTTCTTCTTTGGCGTCCCACAGTTCGTGGGCACGTTCGTTCCGATGTGGAAGCGTATTCAAGCGCAGACCAAGTGCAACAGCAACGTCGCCGAAATGTACCCGAACGACGCCGACGGCAACGCCTTCCGCGCGGCGTTCGCGCCCACGGTCCAAGCCATCTACCCGACCGGCGGTTACAACTTTGTTGACGGAGGCGCGTACACCGACTTGTCGACCGACTACACGTCAATGATTCAGACCTTTAAGACGGGTGGGAAAAACGGAGCGGCGTGTGACTTGTTCGTCAACTGTCCGCTGCCTCCCGACTTCCAATCGTTCTGGACGCAAGCGTCCCAGCAGAACTACAACCCGAAGCTCGCCACAGTGGCCAAGGTCATGTTGTTCCCAACCGACGCCTACGCGTTAGGTGATCTGTCGAACAACATCACGACCGACGCCTGGTTCACGCCGTATTCGCCGTACAGGTCGTCGCTTACGGGTCAGACGGCAAATCAGTTCTGTGCGGCCTACCAGAACGAGAACGGTGGCAAGAATGGTCAATGGGTTCAGTCGATGGGTTCGACGTACTCGCTCTTTGAAATCGCGATTCAAGGCCTAAAGAGAGTGACGAATCCCCACAATCGTCTGGCGCTCGCGAAGGCACTTCAAACCGTAAGTTACGACGGTATGTGTGGTCCGATCAATATGAACTCTAAGAGCAAGGATCCAATGGTGGCAAGCCCCGCAAAGGGCATCGCCATGATTCAGCCTGTAGGCGTTCAGTGGAAGCCAGGTTCGAAGGAATTGGTTGGTCACAAGAAGTACGCGTGGTCGCAGTGGGTTGTTGACAACTCCCTGAACAAGCACATTCCGCTTAACGGCACACTCGAGCCTACAAACGCCTAACTGGTTACTACGTGTCGCTGCTTCAACTGGAGGATGTCTCTAAAAAATTTGGCCAAGTAGTAGTTGGTAAAGAGATTTCCTTCCAGTTGGAGCAGGGCGACGCGGTTGGCATCGTTGGACCAAACGGTGCGGGTAAGACGTCGCTCTTTGCAATGATTTCTGGCGATATCGCACCCGATTCGGGAAAGATTCTTTTCGAAGGTCAAAATCTTGCGCATTTGAGCCCCGCCAAAAGGGCTCGCGCTGGGATCGGGCGCACCTACCAAGTTCCTCGACCATTTGAAAACATGACCGTATTCGAAAATGCCTTACTGGGCGCGCAGCAAGGCGCAAAGGCACGAGGTCAAAAGAGCTATGCGTTGGCGTATGAGGCATTGGAGCGAGCGGGATTGATTGACATGGCCAATCGACCAGCCGGATCGCTGACACTGCTACACCGAAAACGACTTGAATTAGCCCGTGCGATGGCAACGTCACCTCGCGTGCTCCTCCTTGATGAAATTGCCGGAGGCCTTACCGATCTAGAAGTCAATGATCTGACCGTCATTATTCGCGATCTACGAAGCCAAGGAATCGCGGTCGTGTGGATAGAGCACGTCGTGCGTGCGCTCGTGAACACCGTAGATCGCCTGCTGTGTTTGGCGAGCGGTGAGGTAGTTGCCGACGGCGAGCCCCGGGCGGTGCTCGCCTCGGAAGCCGTTCGCGCGGTGTACCTAGGGGGAAAAGCCGTAGGAATTGCGGGGTCCCAATGAGCGACGTGATCTTGGACGTGAAAGATTTGAGCGTCTACCACGGACAACTCTGCGCAGTTGACGACGTGAGCTTCAACCTTCATGAAGGTGAGATACTCGCAATAATTGGCGCCAACGGCGCCGGAAAGTCAACGTTGCTGCGCACCATCGCTGGACTTCATCGAACCTCTTCGGGCTCGGTGACGTACGACGGTAAAGACATCGCAAAGCTCTCGCCAAATCGCCGCGTTGGACTGGGAATCTCTCTCGTACCCGAGGGTCGACGTCTCTTCTCTTCGATGACCCTCGAAGAGAATTTGCAAGTGGGTGCGTATCACGCCAACGATGGTCCCTTTTCGATAGCGCGCGTGTACGAACTCTTTGACTGGATGCCGCAGCGGCGTCGACAGTCCGTCTGGCAGCTATCTGGCGGAGAACAGCAGGCCGTAGCCATTGGTCGCGCGCTCGTGGCCAATCCTAAAGTCCTCTTGCTCGACGAACTCTCGCTTGGATTGGCACCGATCGTCATCGAGCGCATCTACGCGTTGGTCCCCGACATTGTTGGCCATGGGGTGAGCATTTTGCTCGTCGAACAAGACGTTGCCCAAGGCGTCTCTGTGGCTGATCGCGTGCACTGTTTGCTCGAAGGACGAACCTCGCTTGTTGGCAAACCAGCTGATCTGACGTCGGATCAGATTGATCACGCGTACTTCGGTGCCGATTTGCGGCATTCGATAGCACCAGACGGGGCCAGCGAATGATCTGGCTCAACATCATCATCCAAGGTGCGTTAGTGGGCGGCTTCTACGCGCTCTTTGCCTGTGGCCTCTCCCTCATGTTTGGCGTGTTGAAGGTCATCAACTTGGCGCACGGCGATATGGCCGTTGTCGCCGGTTACGTGGCCGTTTTCCTTTCACCGCATCTCCATATTCCTGGACTGTGGTCGTTTATCGTGGTGGTCCCGATCTTTGGACTCGTTGGCTATGTGTTGCAGCGCACGCTGATTCAAAAGAGCATTGATAGAGATCCCTTCACCACACTCTTGGTGACGTTTGGTCTCTCCGTCGTCATCGAAAACCTTCTTCTCGAGATCTACACCGCGAACGGACAGACGGTGAATATTGGCAGCTTGATCAGCAAGTCGTGGCATCCGGCGTCGATCATCTACGTGTCGTACGTCTCGCTTGGCGTCCTGGCCGTCGCCGTCGCCGTGCTCGGCATTCTTCAGCTCTTTCTATCCAAAACCGGCACGGGACGTCTGATTCGTGCCGTCGCTGACGACCGAGAGGCCGCGCAACTGAGCGGAGCCAACTATCGGCATATTTTTGGCATCGCCGCGGCGATTGCCTTCGCGACGGTGGCCCTGGCGGGCATTGCGTACGGGATGATGACCCAATTTGCTCCTACGTCCGGTGGTATTAACTTGCTCTTTGCCTTCGAGGCAGTTGTCATAGGCGGCATAGGTTCACTCTGGGGAACATTGATCGGCGGGATCGCGCTTGGCGTAGCGCAGCAGTTTGGCGCGCACATTAATCCCGAGTATCAAGTCCTCGCCGGGAACATACTGTTCCTCCTCGTTTTGGCCGTTCGCCCACAAGGCCTCTTCGGCAAGAAGACGGCGTTGTCGTGAGCCTGTTCGAGCCCACGTCGCGTCCGCTGGGACAACCGTCTATTCGTCGCTCGACGACTTCACCGATGTACACGTTCGGTGGCGTCTTTGTCTTGGTTGTTCTGCTGACGATAGCGCCGTGGATATTTCCCGCCCAGTGGACCAGCACGCTCATGAACTTCTTCATCTTGGTGATTATGGCCACGATGTGGAATCTTCTTGCGGGTTACGCGGGCATGATCTCGATTGGTCAACAAGCGTTCATTGGACTCGGTGCCTACGCGACGCTCTACTTCGCTCTCAAGGGAATAAATCCCTTTGTCACGATTCCACTCTCCACCATCATCTGCGCGGCGATCGCGGTGCCCGTGACGTATCTACTCTTTCGATTACGCGGCGGATACTTCGCGATCGCGACGTGGGTGGTCTCGGATACGGCTCTGCTCGTTATTGGGGCCGTGGCGTACTTGGGCGGGGGAACGGGCAAACTCATGCCTGGACTGCAGAACCTGAGCCCTACGGAGACCGCTCACTATTCGTACCTCGCAACGTGGATCGTAGCCTTTATCGTCGTGACGAGCACCTACTTGTTGCTACGTAGTCGGCTCGGTTTGGTGTTGGCTTCGATTCGCGACAACGAAGTCGCTGCACGCAGCGCCGGCGCCAACGTCCAGTCAGCGCGGCGACTGATCTTTATTATTGCCGCGGCTGGTTGCGGCGCGGCGGGAGCGGTACTTGCGATCAGCCAGCCATTTATTCAACCGTCGAGTGTCTTCTCTCTTCAGTGGGCCGCAGAGATGTTGTTCGTTTCGATGATTGGTGGACTGGGCACGATTGAGGGACCAATTATCGGTTCCGTCATCTACTTCGCTCTTCAACAGTCTCTTCAGCAGTATGGCGTGTGGTACTTAATAATTTTTGGATCGTTGGCGATTGTTGTCGCTCTTTGGCAGCCCCGCGGACTTTGGGGAGCGTTCCGTGATCGGTTCCACTCAGAGCTCTTACCCGTGGGCTACTGGCTCAGAGAACCAAAGGCAACCAAGTAGAGCACTCGCTACTGCTGAGTGAGTATGAAGCGTTCGACCGCACGAGCGAATCCCTCGTCGTCGTTGGAATCCGTGACCCTGTCAGCGACGCTCTTCACCTCGTCGCTCGCGTTACCCATGGCGATGCTGAGTCCCGATTTTACGAACATCAATAAGTCGTTCGACATGTCACCAATCGTGGCAATCTCGCTCGGATCTATTGAATACGCCGTGGCGAGGTACTCGACAACTCGGCCCTTGTTGGCGTCGCGATGCGTGACGTCGATGTAGTAAGTCTGAGAACTCGTCGCCGACACGTCGTCACTGAACTGATCGTTGAGTGCTTTCGTGGCTCTCGCCACTACCGTGAGATCGTCGCTCACCCCAACGATTTTGACGATGTCACCACGCAGAGCGTCAAAGTTCGACACTCGTGTGGGGCCGAACTCACCTACTTCAGATTCGTGAGCGACGTGAGGACCATCGATGTCCAATACGAACCACTCGGTGCCTTGATAGACCCACACCGACAGTCCGTGGTCGTTGAGAATGTCGATGACGGGTCCGACGACGCTGTCCCTGATGGTCAACTCTTGAAGCGCGTGAAGATCCTGGTCAACAATGAGCCCGCCGTTAAAGGCCGCGATAGGTGTCGTGAGGTGGAGCGGCTCGATAAGCATCGTGAGACCCTTGGGAGGTCGGCCACTGGTGACGGCGAAGAGGATTCCCTTCTCACCAAGAAGCTCAACGGCGCGCACGGCGTCGGCGGTCAGTGTTTTTGTGCTGCTGACGAGCGTGCCGTCGACGTCGGAGAGTACGAGGCGAATCACGTATCAGCCAACTCGGGCAGCGTCCAGTGATCGGGCGCGACGACGAGTTCACTGGACTCAGGTCCCCACGAACCCTTCGGGTAGGTGGCGATGGGGGAGGGGTGTTCAAGAAGGGGCGCCGCCACTTCCCACAGACGCTCGATGCCGTCCGATCGGGTGAAGAGTGCTTGATTGTTCAACATGACTTGGAGGATGAGGTGTTCGTAGGCCTCCAGATTGTTGGCTTCAGTGAAAGAGTCCGCGTAGCGAAAGGTCATTGTCGCCTGGCCAAGAGTCATCTCGGGTCCAGGTTGCTTGGCCAAGAAGTGCGCGTGGATGGTGCCGGGATCGTCAAAGTCCACGACGAGCTTGTTGGCGTCGTGGTGCGCGGCGTGATCGGACTCGGGGAACATGCGCATGACTGGCTCGCGAAGACCGATCGTGATGAGGTGACGGCTTTCGGCGAGGCACTTGCCGGTGCGCAGATAGAACGGCACGCCCATCCAGCGCGGGTTTTCTATCCGCGCGCGCAACGCAATAAACGTCTCGGTCGTGGAATCGGTCGACACGCCTTCTTCCTCTAAATACCCCTCGTACTGACCGCGAACCACCTGGACCGGGTCAAGTTTTCTCAGCGAGTCAAAGACCTTGCTCACTTCGTCACGTAGTGGCTTGGCCTTTAGTGACGTGGGTTGTTCCATTGCGAGAAAGCCCAATACCTGAAAGAGGTGCGTGACGACCATGTCACGGAACGCACCGGTCTGCTCGTAGAAGTTTCCCCGACCGGCTATGGAGAGTTTCTCGGGCACGTCAATTTGGACGTAGCGCACGTGTTCGCGGTTCCAAAGCGGTTCGAAGAGCTCGTTCGCAAAACGCAAGGCGAGAATATTGTCGATCGACTCCTTCCCAAGGAAGTGGTCGATGCGAAACACTTGGGATTCGTCAAAGTACTCAGAGATATCTTCATTGAGTTTGATCGCTGAGGCGAGGTCAACGCCAAAGGGCTTCTCGCAGATCAGGCGGGCGTTTTTGTGAAGTCCCTTCGCGCCGAGATAATGAATCACTGAGTGCATAGCTTCAGACGGGATTGCGAGGTGATAAAGGCGACGCACGTCGCCGCCAATGGCGCGCTCGGCGCTCTCTACGACTTTGGACAGGCTCTCGGGTCCGTCGTCAGGATCGATGGCGAAGGAGAGATTCTCGGCGAAGGTCTCCCACTCCTTACCTTCGGGCTTGTCCGACGCGAACTCGCACACAGCGTCGTAGGTGTAGTTACGAAACTCTTCGTCAGACATTCTCGACTGCGGGCGAGCGCAGCCAATAATGCGATAGCGCTCGGGTAGGAGACCGGCGACGGAGAGGTGATAGAGACCGGGAAGAATTTTACGCTTGGCGAGGTCGCCCGAAACGCCAAAAATGACGATCACGTGGTTATTCGGTCGTGGTCGTTCCCTAAGTGATGTGGGGGTACTCACTCAACCTCCTTTTCTCTAAATGATGCGAAGTAGGTCACTTTCAATTATTGCTTAAGCGCCGCGCGCTCGGCCATGATGAGCGACGCGCCGGCCACGACGTTGCCAGCCGGTATAGACGTGTCACCGTCGAGCAGTTTCGCGAGCGCCTCTTGCTTGTCTGCTCCACTGATCAACCAGAGCAGTTGGTCACTTTGAGCGAGGGCCGGGTAGGTAAGGGTCATACGACGAGTTCCCTGGTAGAGATCGCTCAGCGCAACGAGCCGATTGTTTACGTGAAGCACCGGATCATTCGGGATCAGCGACGCGCAGTGCCCGTCCGGTCCAAGACCTAGATGAACAAGGTTGAATCGAGGCGGCAGGAGTGTGGCGTAGCGACCGGCAGCGGCCTCGAGGTCGCTGTCATTGACCCCCATCGCTTCGATCTGCACGGGCGTCGAGGCGAGACTCGCTTGAAGGTGCGTGAGGTTTCGCAGGTCATCACCCAGGGGAGCGACGCGTTCGTCGACTTGATAGATCACCGTGCGATCCCAATCGAGACTTTCCTTCGTGAGTTCATTGAGCATTAACCAGGGACTCTTCCCACCACTGACGGCGAAACTGAAGGAACTCGCACCGCTCGTCATTGCCTGTGAGCGTTCAAGCACGTAGGCGGCGGCGCCTTTGGCGAGCGACGCAATGTCGTCAAAGACTTGCAGTTCGTGATGCACTAGGACTTTTTCTCCGCGTGACCACCGAACTCTGAGCGCATGGCGGAGAGTACTTTCCCGGTGAACTCACCGTTGCCGCGAGATTCGTAACGTTGCCATAACGAAGCGCTTATGACTGGTGCGGGTACCGATTCGTTGATCGCCGCTTCGATGGTCCAGCGCCCCTCGCCAGAGTCTGACACCCGACCGCCAAACTCGCTGAGTTCGGGAGATTTTGCGAGCGCACTGGCCGTTAGATCAATCAACCATGAGCTAATCACCGATCCGTGTCGCCAAACTTCGGCGACGTCGGCCAGATCAATGTCGAAGTTGTAGTACTCGGGATTACGAAGGGGCGCGGTCTCGGCGTCCGATTCGGTGCTCTTCGCGCCGACGTTGGCGTGTTTGAGAATACTGAGACCCTCGGCAATGGAAGCCATCATTCCGTACTCAACGCCGTTGTGGACCATCTTGACGAAGTGACCAGCGCCGTTAGGGCCACAGTGCAAGTAGCCATTCGCCGCGGTACCGCTTGACGTGGATCGTCTCGGCGTAGGTTCAGACCCATCGTCACCAGGTGCGATGGACGAAAATAGAGGATCGAGTCGAGAGACGACCTCATCTTCGCCACCAATCATCAGGCTGTAGCCGCGTTCGCGACCCCACACCCCGCCGCTGGTGCCACAGTCCACGTAGTGGATGCCCTTTGTGGCCAACACTTTCGCGCGCTCGATGTCGTCTTGATAGAAAGAGTTTCCTCCGTCAATTACAACGTCATTGGCGTCGAGGTGGCTCGCGAGTTCGTCGAGCGCGACTTGCGTGACCCCAGCGGGGAGCATGAGCCAGATAGCTCGAGGAGCATCGAGTTTGTTGACGAGGTCTTCGAGTGACGACGACCCAACGATGCGCTCACCCTCGAGCGATGTCACGGCGTCGGCGTTGACATCAAACACCACGCAGTTGTGTCCGTCACTAACGAGTCGACGCACGAGGTTGGCGCCCATTCGGCCGAGTCCCACCATTCCCATTTGCATTGGACTCTTTGTCGTCATGTTTCGTCCTTCTTCAGCGATCGATAGTGGGTGATCAGGGCGTTCGTCGACGAGTCGTGGGCCAACGTCGGAGCTTCAGCGCTCGTGAGTTCAGGAATGATCGACACCGCGAGCAGCTTGCCGAGTTCGACACCCCACTGATCGTACGAGTCGATATCCCAGATGGTTCCTTGGACAAAGACTGAGTGTTCGTACAGAGCTATGAGAGATCCGAGGAAGTGCGGCGTCAGTGACGTGGCGAGAAGAACATTAGAAGGTCGATTGCCCTTCATCACTCGGTGTTTGATAGCTCGCTCGTCCGCGCCTTCGAGGCGAAGTTCTTCTTCGCTCTTGCCAAAGGCCAAGGCTTGGGCTTGGGCGAAGACGTTCGACATAAGGATGTCGTGATGTTCGCCGAGGGGATTGAGACTGTGCGCGAATCCAATGAAGTCGATCGGAACCGCGGTTGTTCCTTGATGAAGGAGTTGATAAAAACTGTGCTGACCATTGGTTCCGGGTTCTCCCCAGTAGATCGGACCCGTTTCGTACGTCACTGTTTCGCCACTTAGCGTGACGTGTTTTCCGTTGGACTCCATGGTCAACTGCTGCAGGTACGCCGGTAAGCGGTGTAAGTACTGATCGTAGGGCATTACGCCCACTGTTGGTAGACCAAGAAAGTTTCTGTTCCACACCGCGAGCATGCCCATCAGCATCGGTAGGTTCGCCTCAAAGGGAGCGTCCAAAAAGTGCTGGTCCATGGCGTGAAAGCCTTCAAGCATCTCATAGAAGTTTGCCGGGCCAATTGCGAGCATTGTCGAGAGTCCGATGGCGCTGTCCATCGAGTAGCGCCCGCCGACCCAATCCCAAAAGCCGAACATGTTCTCTACGTCAATACCAAAGTCTGCGACTTTTGATGCGTTCGTCGAGACGGCGACAAAGTGCTTCGCGACTGCTTTCTCGTCACCGAGATGCTCGAGAAGCCAGTCGCGAGCCGACGTCGCGTTCGTCAGCGTTTCGAGTGTGCCAAAGGTCTTTGATGAAACGATGAACAGCGTCTCGTCAGCGTCGAGGTCGACGACTGCTTCAACGAAGTCCGTGGCGTCAACGTTCGAGACGAATCGAAAAGTGAGGTCGCGCTGGGAGTAGTGACGAAGAGCTTCGTAGGCCATGACTGGGCCGAGGTCGGATCCACCGATGCCGATATTGACGACGTTCTTGATCCGCTTGCCGGTGTGTCCGCGCCACTCACCACTGCGCACACGTTCAGAGAAGTTTGACATTTTCTCGAGCACCTGATGAACCTCAGCGACGACGTCGACGCCGTCAACTATAAGACTCGCGCTTTTCGGCATGCGAAGTGCGACGTGCAGTACGGCGCGGTCCTCGGACACGTTGAGGTGTTCACCGGCGAACATTGCGTCGCGTCGCTCCGTCACGCTGGACTCCTCCGCCAGGGCGCGAAGCAATAACAAGGTCTCATCGGTCACGCGGTTTTTCGAATAGTCGAGATAAAGGTCAACGGCTTCAACGTGAAAGCGAGTCCCGCGCTCGGGATCGGCGTCGAAAAAGTCGCGTAGAGAGCGCTCGGAGAGGCTGAGATAGTGAGCAGCGAGAGCCTTCCACGCCGTTCGTTGGGGTAGGGATTGCGCCGTCATAGAATTTTTCAACCTGATAACCAAGTTAGTGGCACCGAGAGGACCGTTCGACAGAACGCGGCGCGGCGGTGCGCAGTCTCGCGACGTCATGTTCATCACAGTCACCGATTCGATCGTTGAGTGCGTGATGTCCGCACTTTTGTTCACCGAGTCGTCGCTCGAGTAGTACTCAGCAATCGTTTGCTCGCGTCGCGTCGCGTCGCGAAATGCTTGGTTTTCAACCTTTCTTGGAAAGATAGACTGGTTCGTGCCCGCATCGAATCCCCCTTCTCGCAAAACTCCTTCGGGCCGCAAACCTTCGAGCACGTCTCGAGCCGCCGCGAGTCCAAAATCCTCATCGGGACGCCCCGTCGGCAGGCCGAAAGGGGCTCAAAGTAAGCCGCGATCACCATCGTGGCGAAGTGACAGCGCCGCAAAGCCCGAACGTCGAGAAGGCTCGCGTCGCGACGACGCACGAACGCCCTACGAGCGTCGCACCAAGAGTTCGGACGCTCGACCCGCCCCAAGGGGCGCGGCGGGCGCGAAGCGCACCCCACGAGAGGACGACTCTTCTCGTGGTCCTCGCGACGCCAGAGATCGATACCCGCGCGAGTCACGTCCGTATCGAAAAGACGGCGACGAAACCTCACCTCGGCGAACGAACAGTGCTCGCCCCAGTGGCCCACCTCGTGGTCCTCGCGACGCCAGAGATCGATACCCGCGCGAGTCACGTCCGTATCGAAAAGACGGCGACGAAACCTCACCTCGTCGAACGAACAGTGCTCGACCGGCCGCGCGCTCTGATCGGTCCTCACGCTACGGCGCGCCGGCACCTCTTTCCCCTGACCAACTAAAGCGCCAAAAAGCCGGTGAGCGAGCTCGCGACCAGGGATGGGGAAGCGTTGCTCGCAAGGGCGCGATCAACATCACGAGTACGGGTCAAGAACTTGGTGATCACAAAAGTCACTCTCGCACGCCCGATCCATTGGAACCGTGGGAGTCCATTGAGCATCCGGTCGCTCCTGCGCCAGCGCCAAGCAAGTCAAAGACTCGCGCCAAGTACGCGCTGCCCGGTGACGTCGCGGCGAACGTACGCAAAGCATTCATCGGCACGTCGTACATGCGCGAAAAGATGGTCATGACGCTGACGAGAGCGGCTGAAGCGTACGACCGCAATCGCTACGAAGAGGCACTTCGATTGGGTCGTGTCGTGGCCGATGCGGTGCCTGGTGTCGCGGCAGTGCGTGAACTCACAGGACTTGGCGCCTACCGCGCCGAGCGATGGGCCATGGCGAAGATTCACCTTCGCGCACACTTCACCATCACCGGTGATCCCGAGCACTTACCTCTGGTAATGGACGCGGACCGCGCTAATCACCGCTATCGCGCGGTCGAGAAGACGTTTGGCGAACTCGAAGAGAGCGAACCTACGGCCGAAGTACTCGCCGAAGCTCGAATTGTCTTGGCCAGCACATGGGCCGATCAACAGCGTTACGAAGAGGCCATCGAACTTCTTACCAAAGCTGGCGCGGCGAAGAATCTCCGTAATCCCTCGTATCGACACGTGCGTCTTTGGTACACGTTGGCTGACGTCTATGACCGCGCTGGCGATACCACCTCGGCGCGCGAACTCTTTTCGAGGGTCGTTATCGCCGAGCCTGGTGCCTACGACGCAACCGATCGACTCGTGGAACTCGGTGCCACGCCACCTAAGAAGAACCGCAAGCGCCGCACGACGCCGGTGTCAAAGAAAAGGGTCGACTAACTCATTGCCGCGAGGGCGGCGTTGAGGGCAATCGCCGGTCCGCGAGTGTCGCCCACGAGACCAACCTGCATTTTGTTCATCATGTAGGCGACCGTGAGGTTGAGGTCTTGGTCCATGATGATGATCGATCCACCAAAACCGCCCCAGTAACAAGCGCGCGGACCTAAGGGCACCGCACTGCTCGCTAGTCCGTAGCCGAGGCCAAAGCTGACGTCAAAGTCGAGTACTTGGTCAACGCCACGCACCCGGACGTCAAAGATTTTGTCGCCCGTCTTTTCGCTGAAGAAGCGGTGTCCTTGAGCGTGGCCGTTATTAGAGATGATCTGTTGAATCGTCGCCACTGAACGTGCGTTGCCGTGCCCGTTGGCGGCAGGAATTTCGGCGCCTCGCCACCACCGGTGATGTGGCGCATTGGCCGGTATCAGTGGTGAGGTGAGCGTGCGTCGACGAATCGAGTCGCTGCGCGACGGAAGCACTTCGGGGACGAGCGGTGCGATGACCGGACTTACGCGGTGCTCTTCTGACTGCGGTAGCCCAATAAAAAAGTCGACGTCGAGTACGTCAGCGACTTCGCTCTTGAAGTATTGACCGATGGTCGTCCCAGTAATACGGCGCACGACTTCGCCAATGAGAAAACCTTGGGTGAGGGCGTGGTAGCCCGAGAGCGAGCGATCGCCCCACCATGGAGCCTGACTCGCTAGATCTTCTACGCAGAGGTCCCAGTCAGCGAGGTCTTCGGGAGTAATCGCATCGCTCCAGCCCGAAAGCCCGGCGGTGTGATTCATCAGATGGTTCACTTCAATGTCGCTTTTGCCATTCGCCGCGAACTGCGGCCAGTAGGTTGAGACTTTCTCGTCAAAGTCGAGCTCACCTCGGTCTGAGAGCATTAAGGCCACAAGAAAGGTCATCGTCTTGGTCGTCGACCAGACGTTGACCAAGGTGTCGCGCTGCCAAGGGGTCGTGCGAGCTTCGTCGACGTAGCCGCCCCAGAGGTCGCAGACCAATTCACCTTGGTGAAAGACCGCCACCGAAGCGCCGACGTCATCACCGTTGATGATGCTTGTTTCTAGTTGTTCGCGCAGTCCTTCAAATTTCGACGTCGTCACGCCTTCAACGAGTGCCATGGCCCCCCCGATTGTCGTCTCTGAACCCTATTACGTGCAACCGCTACGACGTCATGCCTTGAAGGCCAACGAGTGAACGAGCGTGTTCGATCTCACCCATATGGCGAAGTGCGTGTTGGTAGATCCAGCATTCGAGGGCGTCGCTGCGCGTGATGCCTACGTCGCCACCCACACGAGCGGAAAACGTGTTCGCGATTGTGGGTCCATAGGGCGCGTGGACAATGACATCGTTAAAGGAACTCGGCTCAATAGATCCGACGTAGTCTTCCGTGGCGTTAAAAACCAGTCGTTGAAAGGCTTGGAGTGCTTCGTAGTCGCCAACGCGCTGGTTCATCATCTCTTCGACGCTTTTCTCTTTACCGTCGCTCACAATCTCAAGGCCAATGTCGTGAGCCCATTCTTCGTTGAACTGAGGGTGCGGCCCTCCTATGAAGACAACGCTGCCGTCTTCGATGAGTACTTGGTGGACCAGTGAAAAGGCAATGGGCAACGTTGTAGGTTGCGTCACGGTGTTTACCTGTTCAAGCGTCATTGTTGAACACGCGTCGTAGTAGAGAGAATGCACCGCGGTGAGGCGTCGAAGGAGTGAAGAGCGGTAGTCAGCGTCCATCACGTCACCTTATCTACTGACGAGTAGACACTTAAGGCGACGAAGCATTGCCACCGCACGAAAATTGACGCGTTACGACCTTGTAAGATTTGTCGATGGACATTGCCGCACTTTTAGGTGACGAAGCGTCATCACTTCTTGATCACAAGGCCACCGCGTTTCCCAAGGAATGGCTCAACCTTCCCGGTCCTTCATTTCTGACTGACAATTTCACGTGGACTGACCGCTCGCCGACGGTGTTGCGCAATCTCGGCACGCTCTATAACCACGGTCGCCTCGGTGGTACGGGCTACGTGTCCATCCTTCCAGTGGACCAGGGAATTGAGCACTCCGCCGCGGCGAGCTTTGCCCCTAATCCTGAGTATTTCGACCCCGCGCGACTCTGCGACTTGGCGATTGCCGCGGACTGCAACGCCATTGCTTCCACGTTGGGCACACTGGGCGCCGTCTCGCGGCGCTACGTACACCGCATTCCTTTCATCGTGAAGATCAACCACAACGATCTGCTGCGCTATCCAAACAGCTTTGATCAGCAGCTCTTCGCTTCAGTGCAACAGGCCGCGGACCTGGGTGCGGTTGGCGTTGGCGCAACGGTCTACTTCGGCTCTGAGGGTTCGGTGCATCAGATTGAAGAAATTCGCAAGGCCTTCGCCGAGGCGCATCGCTTGGGACTCTTTACAGTGCTGTGGTGCTACCTACGTAACGACGCCTTCGTTACTGGTGGCGTTGATTATCACCTCAGTGCCGACCTAACGGGTCAAGCGAATCACCTTGGAGTGACGTTTGAAGCCGACATCATCAAACAGAAGCAACCCATCAACAATGGCGGTTATAACGCGATCAAGTTTGGTAAAACCGATCCTCGCGTCTACTCAGAACTCACAACCGATAATCCCATTGACCTCACTCGATGGCAAGTTGTCAACTGTTACGCCGGTCGCGTTGGTCTTATCAACTCTGGTGGCGAAGCCAAGGGTGCTGATGATCTCGCCGGCGCGGTGCGCACGGCGGTCATTAACAAGCGCGCGGGTGGCCAAGGCCTCATACTTGGTCGTAAAGCCTTCCAGCGGCCCATCGACGATGGCGCGGCACTGGTGCATGCCGTGCAGGACGTTTACCTCGATCACTCAATTACCATCGCCTAGTAATACGCTCGATTCGTGAGTGAGAGTGAGAGCGAAGATGCTGGATGGCTAACGTGGCCCAACGCCATCACGTTCGTTCGATTGGCGCTGTTGCCAGTCTTTTTTTGGTTGCTTTTTTCGACTGACCATCGAGCAATCGCGGCGTGGCTGCTCGCCACTCTCGGGGCAACGGACTGGATTGACGGCTACGTTGCTCGAACGTTTCACCAAGTCTCGAACCTCGGCAAGATTCTTGACCCAACGGCCGATCGTCTGCTCGTCATTGGGGGACTGATCGCTGTCGCGGCCGCTGGTGGCGTTCCATGGTGGTTCGCGATCGCCGTGCTGGTTCGCGAACTCATCGTCTCAATCCTCACGTTGGCGCTCGCGGCGTTGGGCGCGGCGCGCATCAACGTTCTGAGGTGGGGCAAGTTCTCAACGTTTGCCCTGATGACAACGTTTCCGTTGTTTTTGTTAACGACAAATCCACACCACCACGCGTTGAGCACGTGGCAACACGACGCTCGAATGTTCTGTTGGTTCATAGGAGTAACGGGGCTTGTGGCGTCGTGGCTCGTCCTCTTCGGCTATATCAAGCCAGCGCTGAACGCGCTACGTGCCGGACGCCAAGGTCGAGGAAATCTTGTAAGTTGACACGCATGAAGATACCGAAAGAACTTCGCTATTCGAGTGATCATGAGTGGGCTGCGCGCGATGGCGACGTCGTGCGAATAGGCATCACCGATTACGCCCAAGACGCCCTCGGCGACGTGGTTTTCGTTGACCTGCCCAAAGTTGGATCCAGTGTGAGCGCACACGGGGTGATGGGTGAGGTTGAGTCCACCAAATCAGTCTCTGAACTCTACGCTCCGGTGAGCGGAACGGTCTCTGCGGTGAATGACGCGTTAACGAGTTCGCCAGAATCTGTTAACGCTGATCCCTACGGGACGGGTTGGATCTGTGAGATTACGACGAGTTCGAACGATGACTTTGACGCGTTGCTTGACGCATCTGGCTACGAGGCGCTAACGACAAGTTGACCCTGACGGTGAATTCGAAAGTTCACTAGTGTGAGTCGAATGAACTGCCGTCGCTGTGGAGAGATACTCAACGCCAACGCGAATTTTTGCTGGTCGTGTGGTGCTCGTCAACACGACGCGACGTCACCTGAAACAATCGCGGTGCCCGTTGTGAGCGCTCCTGACGCAATGCATCCTGACGCCAATCGAGGGCCACGGGGCGAGCACCGTGATGAGTTGGTTATCGCTGCCGGACCACAATCCGGACTGCGCATTGAGCTTGGCGGTGACGTTACAACGGTGGGTCGTCATGAGGCGAGTGACATCCTGCTCGACGATGTGTCAGTCTCGCGTCACCACGCGGTCTTTACGAGGACGGCTAGTGGACGCATCACGCTTCGTGATCTAAATTCTCTGAACGGTTCGTACGTCAATGGACGAAGAGTCGAAGAAACGACGTTGCACTCGGCAGACGAGTTGCAAATTGGTAAATTTAAGTTGGTCTTTTGGGAGGCGACTCGATGAGCGGGACTATTGGCAGTATGCGCATCGGCGAAGTGCACGCGCAGTTACGAAAGTACTTTCCCGACATTGAGTTGTCCAAGATTCGTTACTACGAAGACAAGGGGCTGGTCGAGCCGAGTCGCAGCCGCAAGGGCTATCGCTTGTACTCCGAACGTGACGTGGCCTGCCTTCGTGAAGCTATTCGTCTCGCGCAGGAAGAGTTCGTGCCGCTTCGTGTGGTCCGCCTGCGCCTCCTCGAGCAGGGGTTGTTGTCTAGCCCCAACGTGACGCCGATAACGCGCCAGGTGGCGCGAGAGGCCACGATGAACGCCGTTTCCACTCAAGCACCGGCGCCCGCTTTGCCCGCGAGCCCTCCAGCGCGTGTTGTGAACAGTGAGACGCCGGCGCCGATCAAGCAGTTTTTTACGACGAGTGATCTTCTCGCCACGACGGGCGTCAGTCCCGTTGAGTTCAATCAACTCCAGTCAATGGGACTCATTTCTCCCGTCGTTATTGAGGGGGAGACGATGTACGGCGCCTTTGATGTTCGCGTGGCAGCACTTTCTCGGGCCCTGCTCTCACGAGGCGTCGACGCTCGACTGCTCGGCTCACTTCGCCGCATTGCCGAGCGCGAGTTGGGCGTCATTGACGAGTTGACGTTGCCGCTTCGTCAAGGTGGCGTGGAACTTTCTCGCGACCGGGTGCTCGAGATCAGTGCCGAGGTGGCGCACGAGGTGTCGGCCCTGCGCAGCGTGCTCTTCGAACGCGAAATCGCCCAGTACCTCCAGGGCTAGACGCCACGGCTCGAAGTAGTCGGGTCTAGGCTGGAATCATGATTGAGGTGGTCCTTCGCGCCGTACGCGTAGACGTGGGTAGTTCGACGCCGCTGCTTCTCCTTGAAGAGGTCGGAGGGGAGAGAGTGTTGCCGATCTTTATTGGTGCCCCAGAGGCTGCGTCCATTGCCTACGCCCTTCAAGGGGTTGAGTCACCGCGGCCGATGTCGCACGATTTACTCGGCAACGTCATTACCGCACTTGGCTCAAAACTCTTCTCCGTAGAAATCAACGAGTTGGTGGACAACACGTTCTTTGCGAGCCTTCGCCTCGTTCAACTCAACGAGGAGATTATTGTCAGCGCTCGTCCGAGTGACGCCGTGGCCTTAGCGCTTCGTGTCGGCGCACCCATTCTCGTGAGTGACGACCTCATGGCTGTCGAGGGCAAAGTGATGCAGCTCAACTATGACGATGACGACGAGGAGTACGTCGAACTGGAAGCACCGAGCGAGTCCGATTTGGTCGAGCAGCTGCGTGAATTCCTGGACAACGTTCGACCCGAGGATTTTGGTTCGTGAGTAGTCGTGGCGTCAAGTCGTTACTGGTCTTTCTCGTGATTGTCGCAATTGCTGGGTACGCCTACAGTCGATATCACTCAACACCAACGGTCGCGTCAACGACGACAACGACAACTACCTCAACCTCGAAGACGAGCACCACGCTCGCGGGCGACAACTGTAAAGCCGCAGACTTCAGCGGTACGTACAACGAGGGCCAAGGCGCGGCCGGCACGATCTACGCCAGCGTGACGTTGGTGAAGACAACCCCCGGCACGTGCACGCTTAAGGGTTGGCCGCTCATCATTCTTCAGGACAAACTCGGAGCGGTACTACCCTCGACGCTCGTCGACGTTCCCACCAAGGGCAACGGATTTCAGTTCCAGTCGACACAGGCGAACGTCGCACCCACCACGCTGTCGCTTGGCCAAAATGGCGCGGCAATATTTTCTCTGGCGTACTCTGATGTTCAAACGGGCACTACGGCGTGTGAGAACGCGGGAACGATGAGCGTGCAGTTTGCGGCTCAGGGAGCAGCCGTGACGGTGACGCCGGCCTATCCGCTAGAGCCGTGCAACAACGGGCAAATCTGGGTGAGTCCGTTTTACTAAACGCTGTGCGTTGATTGACCAATCTCTACGACAATTCGACCTCGGGTCAGGCCGTTTCGCACGTCGTCAAGGGCACGCGGTAATTCCTCTAAGGGAATGAGGCGATCGGTGAGCGTCGCAAAGTCCAGCAGTGGTGCAATGGCGCCCAATGTTTGCCATACGAGAGAACGGGTGTGCGGCTTTGCTTCAACGGCGTCGATACCAAGTAGTGCAACGCCGCGCGTGATGAATGGATACAGCGACGTCGAGAGGTCGGCGCTCGCCACCAAGCCACTGGCTGCCACGGCCGCGCCGTAACGAAGCGAACGAAGTATCTGGTGCAACGTCTCGCCACCGACGCAGTCGATCGCCCCGTCCCAGAGTTCGCTACCCAACACTTTTTCTGGCCGGTCACTTACTTCAGCGCGCCCAATGACTCGTGACGCACCTCGCTCAATAAGCCACTGTGATTCGTGTGGCGAGCCCGTCGAGGCCACGGCCTCGAAGCCTCGCAGCGAGAGATACGTCACGGCTTGGGATCCAACGCCTCCCGTGGCACCGGTGACGAGAATTTGCGCGCCGGGATCAAGCCCACGAGCTTCGAGAGCGAGCACGCTCGCCATCGCCGTGTAACCCGCTGTGCCAATTGCCATCGCGTCAAAAGTGGAGATCGTTGGGGGCAACGTCGAGAGGAAGTGAGCGGGGGCGAAAATCTTTGAAGCGAAGCCGCCGTCTCGACCAACTCCCAAATTTCCGCCGTGTACGGCGACGCGAGTACCGGGCGGGAGGGTCTTATTCTTCGACACTTCAACGACACCGGCGGCGTCGACGCCGCCAATGAGTGAATCGAGACGGCGCACGCGACTGGGCGACGAGGCAACCATGGCGTCTTTGAAGTTGACGCTCGAGTATTCGACGCGTACGAGGAGGTCGTCGAGATCCTTCGCAGCCGGCTCCACTTCGCGCACCCCCAACGAGAGTTGGCCGTCATTTTCGCTCACCACGAAGGCTTTCATTGACCCAGATTACGCAGTGACATCCTGGCCTCTTTCAGCCCGTACGATTTCAGGGGTGACCAGGATCCTGTTGAACGAACACCCGACCTGGGCGCTATTGCCGAAGAAAAAAGGCAAGACCGTTGTCTTTTTGCACGGTGGGCTCAGTAGTAGTGAGAGTCTGTTGCGCGTCCTTGGGCCGCGACTTTCAAAACACTTTGCGCTGGCGGCCTTTGATCGACGTGGTCATGGACGAACCGCAGATACTGACGCACCGTTTAGCTACGAAGCGATGGCGGACGAAACAATCGCGTTTATTGAACTGCTGGATCGTCGGGTGCATTTGATCGGTTCGAGTGACGGCGCCAACGTGGCACTCCTCGTGGCGCTGCGTCGTCCGGACTTGCTGAAGCGAATAGTCCTGGTCGGTGCGAACTATCACCATGAAGGACTCGTCGCCACGATCGACTTCACGCCCGAGAGTCTAGGTTTCCCTGAGTTTGCAGAGAAGTACGCCAAGCAGTCGCCCGATGGCATCGCACACGCCGAAGTCGTCGCGCGAAAATTCGTGACAATGGTCAAGGAGCAACCAACGCTTAGGGTCCACGATTTAAAGTCGGTGTCGGTACCGGCGCTGATAGTGAGTGGTGATGACGACGTGGCGACGCTTGAACACACGGTGACGATGTACGAAGCCATTCCTGAGTCACAATTAGCGATTCTGCCAGGAGCATCTCACGCAGTGTTAAAAGAAAAGACAAAAGCGTGCCTCATTCTCATTGAGGAGTTTTTGCTCGGGCCCATTCCGCCGTTAACGCTGAGTCCGCTTCGCCGTGCCACCAAGAGTGCGAAGGAATAGTCGCATCACTTCGTTTCGCCATCCCTTCAGTACAATTGAACCCATGTGGGCGCGGGTGAGCGCGCGGACGTGGTACGTGCGCGATCGATTGATGTTGCGCTGGAGTGCGCTCAACGTACTGACCGGTGACGGCCTACTGTACGCGCTCGCGGCCTGTTTCTCACTCGTGCTTGGCTGGAAATCAAGTCAGTCCGCTCAGTGGCAGTGGGGCTACATGACAGTCGCCCCCTACGCAATCGCCGCGGTTCTTGCTGTATTGCTCGGTCGGCGAGTTGTGCGACGAGAGAATGTGACGCGGGTCGTGTTGCTCATCATCGTGGTCGTAGGTGCAGTGTTTATTCCCCTTGGACTTGAGACCCAGTGGCGATCTCAAAATGGTGGCCACGGCGATGCGCAACCCGAGGTGGGCGTTATTGAGCGTTCGGGAAAACTACTTATCAGGGGCGAAGACCCCTACCGCGTCTACGACAAGCACGGTCATCTCGTGAATGAGATTCGCGGCCTTCCGGCGTTTGAGTCTTTCTTTCCGTACTTTCCTCTTATGGGCGTTTTCGGCCTCGCCGCGGCGGGATCGAAGAAGAGTGAAGGGCTAACGGACGCGCGAATCGTGATGACGTTGATGACGCTACTTGCGAGCGGATGGGCTCTGGCGCTGCTGCGTTTAACGAAAAAGCAGAAGATTCGAGTGGCGCAGGTCCTCATTGCGTTACCAACGGGTGCGCTGTTTCTCTCGACGGGGGGCGATGATATGCCAATCCTCGCGCTCATGCTCTTAGGCGTGGCCGCGTTGCAACGGCGCCAGACCAATCTCGCGGGCATCAGCCTCGGACTCGCGGCAGCCATGAAGCTGACGGCGTGGCCACTGGCCGCGGGTGCATTACTCGTCGCTCGAAACAAAGTGGATCGCTCATCGTGGAAGCGACTCTTGATGTGGATAGGGGCAATCGTCGTTGTGACCACCGTGCCATTTGTCTTTAGGGCGCCCGCCGCCTTTATGGCCAACGTGTTCGCCTTTCCACTGGGCCTTGCGGGCGTGACCTCGCCCGCGGCGAGTGCACTGCCGGGTCACATTCTCACGACGTGGCTACCGGTTCTCGGTCACGTCTTGGCGCCAGTGGCGTTCCTTATTGGTGGCTACATCGCAACAAAGTACGCGCAACGCCACTGGCCGCTTTCGCTCTCGCAACTACTTGGGATCATGAGCGTGACCTTCGCGGTCATGATGTGCGTCGCCTCGGCGACGCGCATTGGCTACATCATCTATCCGCTGAACTTTGCGCTGTGGTCAATGGTCACGCAGGAGCACAAGGCTTCGGTGCCCGCACTCGTGGAGAGTTGACGAGTTAAATCGTTTCGGAGTTCTGATAGATCCGGTAGGTCCAGTCGACGCTTTTCGCGGTTGACTTAGTGACCGTTACGCCGACTACCCAGTAGAAGCCGTCATTGCCAGCTTTTTGAAAAAGTGACTGGGGTTTACCGGTGCTTGAGCCCTTGGAGAAGAGACTCCAACCACGGGCTTCTAATTGTGCATTAAAGAAGTTGAGTAACGAGGCACTGTTGGTACGTGCCGTCGCGAGTGGTTCGTAACAATCGAAGTCGCCAGCACCGCTGTTTGGCGTGTTGGCCCCACCAGTAGGAACTGTGTTGACGGGTATGACGAATGCGCCAGCGATATTGGAGGGGACCTCTTCGGTCTGGAGGCAGTACGTAAGGGCTGCGGTCGGCGACCTGTCGAGTTGTAGACCCCCAACGACCAGGGGAATCGTCGTGGTCTCTTTGGACACGCCTTGGTTCGCTGCGAGATTAATAATGAGGAAAATAATGAGCATCACCACTGCCAAGCCGAGGATTCCGGCGGCGGGTAAAAGACTGGTCGTTGTCGTTAGAGGGGCTTTTGGCTCGTCACTCACTCGTTCCATCCTAAGTGGTCAATTGGGCCGCGGCCTCGGCCCAATTGCCACGAAGCGGCGCTCTCTAGCGCAGCCAATACAAAAGATTTAGCATCACGAGTCGCGTCAAGAACATCTCGATCGAGTGCGAGTCCCGCCGCAAGAGCTGACGACAACGAACAACCCGTACCGTGATCGTTTCGCGTCTCAATGCGAGGTGCGTCAAATACCACGAGATCGTCGCGACTTTGGAGCACGTCAGGCGCTCGGTATGTGTCGGGTGTGCTGATGAAATGACCGCCCTTGACGAGCACAAAGGAGGGACCCATTTCGAGAATGGTTCGCGCGAGTGCGCTCAGATCATCGATTGTCGTGACGTCACGAACGTCCACGCCACAGAGAACCGCCGCTTCGTGCAGGTTGGGGGTAACGATCTCGGCGTAAGGAAAAAGTGCGTGCCGGTAGGCTTCCACGCCGCCTTCGGCCATCAAAACGTGTCCGCTTGTCGACACGAGCACGGGATCCACGACAAGGTGGGGGAGAAGACCTTCACTCGCGAGGGCGCCAACTCGTTCGACATTTGATGCCGAGCCCAGCATGCCGGTCTTGGTGGCTCGAACATCGAAGTCTTCGACGACAGCGCGCACTTGGGCTTCAACAACGTCAGGGTCGAGCGTTTCGACGGCGAGGACTCCCGTGGTGTTCTGCGCTGTGACGGCCGTCAGCGCGGTTGTCGCGAACACACCAAAGGCGCTGAAGGTTTTGATGTCGGCTTGTATTCCTGCTCCACCACCAGAGTCAGATCCAGCAATTGATAGGGCAGTCACTGGTTGCACGCGTCAACCTTACTAATCGGGGTTCGTTAGTACGCTGGGCTGGTGGGCGAACTCTTTCAAGTTGGATCGTTTAGTTCGTCGTCTCGGCTCGTTGTGGGCACGGGCGGCTTTCGGTCGATGGACGTACTTGAAGCATCACTTCGCGTCTCCGGAACCTCGATTTCAACCGTAGCGCTTCGACGCGTTGATCCCAACGTGGAGGGTTCGATTTACGACCTCCTCAAGAACTTGGACATAACGCTGTTGCCCAATACTGCTGGTTGCTACAGCGCTGAGGACGCCATCAAGGTCGCCGAACTCGCGCGCGAGGCGTTCGATACACCTTTGATCAAACTCGAGGTGATTGGCGACGACGTGACGTTGCTGCCCGACACGAGCGAAACGCTGCTCGCAGCCGAAGAGCTCGTTCGCAGGGGTTTTGAGGTGTGGGCGTATACGTCGGACGACCTCATTGTGGCCCAACGCCTCGAGCAGGTGGGATGTGTGGCCGTGATGCCGCTCGGATCGCCCATTGGTTCGGGTCTTGGTATTCGTAATCCCCACGCGATTTCGCTCATCACCGCGAGGATTCAGGTGCCCGTGCTTCTCGACGCTGGCGTGGGGACCGCCTCGGACGCTGCCCTCGCTATGGAGTTAGGTTGCGATGGGGTGCTGGCCGCCTCAGCGATGAATAGAGCTCTTGAGCCGGTGGTCATGGCCGAAGCCCTCCGTGACGCGGTGCGCGCCGGGTACTTCGCGAGGCGTGCGGGCCGTATTCCTACGCGTTTGCACGCAGAAGCGTCGTCCCCGTCGCTCGGTCGCCCAGATTTATTTGCCGACTAGAGAGCATCAAAACTACACTGGTGTAGTCCTCCGAGATAGTCTGGACAAGCCTCGGTCGGGAGGGACTACGTATGACGGATTCTATAAATTTTGGGTATAGCGGACCGACGGTCTGTCGCCTTACGGGTGTGACGTATCGTCAGTTGGACTATTGGGCGCGTACGCTGTTAGTGACGCCCTCAATCACGCCCGCTACCGGGAGTGGTTCGAAGCGTTCCTACTCCTACAGCGACGTACTCGAAGTTAAGGTCATCAAATCTTTGCTCAGTTCTGGTGTCTCGCTCTCGCGCGCTCGCCAAGCCGTGGAATGTCTTCGTACGGCGCTCGGTGCCGATCTCGCCGCCAGCAGCCTCGTCCTCTCCGACGCCGGGTCAGTTCTTGCCCACGATGATGGGGAGCTTGTCGATCTCCTTCGTGGAGGCCAGGGAGTCTTTAATATCGTTCCTCTCGCGAACGTGGTAGCCGAGCTTTTGACCACGATTCGCCAAGCGCAGTTTGAGACGTCGGAGAAGGCGGCCCATTCGGCGTGACGCCATCAACACTGAGCGACGACGCGCGTCGTCGCCATCCGAGTGTGGTTCCCAGTTCTCTTGAGACGTTCGCTCATCCGAGTGAGTTGCTGTTTTCTCAGTTGCTTACCCTTTACGGTCACCCGTGGATCTACGAGCCTCTTGAGTTTCCCTTGGAGTGGAACGAGCACGGCGTTCCCGTTCGGGGCTTTCGCCCCGATTTCTTTTTGACAGAACAACGACTCTTCATTGAACTGACAGTCTCTGAGCAGCGACTCGTGACGAAGAAGAATCAGAAAGTTCGTCGGTTTCGTGATCTCTATCCCGAAATCCCCTTGATTGTGGTGTACCAACGTCACTTTCACGAACTTCTTCGCACGCATGACCTCCGCGGCTTTGACAGTCGCGCGGCGTAATTGAAACTATGAGCGATCGACGCCCTTATCTCTATGACCTCCATGTTGAACTTGGCGCGAAAATCGTGCCCTTCGGCGGATGGGAGATGCCGCTGCACTACGAGTCGGGCACCGTTGTTGAACATATGGCTTGTCGCAGCGACGCAGTGGTCTTTGACGTCAGCCACCTCGGTACCGTTCGTTGTGACGGAGTCGAGATGTTTGACGCGCTCCAACGCACGCTCACCAATGATCTAACGAAAGTCGAACCGGGCCGAGCTCAATACACCCATCTCTTGAATGACGATGGTTTCGTTGTTGACGACATCATCGTGTGGTGGGTGAGCGCGAACGAGTTTGATGTCATGCCTAATGCGTCGAACACTTCTGGCGTGACGTCGGCGTTACCAGGTCGAGACGTCACCTCAGAACGCTGCGTTCTTGCGATTCAGGGTCCGAACGCACGAGCCAAGGTGGCCTTGGTGGATCCTCGTTTTGCCGATATCGGTCGCTTTCGAGTTGGTCGCGTTGACTACGAGGGCGTTGAGGTTCGAGTTGCCGGCACTGGCTACACCGGCGAATCGGGACTCGAGATTGCTGCGCCGAATGAGGTCGCTGAACGTATTTTTCGCCGTCTGGTCGAGGCCGGCGTCATGCCCGCGGGACTCGGCGCGCGTGACACGCTACGCCTAGAAGCGGCGCTACCCCTCTACGGACACGAGTTGGCGCTTAACTCCACCACGCTCGAGGCGCGTCTTGGATGGGTTCTCGGCTGGAACAAGGAGACGTTTCGCGGTCGCGCAGCAGTAGAGCGAGAACGCGATCGCGGCGTTGCTCGACAGCTCACCGGTGTTGCTACTGCGAGTCGCCAGCCACTTCGAGATGGGGGCGAGGTGATGGTCGAGGGGGTGAATGTCGGCACGTTGAGTTCCGGTAACTTCTCACCCGTGCTTGGTCATGGAATTGGAATGGGACTGTTGCGCCCTTGTCTGGACATCGGAGGTGACGTCACGATTGTGCTTCGTGGTCGCGATATGCCCGCTACCGTTACGACCCTGCCGTTTGTTCGAAAGGAGTCGTGACGTGGCGGACTATCTACCGCACACCGACGATGACGTTGCCTCAATGTTGGGGTTTCTAGGAATGGCCTCGCTCGACGATCTCTTCGCGCATATTCCGGCAGGCGTTCGTCTCGCTCAAGGCCTTGCTCTTGACGACGGCCTCAGTGAACCCGACGTTGCGGCAATCTTCGATGACTACGCCGCGGCCAACAAGGCCAAGACTACGGCGATGATCTGTTTCGCGGGCGGCGGTGCGTACGATCACGAGGTACCACCGGTTGTAAAAGCACTCGCTAGTCGTTCCGAGTTCGTGACTGCGTACACGCCTTACCAACCCGAAGTGGCCCAAGGCGTACTGCAGGCGATCTTCGAGTATCAGACACTCATCTCTCGACTGAGTGGCCTACCAATTCCCAACGCGTCGCTCTACGACGCCGCGACGGCCCTCGTTGAGGCACTCAACATGGCTCACGGAGCGACGGGGCGTTCAAAGATGGTGATCTCTTCGGGCATTCATCCCCACTGGCGGGCAGTGGCGCGGACCTTTGCCAAAGGTACCGGTCACCAGATCGTTGAAGTGCCTCTACGTAACGGTGTTACTGACTGGTCGAGCGTCGACGTCACTGGCGCGGCCGCGATTGTGGCTGCGTATCCGAACTACCTCGGCGTGCTTGAAGACCTCTCCGAGGCGAAGGCGCTCGCACAATCGTGCGACGCACTCTTTATCGTGGGCGCCGACCCGGTTGCCGCTGGTGTCTTAAAGACGGCGGGACAGTGGGGCGCCGACGTCTTCGTGGGCGAAGGCCAGGCCTTTGGCACCCCCTTATCGTTTGGTGGCCCGTACCTTGGTCTCTTTGCGTGCACTGAAGCGCAGGTTCGTCGTTTGCCCGGTCGAATTGTCGGTGAAACGGTCGACTCGAGCGGGCGAAGGGCATTCGTGACAACGCTTCGCGCCAGAGAGCAGGACATCCGTCGGGAAAAAGCCACGTCAAACGTCTGTACTAACCAAACGTTGATGGCCGTTACCGCCGCAATCCAGCTCGGCTGGCTTGGCACGAACGGACTCAGAGAAGTCGCGACGCGCTGCGCCCAGGGTGCCCACTACCTCTTCGATGAAGTGCTCAGGATTGACGGCGTTGAAGCAGTGAGTGACCATCCGTTCTTTCGTGAGTTCGCGATACGACTACCCAAAGCAGCGAATGAGGTTATCGCCGCCATGGCCGAACGTCAGGTGCTCGCTGGTCTGTCGGCGGGTGCGTTGTGTGACGGGGATGATCCTTCTATTGAAAGCGGCGTAGATCGCGTGCTCTTGGTGAGCGTCACTGAGCGCAGAACCAAAGTCGAACTTGATCACTACGTCAGTGCGTTACGAGAGGCATTGCAGGCATGAGCGAAGCACCACAACCGGGAGGCCGAGCAGCGTCGGCTCCGATCATGGGTCACGAAAGCGAACCCACTCTCTTTGAGATGTCGGTGCCACATCGTTCGGCGTATCAACTACGAACGACGGGCGTGCCGGTAACGGCATTAAGCGAACTCATCCCAAGCAATCACCTCAACACCGAGGTTGTAGCCATCGTTGAAGTCTCCGAGCGTGACCTCGTTGCACACTTCACCCGGCTTTCACACCGTCAGTTCTCGGTCGACCTTGGGATGTATCCACTGGGTTCGTGCACGATGAAGTACAACCCGAAGTTCTGTGACGCACTTGCTAATGACCTTGGTCTTAACTCCGTGCACCCCGGTGCCCCGGCATCGCTCAGTCAGGGCTGGCTCGAGATACTGGTCACGCTCGAAGAGAAACTGTGCGCCATTACCGGCATGAGTGCAGCCACGTTGCAACCAGCCGCCGGAGCCGCTGGTGAACTCACTGGTCTTTTGTTGATGCGCGCGTACCACGAAGCGAACGGAGACGTTCGGCGCCGCGTGCTCATTCCCGACTCCGCCCACGGCACGAATCCCGCTTCGGTCACTCTTGGCGGCTACGAGGTGACGACCATTCCTTCGAACGATCGTGGCCTCGTGGACTTAGAGAAACTGAAGGCCGCGCTCGGACCTGACGTCGCGGGCATTATGTTGACCAATCCCAACACGGTGGGACTCTTTGAAGAAGAGATCATCGAGATTGCGAAGGCTGTTCACGACGTTGGCGGCTTGCTGTACTACGACGGCGCCAATCTGAACGCAATTCTTGGTGCGGTACGTCCCGGTGATATGGGCTTCGACATCGTGCACATGAATCTGCACAAGACTTTCGCCACGCCACACGGGGGAGGGGGGCCCGGAGCGGGACCCGTTGCCGTCGCACCTCGCTTAGTTGAGTTCCTCCCTGGTCCAAAGGCGGTCAAAGTTGCGGACGGAACGTTTGATTGGGTCGCACCGCCGCGTTCGATTGGGCGCGTTCATGGCTGGCACGGCAACGCCGTCGTGCTCGCGCGGGCGCTCGCCTACATTGACGTGCACGGTGGTGACGGGCTGACGCGTGTCGCCCAGCACGCGGTGTTGAACGCTAACTGGTTGCGCCAGCGCCTTCGTGAGATACTGCCCGCCGCGTACGACCGTGTCTGTATGCACGAATGCACGCTTAGCGCTTCTGGATTAAAAGCGAAATTCGGTATTCGTGGCCTCGACGTCGCTAAGGCCCTCCTGGAAGAAGGCTTCCACTCGCCGACGGTCTATTTCCCATTGATTGTTGACGAGGCCCTGATGTTCGAACCCACTGAAACGGAAAGCGTTCAAACACTTGAAGCTTTGGCACAGGCGCTCGAGCGAATCGTCGAACGAGCGCACGATGATCCAGAGTCACTTCACCGGGCGCCTCAGAGCACACCCGTTTCTCGGGTTGATGAGGCGCGCGCTGCGCGCCAGTTAATTGCCACGGCCGACGTTCAACTCGTTCGATAACTCGTCTGGGCCAGTACCGCAGTGTTCTTCATCGTTGAAGAGGCTGGGCGCCAGGTCGCGCGGCGAAGCGATCAAGGACTCTTCGAAGGATTGATATGACCGTAGGTATTTTCTTTACTCGGCCTTGGCTCTAGCGATCTTTTCGCGTTGATTTTCATGCGGTAGTGCACGAACGCTCGATGGACTTGAGAATTCGATGAGTTACATTCTTGAGAATGTCAGTTCTCTGAACAAGGAGTAGTTGATGGATGTTTTGTTTATTGGAGGTACCGGGCTAATTAGCGGTGCCTGCGTGCAAGCAGCGCTCGAAGCGGGGCATCACGTTTCGACGCTCAATCGAGGGCTTTCGACACTGCCCAGTCACGTCAGTTTCGATCATCAGTTGATTGGCGATGCTTCGAACGAAGCGCAGGTCCGCGAAGCCCTGGGCAATCGTCACTTCGACGTTGTCGTTCAGTGGACGGCGTTCCTCCCGAGTCAGATTGAGCTGGACGTCCGTCTGTATTCAGACGTAGGCCACTACATTTTTATTAGTTCGGCGTCGGCGTATGAAAAGCCACCGGGTCACTGGAAAATTACCGAACAGACCCCATTGAGGAATCCGTTTTGGCAATATTCCAGAGACAAAATTGCGTGCGAAGCGTTACTAGTGAAGGCCTTTGAGTCGACTGGGTTTCCGATGACCACTATCCGTCCGTCACACACGTATGGACCTTCTCGAATACCAGCCGCTATTGGAAGTTCGACGAAACCCTTCACCATTATTGACAGAATGCGCAGAGGCGCCAAAATATTAGTACCCGGCGACGGCACAAGTCTTTGGACTCTGACGTACAACAGCGACTTCGCATCGGGGCTCATACCGCTCTTTGGAAGGCCCGAGGCAATCGGCGAAGACTTTCACATCACGTCAGATGAGGCGCTGACCTGGAACCAGATATATCTTTTGATTGGCGAGGCCGCAGGCGTCGAGCCAGATTTACTTCATGTTCCCTCCGATGGACTTATTGCGTCTGACCCAGAATTGCTGGGAAGTTTGTGGGGCGACAAGGCTCACTCGACAGTGTTCGACAACTCGAAGTTGCGACGTCTCGTTCCTGAATTCAAGGCCGTTGTGCCATTCGAACGTGGTATCCGCCAGTCCGTAGAGTGGTTCGACGCCGACGTCGGTCGCCAAGAGATAGACGAGGACGCGAACGTCGCCTGGGACCGGTTGGGCGAAATTTACCTTGGGGCGTTATCGCAGGCTGCGAAGTGAACCTAACTTCTTCGTCTCGAATTAAATGCGAGTAGGTTGTCGATTTAATCACTCTTCATTCGTCGTACTAGGTGAGACTCGAGAGTCGAGGATCAATGAAGGAGTCCGAACATGTCAGAGTATCTAGTTCTTATCTACGAAAATGAAGTTTCATTGACGGGTGCCGACGAGATGGCGAGCAAGAAACTCATGGCTGATCACGCGGAGTTTGGCGAAAAGAATGGCGCCGCGTTGCGAGGCGGCAACGCTCTTCAGCCAACGTCGAGCGCTACGTCCCTTCGCCGCGACGCGTCGGGCAAGCTGGTCGTGACCGACGGTGCGTTCGCCGAAACCAAAGAGGCCCTCGGTGGTTACTACCTCATTGAGGCGACTGATCTTGATAGCGCAATCGCCATAGCCAGTCAAGTGCCGACTCCGTACGGCGGCGTTGAAGTTCGACCGATTTGGGTCCTCGGCTGAGCAGTACTCCTCAGCCCGTCGACGTGCAGGCGGTGCTCGCTGACGCCTATCGAAACGATTGGGCGTTTGTGCTCGCGGCAACGATCCGGGTGACTGGTGACATCGACGTGGCTGAAGAGTGCGTGCAGGACGCGTTTTCCAAGGCTCTGGCGGCGTGGACCGTTACGGGCGTTCCCAAACGACCGGGGGCCTGGTTGACAACCGTTGCTCGAAGAGGGGCGATAGACGCACTACGTCGCCAATCGACTGAAGAGCGAGTGTTGAGAAAAATTGCCGTGACGGACCAAAAAGAGTTTCCGGTAGGCATTGAGATTTCCGTCATCCCCGATGAGCGACTTCGTCTTATTTTTACGTGCTGTCACCCGGCGCTCTCGATTGAAGCTCAAGTTGCCCTCACCTTGAAACTGCTCTGTGGTCTGACGACCGCCGAGATCGCGAGTGCATTTCTCGTGAGCGAATCGACGATGGCCGCTCGACTCACGCGAGCGAAGCTGAAGATCAAGGCGACGCATATTCCATACACTCTTCCAACGGCGAGTGATCTCCCCGGACGCGTCGATTCGGTACTTGATGCGTTACATCTCGTCTTCACGACGGGTCACACCGCGCCCTCGGGTGCAGATCTCGTGCGACGAGACCTCATTGATCGGTCCTTCGAGTTGATCCGATTGCTTCGTGAGCTACTGCCCGAAAACGCTGACGTCAAAGGACTCCTCGCGCTCGTTCTCTTGACCGACGCGCGCCGAAATGCTCGTGTCGACGCCGAGGGGACGATGGTGTTGCTCGCCGAACAGGACCGCGGACTGTGGGACCAAGTCGCGATCCACGAAGGCGTCACGATCGTACGTGAGGCACTTCAATCTGGACCCCCGGGTCGGTTCGTCTTTATGGCCGCCATCGCAGCCGTACACGCCGAAGCTTTGTCGTGGGAGGAGACGGACTGGCGAGAGATCGTGGCCCTTTACGATCTCCTCCTCGCTACCTGGCCTTCGCCCGTGGTTGCGTTGAACCGTGCGGTCGCAATTGGATTGGCCGAAGGTCCTGGAGCCGGACTCATCGAGCTTGACAAGATTTCTACGGATCCATACCTGGCTGGCTACAGTTACTGCGCGAGCGCTCGCGCGGACTTTCTACGTCGCTTGGCACGCGTGGATGAGGCCCGGGGCGCGTACGAAGAGGCGCTCGCAATGGCCGAGAATCAGGTTGAGCGTACGTTTCTAGAACGTCGCCTAAAGGATCTGGGGACGCCAGATGGTGACGATTCCACCGCAGTACATCGATGAACGATTACGCAGGCTCTTCAGAATCAGCAACAGTGATTCGCTGAAGCACCAGTCGTAGTAAGCGGGCGAGTTCAAACTGTTCGTCTTCGCTGAGTGCACTTACCGCCAGCGTCTCTTGTTGGTTGAACTCTGGGAAGACTTCTTCGATGAGTCGTTCGCCCGCCTTTGTCAGCCCGATAGAAACTCGTCGGCGGTCGTCGCGATGGGGAATTCGGCGAATGAGTTTTCGGGACTGCAGGGTCTTCATGACGCCAGTCAGCGTTCCTTTGGTGACGCCCGCTTCAGCCGCCACGTGACCCGTTTCTTGGTCGTCCCAGATCCACAGCACCCAGAGCACCGTGAAGGCCACCCAGCTGAGGTCGTAGTCGGTGAGCAGGGTGCGCTCCATGTGATTGCGTATGGCCGAACCCGTCCGGTAGATGTTCGACACCGCGCTCATGGCCGTGAAGTCGAGCTCGTGTTTTTCTAATCGAGCACGAATGTCGCGCTCGGCGCTGGAAACCACCGACGACTTGGGACTGGCGATGCGACGTGACATCTCTACTCCTCGAGAGTGACGCCACCGTTGAAAGTGGTACCGACCGAGCGGAAATAGCCGCCGAGAATTTCTCTTGGCGCGATGGAGGCGAGTTCTTCACTCGGCGAATCAAAGACCTCGAGCGTCGCGGATCCACCGTACGCGGGGCCAAGGTCGACGTTGATGCCGGCCATCGTAACAACTTCATGGAGCGAGTCGCGTTCGTCGAGTTCGATGCGAGGGAACCATCGGTGGTGCAACATGGCGTGACCGTTGACGAATCCATTGGTGTCGCTCTCGCCATGCAACGTCACTGTCGCTTGGGCGAGACGTCGATCGTTGGCTGCGAGCGTCATGCCAAAGGCGCCTCCGGCGCTCAAACGAGGCCCGGCTTGGCCTCTGGTGACCGGGCGCGTCTGGTGGATAGAACCGAGTTTCTTGGGATATCCCTGGAGGTAGCCGCGCACGAGCGCAAAGTCTTTATCGACCCAGATGAAGACGCAGCGGCTGTACAGACGATTCTCGTAGCGACAGCGCACCACAACGAATGCCTCTTTGTACTGCGCGCGAACTGGGTCCATCAACTCTTCACCGTCGTCGCCACAACTCTGCCAGTCGGCCCAAATGAAGGCCACCGCACCCGGGTCTTCATTGTCTTGTGCCAGTGTCACGCCTTCTGGAAGCAACGCCGCAATCGCCGAGGGGTCCGTTCGATACTCGACAGTCAAAAGGTCCCCGGAGTAGTGCCACGGGAGTGGTGGTAGTAGTGAAGCCCTGCCAGTCGTGGTTCGAGGGAATGGGAGTCCGCGTAGGGTCACCGTGTTGCTCCCGTCCAGCCGTTCTCTGGTTGGTCGAACCATACGTGAACTTGACCCGTGCCGATTGAGTTCTCGTACTCCGAGAAGAGCCGACCCGGCGCTACGCAGTCGCGTCCTCCCAGTGCCGCGATCATCATCTGATAGTGGGCGAAACGCCCTTCGGGTTTGACCTTGGCGAACTCCGCGTAGTTGTCGATGACGCTCGCGTGATCACCCTTCAGCCAAGCATCAATGACTTGATGGTCGGCTTCTCGAGCAGCGGGCGAGAAGATGTGCTCTTCGCCCGCAGCTTCGTGCTGGCGAAGAGTGCGCAACGAATGGAATGTGTGGCTGAGTGCACCTGAGGCGATAAGCACAACGCGACGATCACTCTGTTTGATAGCTTCCGCGATTACTCCGCCAACGGCCACGAAGTCTTGAGGCTCTGAAGTTTGGCACGTACTGACAGACACCCATCGTTCATCGTTTTGAAGAAACCCGAAGAAGTTTGTAGTCGCGTACATGATAGGTAGGTGCCCATTGTCAATAGGCGTAATCCAACACTCGGGCGTCGACTCGGCGATTTTTCCGACAAGTTCGGCAAACTCTCGGTCGCCCTTCACATCGTAAGGAACGCTCGACATTCCTCGTGGCAACTCCTCGGAGGTAAAGAATCCCACTCTCTCATCGGCTGACGTGATCACAAACTCCACGGTGGTGAACCAGTGGCTGTCGAAGACGATAACGAGATCAGGTTTAAGAACGTCGAACACTTCCTTTCGAAGTTGGTGGAGTCCACTGTGAAGCGTGCTCTCGTTTCCATTATTGAGCGTGCGCCGAGTCGCTTCGGCTAGAACGATGGTTGGTACGTGCGCGAGAAAACCCGCGCCGACAATTTCACCCATGCGTGGTGTCCTCCTTCACTTGATAAGTCTTGAGATCGCTGTAGAAGTCAAGGGCGTAGTCGCCACCTTCTCGTCCGAGTCCACTGATACCAGTACCGCCGAAAGGGGCCGTGAGATCGCGAATGAGAAAACAGTTCACCCAAATTGTTCCCGCGCGTACGCCTTCGCCGAATCGGTCTGCTTTTTCCTGATCTGACGTGAACACCATCGCCGTGAGGCCGTACTTGGTCGAGTTCGCGAGATCGATCGCCTCTCGCTCACTCGAAAACGTCTGAAAGGTCAAGACCGGTCCAAAGACCTCTCGTTGGACGATATCAGCATCGTTCGTCAACGGCTCTATCAACGTTGGTTTGAACCACAAGCCGTCCTCGTTCAGCCGCTCTCCACCGAAAACAAGTGTGTCACCGGCGTCGGTCGATCGGACCACAAATCCCTCAACGCGGGCCATGTGATCAGGGTGGATAAGGGGCGAGATGGTGGTTGCTGGCTTGCGACTATCGCCTAAGACGTGACGCTTCGCGAGCGCGGTGAATCGTTCGAGGAACTCTTGGCGGACGCTCTCTTCGACCAGGAGTCGCGTGCCGGCTAGACAGACTTGACCCGCGTCGTCGTACATGAGAGCGGCCTTCTCGGCCGCGAGATCAAGATCCGCGTCGGCGTACACGACAAAAGGTCCCTTGCCACCGAGTTCCGCCGTGAAGGGAACGAGGTTGGCCGCTGCCGCTACTCCAATGCTACGTCCGGTAGAGGGCGAACCGGTAAAGGAGATTCGTCGAACTCGTGGATCGTTCACGAGCGCGGCGCCAACTTCATTGCCAAAACCCTGAACGAGATTGAAGACTCCGGGAGGAAATTGCGCCTCAAGAACGAGATCCATCAGAAGCGAACAACTTAGGGGTGACCATTCGGCGGGTTTCAAGACCACGGTATTTCCCGCCGCAAGAGCCGGCGCGCACTTCCACGTGGAGAGCATGAACGGTGCGTTCCATGGCGTAATGACGACGGTTGGTCCTGCGGGCATACGCAGGACGGTGTTGTGCGTCCCGTTCGACTCCCAGCGTCGCGGCTCGTACGATTCGGCAAGATCGGCGTAGGCGCGAAAGTTGCGCGCTCCGCGCCCAATCACGCGCAGACGAAGACTTTCTTCGAGCATGGCCATGTCGATACATTCAACGGCCGCTATTCGCTCAATATTGGCGTCGATAAGTTCGGCAAGCCGGCGAAGGAACTGTCCGCGTTCGCGCGTGCTTAGCGCGGCCCACGCGGGAAAGGCCGTCACGGCGGCGGTGATTGCAAGGTCCGCTTCGCGTTCAGTGCCCCGAGCGACGTCGGCGAGTTTCATCGACCAGTCCAGGGGCGATCGGTCCTCGAACGTGTCCACGGAAGAAACGCGGACATTGTTGATGAAGTGACCCGTGGCGACCGCAACACCCGCGACGTTGGTGCGCTCTTCGCTCATGATTCGAAGTTTGGGTGGACGCGCGGATAGGGGAGGGCGGAGCGCTCAGTGCGATGAGGGGGGCGCTGTCCGCGGTACTCCCAGTCGCCGCCAAAGGTCGTCGAGAGGACCTCTTCGGTTGCCGTTGGCTGCGCGCCGACTTCGTCACTGACGGGCTCTGAGGAGGCCACCACGTGATTGGTCAGCGCGCCAAGTCCTTCGACTTCAACGGTGACAATGTCACCGGGCTCAACGGGTCGAGAGTTCGCAGGTGTGCCTGAAAGAAGCACATCGCCAGGTTCGAGCGTGATGAGACGCGCTATGTCAGTGACGAGATAGTGCATATCCCAGGCCATCTCGTCAGTCGATCCATCTTGAACGACTTTGCCGTTCACCAACGTGCGCATTGACTTTGAGTGAAAATCCCAATTGGAGACAAGTCCCGGACCTAGTGGACAGAGGGTGTCGGCGCCTTTGACGCGCAACATCGAACCAGCGTCGGTGTCACGGAAATCGTGGAGGCCAAAATCATTCGCGATCGTGTAGCCCGCGATGTAGTGATGCGCGTCAGACATCTTGATATTGCGTGCCGTCTTGCCAATCACAATGGCAATCTCACCTTCGTAGTTTAAGAAGCGACAGTTTGCTGGTCGGATGACAGCACCGTTATGTGCGTTAAGCGCAGAGACCGGCTTTTGAAACCAAGTCGGTGCGGGAGGGAGCTCAATGCCGAACTCTCGTACGCGTGAGACGTGGTTGAGATGACAACAAAGAATCTTCGTGGGCGACACTGGCGCCAAATGTGTCGCGGTACTGGATTCGACGCGGCGACCATCGCCGGCCACCAACGAGTCACCCTCTCGAAGGACGTCAACGATGTTGCCGTCGAGAAGAATGCGTCGATGCTCCACGAGACCTCCGAAAGTCGTTTGTAATCAAATGATTATCTCACCTTACAAACGAGGCGTTGAATTAGGTGCTACTTTCGCCAAAGTCACTCCAGGAGGCTTCATGGCTAGTTCATTCGATCGCGTACGGGTTCTGTGGCCCGATCATTTGGGTCTGGCTCGGGGAAAGTACGTTCCGGCGAACCTTGCCGATAAGGGCACCCGGCACTGCACGGGCACTTGGGCGCTCGGCTACGACCGAGGCATGACGCCGGGGACACCGGGTAGCCACTGGAACGAAGGACTTCCCGACTTCGAAGCGACGTTCGACGTGGCAGAGCTACGTCCGAGTTGGGAAGCCAACACCAAAGTGGTGGTGGCCGACCTTAAAAAGGGGGGCGAGGCGTTTTCGGTGTCACCTCGCGCCGCACTTCGTAAAGCGGTCAGTGATTGGCGTGCTCTGGGATACGAGCCTTTTGTTGGCATCGAGCTCGAAGCGTACGTGTACGTTCCCGATGGGAACGGCGCCTGGAAGCCTATGGACACTCCTGGTGCGTTCGTCTACGGCACGGGAGCGAGCGTCGACCCTCACGGACTTATTGACGCCATTTGGTCTGCGTGCGCGGAGGCGGAGATTCCTCTTGAATCGGTGAACTCCGAGTACGACACGCCACAGTTCGAATTCACACTTCGTTACGCCGACGCGTTGAAAGCTGCGGACGACGCATTTCTCTTTAAGGTGCTCGCGCGCGAAGTGGCACACGAGCTTGGACTCATGGTGACCTTCATGGGTAAGCCCATAAGCGATCGCGGCGGTTCGGGTCTTCACGTGAATTTTTCATTCCAGGACTCAGATGGTGAGAACGCGATTAACGACCCAAGCGCGAGCACCGGACTTTCCTCGCTTGCGCTTCATTCCATTGGCGGCCTGCTCGAGCATCACCGCGCCCTTGCCGGACTGTGCGCGCCAACGGTCAACGCGTACAAACGTCTGCGTCCGGCGTCGCTGTCGGGGTACTGGGCGAACTGGGGCAGTGATCACCGAGGTGCGACGATTCGCGTGCCTTCTGAGCGAGGTGTCAGCGCGCGTCTCGAACACCGACTGAGCGATGGCGCAGCGGTTGTCCACACCGCCGTCGCTGCCGTCCTGCAAGCGTCGCTGCTTGGCGTGACGTCAAAGACCGATCCTGGCAAGCCCGAAGGTGGCAACGGTCTCGACACGATCGAGGCGACTGTCGGTGTTCCGGCGTCTCTCGCAGAGGCGCTGGACGCCCTTGAGGCCGATAAAGAACTCTGCGAAGCTGTTGGTGGCGACCTTGTTGCTCAACACGTGATGGTGAAGCGTGCGGAGTGGGATCGCTACAGCGCCGCGACCACCGACTGGGAGCTGAGAGAGTATTTTCCGTTTCTCTAGCGCCAGGTGACGCGAATGGGCAGGTTCTTGATCCCGCTAATGAAGTTTGAGCGAAGACGTTCGGGTTCTCCCGCAAGCTCAACGCTCTGCCAGCGATTGGCAATCTCTTCAAAGAGCACGCGTATTTCGAGGCGAGCAAGGTGCGCACCTACGCAGAGATGAGGGCTGTGAAGGCCAAAGGCCACGTGATCGTTGGGCGATCGATCCGCACGGAACTCATTTGGGTTGTCGAAGTGGTCATCGTCGTAGTTCGCTGACGCATACCACAGCACGACCTTGTCGCCAGCTTTCAAACTTTTGCCGTTGAGTTCAATGTCGGCGGTGAGCGTACGGCGAAAATGCATCGTTACGGTCGTCCAGCGCAACATCTCTTCGACGAGTGCCTTTCGTTCATCGATGCTCATGGTGGGAAGGGCCGCAAAGAGTTCTGGACGTTCGATGAGAGCGAGCAGTCCGCCCGTCATTGTGTAACGCGTGGTGTCATTGCCAGCGGCGACCATCAACGTGAAGAAGTTCTTTAACGCAAGATCGTCGAGTGTTTCACCATCGGACGTAGGTTCCAAGAGGGCGGACAAGATGTCGTGCGTGGGTTCGAGGCGACGCTCTTCGAGGGCGTGTGAGGCGTACTCAAAGAGTTCGAGAGCGACCGGACTTCGAAAGGGCAGCAGTCGATAGTCTGAGGTGTCAACCTGATCAACGACGTAGTCAGTGAAGTCTGGGTCACTGTTGCCAATGAGCGCGTCGCCGCGTTGCACGAGCCACTCCAGATCGTCATTTGGAAGTCCAAGGAGTCGACCCAGCATTCGCATGGGCAGTTCACGAGCGATCCGTTGCACGAAGTTGAATTCACGCTCACCTTCAAGGGAGTCCAGAACCTCGATGGCAAGTTCGCGCACCGCGTCTTCATACTGCACGACGGACTTTGGCGCGAAAGGTCGACTGACGAGACGTCGCAGACGCGTATGTTCAGGCGCGTCCATTTCCATCATCGTGCGTCGCGCCTCAGTCTCCTCGGCGTCCATGTCCTCGAGTCGAATACCTAAGCGACTCGAAAAGATATCGGTGTTACGACTCGCGAATAAGACGTCGTCGTACTTCGTCAAACTCCAAAACCCACGGCCACCGTCGGGCTCGTCGGTCCAAAAGACTGGATCGTTCGTACGAAGGAAGTGAAAAGTGTCGCGGGGAACACCGTTGACGTACGTATCGTGTGACGTGATGTCAGCCAGTGGCTCGGCCATCAACCCTCCTCAAAATGTTTGCTACCAAACGACTTCAAGTACAGCACAGTACGCGAGGGGCGCTTACAATGTTTTTATGGCTCGACCATTAATCGGCATTACTGGGCGCCGCTGGTCGGCTTCTGCGCTAGGGAGCAACCTTCCGCCCGCGATGAGTGGTATTCACTTTGACCTTCACTTCACCGATTATCCCAGGTCAGTGGCTCTTGCTGGAGGTCTACCCGTGGAGCTCACGCGCGACGCCGACGTGGCCGAGATGGTCGATCACCTCGATGGACTCGTGCTTACCGGGGGAGCGGACTTAGATCCTGCGAACTACAACCACGAGCCGGATCCCAATTTGGGCCCGATAGAGCCCGAGCGCGACGCGTGGGAGATTGCGTTACTTGCGGCCGCACGAAAGAAGGACATTCCCGTGCTGGCGATATGTCGTGGGCTCCAACTCGTGAACGTTGTCTTTGGTGGCACGTTGCGCCAGCACGTCGAGCTCGACGACGGCGCCGGTCACCCGCAATGGGATGTCGACGGACACGAATTTACGCACAGAGTAAACGTGATTGAAGGCAGTGTGGCATCGCAACTTTTTGACGAGGAGATTGGCGTTAACTCGTTGCATCACCAGGTTGTCGAAAAAATTGGTGAGGGCCTTATCGTCTCAGCTAAGGCTTCAGATGGTGAGATTGAAGGCCTCGAGACCCCCGACGGGAAAATCGTCGCCGTGCAGTGGCACCCGGAGCTTCTCAAGAAACCTGACCCCACATTCCTTTGGCTGGTGCGTCAAGCCAACGATCGATTGCTCGCTTAAGTAGGCACTAAGGGCAGTTTTTTCGCTACCTCATTGGTATCGATGCCGTGTTCGCCCACTCTTGGCAGAGCCTCAGGACATTGATACTTGACGTCAGTCGTTTGAACCCTTACGGTTTAGCGATTAGCAACGCGGGCGGTACTTCGCGACAGATCCTTGGGGGGAACATGGCTAAAGACGGTACGTCGAGATCTTCGCTCGGTGGAAAGCGAAAACTGACGTTGATCGACACTATCGCTCAGTCAGTTGGACTCATGGGTCCAGTATTTTCCATCGCTTTTCTTGTGCCACTGGTAGTGGGCATCATTTCAGCCACTGGGCAAGGAGCCGGAAACGCAGCGCCACTGGCGGTGTTAATCGCGTCGATTGGTGTCATGGGTCTTGGATGGATAGTTGCTGAATACACGCGCAAAATTCAAGCGGCCGGATCACTCTACGACTACGTCACGGACGGACTCGGTGGGCGAGTGGGAACCGCTGCGGGTTGGCTCTACTACGCCGGAATCCTGGCCTTAGGTGCTGGCATACTGCCAATGATCGGAGGCACCATTCACGACACCATTCAAGGTGAGTTCAATCGTGCCCCTTTTGGTTACTTCGTCTGGGACCTGATCCTCTTTGTCTTGGTCGGATCGATCATCTACTTGGGCGTCACTCTCTCGACACGCGTGCAACTAATCCTGGCGATGGTCTCGGTCACCGTCGTGTTGATCTTTTCAATCTTCGTCATCGTCAAGAGTGGGGGACTGCACCATGTTTCTTCTGGATTCTCACCGAGCGGTTCCCCCACTCATTGGAAGGGTGTCTTCTTTGGCGTTCTCTACGGCGTCCTCCTCTTCACCGGATTTGAAACGTCCGCGAATCTGGCCGAAGAAACAGAGAGGCCCGAGCGAAACATTCCTCGTGCGGTTCTGATTTCAGTCATCGCAATAGCCGGTTTTTACGTGATTGGCTCTTTTGCTCAAGTTTCTGGTTTTCACTTCAATCTGGGCGCACTGGGAAAAAACGCTGGCGCACCGCTCTTCACGCTGGCTGGACCAAAGTCTGCTGGTGGATTCGCGGGCGTAGGGATTCGACGACTCATCGAGGTCGTGGTCATCCTCGACATGATCGCGGTACTTATTGGTTGTGCGGTCTCTGCCTCAAGGGGAATATTTGCCCTTGCGAGGGATAGCCGCATGCCCAAGCCGTTAACCAAAATCTCCCGACGTGGCACGCCTTCGGGCGCCATTTGCTTCGTGCTCTTTGCGTACGCCGTCATCATCTTGTTGGTGACGTGGACGACGAGCTTCGCCCTCGCGAACTCACCGGAGTATTTTTCCATGTTCAGTTGGATGTCAACCTTTGGTGGGTTTTCAATCGCGGTGATCTATCTCTTTATCGCCGTTGGTGCTCTTCGCGGACTTCGCTCAAGCGGCAAGATGTGGCAGCTCTATCTCGCGAGTCTCGTTGGGGGTCTGGTGACCATTGCGGCCATCTACGGAGCGATCTACAAAGTCACCGCTCCAACTGTCTGGGCCCCTTACGCGGCGATCGCGGTGCTCGCGATTGGAATAATTGGCGCGGGAATGATGCCAAAGACGCCGAGTGGCACGGCGGACTTCTCAGGTCTTAGTGAAACTGATCAGGGGCCAATCAAGATTTAGTAATCCTCGTCACCTCAAGCACATGCGCCGTACGGTTCGGCGTTTGGTGGATATTCAGATTGATCTGAACTGGTCAGGTTCCGAGTGGGCCGATTTAAGTACCGAAGGCGACGCAAGGTCAATGCGACGACGCGGACTTCAGCGATTCGCTACGTCGTTCGCTACGTCGTTCGCGACCACGGGGACTCGACTACTTGATGATTCGAATGAGCGAACCATTGGTCGCGTTGAGTTCGGTGACCGAGTTGCCCTGCGCGTTGACCACCCAGACGCGATTGTTCCTAATCGCGAGAGCCCAAGGTTCTTTGAAACCGTAGTTTCCCGATCGAAGAATGCGGATGACAGCGCCGTTGGTTGCGTTGAACTCGGTGACCGAGTTGCCGCGTTGGTTGGCAACTCATACCCGGTCGCGAGCAACGGCGATGGCGAAGGGACGGTTGAAATGTGAGATGGCGGACGCCGCCACGACGGAACCGTTGATTGCAAGGGTCGTGAGGCACGCGGTGAGGATGCCGGCGGAGAACCGTTTGAGAATATTGATCATGATTAGTGGGCGAGTGTCATGCCCACGACGAAGAAACCGGCGCAGAGCAGTGGGGTAGTGAGAATCAAGATGAGGGAGTAGCCCCAGTGATGTTCTCGTTGGATAATCGCCGGGATGGCGAAGGCGGAAGAGAACGTAGTCAATCCCCCACAAAAACCCGTTAACACGATGTCGTGGAGGTGCGCGTCCGCCGTGCCGACGAGTCGATACGCCACGTAACCAGCGATGCCACAACCAAGCGCGTTCGCGGCGACCGTCGCCCAGGGTCGCTGTGTGGGATGGTGCCGTCGTACTGAATACTCAAAGAGATAGCGCACGACACATCCGACGCCTCCAAAAAGACTGACGAGAAAGAGCGTCATCGACGCCACTTCAAGAGGCCGAGCCACCCCGCAACCGCTCCGCTTACGATCGCGCCTAAGGCCACCAAAATGCTGCCCGGTACTGAGAGGTGCCAGATTTGAGCCAGGTTGACGTAGAGACCGGAGTACGACGTTAAACCGCCAAAGAATCCAGTGACAATGAGGATCCGACTGAGATTGTTTGGATCGTGGTGACGAAGAGGGCCGCGCAGAAGTTTCGTAGTGAGAAAGACGCCCACAAAGTTGATAATGAGCAGCGGCCAAGGAATCTCTTGGGACCATGTGACCAGCGACGACGTAGCAGAAGGAAGATACTCGAGCTTGACGAGAAGATCGCGCAACAGTGTTCCGACAAATCCTCCGAGCGCGGCAGATAACAATGCCATTACAAATTCGCGAGGCTTTAGGGTCACGTTCGCGTTCATGGGTACTTAGAAACTAGCGAATGATCTCTGTAATGCAATGAATAGAAAGGAATTGAGCCTGTATGTCTTGCTTGGCGTTTTTCTTTCTAATTAGCTGCGCCATTTGGTTCGGATGAAATTTATCCACTGAGTTTTACCGCTCAGTGAGATTCGACAAGCCCTTCAGGACGCCAGGAATACCGAAACGCGAGATGGCGGTTCAGATGCTTGCGTGCATTGGAAGGTTAAGTTTGCTCGATGAGTAAGAAGAACTGGAGCCGCCCTCTACGGGAACGAAATTTTCGACTCTTCTTCCTTGGTCAGACCGCATCTCAACTTGGAAGTGGGATGGCGCCCGTCGCCGTTGCGTTCGCGGTCTTGGCTCACGACACTGCGAGCGACGTTGGGTACGTCTTAGCAGCAGGAACCGTTCCTCTGGTCATACTCCTGCTTGTCGGTGGGGTAGTGGCTGATCGAATAAGTCGGCGTCGCCTGATGCTCTTGTCAGACGGGCTGCGCACCTTCGCCGAATTGGGGTTGGGGCTTTGGATTCTCCTGGGTCATCCTCCGGTGTGGGGCTTCATGGCGCTAGCGGCCCTGATGGGAGTCGGTGAGGCGTTCTTTAGTCCGGCAATGACTGGCATAGTGCCTCAGCTCTTGAGTGCGGACATGTTGCAACAAGGAAATGCCCTCAATGGAATATCGACCTCGGGAGGAAGTGTCCTTGGTCCTGCCATCGCAGGAATAATTATTGCCGTCTCCAGTCCCGGATGGGCAATCTTCATCGACGCCGCAAGCTATCTAGTGAGCGTGGTCTCGCTCGCCCTCATTCGTATCGATTGGAACGCCACCGAACAGCCCGAAACATTCGTGGCACTGCTGCGCGAAGGCTGGCGCGAATTTTGGTCTCGTTCATGGCTATGGGTCATCGTGATTCAGTCGGCATTCGTGAATGCCCTTGTTGCTTCGATATTTGTGCTGGGACCGTTGGTGGCGAAACAGTCGCTTGGCGGCGCGTCGTCCTGGGGTGCGATTCTGGCAGCGTCGGGCGCGGGCAGCGTCGTCGGGGGAATCGTCATGCTGCGCTTTCATCCGAGACGACCTCTCCTGGTCGCAAATCTGGCGGCGCTGGTGTTCCCTTTGCCCCTTTTCTTTCTGGCGACTCGTTCTTATGTGGCCCTCATCGCGTTGTCAGCATTTGTTGCTGGCGTATCCCTGGCGGTGTTCTCGGTCCAATGGACAACGACTATGCAGCGCGAGATTCCGGCCCACGTACTCTCACGTGTCAGCGCCTATGACTGGTTCGGATCTCTTGTGTTCCTGCCCTTGGGAATGGCGCTAGTGGGTCCTGTGGCCTCGAAAGCCGGAATCACCACAACGCTCGTTGGCTGCGGCGTGCTCATGATCTTCCTAATTGTCGTCACATTGCTGGTGCCTTCGGTCGCTCGACTTACCGCTCCAGTTCATGACGAGGAGGAGTTGATCGTATCTGTTGAGAAGCTTCCCGAATAATGCTCCGATTACGTGACCGCTCGCCGCAGATGACAATGCCATTACAAATTCGCGTGGCTTTGGGAGGACCTTGTCGCTCAGGTGTACCTAGAAACGAGCGAACTATTCTTGCAAGCCAATGAATGGAAGGGAATTGGATGTGTATGTCCGACTCTGAGCATTCCCTTCTAACTTTACATAACGTACATTATCGGCGATAAGTTGAATGTTTCCTGTTATAGTCGTTCCATGCGTCGGGTCCTTTTAGCTGTCCTTTTTGTGGCTAGCAGTGTCGGTTTATTTGTTGCACCATCAGGTGCTGACTCGTCAACGCCTGCGAGCGTCGTCCTTTCCTTTGACTTCAGTGACAACTCCGCACCCGCCTCGGCGACAAACGGACCATTCAACATCATCACGGATGTTTTGCCTGAACACACGGGTGGGTTTGTGCGCATGATTGCCATATCGCCTGATAATTCGAGTCTTCCTAACTTGGTGTGCTCTTACGCGCCAGTACAACAGAGTCAAGTCGAGTGCGCGTTTAGCTTCACGACGAACGGAGTCTGGACGATCAGGACTCAGTACGCCACTGACATGAAGTCTGACGCGTCATCAACCTCAGTCACGCGGCTTCGCGTCACTAACTAGTAGTGAGCCCGACAGGGCCCGGTACGTTTCGAGTTGTCTGGGGCGACCCTTCTAAAGGTATGACTCAAGAGATCGTCGAAGCATTTGATGTCAACGAGGCGCTCGTCCTCGCGCACGAGCGCCGACCACATCTTGCTCGTCCCCTCGTTGCGTTTTTAGTTACTCGGATCCCTTGACCTACACTTCGCCTGATGAACTCACTCTTTGATGTCTCAGGCAAAGTAGTACTTGTAACCGGCGGCTCTCGAGGTATTGGCGAGATGATTGCCCGAGGTTTCGTGGAGGCGGGCTCGAAAGTGTACATTTCCTCTCGCAAGGCAGAGGTCTGTGACGCAATGGCGAAAGAGCTCTCCAAAAATGGATCGTGCACTTCCCTACCAGCTGATCTTTCAACTGAAGCCGAGTGCGAGCGACTGGCCAACGAGATCGCCGCACGGGAGTCACGTCTCGACGTGCTCGTGAACAATGCCGGTGCCACGTGGGGCGCACCAATGAATGAATACGACGAGGCTGCCTTTGAGAGAGTCTTGGCACTAAACGTGAAGGGCGTCTTTCACTTGACCAAGTTCCTTCGTCCTCTCCTCGAGGCCAACGCAACAAACGAAGCCCCCTCGAGAGTGATCAATATAGGTTCGATCGACGGCATTCACGTTCCCACGATGGAGACGTACGCGTATTCGGCGTCGAAAGCTGGCGTTCACCAACTCACTCGTCACCTCGCCAAATTCATGGCACCCAAGGTAACGGTGAACGCCATTGCGCCAGGACCCTTTGAGTCCAAGATGATGCACGCCACGCTCGAGGCATTTGGCGACACGATCGCTCAGGCTGCGCCAATGAAGCGCATTGGGCAGCCCTCGGACATGGCCGGCGCGGCGATTTTTTTGGCGTCGCCGGCGGCGAGCTATATCACCGGCGCGATTCTTCCCGTCGACGGTGGCATCGCAACGCTGGCCTAACTCGCAGGCGCCGTACCGAGCGTTACTTTGATGGAGAGGTGTTTGGTTCCCCGCACAATGTGGAGCGTTATCACGTCACCAGGTTTGAAAGCGGAGATCACAGAACTGACGTCTTGAGCGCTCGCGATTGTCGTCTTGTTGATGCCTACGATGATGTCGCCTTGTTGAACACCGGCCTTCGCGGCGCCCGTACCTGCGATTGTGCTCATGACAACGGCACCGCTCGACACCTTGAAGCCATACTCCTGTTGAAGCGACGGCGTAAGTGACTCAATCTCTACACCAATGAAGGCACCGTGGTTCACGACACTCTCGCCGGCCTTGAGGCTCTTCAGCAGTGACTCAATTGTTGAGACGGGAATAGCAAATCCAATGTTCTGGGTGGTCTCTCCATCGGCCAAAGTGCCCGCTACCGCAGTGTCCATACCGATGACGTTCCCGCTCGAATCGAGGAGTGGGCCGCCGGAATTGCCGGGGTTGATGGCAGCGTCAGTTTGAATCATATTGTTCAAGGTCTCAGACGAAGTACTCGTTCCCGCAGTTACCGTTCGACCAAGGGCGGAAACGATGCCCTGAGTGACGGTGGGTGTACCAGCAGCAAGACCAAGTGCATTACCAATGGCAACGACCGCGTCGCCGACTTGAAGGGCATCGGAGTTTCCGAATGTCACGACAGGCAGATTTGACGCGCCAGTGATGCGAATGAGTGCAACGTCGTCGATTGGATTGGTACCAACCAACGTGGCTGGTTGGGCCTTCGTCGAACCGCTACGCGTGATGGTAATCGTGCCGCTTTGTGCCGCAGCGGCAATGACGTGATTATTCGTGACGACGAGACCGGCAGGCGTGATGATCATGCCTGTCCCCTGGTCTTCTTGGCCATTACCCTTCACGTCGATACTGACGATCGAAGGCAGAACTTTCGTAACCAACTTAGGAATGCTCATGCCATTGGGCAAAATGGCAGCACCGGGTGCGGTGCTCACTGCATTAATGGTGACGCCGGAATTAGAACTTGGCGAAGACGAGAAGTGTCCAGCGAGCCCCCCCACCAGGGCCGCGACGAGTAAAAGTGAGAGTCGAGTCGACCACAGGGTTCGACTCTTTTTCATCTGCGAAGAAAGCGGCGCCTCATCAGCAAAACTCGAACTTGCCCCTCGCGTAGAAGCTTCTGATTCGGCACCAGACTCTGATGACACTGCGGCAACTGGTGTTGGCCACGACATCGGTGGTGCGTCGCTCAATGATTCAGAGACAGAAGAAGAGGGCGTTGCCGCTTCGAGTATGTCAGGAACTTCGGGCGTGGAGTTAGAGAAGTTCTCGTCGGGCGCGTCTGTAGGTATGTCACTCACTCCGCCATGCTACGCAACGAAGTTTAAACTTGGGCTAAAACCCATTGAAATGTTTACGTATCCCAGAGCGACTAGATTAGAACCCTATGTCTCGTCGCATTGAGATCGAAATCACCAGTCTGAAAGGCGAAGTTGCCACGTGGCGTGCCGCGGGCGCGAAGCTCCCTAAGGGCGTCTTACAGACGTCACTCATTCCGGGCGGCCCTGTGATCGGCAACGTTTACCGCGCCGACATTGAGCAGTTCATGGAGGGCATTGAAGTCCTCTCGGTGATGGCACCTAAGACAGCATCCCCGCTCGACCCAAAGAATGAGCGTCTCGAACTAATTCAAGAGCCTAAAAAAGGTCCTGACGTCGTTGTTACGTACGCTCCAAAGAGTCGTGGCGCAAGTCGCGGAGGCGAGCGACACGACGGTGATCGCCGCGGTGGCGAACGTCGCGATTCAACGAAACGTCCTACTAGTCGTCGCGAGCCTCGTGAGCCGCGCGAACCACGTGGTGGTGCGACCTCAACCGGCGAAAGATCCGAACGCGCTCCTCGTAGCGATCGTCCGGCTCGCGGTCCCCGAGCTGAAGGCTCATCGCGTTCTGAGAGGTCCGAAGGCGCACCACGCTCTGAACGACCAGCTCGCGGCGCACGACCAGAGCGCTCAGGTCGCCCTGAGCGCTCTGAGCGTCCCTCTGGTCCTCAGCAGCCTCCCATGACGACCACGCACCGCAACGCGCTTTTGGCGACCCTTTCGCCCGAGCAGTTGCCAGTGGCTGAACAACTACTTCGCGGCGGCATGCCCGCCGTTCGCGGCGCTGTGGAACTTCAGAATAAGAACGCGTCAGCGCAAGGTCGACCAACTGTCGACGCGGTGACGATCGAGCGCATTGCTGAAGATCTACTGAAAAGCACGAATCTCGCCTTGTGGAAGGACCGCGCCGGCGGCGCTATCGGTGCCGGACGCGAACTGCGTCTTCGCGACCTTCGCGCCGTTGTGACCTCAGCGAAGACCGTGTCGCTCGATGACGAGTCGCGGACGCAACTAAAGGAACTCCAGGTTTCTCTCAGTGCAAGGATTGAGCATCTCCGAACGCAGTGGAATGAGAAGCTCGAAGCCGCGATTGCTTCAAAGAACGTGAAGGAAGCACTCAGTCTCGTCGCCCGTCCGCCGGACATCTCAACGCGCGTCAGTGCTGACGCGGCTGTGCGCGTGGTGGCTCTCGTCTCTGAGGCCCTTAGCGCCGATCAAGACCCCGCGACGTGGAAAGTCATTGTCGAGCTTGCCGCGGACACGTCGATTCGTCGCAACGTCAAGCCGCTGGGCATTCCCAACGACGACGCAAGCCGAGCCGTTGCGGTACACAACGCGGGAGCAATCCCTGAACTAGCGAAACTTCTTGGCATGAAAGTGCCACCACCGCCTCCGCCGACGCGGATTGTTCGGCGCCCGCCTACGCGTCGCGCATCGTAAGTAGTCGCGCTTTCCAACCCAGTGACTCATAGAGCGATTTCATAGCCCTATCCCCTGGCAAGGCGTACGCGTCGTGGGGCGGCGTATCGCTGCCAAGAAGTGACCGCATCAGTGTCGTCGCGACCTTTTGACGACGTGCGTCACGAGCAACGTAGATCGTCTGGACGACTCGGTCACGGACGATGCCTATACCGACGAGTTGGCCACTGTCGCTCACGCTCCACAACGAGGACGTCGAAACCACGTCTTTGAGCAACTGGTCTACGTCACCTTCGCCGCACAACGTGTGCATCAGGGCCACCCCCCCACGTTTGACGATCACGTCCTTATGCGCGTGGTCCCACAGCGCCTCTAATTCTGGCGTTACAGAAGCGACCAGAGAAACGATCACTTGGCTACCCGACGTTGGTGCCACTTACTCCTTGGCACTCCAAGAGTCTTAGACACAGTCACGACAAAGCATTTGGGCCCTGTCGGCGAGTTGACTCGTTTTCTTGAGAAGTCGACAGGACTTGCAACGAAACTCGTCGTCCTGCTTGGGCAGAATTGCCTCAGCGGCGTCGACGGTGGGGTCCACTTCAACCGGAGCCTCGTCATCGTCCTCGGGCACTGACGTGCGCAGAATCGTTTCTGCGAGCACTTCGTCGAGAGCCATTTCAATATCGGCGTCATCAACGACGTCATCGTCCTCTTCCACAACAGCGGCAACCACCGCGACGACTTCTTCGTCGCTCGTTAGTCCAACAACCGCTGTGTCCTCGTCAACCTCGTCGTCGACGTCCTCGTCCTCGTCGCCTCCAACGACGTCTTCGAGTTCCTCTTCGCTTACGATCTCCTCAATAAAGCCCTCAGCGAGCTCTTCCTCATCAAAGACTTCATCATTTTCAACTTCATCTGCCATAAGTTCCTCTTCTGTAGCGCTGGCATTGTATGGCCTTTTTGACCATTCGTGCGGGATTTGAACCTAAGGAGTCCATAAATGTGCCAATTTCTAGCGTTTTAGACGATTCCGCTCCGCTGCGCGCTCCGCTTCGAGGCGTTCAAGGTCTGTTTCAGAGAAATCTACGTAACTCATTGCGTTGGCGATTGAGCTGTGACCAGCCTCTTCACGGATCAATCGGGCCATCTCTTGGGCGACGCGACGGTAACTTGGATGCCCCTGAGGGCCAGAACGAAGCTCAATCAGGTGCATTGCCTCGCGGGCGTTCATCTGCATCACGTAGCGAATTCGAAAGGCCAGAGCAACGCAGTACTGGGCCTGATGAGGGAGTACGGCCTGGACGTCGTGAAAGAGTTCGGCCGAACGCTCCAGAGACTCTACGTAGCGCCCGGACAGCCCCGCCTCTTTGATCACGTCGGGCACGTCAAAGCCCAGATTAACGGTGAGTGGCTGCCACTCAATAGTGAGCAAACGGTGTCGCTGAAGGTCGCGAAATGCCCCGTAGTCGCTGACTATTTCAAACCGGTAGTCAGTGCGCTCAAAGGCCCGACCTGGTCGGTGACGACGATTCTTTCGTTGTCCGACGTATGCCGTGAAGAGTTCTTCACGCTGTTCCCTACTCATTGACGAGACGACGCGCGCGCCGCGCTCGTGCGACATGGTCGAATCGGCAAAAAGAATCGCCTCGAGTACGCGGTCTTCGCCCTCGGGGTCGAAATCAACGAGTCGGACGTACTCCCCCGTCTCTTCCCCTTCACTGTCCAATTGACTCACCAAGGCGTGCGTGGCACTTCGCGTGTTGGCTAAGTAGTTCGTCCAGGCCACACCACGCTCGGGAACGTCGAGTCGCTTTAGAAAGGAGGGAATGACCTTGGCGAGCTCTTCGTGCATCATCTTCGCGTACTCGCGCACTTCGGGCAACGGGTGCGCTCTCATGCGCAACAACAGTGCCTCGTAAGCCTGTCCCGAGGCGTAGATGCCCAGGTTCGACAGAGCGCTTGCGGGAAGCAGTCCACGAAGGCCGTCTAGGGCCTTGGCGCGAATTGCCTGACGGTAGACAAAATCAGTGTCTTCGGGCGTCTTGGGGTACTTTGAACCGAGCCAGTCGGTGAGGATCGGAAGCAGTTCACGATACGTATCGAACATTCGATCCATCTCACCGATGTAGCGAGCACCAAAGCGTGATTCGAGAAGTTCGTTGTCTCGATAAAAGCGGTAGAGGCCGTTGCTGAGTCGTTTGTCATAGCCCAGGTACCGCGTCGACTGCTCGAGGTAGCTCATGAGCCGACCGCGTTCTAAAACTTTGGTGAGTAAGTTGCTCGCCTGTTCGCACGCCAGATGCACACCGCCTAACTGCGCCACGGAGTCGTCGCCGTATTCCATGAAAATCTTTTGGTAGAGATCGTCGGCGCGATCGAGTCCGACCGTCGCGTCAACGCCAGCATCACCGGCAAGCTCGAGGTCACCTACAAATTCGTCCAGGAAAAGCCTACGCAAACTCTTCGATGAACGTGAGTAGCGAGCAAAAAGTGCACCCTTGACGACCTCGGGCAGATTGACCAAGGCAAAGACGGGGCCTTCGAGATTCGTGAAATATCGACGAAGTACCGCCGTTTCGGCGTCGGTGAACTCTTCGGCAACATAGGGATGCATGGAGTAATGAGGTTAGGGGCGAAATTAGCCTCGTGGGTGGACGCTGGAGGCTCCAGCAACCACGCTGCGAAGTACCGCGTCACGGGCCTCAAGGGCCACGCTGGCAACGTCGCCAAGTTGGTGCATTCGACCCAATTGCTCACAGAGATCGGCCACCTGTTTGGCGTTTCGTACGAAGTCGCCCGGTGACGTTTGACCAATTTCGACGTCCGCGAGGTCTAAAACTGTCCCTAGAGTCACGCCCCGAGCCCAGGCCGCGATGATTGTCGCGAAGTGTCCATCGGGCTCTTTGCAGTGCGGCACCTTGTAGCGATCCTCAACCGCACGAACCGTTGCGGCGATGATTGAGATCTCACCGAGGCGCTCGGCGATGCTGACGCGTCGTTCTTGTCCGAGTCGGTCGTGATGCACGCGCTTCTTCTTGGTAGAGACCTGTTTCGCCGCACTTGTTGCCTTGGTTGAGCGTCGCGACTCAAACACAAAACACGACAACAAGCCAGCGAGTTGCGCCGCGTCAAGACCTTCAAAGACGCCTGCGCTGATTGATTCGGCGATGAGCAAGTCGCACTCGTGATAGATCGAGCGTAAAAGTTGACCTTGGGGCGTCAATCGCCATCCTTCTGCGTACCCCAGCTCCTCAATAACGTGGTGCCGCGCGATCATCTGGTCGGTGAGTGGTCGCTTTGCGGCCGATGGACGTCGATCATTCTCAAACTGAGCGAAAGAGCGCTTCACCACTTCGAGAGCTCTGTCGTGGTCGAAGTGCTTGATCAAACTCGCGGTGAGGTTGTACGTCGGACGAAACGAAGAGTGCAGGTCCGACGGTGGCGCCAGCGCTACTCGCCCAACGTCGTGCAGCGCTAAGTCGTTGGAAAAACAGACTATGGCGTGCCCTTCATCGTCAAGGCCCCGCCGTCCGGCGCGTCCGGTCATCTGCGCAAACTCGGCGCTCGTAAGAAACTGACGTCCGGCGTCTGAGTACTTGGTGAATCGCTCAAGGGCAACAGAACGTGCGGGCATGTTCACGCCCAAGGCCAGCGTCTCAGTTGCGAACACGACAGCCAGCAGATTTCGTTCAAAGCACGCTTCGACTATTTCGCGAAAAGCTGGCACCATGCCCGCATGATGACTCGTTATGCCGCGGCGCAGTGCGTCGATGAAGTCGGCGTACTCGAGAGCTTGGAGGTCCTCCTTGGAGAAATCGCCCAGTCGAGACTCGGCGATGCTCTCGATCTCTCTTCTCTGTTCGGGCGTCGTGAAAAGTAGCCCATCGCGTCGTAATTGGTGAACGGCGTCATCGCACGCCGCGCGCGAGAAGATAAACACGATGACCGGCAACAGGTCGTCTTTTTCCAGCGCCTGCATAAGTTCTGAGCGTCGTGGTGCTCGAAACGGCGGTGGCGGTGCGCTCGATTTCGGTCCCTGCCACTTGGTGCCTGGACGAAAACGTCGCGAGGACTTCATGAGGTTGTCGATGCGACGCGCTTCGTCCGAGAGTCGCACGCCGTCGAGAAGATCAGCAATTTCGACGTTGGCCTGTCCCCTCTTCACAACCGCCACGTGGTTATGGAGTTGAATGGGTCGAGTTTTTTCCACAACGATCGCCGTCGGGCCGCGAACCTGCGTAAACCACTCGCCAAGAAAACCTGCGTTGCCGATCGTCGCCGAAAGTGCCACGAAACGTACGGCGGAAGGCGTGAGGATGAGCACTTCTTCCCACACGCCGCCGCGAAAGGGGTCTTGAAGGTAGTGAACTTCATCGAGCACGACGAGTCCGAGTGTCGATAACTGGTCGGACTCGGTGAGCAACATATTGCGAAGCACTTCGGTCGTCATGACCACAATGGGGGCAGACCGGTTAATTGACGTGTCGCCCGTAAGAAGACCAACCTGGGCTTGGCCGTACAGTGCACTTAGTTCGTGGAACTTCTGGTTCGAGAGAGCTTTTAGAGGTGTGGTGTAGAACGTGCGCTGTTCACGTTCCAGTTCCCTGCCGATTGCGTAGTTAGCAATAAGAGTCTTGCCAGATCCTGTAGGGGCGCTCACGAGCACGTTGACGCCCTTGTCGACAGCCTCTATTGCGTCAAGTTGGAAGTGGTCAAGGCCGAAGCCCAGTCCGTCGATGAAACGACTCCTATATTCCAGAACGCTCACCGGTGGAGCAGCTTGCCGACGCCAATTGCCATGAAGTAGAAGATGATGAGCGGGACTGCTAATGCGCACATCGACAGCGGATCACCACTTGGTGTGAAGACGGCTGCGGCGATAACAATGGTGATCACTGCGTAGCGCCACCCTCGAAGAAGTTGTCTCGGCGTGACAACGCGGGCCATTTCGAGAGCGACCAAAACTACTGGAAAGAGAAACATCAGACCGAAGATGAACATCATTAGAAGAAATAGCGTCAAGTACTGATTGGGGTTGTACTCGGTGATCAACGTGTTGCCACCAATGGATCGCAGGAATTGAATGGCGTGACCAAAGCTGAAATAGGCTAAAACAATTCCTGCTCCAAAAAACAGGAACGACGCCGTCACAAAAGGAATGATGTAGCGGCGCTCTCTCGCTTTTAGACCCGGCGTCACGAAGCGCCACACTTGCCAGAGGATGATCGGCGACGAAACTAAGAATCCACCAAAAAAGGCAATCTTGACGCGGAGCGTGAGACCGTCAAGTGGATTTGTTACAAGAAACTTGCAGTGACCAGGAATAGCTGAGCAGTACGGATCTTGCAACAATTTCAAGATGTTGGGATAGAAAACGAATCCCAGTACTCCAAATACCGCGACCGCAATGGCAATCACCATAAACCGATGACGGAGTTCGGCAAGATGCTCGGCCAGCGTCATACCAGTTTCGGCGCGACGAAATTTAGTCATGACAGTCTTAGTTGAGTGACGGATCGGGCGGTGGCAAGGAACTGTCGCTGTGCGAGGGTGTTGGTCGCTTAGTTACGTAGGGAGCAACGAGGGGCACTTCATTTTCCTCTTCGTGCTCAGGCGTGCTCGAGGCTGCCTCAGCGGCTTCCTTCGCGTCGACACGCTCAGCGAGCTGGTTTAAAAGATTGACCGGACTTCGCGCAATTCTGGCAATGTCGCCAGTGCTCGGAAGATCGGGAATAGCCTCTCGCACTTCAGACTCAACTTTTTCTTGTAGTTTCTTGATCGTTCGCCACGCCGCACCTAATTTGTGGGCCACGTCGGGCAGTTTGTCGGGCCCCATCAGCAGCATGATCACAGCTGCGATAACGAGGAGTTTTATAGGGCTCAAACTAAACACGACCCCAGTGTACGTCCGCCGCTCCTCAGATCTAGAGCGTGTCTGCCCGTGCGAGTAGCCAGATTCTGGCGAACGTACCGTGGCTGATCGAAGGCCTAGCCCTCGTGCGCTACGTTCTTACGGCGCGCCGATCGTGATCGTGCTGAGCATCGACGCCAGATGGTCGCCCTGAGCTGAAGTGCGCATTTCACGACGCGGTACACCGCGTTCTCGTTGGGCGACGCGATCTTCGAAGCGTCAAGATGTGGCTCCTCAGACACTCAGCAAAGGCAGTTGCGTCACCCGTGTCGCTCGAGCGAGGCCAAGAGTTTCTGGAATCGCTCGTCGGTGCTCTTAAAGGGGTCCTTCAGCAAGACCGTTCGTTGCATCTCATCGTTCAACTTCAGGTGAACCCAATCAACGGTGTAGTCCCGACGCCACTGTTTGGCGGCCTGAATGAACGTGCCGCGCATGTGCGCTCTGGTTGTTCGTGGAGGGGTTGTCGTAGCGAGCTCGATCTGTTCTTCGCTCACCATTTGCTGATAGTGCCCGCGAGCGGCTCGCCGATAGTAGAGACCTCGATCAAAGTTGGTGTCGTGGTACAAGAGATCGATGAGGGCAATCTTTGGATCGCTTAACTCAACGCCACTGCGCTCTCGCTCGCGATCGATGATCTGCAACTTGGCAATCCAGTCCACACGATCTGCTAGCGCCATTGGGTCGCTTCGGTACTGCTCGATCACCTCGCGCCACAGTTTCACCGCGTTGACCTGGTCGGGAGGCAGCTCGTGCGTCTGGATGAAAAGCTCCGCGCGTTCACAGAGGTCCTCTTGGATTTCTAGTGCAGTGAGATCGCGTCCGTTAAGCAGCTTGACGGGTTCTTTGCTCCAAAGGTCGTACGAGATGTCACGCAGTGCGTTAATGGGTGACGCCATCGAGTAATCGCGCATCACCGTGGTCTTATCTTCAATCATCGCAAGAACAACCGCGGCTGTGCCCACCTTCAAATACGTCGCAAACTCGCTCATGTTCGAATCACCCACGATTACGTGGAGTCGTCGGTACTTTTCAGGATCGGCGTGCGGCTCATCGCGCGTGTTGATGATGGGCCGACTTCTCGTCGTTGCCGAAGAGATCGCTTCCCAGATGTGTTCGGCTCGCTGGCTCATTGAGTACGCAGTGCCTTTGGCGTTGGTGACGACTTTTCCCGCGCCGGTAAAGATTTGGCGACTGATCAAGTAGGGAATGAACATCTCTTCGAGTCGACTGAGGTCCTCGATGCGCTCAATGCAGTAGTTCTCGTGACAGCCGTACGAATTTCCCGTCGAGTCGGTGTTGTTTTTGAAGAGGAAGATATCGCCACGAATGCCCTCTTCGCTTAGTTGCGCTTGGGCGTAACCAACGAGTTCGCGAAGTATTGACTCGCCGGCCTTGTCTTGAGCGACCAAGTCGTCGAGCGAGTCGCACTCGGCAGTGGCGTATTCGGGATGGCTGCCGACGTCGAGATAGAGACGACTTCCGTTTTCGAGAAAAACGTTTGAGGAACGACCCCACGCCACAACTTTTCGAAAGAGAAAGCGAGACACTTCGTCAGGGCTTAAGCGACGCTGGCCACGCAGCGAAAACGTAATCCCGTACTCAGTTTCTACGCCGAAGATTCTCCGTAACATGGCGTGGCCCGAGCTGATCTCAGCTCAGAAGCTCGCTTACTTGTTCGTCGTTGAGGCGTAGAAACGTTCTGCGGTTTCCGCGGTCTTCGAGGATGCCAACTTCGAGTTCTGCCGCACCTATCTTGCGTTCGGGTCCCGTCAGTGCGGCCGACGCGTTTTGCAGCGTGACCTTAAGAGAATGAAGTGACTCTTCAGTGAGCGCGAAGCGGTCCCTGATGGTCTCCGCGTCGCCACCCAAGACGGCGAAATGAGGCTCGTCCGAAATCGTGCCTTCGTAGGCAACGCGGTACAACTTGGTGGGTCGAAGGGCGTTGCCCAACTGGGCCACCAGAATCTCGACCTCTAGAGGCTTTTGGCCTTCGGTGAACATGTCACCCAAGTGCTGGGCGTAATAGTTGGCTAACGCCCGTGCGTCGACGTCCTCGCGCGAATAGGTAAATCCCGTGGTGTCAGCCCACCGGATGCCAGCTTCGCGAAGGCGGTCGAATTCGTTGTACTTGCCCACACCGGCAAATGCAATGCGGTCATAGATCTCGGACACTTTGTTCAGCGATGCCGAAGGATTTTCCGCTACCAGCACTACGCCCTTGTCGTAAATCGCCGCCACGATTGATCGGCCTCGCGCGATGCCCTTTTGGGCAAACTCGGCGCGGTCTTTGATGAGCTGCTCAGGAGAGACGTAAAAATAGTTGCTCATCGAAGCACGCCTCCCGCAACGCCGCCCGTCTGCGTTCGACGTTCATTAATGATGCGGAATCGCTCACCCACTTCAGCGCTCGGAAGTTCCCGAAAACCTTCCGCGTCGACGGTAACCATCATCGGAAAGATATTGCGAACAAAATCTGGGCCACCGGTACTGGGATCGTTATCACCGGCTTCGTAAAGCGCGAGTGCGCCAAGTTCGAGAGCCGCTTCGAGGTCTAAGTCCGCACGAAACCCGAGACGCAGGGTCCCGTCGGCGAAGGGTGAACCTGAGCCGATGGTCGCAAAGTCGAAACGCTCATAACAGCCGCCGGCACCGTCGTACTCGAAGATGCGCCCCACACGGTGACTTTCGTCCCAGCCAGCAAGTAGCGGCAAGACCATGAGCGGCGAAGTGAGGTTATTGCGCTGAATGATTGGTGAAAGGTAGTTGGCTTTACCCTCAAGGCTGAGGGCCGAGTCAGTCATCTTTTCGTAGTGCTCGAATGACAGCTGCGCGATCTTTAGAAGTTCAATACCTCTTGCCGCGCTGCCAGAAATGGCGAGCGCGGTGAAACGGTCGGCGGCTTCGATTTTTCTGACATCGCGACTTACGATGTAGTTACCCGTAGCTTGGCGGTCGCCGACCATCACGACGCCGTTGACGTACTTGACCGCGATCACGGTCGTGGCGTGGGGCGAATCGTCCTTTGAGCTTGGCGTTGGTGTCAAGCCTTGGGCCTCGGCGTAGTGCCAAAATGACGGACCAGGGTCACTATGAGCACTGAAAAGGGGCAGGCCCACAGTTATTCGCCGCCTTTTTGCACGTAGTTACGTACAAACTCCTCGGCATTTTCTTCGAGAACCTCGTCAATTTCATCCAGCAGGTCATCGAGGTCGGACTTCAACTGGTCACCCTTTGTCGCGTCGACCGATACGTCGCTCGACGTTTCACTAGTGCGCTCTGGGCGCTGCTTTTGGATTCGCTCTCGTTCACTCATACTTCTGTTCTACCTGTCTAGTGCTTGGAGAAGTTCACTCGCCGTTGTACTTGTTTCTAGCAACTCAGCAGTGAGCGCGTGGGTACCCCTTAAAGGATCGAGCATAGGAACGCGCTGAAGGGGCCCGTCGCCAAGGTCGAAGACGACCGAATCCCAATTTGCCGCAACGATTTGGTCGGGATATCTCGACACGCACTGACCTCGAAAGTACGCCCTGGTACTGCGCGGCGGATTGTGAACGGCTTCACGAACGTCGCTTTCGCGGCATAGCTCGAGCAGGCCCACACGCTGCGCGAGTGAGTGCGTGGGTCGAAGATCGTGATACTGCAGGTCGATCGCACGAAGCTTCGCGTCATGATCCCCCAGGTCGTGACGTTCTTTAAAGCCGTCGACAACGCGCAACTTCGCTACCCAGTCCACACGATTGGCTACCGCGTCACGGTCGTCGAGCACGCCGTCGAGCATCTCGCGCCACTGCGTCAAGATGAGCTCGACTTCGTCGTCGTCGCCGACCGCGCACGCGCCATCTCGATCCACGTACGCTCGGGCAACGTTCCAGAGCTCGTCTTGATAGTCCCACGAGCTTCGCGTCATGCCGTCGTCGCAGGCAACAGCCTCGCGAAGCGTTAAATCCATGGCGAAGAAGCGCACAGCCTGGACGGGCGATTTCGGCATAGCCGGAAATACCTCTATTCCCGACTCTTCGAGTGCCGCCAAAAGTAATGCCGTGGACCCAAGTTTGACGAACGTCGCGTACTGGCTCATGTTGGCGTCGCCAATGATGACGTGCAGTCGACGGAACCGTTCGGCGTCGCTGTGTGGTTCGTCACGGGTATTAATAATCGGTCGCTTCAGCGTCGTCTCTAACCCAACAACCTCCTCGAAGAACTCAGCGCGCTGGGAGAGTTGAAAGGAGGGATCAGCGCCCATTCCGGCATCGGTTTCAGCGCCTACTTTTCCCGCACCGACGACTATTTGTCGGGATACGAAGTGCGGAACCATGGCGCGAATGAGGTGAGCAAACTCAACGTCACGACGTACAAGATAGTTCTCGTGCGTTCCGTACGAATTGCCTTTACCGTCAGAGTTGTTCTTGTACAGCGTGATCGCCTGATGTGGCGCGAGCCGTTCGTTGGCGCTCGTGAGTGCGCGCCGCATTACGTCCTCCCCCGCCACGTCAAACAACGTTGCTTCTCGAGGTGATCGACACTCGGGCGAGGAGTACTCGGGGTGGGCGTGATCAACGTAGAGTCGCGCGCCGTTTGTCAAAACTGTGTTGGCGAGGTGCGTCTCCACTATTGGTGCAAATGACGTGAGATCAACCCGCCCGCGCGCATCCATATCGGGCGTTTCGCCGTCAAAGTCCCAATTCGTTCGGGTGCGACCATCCTGGGCGTAGGCGTTGACGATGATGCTCGAGGACACGATCGGATCGGATTCGGGGCCTCCGGCGATTCCGTACTCAGTCTCAATGCCGAGCACCTTCGCAATCGCTCCGGAGTTAGAGATATTGGCCCGTGCCTACGTGTTGGATCGAGCGACCACCCTTCTCATCGTCCTCTTCACGATTGATGAGTGTGCGTATAAAGATGATGCGCTCGCCCTTTTTGCCAGAGATTCTCGCCCAGTCGTCCGGATTCGTCGTGTTCGGCAGATCCTCATTCTCACGGAACTCTTGGCGAATCGCGCCGAAGAGATCTTCTTTGCGAAGTCCCCTCCCCTCCAGCGCGATTTCGCGCTTGACGGCCATTTTTTTGGCACGACGAACAATGTTCTCGATCATCGCTCCCGAGGCGAAGTCCTTGAAATAGAGAATTTCCTTGTCGCCACCCTGGTAAGTGACCTCTAGAAAGCGATTCTCGTCGTCGATTCGGTACATGTTCGTCACCGTCTCTTCGATAATCGATTGCACCGCTTTCGCACGGTCTCCCCCTCCTATCTCGCGTACCGTTGCTTCATCGAGTGGCAGTTCGGTGTGCAGATATCGCTGGAAGATCTGGGCTGCCGCCTCGGCGCTCGGCCGTTCGATCTTTATTTTCACGTCGAGTCGACCAGGACGAAGGATCGCCGGGTCGATCAAATCCTCTCGGTTGGTGGCACCGATCACAATCACGTCGCGAAGAGACTCGACACCGTCGATCTCTGCCAACAACTGAGGAACCACTGTCGACTCCATGTCCGAACTGATCCCCGTGCCACGCGTTCGAAAGAGCGAATCCATCTCATCAAAAAAGACAATGACGGGCACGCCCTCTTCGGCCTTTTCTCTCGCACGCTGGAAGACGACTCGAATCTGGCGTTCGGTCTCGCCGACGTACTTGTTCAGCAACTCGGGACCCTTGATGTTCAAGAAGTAGGAGCGAACGTTCCGATTTCCCGTGAGTTCGGCAACCTTTTGGGATAGTGAATTAGCTACCGCTTTAGCGATAAGGGTCTTTCCACATCCCGGTGGTCCATAGAGCAGAATGCCCTTCGGTGCTGGCAGGTCGTAATCGTTAAAGAGTGCGCGGTGCAGGTACGGGAGTTCCACGGCGTCGGTGATCGCTTCGATCTGAGCATCGAGACCTCCAACGTCGGCGTAACTAATGTCGGGGACCTCTTCAAGAATCAACTCCTCGGCCTCTTGACGAGTGAGTTTCTCGGTCAGCATATTGGAGCGTAAGTCGAGTAATAGGGCGTCACCACTGCGCAACTTCACCGATCGCAGTGCCTCGGCGAGTTCAACAACGCGCTCTTCGTCGGCGCGACCATAGACCAGTACGCGACGTTCGTCGAGCACCTCTTTGACGGTAACGACTTCGCCTTGGCCGTCTGAGTCGCGCACGCCAATCACCGTGAAAGATTCATTGAGTACGACCTCGTCGCCTCGGGCTATCTGAGCCGGATCAAGACCAGGGTGCAGCGCAACGCGCATCTTTCGACCGGAGGCAAAGATGTCAACCGAACCATCTTCGTTGAATCCAGTAAATGTCCCGTAGACGGCGGGCGGTTGCGTTAGTTTCTCCACCTCGTCACGAAGTGCAGCGATCTGATCACGCGTCTGTTGAATAGTGATAGTGAGCTTTTCGTTATTCGAGCGGCTTTGCGAGAGCTGACCCCTTGACTCAAGGAGCTTTTCCTCGAGGAGCTCGATCCTTCGCAGCGCGTGCTCGAGGTCACTCAGCGCGACGTCACGTGGTGAAATGGCGCCGATTGAATCCTCGTCCTCGCCATTCGTAGATTCATTAGATCCAGGAAAACGCTCCATATCGCCACCCTAGGGGAGTTACGTGCAGACGAGAAGGTCACGATGATCGCGAATTGGCCACTAGAGTGGCTACACGTAATTGGCCATGGAGGACAAGTAAATGAAGGTTTGGATTGATCAAGACCTCTGCACCGGTGACGGGCTCTGCGAAGAGATCTGTCCCTCGGTCTTTACCCTCCTCGACGACGGCCTGGCGTACGTGAAACAGGGCGCTGACGTGAAGAGCAGTCCCGGTGGTGCCGAAGGCGTCGCTGAAGTGCCGTCCGAGTTCGAAGACGCAGTGATCGAGGCCTCAGAAGAGTGCCCCGGCGAGTGCATCTTTATCGAGCGTAATTAGTCGCTTTCGACGCGCCTCACCAGGCGTCGCGCTGAGGTCAAGAACCCAGTGTGTGCCACCATTCGATGATCGGGACGAACGGAACGCCCGTCAATGTGCCACGTTCGCCTCAGTATCTCGACCGTTTCTTCTAAGCCAAACGAGTGATGGTGCAACGCTTCGCGCACCAACTGCGTTTGATTAATCGTTGGCAGGTAGGCGAGAAATATCCCGCCAGGTCGTAGTGCGCCTTCAGCATGTTTGACGACGTCCCAAGGTTCGGGCATATCAAGGATTATTCGATCGAGGTCGACTTCGTCGATGCCTTCGGTGACGTCTCGAATTTTGACGTCGTAGTCAACGTCCGGTCCCAACATGTCGTGGACATTTTTAATGGCGTGTTGGGCAAAATCTTCACGAATCTCATAGGCGGTGATGCTCGCACCCGCCCTAAGAAGCGTCATCGACAAGGCACCCGATCCCACGCCCGCCTCGAGAACCCGCATGCCTGGACCGACATCGGCCTGCATGAGGATCGCGCCCAAGTCTTTGGGGTAGATGACTTGGGCCCCACGCGGCATCTTGAGCACGACGTCTGAAAGTGTGGGCCTCAGCACCAAGAATGACCGTTCGGTACTCGATTTGATGAGCGAGCCTTCTAAGGCGCCGATGACGTCGTCGTGTTGAACGATTCCGGCGTGCGTGTGAAAAGCCGAACCTTCTTTGAGTGATACCAGGTAGTGGCGATCCTTGGCGTCGATGAGCAAAACTCGCTCGCCGACGCGAATTGTGGCGTTACTCACCGACTTTCTCGTTTTGCTTGCTTCGCGGCCTTTGCAGCCTTGGCCGATCGCGAATCGAAGAGGCGAAGGAGCACGATGGCGAAGGCTATTGAGAGCCACTTCGGTGATTTCTGGGCCACGGCTCGACCAAGCGAGGCGGCCGTTGCGATGCGAAAGAGGCGTCTTAACACTTAACGCTTCTTACGAGCACGGCGACCGCGGACCCAGCCCCAGCAGTAGCCCGTTATCACGCCACCGAGCCCCACCGCGGCGACGGTTGGTTTGGACGACGTCATGGAGTTGCCCATCTGGGCGTGCTCGGGAAGGATCGAACGTAGTGAAGCCTCAAGTTCGCGACGGGCGTTGGAAGGTTCGCTCACTTTGAGACCTTGAGTCGACGTTTCGCGGTGCCGCTCACAATTCGCCAAGCCGTCAGTCCGATGACCACCAGCGCCAATGCGGCAACGATGACGTAGGGCAACCACGAGAGTGATCCGTCCAGCACCGGAAACTGCCACTGCAAATAGCGCAGCGACGCAAAAAGCAACAGAACCGCGCCAAAGCCCACGAAGAGGCTTCCAAGGGTTCCCCAGATGATAAATCGACCAAGGTCCTTGATGGGCTTTATGGTCTCTTCTTTGATGTAGCGAACTGCGATGTCTCGTAGTTCATCAAAATCTCGCTGTAGGGAGGCTCCACGAAGGAACTTGCGCCACGACGAATTCTTCACGAACTCAGCCTAGTCAGTGCGTTCTTTGACAAGGTAGGTGGAGCTCGCCGTGGCTACGAGGCGTTCCTCAGCGTCGAAAATCTTGGCTTCAAGAAACGAGATGATCTTGCCGGGCTTTAGCACCGTGGCCACACAGGTCAGCTCGTCGCCGGCCTTCACTGGGCGAAGGAATGAGATTTTCATCTCGGTGTTCGCGACAGTCACCTTTCTGTCTCCGACAACGGTGACGGCCGAGGCGCCCATCGCCGAATCGAGCATGGCGGCCAAGAAGCCCCCCTGGACGATACCTGCAGGATTGAGAAAACGCTCGTCCACACGAGCGCGCCAGACGGTTCGACCCGGTACGGACTTGTCGACGCACGTGAGACCGAGTGTCAGATCGCAGTTTGGGGGAATCTGGAGCGCCACGCAGCGAGACTAGCCGTGCACTCTTGCACTACTGAGCAAAGCTTTTCGGTACTGTCTAAGTATGGCTGACTCCCTTTATCCCGGTGCAAGTGAACTAGAAGGTCGGACGATTCGTGAGATTGTTGCCGTGGCGATGGATGCTCCCGCCAAAGCGAAATCAGGTCACAGCGGCACCGCGATGGCTCTCGCTCCCCTGGCCGTGATGCTCTGGGCACGCGTAATGCGTCACGACCCCACTGATCCCCAATGGAGCGATCGTGACCGTTTCATTCTTAGTAACGGACACGCGTCGATTCTTCAGTACAGCTTGGCTCACGCCTTTGGCTACGACCTCACGGTTGAGGACATGAAAAACTTCCGCCAACCTCACTCGCGCACACCCGGACACCCCGAGCGCGGCGTCGCGCCGACCGTTGAGGTTACGACTGGCCCCCTCGGTCAAGGCATGGCGAACGCCGTTGGCATGGCGATCGCTGAAAGAATCCTTCGAAGTGACTACGGCGAAGATTTGGTAAATCACCGGACGTGGGTATTTGCAGGCGACGGATGTTTCGAAGAGGGAATCAGTCACGAATCCGCTTCTCTGGCCGGATCACTTGGTCTCGACCGACTTACGGTCTTTTACGACGACAATCACATAACCATTGACGGCCCCACTGAGCTCGCGCTGCACGATCAGCCAGCAGAACGTTTCGCCGCGTACGGCTGGCACGTGATTAACGTTGGCGAACACGCGAACGAACTCGACGTGCTCGAAGAAGCCGTGCGCGACGCGATCGCTGAAACGTCGCGCCCGTCGCTGATTATCGTTCGCTCTCACATAGGTTTCCCCTCTCCCGAAATGATGGATCGCCGAGAAGCGCACGGCACTCCCTTTAGTGCGGAGGCGATTTCGAAAGTCAAGGAGATTCTCGGCGTCCCCGACGAAGCCTTCCACTTTGATCCAGAGCTGCCGCGCGAAATGGTTGAAGTCATAGGAGCGCAGAAAGCCGAACGTGTTGCCTGGGAGGCTCGAGTGAAAACCGCCGGCGCAAAAGGCGCCGCGTTGCTCGAGCAACTTGACACCAACGGCGCCGCAAAGATTACGACGTGGCCTGAACCGTTTGCTCCTGGTTCGAAAGTCGCAACGCGCAAGGGCATGCAGCGCGCAATGGACGCCTTCGCGCCTCAGACGCCTGGGCTGACAGCCGGGTCTGCGGACCTGACTGAAAACACCGGCGTCGAGCTCAAGGCATCACTGCCACAAGGAGCAGGGAATCCCGGTGGCCGACAGATCCACTACGGCATTCGAGAGTTCGGCATGAGCGGGTCGCTCGTCGGGCAAGCACACCACGGAGGGCTTCGCCCCGCCGGATCGACGTTCTTCGTTTTTAGTGACTACGCGCGTGGTGCAATTCGACTCGCCGCGCTGAGCGACGCTGGTGTGCTCTTTGTGTACACGCATGATTCGATTGGCGTGGGAGAAGACGGCCCGACGCACGAACCCGTCGAGCAGATCATGTCGCTTCGAGCGATGCCCAATCTGCACGTGGTTCGACCGAGTGATGCAAACGAGACCATTGATCTCGTCGAACAGTTCTTGAGCGCAAAGAATCCTTACACAACCGCGTTGGTTCTCTCGCGTCAGGACATGCCCGTCTTCAACGAGGCCGATGCTGCAGCCAGTGCGCAGGGTGCTCGCAAGGGTGGCTACGTTGTCCGAGAGTCCGACAGCGCGGTCTTCACCTTGGTCGCTACGGGCTCTGAGGTCGGACTCTGTCTAAGCGCAGCCGACGATCTATTGGCGAAGGGCATTGTCACGCGCGTCGTAGCGCTGCCGTGCTGGCGCTGCTTTGACGCACAACCTCGTGAATACCGCGACCAAGTACTTCGCCGCTCCACGCCGTCAGTAGCGATCGAGGCCGGAGCGACGCTTGGATGGGCGAACTACGTTGACGATTCAATCGGCATAGGTTCCTTTGGTCTGTCGGCACCCGCCAGCTTCATCTTTGATTATTTTAATATTGTCCCAGCGACGGTTGTAGCCCACGTCGAACGAGCCTTAAGTGAGGGAAAATGACCAATCTGACCGACCTGTACAACGACTATGGACAAAGTCCTTGGATCGACAACATTCGCCGTGACTGGCTGAACGACGGCACACTCAAGAAATTCGTCAGCGACGGCGTTCGAGGATTGACGTCTAATCCGTCTATCTTCGCTAAGGCCTTAGCTACTTCGTCGGCCTACGACGCGCTCATTGCCTCATCCTCAGACACCAACCCCGAGGAGCTCTTTGAAACGCTGGCCGTTGAAGACGTGCGCGACGCCTGTGACGTTCTCGCCAGCGTGCACGAAAGCTCCCGCGCTGAATTTGTTTCTGGAAGTCGTCGCTACTTGGATGGGTTTGTCTCCTTGGAAGTTTCACCGCTCCTCGCCCGTGATACCGAGGGAACCATCGCGGCCGCCAAGCGCCTGTCAGCGCGTGTGGGGCGCGACAACGTGCTCATCAAACTTCCCGCGACCAAAGAGGGCATTCCGGCTATTCGTGCGGTCTTGGGTGAGGGCATCAGCGTCAACGTGACGTTGATCTTCGCCCTTGAGCGCTACGACGAAGTCATTACCGCATGGACCCTAGGTCTCAAAGATGCCTACGATGCCGGTCACGATCTTGGCGCTATTGCCAGCGTTGCGTCGTTCTTTGTCTCGCGCGTTGACGTGGCCGTTGACGACCTCTTGCCCGTTGATGATTCGCGACGTGGTGCGACGGCCAATGCTCAAGTCGCCGCGGCCTACGTGTTGTTCAATCAACGCGCGTCCGGCGATGACGTAAAGGCGCTTCTCAGCCAAGGTGCGCAGATTCAACGCCCTCTCTGGGCTTCGACGTCGACGAAGAATCCCTCATACGATGACCTCCTCTACGTCAACACGATTGTTGCGAACGAGACGGTCAATACGATGCCAGACGGAACGTTGGCCGACGTGGTTAAGAAGGGGGATTTTTCCTCTTCCAACCTCTTGAGCAAGGAGAAGTGCCACGAGATGGCGGACTTACTTAAGAATCTCGAACCCGACGTGTCACTCACCGCGGTTACTTCACAACTTGAAATCGATGGCGTCGAGGCATTCTCCAAGTCGTACGAGGAGCTTCTGGCCACGGTGTCGTCAAAGATGAACAGCACGAAGTAGTGCGCACGAATATTTGCTTGGATTTCTAATCTCAGGTCCTAGGATGCTCCCATGACGACGTTTCGAGGGACTGACACGTTCAGCGATCTTTTGGACGCTTCCGCCACATCGATTGCGGCTTCGGCCTTCCAACGCGCGCGCGAGGCTCATGGGTACGTCGTGACCTACTCCCCCAAAGTTTTCATCCCACTCACGAAACTTTGTCGAGATCGCTGTGGGTACTGCACGTTCGCTCAAGCACCCGCGCATGTCGCCTCGCCCTATCTGAGCCTGGACGAGGTTATGGCTATCGCGAAAGCGGGCCAAGATGCCGGCTGTACTGAAGCGTTGTTCACTCTGGGCGAGCGACCAGAACTGCGCTACGACGAGGCAGCCAGATGGCTCGCGGCACGCGGCTATCACTCAACTGTTGACTACGTCGCCACGGCCGCACAGATGGTTCTCGAGAGCACTGGACTTTTGCCTCACGCCAACGCGGGCGCGCTCTATCGACATGAGCTTGAGCAACTCAGAGGCGTCAGTGCGTCTCAAGGCATGATGCTCGAGACGCTCTCTGAGGTACCAGCGCATCGACTCGCGCCCGATAAAGAGCCACAACGTCGTCTCGACACGTTGCGATGGGCCGGCGAACTCAAAATTCCCTTCACCACAGGTCTCCTCGTAGGGATTGGCGAATCGCGCGAAGACCGAATCGAAACTCTTCAGGCAATATCCGCCGCGCACGAAGAATTTGGCCATGTACAAGAAGTCATTATTCAGAACTTCTTGCCCAAGGCCCGCACCGCTATGGCGCAACATCCCGCTGCCAGTGAAGAGGAGTTCCACTGGACAATCGCGGTGGCGCGTCTCTTGTTGCCCGAGGGCGTCCACCTTCAGGCGCCACCTAATCTCAGTGACGATCCGACTCGACTTCTCGAGTTCGGCATTGACGACTTTGGCGGGATCTCACCAGTCACTGCCGACCACGTCAACCCAGAGCGCGCGTGGCCGGCCGTGGCGACACTCGCCGAGGAGTGCGAACGCCGTGGTTTTCATCTCACGCCACGACTCACTGTCTATCCGGAATATATTGGCGATCGCTTGGACTTCTTGGACGAAAAGGTTCGACCATTTGTACTCGCCGTGGCGGACGCGCACTCACTGGCGCGAAATGACGCGTGGTACTCGGGCACCGAAAACACTCCACCAGCGGCACCGACGTCAAGAACACGAACAACTGAGGTCAGCGCGCTTCTGTCGCGTTATGTGCCGGGCTACGACTTTGACGCGCAGGAACTGGTATCGCTCTTCAATGCTCGCAACGGTGACTACAACGCCGTTGTTGAAGCGGCAGACGCTCTTCGCCACGACCTCGTAGGCGACGCGGTGAGTTTTGTCGTTAATCGAAATATCAACTACACGAACGTCTGCACGTTCAAGTGTCGCTTCTGCGCATTCTCCAAGGGTCCCTTGTCGTTGAACTTACGCGGCGACCCCTACCTGTTAACCCTTGATGAGATCAGTGAACGCGTTCGTGAAGCCGAGACCCGCGGCGCGACCGAGGTCTGTCTCCAAGGTGGCATTCACCCCAAATTTGATGGTGACTACTACATCGACGTCGTCGCGGCGGTAAAGGCGGGATCGCCGACAATTCACATCCACGCCTTCAGCGCACTCGAAGTCTTTGAGGGTGCTCGTCGCTCCGAGCAAGACCTCGCCACCTATCTCACACGTTTGAAGGATGCCGGACTGAAGACCTTGCCTGGAACGGCGGCCGAGATTCTCGACGACAACGTGCGCGCCGTCCTCTGTCCCGACAAGATCAACAGTGATCAGTGGCTTGAGGTACACCAAATAGCGCACGAAGTCGGGCTTCGATCGAACATTACGATCATGTTTGGGGCCGTTGAGTCACCAGATAGTTGGGCCACGCACCTTTTGCGAACGCGAGAACTTCAAAAGATAACGGGCGGATTCACTGAGTTCGTCCCCCTCCCTTTCGTGCACATGGCTACACCACTCTTCTTAAAGGGTCGTTCACGTAAAGGCCCGACCTTTCGTGAAGCCGTTCTTATGCACGCCGTTGCTCGACTGCACTACGCGACATTGATTGACAATATTCAAGTCAGTTGGGTCAAGATGGGTATCGAAGGTTCGAGGAGAATTCTCCAAGCCGGTGCGAACGACCTCGGCGGAACACTTATGGACGAGAATATCTCGCGCGCCGCGGGGGCCACGCACGGTCAAGAGATGGACGTCGCGTCACTTCAACACCTCGTCGAGCCACTCGGTCGGCCCTTGCATCAGCGCAGCACGCTCTATCAGACGTTGTAGCCGTGACCTCGCTCATTGATTCACTACTCGAAGAGATCGCTCACGACACGGCGATGTCGCCCGAGCGCCGTCAGCTCTTACGCGACCTCTTAACGCGGGTGGTCGCGGTGGCCGACCTCGGCGCTGAGACGAAGGACCTACGCGTCGCGGTGACGGCAATTGACGAACTGCTAGACGCCTTTGTCCTCTTTGATTCGTGGCGCGACAAGCCGAAACTCACGGTCTTTGGCTCAGCACGCACGAGTCCCGACAATCCTCTTTACAAAATGGCCATGGAATTCTCGGCTGCGATGACTGAGCGTGGTTGGATAACGATCACTGGCGCCGGTCCCGGCATTATGGAAGCGTCCGCAAAGGGCGCTGGCAAAGACCATACGCTTGGCGTGAATATCGAACTCCCCTTTGAACAAATGGCGAACGACTTCATCAACGTCGACACCAACCTCGTTACGATGAAATATTTCTTCACTCGTAAAGTAGCCCTCACTAGGCCTTCGATGGCCTTTGTGGTGCTGCCCGGGGGCTTTGGCACCATGGACGAACTCTTTGAAGTCATCACACTGATGCACACCGGCAAGACCACGCCGGCTCCCATTGTCCTGCTCGACGAGCCTGGCGGAACATTCTGGAAAAAGTGGATGACGTTCGTCGAAGACGCCATTGTCGCCGACGACTATATCGGTGGTGCAGACACCTGCCTCGTTCGATTGACAACGTCAATCGCCGAGTCCATCGAGGAGATAGAGCGCTTCTATTCGAACTATCAGAGTTTTGCGATCGAAGGCAATCGAGCCGTGCTGTCGTTGCGACACGCACCCACGCCAGAACAGGTGAAGACTCTCGCGGCTGTGGTTCCAAAGTTTGGCGAAGAACGCGGATTTCTTCTCGAGGACGACCACACCCTTTCGTTCAGTTTCGACGGAAGGAACTACGTCAACCTGCGACTCGTGATTGACGAAGTTAATGGCTGGATTAACTAGTCGTCGTCCTCGTCTGGATTGCTGCGGCGTAAAAGTTGCTCAGCCTTTTGGAGACTGCGCCGCACTTTAGAAAGTTGACGTTCGAGTTCTTTGGCACTTTCGGCGCCGTCACCACGTAACTGTGCTCGTACAGTGTCAAAGATCGCGTCAGTCACGCGTTGCTCGAGTGCTGCAACTTCGTCGGCCAGTCCCTCGAACGATGCCACTAGTCAACGATGACTACGTCGAGAGCGTTTTCAGCGTACTGCGCTCGGAGCACTTTCTTGTCGAACTTGCCAACGCTGGTCTTTGGCACGCTCTCAATGAATGCCCAGCGTTCGGGCAACCACCATTTTGCCACGCGTTCGGACAGGAACTCTTTGAGCTCTTGCGCACTTGCGCTGGCGTCGGGGCGCAAAACCACGCAACAAAGAGGCCGCTCTTGCCATTTGACGTCGGGAACCGCAATTACCGCCGCCTCGAAGACGGCTGGATGGGCCATGACGGTTGATTCAAGATCGACCGAACTGATCCACTCCCCGCCCGATTTGATCACGTCCTTTGTACGGTCGCTTACCACCATGTAGCCTTCGCCGTCCAAGGTGCCGATATCACCCGTTCGGAGCCATCCGTCGTGAAACTTATCGGGATCATCAACGCCAAAGTAGGAACCCGTTATCCAGGGTCCTCGAATTTCAAACTCACCAACAGTTTTTCCGTCGCGAGGCTGAACGTTTCCGTCATTGTCGGTGACGCGGATCTCGACGCCAGCCATCACCCGTCCCGCTTTCACTCGATACTCAATCTCTATCTCACGTGGCGTGCCAGCCGGTGGAATGGACACAGCTGCCAACGGACTCGTCTCGGTCATCCCCCAGCCCTGGATCATGTCGAGGCCATAGACGTCACGAAAAGTCTCGATCATGTGCCGCGGCACTGCCGAACCGCCAGCGAGGATGGTACGCAGACTCGATAGATCCGTCGCAGGAGTAGTCTCGGCGACGCGTAACACGTCGTTCCATATCGTGGGCACGCCAAGTGAGATCGTTGGACGTAGCTCTCGGATCATTTTGATAATCGGCGCGCCCTGGAGAAACATCTGGGGCATGATCAACTCGACACCACCAAAGAAAGCGGTGTAGATAACGCCCCATGCGTTGACGTGGAACATTGGCACGATGAGAAGGCAGCGATCCTTCTCGCTGAGTCCAATCGAGTTGGAGAGCATCGAGGCCATTGAGTGCAACCACGTTGAGCGGTGTGAGTAGACCACGCCCTTTGGATTGCCGGTCGTGCCCGAGGTGTAACACATGATGGCCGCATCACGTTCGTCGAGTTCGGGCCACTGGAATCCCGGGCGCTCAGCGTTAATGAGCGTCTCGTAGTCGAGCGTCTCACCGAGTACGCCGCTTGACTCTTCGCCGCGCACAATAATGGTCGCTACCAGGGGAATCTGATCACGTATTTTGGCGAATAAAGGTACGAGTGACGCGTCAACGATGACGACCTTGTCTTCCGCGTGATTGATGATGTAGGCCAGTTGTTCGGGAAAGAGTCGAATGTTGAGCGTGTGCAACACCGAACCCATACTGGGCACCGCTAAGTAGGCCTCAGTGTGCGCTTGGTTGTTCCACATGAAGGTTGCTACACGCTCGCCGCGTTTGACGCCAAGTTTCGTCAGTGCCGCGGCAAGTTGCTCGGCGCGCTTTGAGATCTGGAAAAACGTCGCCTCTTCCACGTCATCGGGCGTGACGGTGAAGATTTTCTTGTCCGCGTACACGTACTCACCGTGACGGATAATGCCGCTGATTAACAGAGGCCCATCCTGCATTGTGCTTTTCATGATCCCCCTCGAAACGTCAACAGAACGATGCTACAAAACCTGAAGGCACCCTTTTGCTACCACGAGAGGCCGTAAGGCTCGACGGGGGCTGGCAGTGAGCTCGGGCGGCCAATGAGGAAGGCGTCAACCGACGAAGCGGCGCTACGTCCCTCGGCGATGGCCCACACGATCAAACTCTGACCACGCACGGCGTCACCGCAGGCAAAGACGGGGTGTGCTCCTTGTACGTCACTCACGCGCCAATCGTCTTCCACCTTGAGGGTATCGCGAGGTGTCATGAACGCCTCGCCGCGCAGACCAAGTCCTTCTAGTTCAGGTCCAACGAACCCCGCCGCGATAAGGACCAAATCGGCGGGCATAACGACAACATCGCCGGTGGCGTGATCGCTCAGAGATATCGATGACACGCGGGTTGATCCCTGAAACTCGAGAGTCTCGGTGGAAAACCGGCGTTCACCACCTTCGTCATGGGCCGACGTAGTCTTAAAAATTCGAGCCATGGTGGGCCAAGGTTGGTCCGAAGGTCGCTCGTCGGGTGGTCGAGCGAGGATCTCGATCTGGGTCACTGAGGCCGCGCCGTGGCGATGGACCGTTCCAAGACAGTCGGCGCCCGTGTCGCCTCCGCCGAGAATGATGACGTGCCGATCCGCCGCATTTAGTACGGGTGTCGTGCCGTCATTGACGGCACGATTTGCCGCTTCGAGAAAGGTCATCGCCGCCATGACACCGTCGAGGTTCGCACCATCGACTGGGATTAGTCTCGGTCGAGTTGAACCAATAGCCAGCACGACGGCGTCGAAGTCGTCCTGAAGTGTGGTGAGGGAAATGCCCTCTGCGCCAATCGAAGCGTTGACAATAAAGTCAATGCCCGATTCGCGCATCACGTCGAGCCGTCGATCGAGCACCGCTTTTTCCATCTTGAACTCTGGGATGCCGTAGCGCAGAAGACCACCAATTGCGTCGTTGCGTTCAAAGACGCTTACCGCATGACCGACGCTTCGCAGTTGCGCGGCGGCAGCGAGGCCCGCCGGACCCGAGCCGACAATCGCGACTCGATATCCACTCTCTTCAGGTGTCGCGCTCGCTACGTCAAAGCCATTGGCAAACGCGTGTTCAGCGACTTCGTACTCCAAGCGCTCGATGGTGACGGGGTCGCTGTTGATGCCCAAGACGCACGCAGACTCACAGGGCGCAGGGCAAAGCCGACCGGTGAACTCAGGAAAATTATTCGTACTAAAGAGCTGATCGGCGGCCTGACTCCACTGTTGGTGATAGACGCGGTCGTTGAACGCAGGTATTCGATTGCCGAGCGGACAGCCTTGCATGCAAAAGGGAATACCGCAGTCCATGCAGCGAGCACCCTGGTCGGAAATGTCCGCGTCGCTTTGGGGTTGGTAGACCTCGCGCCAATCACGTAGTCGAACCGGTACCGGCCGATAGCTCGGTCCACGGCGAGGAATATCCAGAAAACCAGTGACCTTACCCACCCTTTACCTCGTCGCGAATTCGCTGGTACTCAGACGTTTCGATACGCACAAAGTTCATGCGCTCGTTGCGCCAATTGGCGAGAATCCGCTCGGCTTTTTTCGAACCGGTTTCATCGCGGAATCGCCCGAGCAACGAGAAGAGCTTCTCGTCGTCGTCACTCTCCAAGAGTTCGATCTCGTAGACGCCGGCACTCAAGTGATCGTGCACCGTAACGTCGGGGTCGTAGAGGTAGAGCGTACCGCCGGACATGCCCGCGGCGAGGTTCCTGCCCACGCCGCCGAGTATCGCCACGACGCCACCAGTCATGTACTCACACGCGTGATCGCCGGTGCCTTCAACAACGATCGTTGCACCAGAGTTGCGCACTCCACAACGCTCTCCCACCACGCCACTAATGAAAATGTCGCCGCTTGTGGCACCGTAACCGATGACATTACCCGCGATAATGTTCTCGTCGCTGGCGAACGTGGAACGAGCGTCGGGGCGAATCACGATCCGCCCGCCCGAGAGGCCCTTGCCGGCGTAGTCGTTCGCGTCACCACTGAGTCGTAGTGTCATGCCAGAGGGCATGAACGCGCCCAAGCTTTGGCCAGCCGAACCCTCGAGAATTATCTCGATGAGATTGTCGCGTAAGGTGCGCTCGCCCAGCACACGAGTGATGGCGCTTCCGGTCAACGTGCCGACGGTTCTATTGACGTTTCGAATCTTGGTGGTGTAGGAAAAGGGAAGGTTCTTGGTCGCCGCGTCAACGCACTGCGTGAGAAAAGTCCAGTCAAGTGCTCCATCGAGACCGTGGTCTTGTTTCACGCTCTGGTGGCGCTGATCGGGTTCTACAAACTTCAAGAGAGCGCTGAGGTCTAGATCGCTCGTGGGGTCATCCAGCTCGACCGAAGCAAGCCTTGACGCGTCGCCTATCACTTCCTCGAGTGTGCGAGCGCCGAGAAATGCCAAATACTCACGGACTTCTTGCGCGATGAACTCGAAGAAGTTCTCAACGAACTCCGGCTTTCCCCGGAAGCGCTCGCGTAATTTCGGATTTTGCGTGGCAATGCCCACGGGACAGGTGTCGAGGTGACAGACCCGCATCATCACACAGCCCGCCACCACGAGTGGAGCGCTGGCAAATCCGAACTCTTCGGCCCCAAGGAGCGCAGCGATGATGACGTCACGTCCGGTCTTGAGCTGACCGTCAGTCTGGAGAACCACACGACTTCGCAGTCCGTTCGCGGCGAGCGTCTGATGTGCTTCGGCGAGACCAAGCTCCCAGGGCGTTCCGGCATGCTTCAGAGACGTCAGCGGCGCGGCGCCGGTACCACCGTCGTGACCAGATATCAAAATGACATCGGCGTGCGCTTTTGCGACGCCCGCGGCGATCGTGCCCACACCCTGTTCGCTCACAAGCTTTACGTGCACACGTGCCTCGTCATTCGCGCATTTGAGGTCGTAGATAAGTTGCGCCAAGTCTTCAATGGAGTAAATGTCATGGTGAGGCGGCGGCGAGATAAGACCCACGCCTGGCGTCGAGTGACGCGTCTTTGCAATCCAGGGGTAGACCTTGGAGCCTGGCAGCTGTCCGCCCTCACCGGGCTTCGCGCCCTGGGCCATTTTTATCTGCAGATCATCGGCGTTGACGAGGTAGCGACTGGTCACGCCAAAACGTCCTGACGCGACCTGTTTGATGGCCGAGCGCGTATTTTCGCGTGGATTGGAGGTGTCAAAGCGCTCCTCATCCTCGCCGCCTTCGCCGGTGTTGGACTTAGCGCCAAGTCGGTTCATCGCCACGGCGAGCGTGGTGTGGGCTTCTTCGGAGATCGAACCATAGGACATGGCGCCAGTGCTAAAACGCTTGACGATCGCGGCAACGCTCTCCACTTCATCGATGTGAAGCGGCGTGCGACTGGGTACGAGTGAAAGCAAGGAGCGAAGCGTAAGCTTCCCGGTGCTCTGCTCATCAACGAGCGTGGTGTACTCCTTAAAGAGATCGAAACGCTTCTCGCGTGTGGCGTGCTGGAGTTTCTGGACGGTTCGAGGATTGAAAAGATGCAGCTCCCCCTCGCGACGCCACTGATACTCACCTCGGTTAGAGATCTCTACGCGCTCGCCTACTTCTGGTGTGAACGCATTCGCGTGCCAGCGCAGCACGTCGTTCGCCAAATGCTCGAGCGTCACGCCGCCGATCCGCGAGTGAAATCCTGGGAAATAAAGAGTGAGGACCTCTTCGGATATTCCCACGGGCTCAAAGAGTTGGGAGCCTACGTAGCTCGCTACCGTGCTTACACCCATCTTGGACATGACCTTCACGACTCCCTTATTAAGGGTTTTGCCGTATTGGTAGCGCGCTTCACGGGCCGTTAACGCCGTAAGTTCGCCTTCGTCAATAAGCGCGTCGATGGATTCGTATGCAAGGTACGGGCAGACCGCCGACGCACCAAATCCGAGCAAGAGCGCTACGTGGTGAACTTCGCGCACGTCGCCGGCTTCAATAATGAGCGCCGCGTTGGTTCGCAAGTGTTCGCGTACGAGTCGGTGGTGGACTGCTGAGGCGAGTAGGAGACTGGGAATGGGCGCGTGCGAACTCGATGTGCCACGGTCACTCAAGATGACGACGTTCACACCTGATTGCACCTGGTCAACGACATTATTGGTGACTTCTTCAAGTGCCGCGGCCAGTCGATCGGCACTGCTGCCCGGACCGTGAGCAGGAAAGAGGCCATCGATGGCCGCAGTTCGAAAACCAACAACGCCGGGTTGTTCATCGATGTAGCGAATCTTGACGAGTTCATTCACACTGAGAATCGGCGAAGCCAAGACAATCTGGTGACAGTGTTCCTCGCTCTCTCGAAGAAGATTCTCCTCGCCGCCTATGACAACGCGCGAGGAAGTAACGAGTTCTTCGCGAATGGCGTCCAAGGGTGGGTTCGTGACCTGAGCGAAGAGTTGCGTGAAGTAGTCGAAGATCGAACGCGGCATCGCTGAAAGGAAGGGCATCGTCGTGTCCGAGCCCATCGAGCCAATGGGCTCTTCGCCCACTTGAGCCATGTGGCGAACAATCAGACGCAAGTCCTCTTCACTGTAACCAAAGCTCTTTTGTTGCTGGAGGACGGAGAAGTGCTCTGGCGAGAGTGTTGAAGGTGTTTCAATCTCATCAAGTGAGATTTGGTGTCGATCGAGCCACTCGCCGTAGGGCACTTGGGCCGCCAGCGTGGACTTAAGCTCCTCGTCCTCGATGATTCGTCCCTGCTCAACATCGACCAGAAAGACGCGGCCCGGTTGCAAGCGCCCCTTTCGCTCAATATTTTCTGGATCAATCGGCAAAACGCCAACTTCACTCGAAAGAATGACGCGCTGGTCTTTCGTGACCCAGAATCGAGCGGGCCGTAGACCGTTTCTGTCGAGCACCGCTCCCACGACGCGCCCGTCGCAAAAAGTGACCGACGCTGGACCGTCCCAGGGCTCCATAAGACCCGCGTGGTACCTGTAGAACGCGCGGCGATCGGGGCTCATCCCCGTAGAACGTTCCCAGGCTTCAGGAATCATCATCAAGATTGCGTGTGGCAGTGACCGGCCCGAATGAACGAGAAGTTCAACGACCTCGTCGAAACTTGCCGAGTCGCTCATATCGGGGGTAATGATTGGCGTGAGTTCGCTCAATGGGAGTGGCAAGACGTCGCTCTCGAGTGTGGTCTCACGTGCGGTCATCCAGTTTCGATTACCACGCACGGTATTAATCTCACCGTTGTGAGAGATAAAACGGAATGGTTGGGCGAGGTCCCAACGCGGTAAGACGTTGGTAGAGAATCGGCTGTGTACCACGGCAATGGCCGAAGCGAGGCGCGGATCGGTGAGGTCGTCGAAATAGAGACGAAGTTGGGGTGACGTGAGCATGCCCTTATAGATCAATACCTGTGACGAGCATGACGCTGCGTAGATCTCGAGAGTGTGCTCAATGACCTTTCGCGCGCAATAGAGTGCTCGCTCGAGGTCAGTGTCGTTCTCACGATTGGTCTTGCCAATCAGCTGCTGAAGAAACAAGGGCTCGGATGCCTTGGACGTGTGTCCAAGAATCGATGAATCCACCGGAACCGCTCGCCACGCAAGGGACGAGAGCTCAACGCGCGCTAAGACTTCGTCGATAACACGCTGGACGACGCCCAGGTCTAGCAAGGGCGAAACCATCCAGTTTGCGACACCGTACTCACCTCGTGGCGGCACCTCGACGTCGAAGATTTCACGGATGAACGAGTCCGGTATCTGGACGAGGATTCCCGCGCCGTCACCTGAGTCGATGTCAGAACCGCTCGCACCTCGGTGCTCCAGATTCTCGAGAATGGTGAGTGCGTCAAGCACCGTGGCGTTGGTCGGCGTGGCGGTGAGATCCGCGACCATGCCCACGCCACAGGCGTCATGTTCAAAAGAGGGGTCGTAAAGGTTCTTAGTCATAGCGTTTCCAGGCGGGGCAACGCTGACCCACATCAATTATACCGAAAACTCAGAACTCTTCCCCCTCTACTCTGTTTGCGTGACCTTGACTCGACGTGACGCACTTGTGGTGGGAGGTGGTGTCATTGGACTCACCAGTGCGTTTTTCCTCGCCAACGGAGGCTGGCGCGTCACCATATTTGATCCGTTGCCGGGATCTGGCGCGACCTGGGCGGCCGCGGGCATGATCGCACCACATGCCGAAATTGCGCCCGGCGAAGAAGAGAACTACCGCCATCAACGCGGTGCCATCCAGGCGTGGCGTGACGTCGCCGTGAAAATAGCTTCGTTGACCGGTGATCAACTCAGTCTGATGGAGACAGGGACACTTGTTGTTGGCTACGACGCGAGTGATCGGCGTCTCGTCAGCCAATTTGCCCTCGTTGCCGAAGAGTACGGGGCCACTCCCCTTCGGGTGGCACGAGAGTCGAGAGGGAAGTTCTTCGAAAGTGTCTCTCCTCGAATCAGCGACGGACTGTTCTTAGAAGGTGACGCGTGGCTCGACCCGGACCAGGCTGTCGCATCTCTAACGAAGGCGAACGCGATGTTGGGCGTTGAGCTCGTGCGAGAGCGGGTTCTCAGTGCCGTGACGAAGGGTGCTCGAGTTGAGGTGACGACTGAGTCCAGATCCTTCAATGCCGACGCGGGGATCTTGGCGACGGGCGCGAGACCTCTTCCAGATGGGGTGGGACAAAAGGTGATGAACGTGGTGCGCCCCGTGCGCGGGATGACCGTTCGAGTACAGGGAATAGATCGATCGGCGTTGCCAACAGTTCGCGCGTTCGTTCGAGGTCGCTCGTTCTACATGGTGAGTCGGCCAGGGGGCTACTGCGTGCTGGGGGCTTCATCTGATGAGCATGGGGAATTAATTGTTGAAGTCGGAGAGCTGCAGCGCCTGTTGCGTGACGCTCTTGACGTCATCCCATCACTCGAAGCCGCCGCATTCGTTGAGACTCGCCATGGCCTTCGCCCGGCGACGAAGGATCTTTCACCCTTCTTTGAGATTGTTGGGGATCGATGGGCATGGTCGTCAGGTCACTATCGTCATGGCGTGACGCTCGCCCCCCTCGCCGCCGCTGAAGCGTTGGCCTTCGTAAAGGGACTTCCGTGATCCGAGTAAATGGAGGTGACGACGAATATCTCGTAGAGACGGTCCAGAACTTGATCGATCGTCTCGCCATAGAATCACGCGGTATTGCTGTCGCACTCGATGGAGAAATTGTTCGACGCTCTGAGTGGTCCGCCACAATTATTAATGACGGAAGCAGCATCGAAATTGTCACGGCCGCGGCCGGCGGATAGGTAGGAGTCATGATGGCGGTTGACGAATTGATAAAAGCGCTGGATCAACGAATCCTTGAAGCGCTTTCGGCCAAGGCAACGGGAGAGTCGATCGCGTATCTTTGCGAGGCTCGAGCGTGGTTGACGAATCCAGCTCAAGCACACGGAGCACATCGTCCAGAGGGCTAAGGCAGCGCGACTAAGATTGTCCCTTCACGGGCTGTGGCTTAGTTTGGTCTAGAGCGCTCGGCTGGGGGCCGAGAGATCGGGAGTTCAAATCTCCCCAGCCCGACCAAGGCGTGTTCGCATTTCTTTGCAAAAGTGTTCGCAGTTCCGCTCGCAGAAGGTCTCAGACCGTTGATTCGACTCGTGTGCACTATTTTCGCGAGAACTCGGCGCAAATATTGCGTCGAATCGGCGGCCAAACAGATTCGATGATTCCTTCAGCCGCTGTATGAGCGCGACGAGACCGCCCCGACGGGGGCGGCGAATTCGATAAAAGCGTTCGTTAAGTGCCGGGCGGACTCGTGGCGTAAGGCACCGCTACTGAAAGGATCCCCGTATGTCACCCATGCGCACCGCAGCGATCTGCTCGGTGCCAGCTCACAAGACGCGTAGGGTTCGAGCCGCAAGATCACGCTCTTTGTTCGGAATGTCCTTGTGGATCAATCCTCGAGCGTGGGTAACGAGTTCGCAGAGCTCCATCAAGTCGAGAAGAGTGCTCCCTTGCACCGCCACCGCCAACTTTTAATACGGACATTGTTCGTCG